>Ga0187766_10002121_pt1 | contig 11711 bp, 10 predicted proteins | sample 0216_QUI02_MP05__4_FD_132971 | JGI IMG/M metagenome (GOLD analysis project Ga0187766, IMG submission 132971) | Tropical peat soil microbial communities from peatlands in Department of Meta, Colombia - 0216_QUI02_MP05_20_MG | ecosystem: Environmental > Terrestrial > Soil > Wetlands > Peat ... | reverse complement strand
CTCCGGCTCGGCGGCCGCGGTGGCCGCGCGCATGGTTCCGCTGGCGCTCGGCACCCAGACGGTGGGGTCGGTGCTGCGCCCCGCCGCCTATTGCGGCGTGGTGGGATTCAAGGGCACGCACGGCCTCATCCCCACGGACGGCGTGGTGCCGCTCGCCTGGAGCTTCGACCACGTGGGCGTGTTCGCCCGCGCGGTCGCCGACGTCGTGCTCGCCGGCTCCGTGATGGCGGCGCGCGCGCTGGACGCGGCGCCGATGCGGGCGCCGCGCCTGGCCCTGGCCCCCGAGCTGCTCGAGCGGGCGACCCCCGACGTGGCCGACGAGGTCCGCGCCGCGGCGGCGCGCTTCGCGGCGGCCGGCGCCACCGTGGACGAGATCCGGCTGCCCGCCTCGTTCGCGGGCCTGCACGACGCCGGGCGCCTCGTGCTCGAGGTCGAGGCGGCCACGTACCACGAGCCGCTCCATCGCGCGCACGCCGAGGCGTATCGGCCTCGGACCCGCGCGCTGATCGCGGACGGGCTCGCGCGCTCCGCGGTGGCCTACGTGCGCGCCCAGCGCGCGCGGCTCGCCTTCCGCGAGGACGTGCTGCCGCGGCTCGCCGCGTACGACGCGCTGCTGTCGCCGACCGCGCCCTCCACCGCGCCCGAGGGAATGGCCACCGGCGACCCGTGGTTCTGCGCGCCGTGGAGCTTCGCGGGCGTGCCCGCGATCTCGCTGCCGATCGGCGTGTCTCCGCACGGCTTGCCGTACGCGGTGCAGCTCGTCGCCGCGGCCGGTCACGACGCGCCCGCGCTCGCGGTGGCCGCGTGGTGCGAGCGCGTGCTAGAATTTGATATCATCCGCAGAGAGGAACGTTCGGCGTCGAAGAACGGTTGAACAGTTCGTGGCAGACCCAGGCGGCCGCTTTTCGCTCAGGCGTTTCCTTCTCTCGCCGCGCCCTGCCTCGCGGGCCCCCCTAGCGGGTAGCCAGCCGGCCTTCGCCACCGGGGTCATGCCGGGCGAGGTCCTGGCCGGCTCCACCCGGTCCGTTCCCCTGCTGACACGGGTGCGCGAGCTGCTCCAGCGGCGGGCCGCGCTCGTTCCGATCCTCGCGATCGTCGCGCTCCTCGCCGGGCTCATCGAGATGCGCACCTCCACCGTGCAGGCCCTGGTGCTCTCCATGCTGGCCCGTCATCTCACGTTCCACGTGGAGGCGGGCCCGAGCCCGAGCGTGCGCTTCCCGCGCTCCGGCCCGTACGACGAGCGCCTCGGCTACACCCGCCTGCCCGCCTTCGTCGACCGGCTCGAGGCCGGCGGCTACCACGTCGAGCAGCAGGCGCGCTTCTCCACAGGGCTCGGGCGGCTCGCCACGCTCGGCATCTTCCCGCCGTATCGCGAGAAGACGCGCGCGGGCCTCGAGGTGCAGGACCGCGAGGGGCAGCCGCTCTACGCGACGCGCTATCCCGAGCGCGCGTACGAGCGCTTCGAGGCGGTGCCGCCGCTGCTCGTCAACACGCTGCTCTTCATCGAGAACCGCACGTTGCTGGACACCGCGCAGCCGTTCCGCAACCCCGCGGTGGACTGGCGGCGGCTCGCCAAGGCCGTGGGCGTGGAGACGGTCGGGCGCCTCGGCCGCGAGCGCCACTCCATCGGCGCGAGCACGCTGCCCACGCAGCTCGAGAAGCTCCGCCACTCACCGGACGGGCGCACCCGCTCCGCCTCCGACAAGGTGCGCCAGATGATCTCGGCCAGCCTGCGCGCATACCACGACGGCCCGGGCACGCGCGGCGCGCGCCAGCAGATCGTGGTGGACTACCTCGACTCGCTCCCGCTCGCCGCCGCGCCGGGACACGGCGAGGTGTACGGCATCGGCGACGGGCTGCGCATCTGGTACGGAGTCGGCTTCGCGGAGGCCAATGGGCTGCTCGCGCGCAAGCCAGCGGTCGCGGAGGCGGCTACGCGCGCGCTCGTGTTCAAGCGCGCCTTGAGCCTGATCCTGGCCGCCCGCCGGCCGTACTTCTACCTCGTGGAGAGCCCACCGGCGCTCGAGGAGTTCACCGACAGCTATCTCCGGGTGATGGCGCGCGCCGGCGTGATCGACGCGAACCTGCGGGACGCGGCCCTGGCGCAGCGGCTCGGCCTGCGCCGCAACGGCGCCGCGCCGACCACCGCCTTCGTGGAACGCAAGGGCGCCAACCTGGTTCGCAGCCGACTCACCGGGATGCTGGGTGTCCCGGCCCTCTACGATCTCGACCGGCTCGACCTGACCGCGCGGAGCACGCTCGACGCCCCCGCGCAGGACGCGGTGGACCGGCTCCTGCGCTCGCTGCGCGATCCCGCCATCGTCGACCGGCTGGGGCTGGTGGGCGACAAGCTGCTGGGCGGCGGGGACCCGGCGCGTGTCCTCTACAGCGTGACGGTCTACGAGCGCGGCAACGGCGTCAACCACGTGCGCATCCAGACCGACAACCTCGATCAGCCGCTCGACATCAACGGCGGCGCGCGTATCGACCTGGGATCCACCGCCAAGCTGCGCACCCTCGTCTCGTACCTCGAGCTGGTCGCCGCGCTCCACGATCGGTACGCGCGGCGGTCGCCCGCCGAGCTCGCCGCGGTGCCCCTGCATCCGCGGGACCACCTGAGCGCGTGGGCGATCGAGTATCTGAGCCGCGCGCGGGGGACCGAGCGCGCGCTCTGGCCGATGCTGGAGGCCTCGCTCGAGCGCAAGTACTCGGCCAGTCCCGACGAGGCGTTCTTCACCGGCGGCGGGCTCCACACCTTCCGCAACTTCGACCGCGACGACGACAAGAAGATCCTCACGATCCGCGAGGGCTTCCAGAACTCGGTGAACCTCGTGTTCATCCGCCTGATGCGCGACGTGGTGAGCCACCACCTCTACGGGCCGGCCGGCTCGCTCGCGCGCGTGCTGGACGATCCGGACGACCCGCGCCGCGAGCGGTACCTGACCCGGTTCGCGGATCGCGAGGGCAGCGAGTTCATCCGCCGGTTCTATCGCAAGTACCAGGGGCTGCCCGGCGACGCCGCGCTCGACTTGGTGCTGAGCGGCGCCCACCAGGCGCCGTCGGCGCTCGCCAGCGTCTTCCGCTCGGTCTACCCGGAGGCGAGCCTCGAGGTCTTCCGCGCCACCCTCGCGCCCCGCCTGCCCGAGCGCGCGCTCACCGACCGCGCGATCGAGGAGCTGTACGGGCAGGCCGCACCGGAGAACATGGCGCTGGCCGACCGGGGCTACGTTGCGGGCGTGCACCCCCTCGAGCTCTGGGTGGTGGCCTACCTGCGGCGGCATCCCGGCGCCGGCATGGGGCAGACGCTCCGCGCCAGCAGCGCCGAGCGGCAGGCGGTCTACAGCTGGCTCTTCCTCACTCGCCACCGCAATGCGCAGGACCATCGCATCGCGAGCCTCCTGGAGCTGGAGGCGTTCCTCGACATCCACCGGAGCTGGGAGCGGCTCGGCTATCCGTTCGCCTCGTTGACGCCGTCGCTGGCCACCGCGATCGGCAGCTCGGGCGACCGCCCGGCCGCGCTCGCGGAGCTGATGGGCATCATCCTCAACGACGGGATCCGCCAACCGACCATGCTCGTCGAGCGGCTCGACTTCGCGGCCGGCACGCCCTACGAGACGAGCCTGGCCCGCGCCGAGACGCCACCGACCCAGGTGATGACGCCCGAGGTGGCCGCGGTGGCGCGCGACGTCATGAAGCAGGTGGTGGAGCTGGGCACCGCGCGGGGGCTGAAGCCCGCGCTCCCGCGGGCCGGCGGCGGCAGCCACACCGTGAGCGGCAAGACGGGCACCGGCGATCACCGCTACTTCGTCTACGCCAAGGACGGCTCGGTCGTGGAGTCGCGCGTGGTGAGCCGCGCGGCCACGTTCATCTTCCTGCTCGACGAGCGCTACTTCGGCGCCGTCACCGCCTACGTGCCGGGCGCGGAGGCCGCGCGCTTCCACTTCACGAGCGCGCTTCCCGTCCGCATCCTGGGCCAGCTCCTCCCGGCCCTCGACCGCCTCTCCACACCCGCCGCTCCCCTCACCGCCTCCCGCTAACTCTCGCCGGCGCACCGCGCCGGCTGACCGCGAGGCGGGGGAGGCCACGGGCGCAGGGGGCTCTCTCCCGGAGACACGCTGACTCGCGGACGGCTCTCCATCTCTCGATGGGGCCACGAGACAGGGCCGATCCGCTTCGGCCACGCGCAGAAGACACGGTCCCCGGGAGAGAGCCCCCTGCGCCCGCAGCCTCCCCCGACACCCTGATCCGTTCTTGGCTGAGGCTTCTCTTGGCTGATAGCTTCTAGAGACACCACACGGCCGGAGCGGGGCAGGGGCCGTGGCGCGGGGGCAGGGGTGCGCCCCCGGGGACCGTGTCTTCTGCGCGCTGCCGAAGCCGCCAACCGAGGTCTCGTGGCCCCATCGAGAGCAGAAGAAGCGCCCGCACGTCAGCGTGTCCCCGGGGGCGCACCCCTGCCCCCGCGCCACGGCCCCTGCCCCACTCCGGACTAGAAGACGTCGTCGCGCTCGCCGAACTCGAACTGGTAGGTGGTCTCGTCGAGCTCGGCCGGGCTGACGAGCTGCTTCTGGGCGAGGAGCGATTCGAAGGTGGCGAGCCAGATCTCGTAGTAGACGAAAGGGGCGGAGCGTCCCTCGGCCAGCGCGATCTGGGCGATGAGGGCCTGACGGAACTCCTCCCACTCGAACAGGCCGCGCTCGTGCAATGCCACCGCCATGCCGAAGACGCGTCCCTGCCAGGGCTCCTCGAACACCAGCTCGCCGTTCTTGCGAGGCAGCGCCGCCTGCCCTTGCATCGCCGCGACGACCCGATCGACCGTGAGCGACTGTCCGTCGGCGGTCACGCCCGAGGGCTCCGGGCAGGCGTGGGGCGGCGCGCCCCGCCAGGGTCGCGCGTCGTCGACGGGCTGCCCGTCGGGTCGCGGCTGCCAGGCCGAGGCGGTGAACTGATAGGGCGCGAGCGCGGTGGGCGGGGGCAGGCACGCGTCGGCCTCCAGCATCGCCTCGACGTGGTCGTAGAGCGCGATCGCCAGCGCGTCCGAATCGATCGAGTGGAACCACTGGGCCTGGCCGTCCCAGAGGAGCAGGACCACGTTGGCGAGCGCGCAGGGGCCGAGGCAGCCGCCGATCGTCAGGTGCACGATGTTGCGCAGGCGCCGCCGCTCCCACTCCCGGTGAAAAGTCTCCGTGGGTACGGGCGCGAAGCCGTCGTCGGTGCGTCCGCAGCAGCAGCCGGTCGCGCACACGAAGAGCTGGCCGCGGAAGCGGGCCACGTTGACGCGCCGGCCGTCGCGACGCGCCACGATGTTGCGTCGCCGCTCGTACATGGGCCCGGCACTCAGCGGGCCGGCGTCGGGGAGGGCCGGACCTCGGCCACGCCGATCAGCGTGTCGCGGGTGATCAGCGGGACCAGCTCCGCCTCGGAGAGCCGCTCGGTCCCCACGGGGCGGCGGGGCAGCACCATGTAGCGCATCTCCGCGCTCGAGTCCCAGACGCGGATCTCGCGCTCGGGGGCCACCTCGAGCCCCATCTCCCGCAGGATCGTCCGCGGCTCGCTGACCGCGCGCGAGCGATAGGCCGGCATCTTGTACCAGGTGGGCGGCAGCCCCAGGACCGGCCACGGGTAACAGGAGCAGAGCGTGCACACCACGAGGTTGTGCACCGCCTCGGTGTTCTCCACCACCATCAGCAGCGCGTAGTCGAGGCCCAGGTCCGCGAGCGCGGCCTTGGGCTCGTCGAGGAGCCGACGCTTGTACGCTTCGTCCGTCCAGGCCCGCGCCACCGCGCGGGCGCCGACCATCGGGCCCGTGTCCGCCTCGTAGCGCTGGATGACCCGATCGACCGCGTCGGGCGGCAGGATCCCCTTCTCCAGCAGCAGGGACTCGAGCGCCCGCACGCGGGAGACGACGTAGGGATCGACGTTGGGATGGTTCTTGCCCATGCGGTCACGCTCCCGGCCGGAGGTAGCTCTCCCAGCAATCGATGTGCACCGCCTGGTTCGGCTCGGCCGCCTCCCCCCACAGCTCGCGCGCGTCGAACCGCACGCTGTAGAGCGGCTGGGGCTGCTCGCCCCGCCCGTGGGCGTTGGTGTCGGGGAACACGTGGATGCCGTGGAAACGGTGGACGACGCCGCGCTTGCCGCGCGCGTACCGCGGCAGGCGCGTGTGCCCCCACGGATGGATCTCCCGCGTGACCACCGGGTCGCCGGGCGCGAAGCGCGGGATCGCGCCGGTCTGGCGGATCACGTCCTCGATCCGCCCGGGGTTGAACGCCGCGCGTGGAGGAAGCGGCGCGCGCAAGGCCGCGGTCGCGGGCTCGTCGGGCTTGCTCTCGAAGAAGGCGCGGCGCGCCGCCAACTCCTCGGCGCCGATCACGCCCTTCTCGAGCAGCAGGCGCGTCACGCCGTCGAGCCACTTCTCGTAGTAGGTCGCCCGCAGGTAGTGGGCAGGCGCCATCCGCTCGACGCCGTGGCGGAACTCGTCGATGTTGAAGAACCCCCGGCCCCGCGCGGCGCGCATCATCGCGAGCACCGCGGCCTCCCACTCGGCGTGAAACGCCGGCTCGTTCTCCTCGCGCTCCACCGGGCCGAAGCCCTGCATGCCGCCCAGGTCGTGCACGCCGTCCATGGCCGGATTCTAGCGCACTCAGTGCGTCCAGGGCGGCGTGGCGTCGACGGGAGGCGGCTCCGGGGCCACACCGGCGTGGCGGGCGCGCAGGCGCATCCAGAGATCGAGCCGCGACCAGTCCGGCGTGCCGACGTAGTGACCGCTCACCGGATCGATCCAGGGATTCGGCAGGAACACCGTGATCATCTGCTCGCTGCGACCGTTCCACAGCCGCAGACCCCAGGAGCTGGGCCGTCCGGCGCGGTCGCGGCTCCGGAAGAACGCGGCGCGCGCGCACCGCCGCCACTCGGCCAGCGCGGGCGGCGTGGGCAGCCCGGGCGAGCCCGCGTGCGGGCCGATGCAGAGGTGGAAATGCCACGACTCGCTCCCCGTCATCTGCACGGTGACGTAGCCGTCGAGCAGGGTGACGCGGGGCCGCGCCGCGAAGCGGCCCTCGAAGACCGCGCCCTCGATGCACGGCCCGAAGACGACCTGGGCCCAGTGCTCCTCGAAGAGCTCGCGGAGCAGGGCGAGCAGCGCCGCCTCCCCGCACGGCATGTCGAAGTACTCGGTCGCGGTGCCGTCCGGATTCGCGACCACCTCCGGTCCCGCCTCAGCGCGCACGGTAGCCCACCAGCCCCGCGTCGAGCGAGCGCCGATCCACGCGCGAGAGCGCGCGGGTCATGGCCGGGGTGAGCAGTGCGGTGTGCCGCACCTCCAGCAGGTGCTCGGCGATCCACCAGAGATCGGACTCGCTCGTCATCCAGCCGGGCCTCCTCCGGTCGAAGCGGGCCAGGTTCACCGGTCGCGAGTACGCGCGCAGCGTGCGGTCGCCCCGCAGGTTGATGTAGCCCTCGAAGTAACTCATGGCCAGCTCCCGCAGGCTCCGGTGCACCGGCTCGCGATAGCGCAGGCCGGAGAAGTTCGACTTCGCGATCGCGCCCCAGTGCCCGCGCACCCGGAACACCGCCACCACGTGATCGGTGTCCTGCACCGCCTCCAGGTCCAGCAAGAGCGGGGGGAAGCCGAGCACCCGCAGCGCGACCGCCGCGAACACCGCACCCTCCAGACAGTGCGCGGTGCGCTCCCGTAGCACCCGCCGGGGCGACCACGCGGTCCCGGCCAGATGATACGGCATCGCGTCCAGCGCCCGCTGCACGCCGATCGGTGTCCGCAGCGCCCTCAGCGCACGCAGCTCGGCTGGGCTGAAGCCCGCCGGGAGAGCGCGGCGCAGGGCGCGCCTACCAGTCGAGGCGGGACTCGAGCACCACGCCTCGTCGCAGGTTCATCCAGCGCGTGAGGCGCACGACCTGGTGGAAGAACCAGAGCGAGAGGTGCAGGTGCTTGGGCAGCGTGCCGAACGAGCCACCCGCGAGCACGCCGGTGACCGCGGGCACCACCCCGAGCACGTTCTTCGGTCGCATGAACACCTCGAGGAACGCCCGGTCGTAGTACGACTCGATGAAGCGCTCGAACGGCTTCGTGCCGCGGCGGACCGCGCGCTCGTAGGGCCGGAAGCGGCGGGCCTCGAAGCGATTCGCGCGGAACGCGCGCAGGATCGCCCCGGCGGCCAGCTCGCCGGTCTGCATGGCCAGGAACACGCCCGGCGAGAAGATCGGGTCCACGAAGGCGACGGCGTCACCCACGCACAGGAAGCGGTCGCCCGCGATCGGCTCGATCGAGTACGCGAAGTTCGACGTGGTGTACAGCTCGGTGACCCGCTCGGAGCCGCGCAAGTTCTCGTCGATCTTGTGGCAGCGCGTCACCATCTCGTCGAACAGCTCCTGGAGCGTTCCGCGGCGCGCCTTGACGACTCGCTGGTGTAGCACACAGCCCACGCTGGTCTCGTCGCGGGCCAGCGGGATGTACCAGAACCAGCCCTCGGGGAAGATGTAGAGCCGGACGTTGCCCTCCGCGCGACCGGGGAAGCGCTTCGCGCCCCGGAAGTAGGCGAAGATCGCCACCTTCCCCAGACCGGGCCGCGGTTTGCGCTGGCCCTGCCGCGCGGCCAGGAACGCGTCGCGACCGCTGGCGTCGAGCAGGAACGCGGCGCGCAGCTCTCGTTCGCCGCCCGCGTCGGAGAGGCGCGCGGTGACGCCCTCCGCGTCGAAGACGACCTTCTCGACGGTGGCCGGCTGGTGCAGCGTCACGTTCGGCTGCGAGACCGCGTGGTCCAGCAGGATCTCGTCGAACTCGGCCCGGTGGACGTCCAGGGTGTACGAGGGCCACGGGCGGCCCGGCCGGAAGTCGAAGGTGGTCTCGAGGCCGAGCTCCTGGTCGTGGAAGGTCGCACCGTACTTAACCTGGAAGCCGTGGGCCATGAGCCGGTCGTGCACGCCCAGGCGCTTGCAGATGTCCATGCAGGTCGGGATGAGCGACTCGCCGACCTTGAAGCGGGGAAATGCCTCGCGCTCCGCGATGGCCACCCGGAGGCCCCCTCGGGCCAGGAAGGTCGCCGCGGTGCTGCCGCCCGGGCCGGCGCCCACCACCAGAACGTCGGCGTCGTGCGCGCTCTTCATCCTCGGCATCTTACCCGATCGCCCCGTCCCGGGCGAGCCTCGGGCGCCTTGGCCGACGCGGGTTTGCCGCGCCGGGGGCCGTCGTGCTAGCCTGCGCCGGCGCGGCCCGGCCGGCGTCGGGGGGAGACCGCCGGCCGCGCAGGGAGGAGAGATGTCATGACCGACGTCCGCATCCTGTCCGATCCGCACGCCTCCGAGGCCCTCAAGCAGGTGGTCGTCGACCACCTCGACACCTACAACGTCGCGGTCACCGGGCTGAGCGAGTACTCGCCGGTGAACCTTTTCCTCCAGGATGGAAGCCAGGAGGTGGTGGGCGGGCTGCTCGCGTTGATCTGGGGCGGGGTGATGTACGTGCGCATCCTCTGGGTCGCCGCGGCGCTGCGCGGCCAGGGGCACGGGGGGCGCCTCCTCGAGGTGGCGGAGCAGCGCGCGGTCGAGCGGGGCTGTCGGCACGTCTTCCTCGACAGCTTCAGCTTCCAGGCGCCCGGCTTCTACGAGAAGCACGGCTACACGGTCTGGGCCAAGGTGGACGACTGGCCGGCGGGCCACAGCCACTACTTCCTGCGAAAGGACCTTCCGGCCGCGCAATGATCAAGCTGGTCTTCTGCCTGCGCCGGCTCCCCCACCTCTCGCGCGAGCAGTTCCAGCGTTACTGGCTGGACACCCACGGCCCGCTGGTCCGCGAGCTCGCCCCCGCGCTCGGGGTGAAGCGCTACGTCCAGGTGCACACCGTGACCTCCGCGTTCAGCGAGGCCATGCGGCAGCACCGGGGCGCGCCGGAGGACTTCGACGGCATCGCCGAGCTGTGGTGGGAATCGGTCGATGACTTCGCGCGCGCGGGCAGCACCAGCGAGGGCCGCGAGGCGGGTCGGCGGCTCCTCGAGGACGAGAGGCGCTTCATCGACCTCGGCCGCTCCCCGATCTGGTTCGGCGAAGAACACCCGCTGGTATAGAACGGGGTCAGGTCTTGCATTACGACAATGTCGTAATGCAAAACCTGACCCTGTATCATCCCCGCATGGGCTACGTGGCGTCGGTGCTGCTCCTGGTCTCGCTGGTGCTCGATCCGGTCCTCCCGGCGGCGCTGCTATCCGGGCCCGCGGCCGCCGCCACCCCGGTCGAGGTGCGCACGATCCCGAGCCGGCGCGGCGTCACGGAGTCCTTCCTGCTCGTGCGCCCGGACGGCCCGCCGACCGCCAGCCTGATCCTCCTCGCCGGTGACGGCGGCGAGCTCGCGCTGTCGCCGGAGGGCATCGGGCATCTGGGGGGCAACTTCCTCGTGCGCAACCGCCAGCGGTTCGCCCAGGAGGGTTTCCTAGTCGCGGTGCTCGACGTCCCCTCGGACCGGACCAGCCTGTGGAACTTCCGCACCACTTCAGATCACGCCCAGGATCTCAAGGCGGCGATCGCCGCGATGCGCGAGATCGCACCCGTGCCGGTGTGGCTCGTGGGCACCAGCATGGGCACGCTCTCGGCGGCCAACGGGGCGGCCCGGCTGAAGGAGGGTGGTCCCGACGGCATCGTGTTGACCTCGTCGGTCAGCGTCACGACGAAGTCGAGCGGCGAGTCCATCCGACACGTCTCGCTGGACAAGATCACGGTGCCGGTCCTGATCGTCCACCACCGGCACGACGGCTGTCAGTCCTCGCCCTACGCGTTCGCCACCTACCTACCGGGTGATCTCAAGAACGCCCGCGCCAAGGAGCTCCTGACGTTCGACGGCGGGAGCCCGGCGACCTCGGGTCCCTGCGAGGCGCGGTCCGCGCACGGCTACCTGGGGATCGAGCCCGAGGTGGTCTCGGCGATCTCGGCCTGGATCCGGGCCCACTAGCTTCCACGAGCGTCGGCCGGCTCAGCCGGCCACCGCCTGGGTCAGGCGGGTCCGGCGGATGCGCGCCTGGACGTCCCGCACGTGCTCCTGCTCGAAGTCGATCTGCACCTCGTGGTGCTCGACGTCCCAGTGGTGCACGGTCGAGAACCAGCCGAACCTCCGGCTGCGGTGCGGAACCACGCGCTGGCCGCGGTAGCTGATCGAGCGGATCTCGCCGGTGGGCAGGCGCTGCTCCTCCTGGGGCTCGCCGCCGCAGATCCGGAGCGCCTCCTGATAGGTCGTCTCGCCCGGTCGGATGCTGGCCAGCGCCTCCGACGAGGGCACGAGGCCGGTGGCGCCGGCGCCCTCGTCGCGCCCGACGTGGATGCGCTCGCGCAGGACGCGGAAGAGGCGACGCAGCACCGTGCCAATGATGGGCCCGGTGACGTTGCCCAGGCCCAGGAGCAGCGCCGAGAGCAGGATGGGCCGCCACGGCAGCCGGCCCCGGAAGTACACGAACTGCACCTTCAGCACCTGCGGGATGATCCCGTCGGCGGCCACCAGCGGGATCGAGATGGCCTCGGTGTCCTCGCGTGTCTCGCTCATCCGCCGGCTCGCGGTCATCGGCACCATCTCGTCGACCTTGAGGTGCGAGGCCTCGGCGAAGTTGATCGAGATGCGCGAGAAGTCCGGCGCCAGCGGCACCACCCGGTCGCGGTTGCCGAAGTAGAGCGGGTAGAGCGACGAGTAGCCGACGTCGCCGAAGCTGAGCGTGAGGATG
>Ga0187766_10002120_pt1 | contig 11712 bp, 8 predicted proteins | sample 0216_QUI02_MP05__4_FD_132971 | JGI IMG/M metagenome (GOLD analysis project Ga0187766, IMG submission 132971) | Tropical peat soil microbial communities from peatlands in Department of Meta, Colombia - 0216_QUI02_MP05_20_MG | ecosystem: Environmental > Terrestrial > Soil > Wetlands > Peat ... | reverse complement strand
CAAGGAGGCAGGTGAATGCAATAGATGACTCGGGTAATCGGCAACAGCTTCCTTGGTATCGAGGATGTGGTTAACGTCGCCCGAAAGAACGAGAAGGTCGAGCTATCCAGAGAGGCCAATGAAAAAATGAAAAGATCCAGAGCGATTGTGGAGAAGCTGATCGCGAGAAGAGAAAAACTCTATGGAATCTCAACTGGCATTGGAGAGTTGTCAGATGTCTTCCTCACGCCAAGACAAGTAAAAGACTTTCAGAGGTACATTGTCTATAGCCACGCTGCAGGTTGGGGGGACCCGGTGGCCATCGACGACGCAAGAGCCGCATGGCTTACAAGAGTAAATGTCCTATCCAAAGGCCTCTCCGGGCCTCGACCTGTTATTGTGGAGACCTTGGTTGAAATGCTGAACAAGGGAGTTACGCCTGTGATGTGCCAAAAAGGATCCGTCGGAGCCAGCGGGGACCTGTCTCCACTGGCCCAGGGAGCACTCGTCCTCATTGGTGAAGGAGAGGCTTTCTACCGAGGTAAAAGAGTCAAGGGCAAGGAAGCGATGGATCACGCAGGAATCAAGACTGTATCATTCGAGGCTCGGGATGGGTTAGCTACAATCAACGGTTCGAACCTAGTAGCCGGGATGGGATGCCTTCAGATCCATGACGCAGGCATTTTGGTTAAGACGTCTGAAATCGCTGCAGCGATGACACTAGAGGCCCTCCTGCCTAACATGCTAGCATTTGACGAAAGAATTCATCGCGCACGAGGGTACCAAGGTGCCATCGATTGTGCGGAGAACATCAGGAGAATGGTCGAGGGCAGCGAAATACTGGGACAGAAGCCCAAGAAGGTCCAGGAGTCGTACAGCTTGCGGAGCACGCCCCAGGTCGTGGGGGCAGCAAAGGACACCCTCGAGTTCTCCAGGAGAATGTTCGAGACAGAAATCAATGGCGTGGGGGACAATCCGCTGTTCTTCGAGGACGAAGGAGGAATCTCTCTCACAGGCGCGAATTTCCAAGGCACGCCACTGGCCTTCGCTCTAGAATTTCTGGGAACAGCCCTTACGACAGTCGGTGTAATTTCCGAAAGAAGAATGAACAGACTGGTAAATCCGAACTTGAGCATGGGCCTTCCTGCATTCCTGACCAAAGAGCCCGGAATGTTCTCAGGCATGATGCTCGCTCAATACACAGCGGCGTCATTGGTAGCCGAGAATAGGGTTTTGTCTACACCGGCCGCAACTGGCTCAATCCCCACGGCTGCGGACCAGGAGGACTTTGTGAGTATGGCGATGACAAGCGCGGTCAAGACAAAAGAGATACTCAAGAATACGAGTGCGATAATCGCCGTCGAACTAATGGCTGCGGCTCAGGCTCTGGATTTTAGGATGCCATTAAAGCCAGGCAAGGGAACCAAGGCGGCCCTGGAAATCGTAAGGAAGTTTACGAGCCATTTGGAAGAAGACAGACCCTTGTACCCGGACATCATCAACCTGTCAGAAGCCGTGAAGACAGGCGAAGTCTTGACTCCGGTCGAGCGGACTCTGGGCAGCCTGAAGTAGCATCTCGCCGAGGCCCAAGTCCCAGGAAAGCCTAAAAGCGCTAGTCAACCAGTTCGCGTCCACGATTAGTTTTCTGAACGAGGCGAGGGAACTGGAAGACTACCTCATTAGAATCAGACGAAGGATCCACGCTAGCCCTGAACTCGCATTCCATGAGAAGGAGACAGCGGCACTGGTCGTCGATGAGCTGAGACATGCAGGACTACATGTCCAGACAAAGGTCGGGGGAACGGGAGTGGTGGGTCTCCTCGAAGGAGGTAGACCCGGATTCACAGTGGCCCTTCGTGCCGACATGGATGCCCTCCCTCTTCAGGAGTTGTCGGGTGAAGAATTCGCGTCGAAGTCCAAGGGGGTCATGCATGCCTGCGGTCACGACAGCCACGTCGCTATGCTCCTTGGGGCAGCCAAAATCCTCGCTAATCATCGAGCCGAACTGAAGGGCGCAGTCAAGTTCCTCTTTCAGCCCGCCGAAGAAGCGGCGGAGAAGGGAGGCGGAGCCAAGCCAATGATTGAAGCGGGTGTATTGGAGAGGCCGAAGGTCGACTACATTTTCGGTCTCCACATCTTCTCCAACTTCCCCTCCCGGACGTTCGCTCTTCGACCAGGTCCTTTGATGGCCGCGTCAGGTACGTTCAGGATCAAGGTTCTGGGTAGGGGTGGACATGGGTCGGCCCCCCATCAGACCATCGATCCTATTTTCGTAGGTGCGCAGTTGATAACTGCGCTGCAAGGGATCAGAAGTAGGATGGTTGACCCCGTTGAACCTTCTGTGGTCTCCGTGTGCTCCGTTCACTCCGGCACAAGGAACAACATAATCCCAGACGATGCAGTGCTGGAGGGGACCATGAGGACTGTCGATGAGGTCACAAAAAGGAGAGTCGCTACTCTGATCAGGCGAATTTCCTACTCGGTTTGCAAGACCTTCGGCGCCCAGTGCGAGGTCGAGATGGAGGACGCGTATCCGGTGACCATGAACAACCCTGAAGTGGAGGCAAGGGTATTCAAGCTCCTGAGCACCATCCCTGGGACCAAAACGCTTGAAGTTCCCCCACTCCTGGTAGCCGAAGACTTTTCCTTCTTCCTAAGAAAGGTCCCTGGGACCTATTACTTCCTAGGCACCCGCGACGAGGGCAAGGGTATCGTGCATCCCAACCACAGCTCCAGGTTCAGGATTGACGAGGACGTCATGAAGTACGGCGCCGACTCGCTCGCCCTCCTCGCTTTCGAGTTCTCAGGCCTAGGGGCGCACTAGCTAATTCTCCTTCCCTTCTCGGCTACAAGTCGTCCGTTCTTGTAGACTCTCTCAGCTAGGTTCACACCATAGTGATACGCGAAGTGCTTGTGGTTCGGTGCATCGAAGACCACAATATCGGCCCGCTTTCCGACCTCTAGACTCCCAACCTCGGCCGCCCTTTCAATCGAGTGTGCAGCATTTATCGTAGCGGCGACCAGTGCCTCTGCGGAAGTCATCTTCATCTGGAGCGTGGCTATGCTCATCATCATCTGCATCGATTCGCACATATCGGCTGCGCTCAGGTCGGTTCCCAGCGCGACGGGGAGACCCGCCTCGATTATCCCTCTGGCATCCGCGTATGTACCCAGATATGCGAAGGGAGTAGTCGGGAGGAACGTCCCCATCACCCCATTCTCCACCAGACCCCTGATCTCTTCCTTTGGTGTAAATATCAGATGGTCGGCGGAGACAACCTTCAGCTCGCTCCCCAGCCTGGCTCCCCCACTGTGTGCGAGCCAATCTGCGTGAATCCTGAGTTTCATCCCCAACCTTCGCCCTTTATCCAGTATCCTTCGGGTCTGTTCCAGGTTGAAGTAACCCCTCTCGCAGAACACGTCGCAATACTCTGCCAGCTTCCGCATTGCAATCTCAGGGAGCCACCTGCCAACAACATCGTCAGTCAGCTCATCAACCCGGTTCTCATACCCGAAGGGTATCCCCTGTGCCAGGAAGGTGGGGACGATGCCCATTGGGTGGGTCTTCGCCAGCTTCGCGATTATCTCTAGCTGCCTTAGCTCGCCCTCGAATGTCATCTCATAGCCGCTCTTTGCTTCGATTGTCGTCGTGCCGTAGGCCAACATCCTATCAAGTATCCTCTGGGTCTTCTCCAAGAGTTCCTCGGTCGATGCCTCCCCGGTTTTTCGGAGAGTGGTGGGCATGCCTCCGCCCTTCCTTTTGATTTCCAAGTAGGGGATCCCCTCGACAGCCATGTCTTCGAGCTCACCCTCCCTGGAACCAGCGAAGACAAGGTGGACGTGTGGGTCAATTAGACCTGGGGTGACCAGTTTTCCGCTCACGTCCACGATCTCATAGCCACGGCCAATCCTGTCACGGACTTCCTGGGTCTCCCCTACGGCGACCACCCTGCCCTCATCGACTGCTACCGCGCCATCGTTGACGAGCCCCAGGTCGTTCATCCCTTCTCTGATCCTGGGTCTCCCCTTTCCCCCACCCATCGTGGCAAGTTCGCCAGCGTGCACCAGTACGAACCGCCCGGGCGAGCTTCTTCTTCTTTCTCCAGCCTTAGACGTCAAGGTACTTCTTTCGCTCCCAGTCATGGACTGTCGTGTTGAAGTCCCTCCACTCCTTTCTCTTGGTCTGCAGGAACTTGTCGCTGAACTTCTTCCCCAAACTCTCGCGTAGGTACCTGTCCCTTGCTAGCTCATCTAGAGCCTCTCCGAGGTTGGCAGGGAGGACACCTATGCCCTTCGCGTTCCTCTCTGCCTCGGTCATGTGGTAGACGTCCTCCTCCGTGGGGCGCGGTGGCTCGATCTTCCTCCTGATGCCGTCCAAACCTGCAGCCAAGATGCCCGCGTAGGCAATGTAGAAATTGCACGACCCGTCGGTCGGTCTGTATTCCACCCTTGAACGCATCCCCTTCCCTGGGGGGATCCTCAGCAGGACGGACCGGTTGTATCTTGCCCACGAAAGATAGACGGGGGCCTCCCACCCGGGGACCAGCCTCTTGTAGGAGTTGACGGATGGGTTCGTGAGGGCGGCGAGTCCACTGGCGTGGGCCAGCACGCCCCCTATGAAATGTAACGCCACCTTGCTGACTCCGTACCGTCCCTTCTCATCGTAGAACAAGTTCGTTCTCCTGCGCTCGTCAGTAACGCTCACGTGGGTGTGGAGCCCAGCGCCGTAGCCATCGTGGAATGGTTTCGGCATGAAGGACGCGATCAACCCGCTGCGTGCCGCTGTCATCTTCACAACCAGCTTCACGAGGTACACCGTATCCGCCATCCGGAGGGCGTCTGTGTACTGTAGGTTCAGCTCGTACTTCCCGGGGGGGACCTCGTGGTGATGCTTCTCGACGACGACTCCTGACTCTTTCAGATTCCGAACGATTTCGAGCCTGACGTCTATGCCCTGGTCTGCCGGGGGGCTCGAGAGGTATCCTCCTTCGTCCTGCCTTCGCAGGTTCCCTGTCTGGTCCCTGGAGAAGAGAAAGTACTCGATTTCGCTGCAAGCATTGTACGTCGCGCTCCCCCCGAGAACGCCTTTCGATTCGTCGATAACCTTCCTCAGAACGTACCTCGGGTCGATTGCGAAATGACGGTCCGAGTCTGGCTCGTACAGGTCGCACATCATCCTCCCCACCCGCGACTTGAAGAGGCCCGACGGCAGAATTGTCAGCGTGTCGAGGTCGGGGACCAGCTTGAGGTCGCTCCCGCTTATGTCCACCATGTCGACTGAGGAGCCGTCCATGTGTATCCCCTCGCTGGCGACCTTTGAGACGAGGTGCGCCGGCACCCAGAGGGAGTGCAGCCCTCCGGAGACGTCGGTGAACTGCAGCGCCACCTCCTCCAGCCCATGCTTCTGAACAGCGGCCTTGACTTCCTGAATCCCCATTCCCGCGTCGTCAAGGGTAACAGGTAATTTATCCTATGTCCCAAAATCTGAGGCTACTCATGGAGGACCTCTTTGAATCGGACGGGGGCGTAGAGTGAACCGTTATATCGCCAGACGATTCCTAAAGCGGCCATGCAGACACACGTGATGAGGGCGCCACGGGGGAACGAGATATCTTGTAAGAGCTGGCACCAGGAGGCCGCCCTCCGGATGCTGATGAACAACCTCGACCCTGAGGTGGCCAAGGATCCAGAGCATCTGATAGTCTACGGGGGCACGGGGAGAGCGGCGCGGTCTTGGAAGGCTTTCGACGCTATCGTGAAGTCCCTAAAGACGCTGGAGAACGACGAGACGCTTCTGATTCAGTCCGGCAAGCCCGTGGGCGTCTTCAAGACGACCGTCTCGGCTCCGAGAGTCCTCATATCGAACGCCATGCTCGTCCCCAAATGGGCTGATTGGGATTACTTCCGGTCTCTCGAAGAAAGGGGCCTCACCATGTTCGGTCAGATGACGGCCGGGAGCTGGATGTACATTGGTACTCAAGGAATTCTCCAGGGGACATACGAGACGCTGGCGGCAGTGGCTAACAGGCACTTTGGTGGCTCGCTAAGGGGGAAGGTGGTACTTACTTCAGGGCTAGGTGAGATGGGGGGCGCCCAGCCCCTCGCGGTTACGATGAACGACGGGGTTGCTCTCGTCGTGGAGGTCGATCCGAGGGCGATACAAAGGCGCCTCGACAAGAAGTACTGTGATGTCATGGTAAGGAACACGTCCGAAGCCATTGAGATGGTTCGGGACGCGGCCAGGGACGGGAAGGCCCTTTCCGTGGCTCTCCTCGGCAACGCGGCTGAGGTTCTCCCGGGGCTTGTGAAGATAGGATTCAAGCCCGATATCTTGACCGACCAGACGGCGGCCCATGACCCGCTCGGTGGTTACATTCCAGAGGGATTGACCGTGCAGCAGGCTACGGACCTCAGGGCCTCAGACCCGAAGGGGTACCTAGCCCGTTCCATGGCTTCCATCGCCAAGCACGTCAGGGCGATGCTGCAAATCCAGGATGCCGGGGCCATCGCCTTCGAGTATGGAAACAACATCAGGAAGATGGCAAAGGAGGCCGGGGTCGAGGACCCGTTCAAGATTCCTGGGTTCGTCCCCGAATATATCAGGCCGCTCTTCTGCGAGGGACGCGGCCCATTCCGTTGGGCGGCGCTCTCGGGCAAGCCTGAGGACATCTACGCGACGGACGAAGCGGTCTTGAAGGAGTTCGCCTCCAACGAATCTCTCGTAAGGTGGATCAGGAAGGCCCACGACAGGGTCCAGTTCCAGGGGCTGCCTTCGAGGGTCTGCTGGCTCGGCTACGGCGAAAGGGCACACTTCGGCAAGATAATCAACGACATGGTGAGAAGCGGCAAGATTTCTGCGCCCATCATCATCGGTAGGGATCACCTCGACTCCGGTTCGGTGGCGTCCCCCTACCGGGAGACAGAGGGGATGAAGGACGGCTCCGATGCCATCGCAGACTGGCCAATCCTGAACGCCCTTCTCAACGCTGTCTCTGGGGCTTCGTGGGTTTCGGTGCACCACGGGGGCGGGGTCGGGATTGGTTACTCCATTCACGCAGGCCTTGCCGTTCTGGCTGACGGGACGCCGGAAGCCCAGGCGAGGATCATGACTGCCCTGACAAACGACCCAGGGAGCGGGGTCGCTAGGCACGTCGACGCGGGCTACGAAGAGGCGATAAAGACAGCCAAGGCGAAAGGCATCAAGATACCGATGATGGAATAGGCTTCGGTGCAGGGTTTCGCCTTGAGGCATAGATGTAGTATGCAATGTAGGCTGCTGACATGGCTGTCACCAATCCCGACAGGCCATCGATGACCGCGGCGGAGGTTGCAAAGGTCGAGCTCGAAGTCGACCCCGCAAGGACCCCGGCATAGACGAGAATCGCCGACCAAGCAAAACAGCCTGCGACGGTCATGGGCACGAACCCCTTCATCTTCATCTCGAAAAGACCTGCGGGGAGAGAGATTACCGTCCTGAGCCCCGGCACGAACCTCGCGGCAAATACGGTCCACTGCGCCGACTTGCCGAACCATGCCTCCGCCCTATCAAGGGCGTTCCTGTGAAGCCTGAAGACTCTGAGCAGACCGACGACAAAGGGTCGTCCGAGCCACTTTGCAAGGTAGTAATCCACGAGCGCTCCGATCAGACTGCCGACGGTGCTCACGGCGACCACAGCCCAGAAGTTCAACTGGTTGAGGCCCACAAAGTATCCTGCGAGGGGGAGCACCACTTCGCTCGGAACTGGCAAGGACGCGCTTTCGAGCGCCATCAGGGCGAAAATGCTTGCATAGCCGTATTTTGACATGAACGAGTTCAGGGTAGCGGAAGAAAGCACCGACCCGGACAGCCATGAGAACCAGGTTCCGAAGGGGAAATCGGCCAGGCCGACCGACTGCAGAAAACCCACTACGAACAGGACGAGTGCGAATCCAAAGAGGTACTTGTTCTTGGGAACCCAAGAGCCGAAGTAACGAGGGCCGGAGACGTGCAACCCGATCTTCGCGTCTGTAGTGCGCTTATAGCAGTTTCAAGCGTCAGATAGCAGGAAACTACGGTTTCTTCCCTTTCGAGAGCTCGGCGACCAGTTCCTTCGCTCTATCGAATCTAATCTTCTTCTCCTCAATCAATCGCGCCGCTACAATGTCAATCAACTCTCCAGTTGCTCCCGCAGAAGACGCAACATTGTGTGCGTGCAACTTCATGTGTCCCCTCTGTATCCCTTCGCTGGCCAGAGCTCGCAGGGCTGCGAAGTTCTGAGCCAAACCTACCGCCCCCATCACTTCAGCGAGTTCGATTGCGCTCTTCACTCCAAGTATCTTGATGTTCGCTCTCGCGGTCGGATGGGACTTCGCCGCCCCCCCGACCAGCCCTACGGCCATGGGCATCTCAAGGGTCCCGACAAGGTCGCCTTCCCGGTTCTTCTCCCAGCTTGTAAGAGGCTTGTAATGGCCGCTTCTGGAGGCGTAACTATGGGCGCCCGCCTCCAGGGCTCTGATGTCCTGGCCGCAGGCGATTCCCACCGCCACTACTCCGTTCATTATTCCTTTGTTGTGAGTTGCGCACCTGTAGGGGTCGGCGTCCGCAAAGGCGTAGGCGTACACTATCCCATCCACCACGTCCTCCCCCCCAATCGTTTCCTTGTCGAACACGGCGGTAGCCTTGACCAGCCGCCTGTCCGCCAGGTTCGAGATGATCCTGAGAAGCACCCTCCCGCCGGTGATTTCTTCGACCATGGGAGTCAGAGCCTCCGCCATCGTGTTTACTGCATTTGCCCCCATGGCATCACCTGTGTTGACTATGAGCTCGACAATGACCATTGGTCCCTTGAGGGTCGAGAGTTTCTTCACGATCAGATCCTTTGCACCCCCTCCGAGTGATACGAGCATCGGGTCCTGGTCGTTCGCTTTCCTGAGAAGTTCGGCCTTCTGCGCGAGGAGTTTCGCCTTCACGGAGTCGGGCTTTGGAACGTTGACGACCTGTATCTGTCCAATCATCACCGGGCCAGTATTCGTAACCGTAAATCCTCCCTTCACCCTTGCCATTTTCGCCGCGTTGCTTGCCGCTGCCACGACGGAAGGCTCTTCGAGTGCGAAAGGCACCATGTAGTCCTTGCCGTTTATCCTGAAGTTCGTGGCAATTCCGAGAGGGTAGGTGTAACCGCCGACCACACTCTCAATCATGTGGTCCGCTACTTCGACCGGAAGGCCGCCCGTATTCGCAAGGGTCTCTACTTCTTCGTCCGTGAGGGACGCGAACTCCTTCAGGGCCTCCCTTCTTTTCTCCAGGGGCAGCTTGTAGAAACCTTCGAAACGAGAGGACCCTGTCATTCCCTTGATGCGCCTCCCCTCCCGGCTATTTAATCCGTCGAAGGACCCCGGGCCCTCTCGTCAATCGGCGAATTGAGACATCCCGCAGGATGGGCTCTGTCTTGCTAAGAATAAAAGGCAGGTTCGGGGGCGGCACACGATCGGGCCGGTCGTCTAGCATGGTTAGGACGTCAGGGTAATACCCGTCAGGCTCTGACACTTACTAGCGGGAGACGGCGAAGGTCCCCAGTTCAAATCTGGGCCGGCCCACCTCTAGCCTGGCTGAACGTGGCATCCTAGCCTCGGCTAGGCGCGATTGCACCCATTTCTCAGTGTGATTTCATGAAGCCATCAGACTACTTCTACGGCGTCTCCCACGCCTTGGAAAGTCGACGGACTCAGTGTTTTCACCAGAATTCAGCAGGTTGTCCGGACAAACGAATTGCTTGAATCTTCTGCCTGGAAGTTTCCTCCGCTCTTTGAGCCAATTCATGGCAGAGACGACTTCCCTCCTCCGCTTCTCGGTTCTCAGAAGCGGTAGGGCATGCTCTAGGAAGCATTCTTGCTCTAGGTTGCTCAAGAGTTCGCACTCTGCAGCCCGTTTTCGTTTCAGTCCACCCTTCATTACAAAGCGCACCGCACGAAAACTGGGATGGAAACCGAGCTCCTTCAAGTATTGCCAAATGCTCCTAATCACCTCATTCTCGCCTTGCGACGAGACTACGATCCTTATCCTCGCCTCCTCTCCGTCTTCTGAGGTTATGAAAACAGAACCCTCCGTTTCGAACCAGTCAACAACTTCTGCAAATGTCCACGGTCTGAAGCGGCGGCTCGGGGTGTTGTGTCGAGCTACCATAGGCTGTACAGATTTGAACTAAATTTAACTCCCCATGAATTGGCGCGATATTCCGAAGTCCGAGAATTGGTCGGTTTCCGCCCCGGCCCACCATCTTCAATCCTTATACGAAGGTCTAACCTTGGCGCGGTCGAGTCATGAATCGAAACCTGCTCGTCTTCTCGCTATTCATCATCGCCGCGGGACTTGCATTTGGCCTTTACATCATAACCTTCTTCGGCCTGCTCCTGCTCATCCCCGCCCTGGCCGCTCCCACTCACCCACCGGCGCGAAACGCGCCCACACAACCTTCACAGCCTCAGCCACGGCCCTGGAGTCGCGTAATTCCGCGTCCTCCTTCGTCCCCTCCTTCGCAGCCGGCGTCGACACCGAAGACGGATACCATGTCGTCACCGGCCCCACCCATGTCTTCGATGGCAACATCCTACATGGCGACATCGTCCTCACCCGCCCAACCAGTCTCCTACTCCCCAGCACTCTTCCCGACGCCTTTGCTCCCGGCTATGTCCCTCATTGCGAGCGCACCCCAGCCTGTGAAGACACAGCAGGAAAGCAGGCACGAAGGGCCTGACGAACTTGTCGAGGTGGGGGTTCTGCTGGCTGCGCTGAAACTTCTCTTTGGCTAGGGTACGTACACGTTCATTTCGTGCCCTATTTTCCTGAGCCGCTCGACTCTGTGTTGGAGTGAGGGATGGGTCGAGAACATCTCGACGAGAGAGCTACCCTTGAACGGATTCACTATCCAGAGGGAGGCGGTCGCTGGCGAAGGCGCCTGGGCCGGGGTTGTGGCGATTGGCCGTGATTGGGATTTTGTGCTTATCTTTTCCAGGGCCGTCACGAGTCCCCCGGGGTTCCTGGTGAGTTTCGCGCCGTACTCGTCAGCGTTATACTCATCGTTCCTGCTGATGCCCAGTCTGACGAATGTCGCTCCGAGCGGGACAAGTATTATGGCCAAGATAAGGAGTGGTGATCCTCCGTTCCTGTTCCTGCTGCTCCCTCCGAACCACATCGAGAACATCGCGATCTGGCCGACGTAGGAGATCGCTCCAGCGAGGGTCGCCGCTATGCTTGACATCAAGACATCCCTGTGGACGACGTGTCCAATCTCGTGACCGATGACCGCCTCAAGCTCGTCCGGCGTCAGCGTCTGAAGTATACTCGAGGTTGCGCAGACGACCGCCTTGTCTGGGCCTCTTCCAGTGGCAAAAGCGTTTGGCTGGGGTGAATCCACGATGCCTACCTTTGGCATAGGAATGTTCGCTTTCTGTGCGACGTTCCTCACCACCCTGAATAGTGTGGGATTGTCCGACTCCTGTATGATTTTTGCCTTGCTCATCCGGAGGACTATCGAGTCGCTGAAGTAGTAGGAGACGAAGTTGATCACCGCAGCGAGAACAAGCGCGAGTCCCACGAACGTTATCGGGTCGTCGAAGAAGTACCAACCCACAACGTAACCTATGGCCATCAGTAGAGCAGTCAGGACGAAGAAAAGGGCTGTGATCTTCGCATACATCGATGCGGACATTCGAGCCCGCCGACGCTCACACGCGTAAAAGCCTTTTCCCGCAAAT
>Ga0187766_10002118_pt1 | contig 11720 bp, 8 predicted proteins | sample 0216_QUI02_MP05__4_FD_132971 | JGI IMG/M metagenome (GOLD analysis project Ga0187766, IMG submission 132971) | Tropical peat soil microbial communities from peatlands in Department of Meta, Colombia - 0216_QUI02_MP05_20_MG | ecosystem: Environmental > Terrestrial > Soil > Wetlands > Peat ... | reverse complement strand
GACCCGTGGTTCGTGCTCACCGGCGATACGCTTTTCGTCGGCGACGTCGGGCGGCCTGACTTCGGGGGGGAACAGGCCGCCGCCCATCTCTACCAGAGCCTGGTCGAGCGACTGCTGACCCTTCCCGACAGCGTGGAGGTCTACCCGGCTCACGGCGCCGGATCCACGTGTGGCCGCGCCATGTCGAGCAAGACCGCGTCCACCATCGGGTTCGAGCGGCGGTTCAACATTGCCCTTCGTGTCGATGGCGTCGACGCATTCGTCACCAAGCTGATGACAGGGCTTCCCCCCAAGCCACCGAACTTCGACCGGATCATCGCCAGGAATCGATCCCTCAGCCCGCCGGCGTCGAGAGAACTGCCGCCTCTCTCCGCGGCCCAGGTCAACGATCTCCTCGCCAAGGGGGCGTGGGTGCTCGACGTGAGAAGTGCCGAGGAGTACGGCGAGGGCCACATCGGCGGCGCCATCAACGTCTGGATCGAGAGTCCTCAGTTCTCGGCCCGGGCCGGCCTGTTCCTCCCCCCCGACACGCCGGTGGTCCTGGTGACGGCCAGTCCGACCGACCTCACCCGCGCCGCCCAGGGACTCGGTCGCATGGGGCTCGAAGACATCGCGGGATTTCTCCAGTGGGGGATGACGGAGTGGAGGAACGAGGCCCTGCCCATGGCCCGCGTTCCCCAGATCACCGTCCACGATCTGGCGACGATGCGCGACGAGCAGCCGGATCTGCTCGTCGTCGATGTGCGCGAGCCCTCCGAGTGGGACGACGGCCACATCGACGGCGCGTTTCATCTGCCGATGAGTGAAGCGGTGCGGCGGCTGGCCGAACTGCCTGCTGACCGGCCCAAGGCCGTGCTGTGCGCGGGCGGATTGCGATCGAGCACTGTCATCAGCGCCCTCAGCCGTCAGGGCATGACGGGATGGTACAACGTGAGCGGTGGGATGACCGCCTGGGTGAAGGCCGGTTACGCCACTCGCAAGTCCGCGGCCCGTGGAACGCTCGCGTGAGCGACGATTCCTTCGACTACCCGACGATGTCGCGCGCCCTCATCCTGGGCGACAGGGAGACGGTGGCCCGGAAGACGCAAGAGGGGCTCGATCGCTCCATGGACCCCAAGGATCTGGTCTTCCGCGGACTCATTCCGGGCATGGACGTGGTCGGGGAGAAGTTCAGGCGGAACGAGTACTACGTGCCGCAGGTGCTGCTGTCGGCCCGCGCGATGTACGCGGGTCTCGATCTCCTGAAGCCGCTCATCACTCGCGCCGGGGGCGCCGGTCAGTCGCTCGGCGTCGTGGTCATCGGCACGGCACAGGGCGATCTGCACGACATCGGCAAGAATCTGGTGGCGATGATGCTGGAGGGGGCCGGGTTCAAGGTCGTGAACCTCGGCCGCGACGTCGCCCCGGAGAAGTTCGTGGCCGCGGTGGAGGAGCACGGCGCCCAGATCGTCGGCATCTCAGCCCTCATGACCACGACCATGCCCGCCATGAAGCGCACCATCGATGCCCTCGCCAAGGCCGGTGTGCGCGATCGCGTCAAGGTCATGATCGGCGGAGCTCCCGTCAACCAGGCGTACGCCGATGAGATCGGCGCCGACGGCTACGCCAAGGACTCGACGCTGGCGGTGGTGCGCGCCAAGGAGCTCCTCGGCGTCCCGGTGAGTGCCTGATGGGCGCGCGCAGGCGCGGATGGGAGGTCGTCGACCGCGTCCGCGCTGGTGACCTGCTCGTCTTCGACGGCGGCTACGGCACGGCGCTCTTCGCGGCCGGGCTGCTGAATGGAGCCTGCCCCGAGCTCTGGAACGACACTCACCCGGAGATCGTGCGGGGAATCCACAAGGGGTACTTCGACGCCGGCTCGGACCTCGTCGAGACGAACACCTTCGGCGGAACTCGCCTCAAGCTCAACGAGTACGCCATCGGTGACCGGACACGAGAGCTGAACGAGAAGGGAGCCCGGCTGGCCCGGTTGGTGTGCCCGCCCGGTGGCTGGGTCGCCGGTTCCATCGGACCCACCAGCCGGCTCCCCGCCGAGTACGAGCCGCTCGGCGACACGAGCGACGACGAGTACTTCGAGGCCTTCAAGGAGCAGGCGCTGGCGCTGGCCGAGGGAGGCGTCGATCTCTTCGCGGTCGAGACGATGATGTTCCCCCAGGAAGCGGTGGCCGCGATCAAGGCGTGCAAGGCCGCCACCGACCTTCCCGTCATGGCCACGATGTTCTTCCAGTACGAGGAGCTGCACGACCGCGACCGCACGATGTGGGGTGAGAGCCCGGCCGAGGTCGCCGGCAATTTGCTGGCGGCGGGGGCCGACATCGTCGGGATGAACTGCGGCCGAGGCCCGGACCGCGCCGTCGCCATTATCCGGGAGATGCGCTCCGCGACCGACGCTCCGCTGATCGCCTATCCCAACGCGGGCCTCCCGATCACCAGGGGGGACCAGACGACCTACGAGCTCGGCCCCGAGGAGATGGCCAGCGACTACCCGGCCCTGCTCGACGCGGGCTCCAGCATCGTGGGCGGCTGCTGCGGGTCCGGTGCCGAGCACATCCGGCTCATCGCCGAGGTCGTCCGCTCCCGCCGACGGCGGTGAGCGCTCCCGCGCTGTCCGTCCGCTCCTCGATCCCCGCCGTCCTGGCGAATCTGCCGGTCCGCATCGATCGAGACGAGGTCCTGCGCTATCAGGGCTACAAGAAGGGCGTGGACGTGCCGACGGCGGACGTGCTGACGCTCTTCGACGAGGCGCTGGCGCTGGGTGAGGAGTTGATGGCGCCGCGCCTCGTGTACCGGTCGGTGCCCGTCGAGGCGCAGTCCGCGGATCTGATCGAAGCGGCCGGCCAATACCTCCACATCCCCGACATCGGGCGGCTTTGGGGGGGACTCGCGGCGGTGGGGGCAGGGATCTGCACGGTCGGCGACGCCATCGAAGCGCGCGTGGGCAGGCTGTTCGCCGAGCGGGAGCTCCCGCTGGCCGTGATGCTGGACTCGGTCGGATCGGCCGCCGTGGAGAGCCTGGCCGAGTACATCAACGACCTGCTTTGCCAGGCGGCGCTGGGCGAGGGGATCAGGGTGACGAACCGGATCAGCCCGGGCTACGCGGGATGGGACACGGCCGAGCAGGCGGCCCTGTTCCGGATCTGCCCCGGCTCGCCGATCGGCGTGACGCTCAACGACGCGTGCTTCATGGCGCCCGCCAAGACGATTTCCTTCCTCGTCGGGATCGGTCCCGAAGCCCGCGTGGACCACTACTTCACCCAGTGCCGGCGGTGCTGGATGCCCCACTGCGCCTATCGCCGGACGCCCCTGGCCGCCGCTACCGTGCACCGCTGACCACCGATGCGACTCGGTGCCGCCCGAGGTGCTAGGATCTGGCTTGGGCATGTCGGATAACGTCATCCTGATCGGATTCATGGGCGCCGGCAAGTCCTCGGCGGGTCGGATCCTCGCCAGGCGCATGGGGCGGTGCTTCGTTGAGACGGACGACATGATCGCGGGGAGGGAAGGCCTGTCGGTTCCCGAGATCTTCGCGGCGAAGGGCGAGGTGTACTTCCGCGCTGCGGAGGAGGAGATGCTGGGCCTGCTCGCCCTCAAGAGCGGGGACGTCATCGCGACAGGGGGCGGATTGCCGTGTCGGGAGGGACGCCCCGCGGCGCTGTCCGCGCTGGGGACGGTGGCGTGGCTATCGGGCGACTTCGACACCCTCTACCGACGCGCGCTCGGCGCCGGCGAGCGCCCGATGCTGGCGGGACGGAGCCGCGCCGACGTCGAGGCGCTCTACCAATCGAGGGAGCCGTTCTACCGACAGGCGGACGTGAGCGTCGACACCACCAGCATCGGGCCCGATGAGGTGGCCGCGCGCCTGCTCGAGGTCCTGCGAGGGCGCGAGCGGGCGGCGCGCGGGGCCCGCCGCTGATGTCGGCTCCGTTCCTCGAGCGCCTGGCCGAACGCCCGCTCCTCTGCGACGGCGCCATGGGCACTCTCCTCTACGCCCGCGGCGCGCCGATCGACGCGTGCTTCGACGTCCTCTGCATCAACGACCCGCAGAGCGTGCAGGGCGTGCACACGGAGTACATCTCGGCGGGATCCGACTGCATCGAGACGAACACGTTCGGCGCCAACCGCTTCAAGCTGGGCGTGCACGGCCTGGCCGGGCGAGTCCGGGAGATCAATCTGCGGGGAGCGAAGCTGGCCCGTGACGTCCGGGAGGCGATGGGGCGCGACGTGTTCGTGCTCGGCTCCATGGGCCCGCTGGGAAGATATCTGGCGCCCCTGGGCTCGGTGGAGCCGGACGAGGCCCGCGAGGCCTTTCGCGAGCAGGCCGAGGGGCTGGTCGAGGGCGGCGTGGACGCCTTCGTCGTGGAGACGTTCTCCGATCTCGTGGAAATGAGGCTGGCCGTCGAGGCCATCCGCTCCGTCACCGACATTCCCATCGTGACCCAGGTGGCGTTCAACGACGACGGCGTGACATTTCTCGGACGGACGCCGGCCCAGGTCGTGCGCGCGCTGCGCGAGCTCCCCATCCAGGGCGTCGGAGCCAACTGCTCGGTCGGCTCGAGCGTGCTGTACGACACCCTGGAGCAGATGATGCCGGAGGCGGGCGCGCTGCCCGTCGTGATCCAGCCGAACGCCGGACTGCCGAGCCGCGTGGGCGAGCGCTTGCTCTATCTCTCGTCTCCCGCCTACATGGCCGACTATGCCGCGCGAATGATCGCGGCGGGGGCCCGGATGGTCGGCGGTTGCTGCGGCACCACCCCCCAGCACATCCGCGCGATGCGCCAGGCGCTGGACCGCGTCGCGCCCGGCCGCAGCGTCGCCCGCGTCGAGTCGCCCCGGAAAGCCCGGGTGGAGACCGCGGAGCCGGCGCCGTTCTCCGTGGCCGCCGCCCCCACCGCACTCCAGCGCAAGCTCGATGGCGGCCAGTTCTTCGTCACGGTGGAGCTCGATCCGCCGCGCGGTCACAACATCGAGAAGCTGGTGCAGGGAGCCAAGCTCCTCAAGGAGCGGGGTGTCGAGATCGTGGACATCAACGACGGCTCGCTCGGCCGCGTGCGGATGTCGGTGCTCCCCACCGCCATCCTGGTGCGAGAGGCGACCGGGGTCGACGTGAACATGCACTTTACCTGTCGCGACCGGAACCTGATGGGCATCCAGGCCGACGTCCTCGGCGCGCACGCCATGGGCATCCGGAACATCCTCGCCATGACCGGGGATCCTCCGCGCGCGGGCGACTACGTCAACGCCACCGCCGTCTTCGATGTCGACACCGTCGGCTTGATCCGCATCCTCACCGGCATGAATCGCGGCGTGGACGTCACCGGCAACTCGATCGGCGAGCCCACGAGCTTCTGTGTCGGCGCCGCCCTCAACCCGGATGCTGCCGAGCCCAGCCGGGAGATGGAGCGATTCCTCGCCAAGGTCGAGGCCGGCGCCCGCTGGGCCCAGACGCAGCCGGTCTACGATCTGGAGGCCCTGGAGCGCTTCTTCGCACGGACCTCCGCGCCCGTGCCGATCCTCGTGGGCATCCTCCCCCTTCACTCCTCCCGCCACGCGGAGTTCCTCCACAACGAGGTCCCGGGAATCACCGTCCCGGAACCGGTCCGGGCACGGATGCGCTCGGCGGGAGAGCGCGGCCTCCGCGCCGGTATCGAGATGGCGCAGGCGCTCCTCGGCGACGCCCGCGGTCGATACGCGGGCGCTTACCTGATGCCGTCCTTCGGACGCTTCGAGGTGGTGGCCGAAGTGCTCGACGCCGCCCACTGACCCATGGCCGACCTCCACGACCTGAGTGCTGCCGAGGCCGCCCGCCGGATCCGGGAAGGCAGCGTCTCCCCCGTGGAAGTCCTCGCGGCCTGTCTCAAGCGGATCGAGGCGGTTGACCCCATCGTGCAGGCCTGGGTGCGAGTGGACCGCGGCGCCGCGGCCCGAGCGGCCGAGCAGTGCGAGGCCGAGGTCCGCAGCGGACGCCGGGTGGGAGCGCTCCACGGAGTACCCGTCGCGCTCAAGGACATCATCGACGCCGCGGGCCTGCCGACCACGGCCGGCGCCGGACCCTTTGCCCACCGGCTCCCCACCGCCGACGCCGCCTCTGTCGCGCGGCTGCGCGCCGCAGGGGCGATCGTGCTCGGGAAGGTGACGACCACGGCCTTCGCCTTTCTCGATCCGAGCCCGACGCGGAACCCCTGGAATCCCGATCACACACCGGGCGGATCCTCGAGCGGTCCGGCGGCAGCCGTCGCTGCCCGGATGGTGCCGATGGCCCTCGGTACCCAGACAGTGGGATCCGTTCTCCGCCCGGCCGCGTATTGCGGGGTGGTGGGGTTCAAGCCGAGCCACGGCCGCATCAGCACCGCCGGTGTGGTGCCGCTGGCCTGGAGCACCGACCACGTGGGAATCTTCGCGCGGTCGGTGGAAGACGTCGCCCTCGCTCTCGGCCCCCTGGCCGGCTTCGATCCGGCCGACCCGCTCTCGAGCGACGTCCTCCCCGACGACTATCTGGCCATGGTCAATCGGCCGGTGCCGCCGCGCGTGGGCGTCCTCCGCTCGCTCGTGGAGCGGGCGTCGCCGGAAACGGCTGCCCACGTCGGGGCAATCGCCGGCGGGCTCCGAGCCGCGGGCGCGCTCGTGAGCGATGTCGAGCTCCCTCGGTCCTACGCGCGCATACACCAGGTCGGGAACACCGTGGTGCGGGCCGAGGCCGCCGCATATCACGCCCCGCTCTTTGCCCGGCACGCCGCCGAGTATCCGCCCAAGGTGAGGGAAGCGCTGCTGGAGGGGCGCGGGATCTCCGCCGTCGACTATCTCACCGCCCAGCGCGAGCGGCGGCTGTTCCGCGAGGAGATGACGCCGATCGCCGCTCGCTATGACGCGCTTGTCCTGCCCACCGCGGCGGGCCCCGCGCCCAAGGGACATGACTCCACGGGTGATCCGTACTTCTGCGCGCCCTGGAGCTTCTCCGGCCTGCCGTCCATTGCCCTGCCGACCGGTGTCGACGCCGCGGGTCTCCCGCTCTCCGTCCAGCTGGTGGGCGGTCCCTTCGCCGAGGCACGCCTGCTCGCGGCCGCCGCCTGGTGCGAGAAGGTCATCGGGTTCTCCGCCACCCCGGCGCTCTGAAGACCGATGAGGATCGGGCGACCGTTCCCCGACCTGCTGGCCCCTCTCGGATGTGCCGTGTCGCCCGAGGAGGGTTTTTCACGCGTGATCAAGCAGCTCGTGGCGGTCACGCGCGCGACCGCCGGAGGGGCCTGCTTCGCGCCCGGGCGCGGAATGCCCCTCGTGACTACAGCGGGCGCCCGGCCCGGATCGCCGCTGGACCGGTGGCTGCGCGCCCGTCTGGGCGATCCACCGCCGCGGTGCCAGGGGCTGGAGGGGGGGACCGACCTGCCGGCGGGCCGTCGCGCTCGGCCCCTCGCCATGTTCCGGAGCCCCCTCGGCAAGCCGGCGACCCCGGTCGGCCAGCTCATCTTGCTGGGCTCGTCCGGCCGGCGGGGTCTCGACACCGGGCTGGTCCCGCCGGGCATCTCCCGGCAGCTCGGCCACGCCATGGAGCGGATCTGGGGCCTCCACCAGCGCGCCCTGCGCCTGCAGGTGATCAACGACGTTTCGTCGCTGATGGCGACAACGCTCCCGCTCGAGAGCATCTACGAGTCGGCGGCGGCGGCGGTGGCGCGGGTCATCCGCCTCGACGCCGTGTGGATCTCGCTTCTCGACCGCGAGCGCGGAGAGGTCCGGCTGCTGGAGTTGGCGGCGCGGCCGACTCGCTCCGAGGTCCGCGCCCTGCGGGTGCCCATGAGCGGGACGCTGGCGGACTGGGTGGCCGCCCACCGGACATCTCGGCGCATCGACGACGCCGAGGACCCGAGCCTGCCGCCGATGAGCCGGGAGCTCCTCGCCCGCTACCAGCTGCGTTCGGCGATCCTGGCCCCGCTCGTGTCCCGAGGGGAGGTCATCGGCACGTTCAACGTCGCCCATCGGGAGCCGCGCGCCTTCACCGACGGTGACGTGGAGGTGCTGATGGAGGTGGCCCGTCCGCTCGCCTCCGCCATCTGGCACTCGCGGCTCCACGACGAGATCGTGCTCCGCGCGGAGGAGCTGGCCGCGCTGAACCGCACCAGCCAGCTGATCACGGCGCGGCTGGACCTGGGGTCGCTCCTCGACGCGGTCAGCCGCTCGGTCACGGGCCTCGTGGCGAGCACGGGTTGCGGGATCGGCCTCTTCAACGCCGATCGCACCGCCATCGACCACGTGGCCGCCCACGGGTTTCGCACCGCGGAATGGCGCGGCCTCAGCGTGCCCGTCGGCGAGGGCATCATCGGCCGCGCGGCGGCCACCGGGGAGGCCATCCGCTCCGACGACCTCGCCACCGACCCGCGCGCCATCCATCGCGATGTGGACGCGAAGGAGGGGATCTCGTCGATGCTGAGCGTGCCCCTGCGCGTGGCGGGGGAGGTCATCGGCGTGATCTCCGCGTTCTCCGGCACTCCCGCGTTCTTCACCGCCCGGCACCAGGGACTGCTCGAGAGCTTCGCCGACCAGGCTGGCATCGCCATCCAGAATGCCCGGCTCTTCGAGGAGAGCCAGCGGCGGACTCGCGAGACGGAGGCACTGCTGGAGGCGGTGCGCGCAGTCAATCAGAGCCTCGAGGTTGGCGAGACCATCCGGCTGATCCTCAACCAGGCCCGTGCGGTGCTGGGGGTGCAATCGTGCAGCGTCTTCACGCTGGATCCGGATACGGGGGAGCTCGCCGCGGTGGCCAGCCTGGACCTGGACATGACGAGAAGCCAGATCCGGATCCAGATCGGCGAGGGCATCACCGGAGCCGCCGTCCAGGAGCGCCGGCCCGTCCAGAGCGCCGACCTGCACAGCGATCCGCGCGTGCGCTACCGGCGGCTCTCGGCTGGAGGCGGCTTCCGATCGATGCTGGCGGCGCCGCTCCTGGTCGCCGACGAGGCCATCGGGGCGCTCACCGTGCTGCGCCGGGACGTCCACCACTTCACTCCCGAGGAGGAGTCCCTCGTCTCCGCGTTCGCCGACCAGGCGGCGATGGCCCTCGAGCACGCGCGCCTCTTCAGCTCGGTCCGGACATATTCGGAGCAACTCGAGGCGATGGTGACCGCGCGCACCCACGAGCTCGACGCCGAGAAGCGCTTTGTCGAGGTCGTGCTCGAGACGCTGCCACTGGGCCTGTTCGTGCTGGACGGCGAGCTGCGCGTGGTGAGCGCCAATCGGGAGGGCGCCGGCCTCCTGTCCGTCGCCGAGGGAGGCCGCACGTCCTTCCCCGATCTCTTTCCCGCCGCCAAAGCGTCGCCGGTCCGGAGCTTCCTCGAGGCCCTCCTCGCCGAGGGGAGCGTCCGCCAGCTCGAGGAGGAGGTGCCGGGCGGGGCCGAGCCACGGACGCTGCGGCTCACCGGCGCGCGGCTCCGCGCGCCGGGCGGAGAGCGGACCCACGCGGTCGTCCTCGTCGAGGACATCTCGCCCCAGAAGCGCCTCGAGCGCCAGATGCTGCTCACCGAGCGCCTCACCACCGCCGGGAGGCTGGCCGCCGGGGTAGCCCACGAGCTGAACAATCCTCTCGCCACCATCGCTGGCTGTGCCGAGGCGCTGCGGGAACGGGCTCAAAACCCCGAGCTGTCGGAGCTGTCCGGCTTCAAGGACTTTCCCGGCTATCTGTCACTGATCGAGGAGGAGGCCTATCGCTGCAAGGAGATCACGGGGAGCCTGCTCCAGTTTGTGCGCGAGCCGGGGAGTCGCCGCGCTCCCGTCGACGTCAACGCCCTGGTCGGGAAGGCCCTGGAGCTGCTCGGCCATCAACCGCGTTTTTCCGAGAGCGAGCTGCGCACCGATCTGGATCCGACGCTGCCCTTGATCGTCGGCAACGAGGGGCAGCTCCGGCAGGTATTCCTGGGGCTGTCCGCCAACGGGCTCGAGGCCATGGGGGGGCGCGGCGCGCTCGACGTGCTCACGCGCCGACGGGAGGACGACGTGGAGATCTCGTTCGTGGACCACGGCCCGGGGATTCCCCCCGACATCGCCGCCCGCATCTTCGACCCCTTCTTCACGACCAAGCCGCCCGGCCAGGGCACCGGCCTCGGACTGGCCATCGCCCAGGGCATCGTGGCGGATCACGGCGGGCGGATCGAGGTCGACACGCGGCCCGGTGCCGGCGCCGTCTTCCGCGTGGTCCTGCCCGTGGCACCGCCGGCGGCGAGGCCAGCGTCATGACGTCGCCGATCCGGGTCCTCGTGGCCGACGACGAGCGCAACCTCCGCGAGCTGCTCGTGCGCGAGCTCGAGCGCAAGGGACATGCCGTGGTCGGGGTGCCCGACGGCGAGGCCGCCCTCGAACGACTCAGGGAGGAGACCGCGGACGTCCTGCTCCTCGACATGAGGATGCCTCGCGTCGAGGGGATCGAGGTGCTGAGGTCGCTCCAGGCGTATCCCGAGGCGCCTCAGGTGATCGTCATGACCGGGTTTCAGGAAGTCTCCACCGCGGTGGAGGCCATGAAGCTCGGCGCCTACGACTACCTCACCAAGCCGGCGCGGATCGAGGAGCTGGACATCCTCGTCCGGAAGGCCGCTGAGAAGGGCCGGCTCATCCGGCAGAACGTGGCCCTGCGCGCCCAACTGGCGCCCGAAGGAGCCGACAGCGGCATCATCACGGCCAATTCGGCGATGGAGGGCGTGCTGCGGGTGGTCGACCGTGTCGCGCCGACGGACTCCTCGGTGCTGATCCTGGGTGAGAGCGGCACCGGCAAGGAGCTGGTGGCGCGGGCCGTCCACGAGCGCTCGCCTCGGGCCGGTCAGGCCTTCGTGCCCATCCACTGCGGCGCGCTGCCCCGGGAGGTGCTGGAGTCCGAGCTCTTCGGCCACGAGAAGGGCGCCTTCACCGGGGCCATCAATGCCAAGCCGGGCCTCATCGAGCTGGCCGACGGCGGGACGCTGTTCCTCGACGAGATCGGCGAGATGGAGGGGGACAGCCAGGTCAAGCTCCTGCGCGTGCTCGAGTCGCGGTCCTTCTACCGCGTCGGGGGCACCCGGCGTCGCACGGTGGACATGCGCCTGGTGGCCGCCACCAACCGCGATCTGGCGGAGGCCATCAAGGCGAACGAGTTCCGCCAGGATCTCTACTACCGGATCAACACGATCACGCTCTCCCTCCCGCCGCTGCGCGAGCGGCGCGAGGACATCCGCCTCCTGGCCGAGTACTTCCTCGACCAGAACGCGACCTATGGACGCAAGCGGCTGGGACCCGCCGTCCTGGAGGTGCTCGAGGCGTATGACTGGCCGGGCAACGTCCGCGAGCTCCAGCACGCCATACAACGGGCGGTGATCCTGTGCTCCGGCGACGAGCTCCAGCCGGCCGACCTGCCCGCCGATGTCCTCTCCGGCGACCGGGTGTCCGCGCCGGCGACCGGAAGCCTCGAGGAGATGGAGCGACAGCACATCATCGCCACCCTGCGTCAGGTGGGCGGCCACCGCGCGAAGGCCGCCGCGCTGCTGGGAATCGACCCCAAGACACTCTACCGGAAGATCCTCGGCTACGGGATCTCCGTGGCCCAGCCCAAGGCCTGACGGGTGGCCCGGCTGGCTGGGCCGATCGCCGCCCGGTCTCTTCGCGCCTTGCGCCGGAGCCGTAGCGCCGGAACGGTCTGATGGTGTAGACTGTGACACGGCGCGCCGGCTCTGGCGCGCTCGCCTCCGATATTTGGCTCTTCCGAGTATTGG
>Ga0187766_10002115_pt1 | contig 11728 bp, 7 predicted proteins | sample 0216_QUI02_MP05__4_FD_132971 | JGI IMG/M metagenome (GOLD analysis project Ga0187766, IMG submission 132971) | Tropical peat soil microbial communities from peatlands in Department of Meta, Colombia - 0216_QUI02_MP05_20_MG | ecosystem: Environmental > Terrestrial > Soil > Wetlands > Peat ... | reverse complement strand
CCCTTCCGCGCCCGGACCGGCGCCGCTCCCAGCGCCTATTGCACCGGATTCCGCGTTGCCGCCTGCCACTCCGACAGACCCCGCGCCGGTTCCCGGACCTTCTCCGCTGCCCTCGGCGTCCCCTTCGCTGTTACCTTCGCCCGGCGCCCCGCCGCCGTCGCCCCTCCGGCCCTGTGCCGCCGCAATCAGCTCCAGCAGCTTCTGGGGATCGTTGAGCCACTCGCCGATCTTGTCTTCCTCGCCGCCCAGCGCGGCGGCGGCCAGTTGCGCGGCCACTCCGGCGTTGCGATGGCGCGCGTCGGTCGCTACAAAGCAAATCTCGTTGGTGCGAATTCCATGAACTCCGGCCAGAGCTTCCCGCAACTGCTCGGCGAGCTCGGAGGGCTTGGCTTTTCCCGTCGGAAACGCGCGCACGAAGCGCGCCAGCTCCTCGCCGGTGACCGAGGGAAAGAACTGCACGCTCGCCAGCCCGGCGCCGGCCAGCAACTGCGCGAACTGCTTCTCGGCGGGATTGCCTTCGAGCGGCACGCCGTCCAGAAGGAGCTGTGAACCCGAGGCGCCCAGGACCACGCCTGCGTCGCCGGCCCCGCTCAGCGCCGTGCGCAGCTCCTCCCACGCCGTGGCGAGCTGTTCGCCGGTCCGCGAATGGTCGTAACCATAAAGGCGCGCAAATTTGAGCAGAATGTTGAGGCTGCGGACGAATGCCCGCCCCGCAGCCATCCTGGGATCCGACTTCATGTTCGTGCCTGCTCCACTGCCCGAGGGGGACGGCCTCAACAGTACGTTAGGCCGGGGCGGCGGCCGCGGCAATCCTGGCATTTCGGTCTGTGTCTGCCGCGTAAGCTGAACTCGCCCGAAGCGCACCTGTACGAACGAACAGGGTGGCGGCGCGCCGGAAAATCTGCGCGAGGAAGATTACGACTTGACGAGAGCGACCCGCCCGCGCCGGTGCGTGCGGTTGCCCACCGTGGAAACGCCCAGCGGGACGCCGGATTCCATCAGCACCTTGCGCAGCTTCTGCCGGTTGTCGAGGTCCATGTCCACGAACTCGAATGCCATCGCCTGCGGACGAGCGCCGCGCACGAGCGCCTGCGCCTTGATGGTGCGGACGCCTCCGGCGATTTTCAGGGAAAGCAGCGTGCCGGGAGCCAAATGGCGGTCGCTCGTGCCCAGGCCGCCTCCCAGGTTCAGCTCCGGGATGACCAGCTTGAACGTCTCCCGGCCGTGCATCGTGGTGGCCGTAATCGAGCGCGAAAGTTTCAGTCGCGCGTAGCGCCTCTGGCGAATCACGGAAGATCCGGGCTCCGGATCGCTCGGCTCAAACAGCAGCTCCTTGCGGTCGAGCCCGCTCGTTTCCAGCCGCCCCATGGCCATCGTGGCGTCGATGCGCATCAGCGCCTGCAGGGCGGCGATGCGCAGCTCGCTCGGCTGGCTCCAGCGCCACACCTGCCGCGCGTCCAGGATCTGCTGCAGCAGGACGCTGGCGTTCGTTGCGCGCAACCGGCCCAGCGCCTCGACGGCCTTCAGCCGCAGGTAGCCGGACTTGCGCTCGTTCTCCACGATGCTGAGCAGCTTCGGAATGCAGTCGGCGTGCCCGGTCATGCCCATCTCGTCGATGGCCAGGGGCTGGATCAAAACATCGAGCTTGTCCAGCATCGCGGCGAGCATTGCCGCGCGCCGTTCGTTCGACGCCGCAGAGAGTTGCCGCACCGCCCGGTCGTGCGCCGTGCGCGGCCATTGCTCCAGCCGCACCGGAAGGGACTTCTCGACCGCCTCCGGCATGAGCAGAGTGAGCAAGCCGATGGTCTCCACGGCCTCGCTGGCCGGCGCGGTCGCCAGAGTTTCGGCAAGGCTCTGCACGCTCTGCTCGCCGAGATGCTGCACGATGTCCGCGAGCAGCGTGCAGTCCTCGCGGAACCCGCAGTGCCCGAAACGGTGCGTGATGTAGCGCAGCGTCGCGCGCGGCATCAGCTTGAGAATCTCCACCATCCCGTCGGAGATCTCTCCCGTGCGCATGGCCTCTTCGATGAATTCCGGCATGCGGTCCTCCGCGCCGATGCGCGGCCGCAGGCTTTGCGTCGAGCCCGGGCGCTGCGCCTCCACGCTGTCCAGCGAAGAGAGCGCCTGGTACATCGCCGCGTAGGATCGCTTCGAAGCAGCCTCCTGGCTCAGCCGGACGAACGCCGCGCTCACCAGCGTCTGCAGCTCCGGCTCGCGCTCAACGCCCAACTGGATTCCCAGCCGGCGGATCGCTTCCATCAATACGCTGCCGTCGCCGCTCGAATAAAACTCCGCCAAATCTGCCAGGCCGATAGCCGTCGTGCGCCGCGCTTCGGGATCCTCCAGCGCAATGCAGGAGCAGTATTTCAGCAGCACCTCGTTGACCGCCTTCAGTTCGCCGCGGCGCAGCATCTCTTCCAGAAACCCGCGGATGTTTCTCGGCGGCACGCACCAGGCTTCGTCGGAAGTCAAAACCTCTTTCTTGTTCTCTTCCGGAACTTGCGCCCAGAACTCCTGGTCCAGCAGTTGCGTGAATGACTGCACGGAAAGGCCCGCGCTGGCCATCGTCTCTTCGTGCTGCTGGAGAATCTTCCTAAGGCCTTCGATCTCCTGGTTCATGCGGTCGAGCAGTTGCTTCACCGCGTTCACCCGCAGTTCGCCGCGCTCGTAGCTGTCCAGCGCGAACCGGATAGCCACATGCTCCGCCAGCCGCAGGAGCATCGGTTTGTCCGGCTTCTCCGTGGGGGCCTGCGCCGCAAGGCCCGCGAGGGCCTGCTGCAAAGTGAACTGCGCGCCGAGCGGCATCGCCGACAGGCGCGACTGAAACGTCACCGGGTCCAGCTTGCCTTCCCCTTCGCTTCTCGCCCGGCCGAGTTGCGCGAACAGCGACAACATCGAGCGCACGTCTTCCTCGGCGACGGCGTATGCGCCCGGCGACATCCCTCCCGCCGAGCCTCGCAGCATCGCGGATGCCGCCAGCCAGCGTCCTGAGCTCGGTCCGCCCGCCGCCGCAGCGCCGGGTGCGCCGCCTCCGCCCGGGCCGAGGGGCCCTAGACCGGTCAGCCCGCCTCCCACAATCGCGCCGCCCCCGCCTCCGCCGCCCGCAACCCCAACTCCACCGCCGCCGCCACCGCCGCCACCGCTTGGACCTGCAGCGCCGCCGCCCGGGCCTCCACCGCCCCGCTTGCCGGCCTCCCAGAGATTTCCGGTACCGCCGCCTCCTGCGCCCGGGCCTCCGCTCCACGCCGGACTTCCCGTCCCTTCGCCCGCGCCGGACCCGGAGCCGCCGCCTCCCGGCCCGGGACCTCCGCTGCCGGGACCCCGGCTTCCTTCCGCGGCGAGGATCAATTGCAGCATCTTCTGCGGGTCCTCGAAGAACTCCCGGAACTTGTCGCTCTGCCCGCCCAGGACTTTCGCCGTCAACTGCGCCGCGATCTTCACTCCCGCCACCGATGCGTCTTCCGCGACGTAGCGAATCTCGTTGACACGGATGCTCGTGTCGCCGGCGAGCGCCATCTTCAATTGTTCGGCGAGGGACTGCGGCTTGGCGTTCCCGGAGGGAAAGGCGCGAACGAAGCGGGCGAACTGGCCCGAGGTCACTTCCGGACCGAAATGAATGCTGGCGATTCCCGCGCTGGAGAGAAGGTGCGCGAAACTCCGCTCCGCGGCGGCTCCGGCGATAGGCTCGCCGTCCAGCAGGATCTGGTTTCCCGAAGCACCCAGCAGAATGCCGCTGTCGCCGCTCTCCTTGAGGGCGGCATGCAACTCCCGCCACGTCGTGTCAAACTGGGCCGCCGTCTTGGCGTGGCCGAACTCATAGAGCCGCGCAAACTTCAGGAGAATGTTGAGGCTGCGCAGAAAGTTACGCGCAGCGGTTCGTGTATCCCCGCTCATGGTCTCGCGTTGGCCGGTATGTGACGATGCGCCTGACTCTAGCGTAGGGTCTTGGCCGAGGTTGATACAAGCTTTGCCGCATTGCCTGTGGCCTTACGATAACAGAGCCAACCCCTGGGACCGCAAACGCCTCCAAAGCATACACCCGCTAGGAATTGGTAACGCAACACCTTCTGCGGAATTGCGGATGGCGTTGCAGTGGGAATACAATGATTGGCGGAGGAAATTGCGCCCCCGCAGGGCCCTCTGAAGAGCACGGACGCAAGAAAGTCGTCCCCTCGCGAGCCGAAATGTCCAGCCAGTCCCCATCGGATCGCTTCAAGGCGGAAATGCCCCAGATACCTGGGGTCGAGCGGGCGTCCGCGGGGCGGCGCTTCGGGCCGTTCGCCAACGTCAAGCCCGCTGCCGCGTTGGGCGCGGGCGTAGCCGTCCTGGCCGTACTGGTTTTCTTCGTGGGCAGGTCCGCGTTCCGAAAGAAACCCGCCGAGCCGGCGCCCGCCGATCCCGCTCCTCAAATCGTCATTCCCACTCCGGAGAGCGAGACGCGGGCCGGCCCGCCGGTTGCGACCGAAACCAATCCGGAAATCGCCACAATCTCCGAGCTCGCCGCGCCGTGGTCGTCCAAGGAGTTTTTCTTCCGCAGCCCCGCGACGGGCGCAAATGTCCCTGCTCTGGTAGTGCGCCTTCCCGGCGGGCCGCCCGCGCAGGGCAACTCCTACTGGGCTTTCTCTTTGCAAGCGCCGTACGGCAATTGCAAGCTCGAATACATCACCGACCCGCAGAAGCTTCTCGACGACTACGGCTTTCGCGCCAAGCATCCCATGGTCGGCAATCCCTGCAGCCGCACGGTGTTCGATCCGCTGCGGCTGAAGGACCTCCCCGGCAACATCTGGGTTCGCGGCGCGATCGCCCAGGGCGCGGACCTCCGCCCTCCCATCGGCATCGAGATCCGCGTCGCCGGACGCGACGTTCAAGCCCTGCGCATGGAATAGCCCCGGCGCGTCTTCTTCTTGACGTTCCTTTCCCCTCGGCGATAATCGTTCACCTGCCATGAACAACCGCGATTCGCGTTTGCGCCCTTCCCGGCGCGGCTTTCTGCAGACTTCCGCCGCGATTTCCGCGGCGTCGCTCCTGCCTTTGCCGCCGCTCGATGCCGCGCAGCGCGCGCCCGCCGAGCTTCCTCCGGCCTTTGCGGGCCTGAAGCCCCTGGGTTCGCGGGTCCAGCCGATTGCTGTCGAAGAATTCCGCGCGCGGCTGGCGCGCGCCCAGAAGCTTATGACCGACGCCGCGCCGCGCTTCGATGCGCTCTTCCTCGCGCCCGGCACGTCCCTCTATTACTTCACCGGCATTCGCTGGGGAATGAGCGAGCGCCTGGTCGCCCTCCTGCTGCCCCGCTCCGGCGAGCCCTTTCTCGTTTGCCCGGCTTTCGAGGAGGGCCGCCTCCGCGAACTGCTGCGCTTCCCCATCGAAGTCCGCGTGTGGCAGGAGGACGAAAGCCCTGCGAAGCTCGCCGCCGCGACGTTGGCGGAGCGCGGCGTCCGCACCGGCCGCGCCGGCATCGAAGAAACCGTTCGCTTCACCTTTTTCGACCATTTCCGCCGGGACGCGCCGGGGCTCGAGTGTGTCTCCGCCGACTCCGTCACCATCGGCTGCCGGGCGCGCAAATCGCCGCAGGAGCTTGCGCTTCTGCGCCTCGCTTGCGAAGCCAACTGCGACGTCTATCGCGCCGTCTTCGCTTCCCTGCAGGAAGGAATGTCCCAGGAAGACCTCGGGCGTCTCGTCGAAGCGGGTTTCGCCAGAATGGGGCTGCGAGGCGGCGCCCTGACGTTGATCGGCCCCTCTGCCGCGCTCCCTCACGGCACCATCAAGCCGCAGAAGCTTCAAGAAGGGGAAGTCGTGTTAATCGACGGCGGAACGTCGGTAGACGGCTACCAGTCCGACGTCACCCGCACCGGCGTGCTCGGCAAGCCCTCCCCCGAGCTTCTGCGCGCTTACGACATCGTCCGCCGCGCGCAGGATGCCGCGCTCGATGCCGCGCGCGCGGGCCGCCTCTCCGGCTCCGTGGACGACGCCGCTCGCGCCGTCATCACCTCCGCCGGCTATGGGCCCGACTACAAGTATTTCACGCACCGGCTCGGGCACGGCATCGGCCTCGACGGCCACGAGCATCCCTATCTGGTGCGCGGCAGCAAGACTCTCCTCGAGCCGGGCATGACCTTTTCCAACGAGCCTGGGATTTATGTCCCCGAAAAATTCGGCCTGCGCTGCGAGGACCTGATGGTGATCGCCGCGGACGGCCCGGCGCAGCTCCTTACGCCTTCCTTCGCCAACTCCCTCGAAAAACCCGTCGCCTGAGCTATCGGCACTTCGCCGCGCAGAACTCCACGATTCGCTTCTCCGCCCAGAAGCGCTCGCTTCCGCCGCGCCGCGAAATGAACGCGCAATGCCCGCCGTGCCGTGGCGCTTCAAACGTAATCGCAGGATTCTCTTGCACTCCCGCCGCCAGCGTGACCGCGTACGGCACGAAGGGATCGTCCTGCGCGGCCACTACCAGCGTCTCGACGCGAATTCGCCCGAGCACGCTCCGCGCACTCGACCTCTCGTAGTAGTCCGCGGCATCGCGAAAGCCAAAGCACGGCGCGGTGATTTTCTCGTCGAACTCCCGCACCGTGCGCACCGCGCCGAACCCGTCGCGGGCGTAGCGCCCCGGGAAGAGCGCCGCCTTGCGCGTGTAGTTTTTCATCAGGCTGCGCACAAAATGCCGCTGATAGATGTAATTCCCGCGCTGCTCGAGCGCCGTGGCGCAGGCCGCCAGATCCACCGCGGGGCACACGGCGCACACCGCGCGCAGCGCCGCCGGAGCCGCGCCGCCCAGTTCTCCCTCCATTTTCAGCACGAGGTTGCCGCCCATTGAGTACCCGGCGAAACAGATCGCCCTGAAGCGGTCTTCGTTCGCCAGTTGGTCCAGCACCGCTCGGTAGTCCCCGCTCAGTCCGGAGTTGTACAGCGTCGGCGTCAGCTGCTGCGAGCCGCCGCAGTTGCGCTGGTTCAGGCGCACCACGTGGAACCCGCGCCGGAACGCCAGCTCCGCGATGCCCAGCATGTAGCCGGACTCGCTCGAACCCTCGAGCCCGTGCACCAGCACCAGCACCGGCTTGTCCCTGGCTTCCCCGGGCTGCCAGTGGCACCACCCGCGAATCTGCGTCCCTTCCTCGACGCGGAACAGCCGCTCCCGCGCCGGCGCGAGCCGGAACCGCCGCCGCCAGAACGTGCCCGCAAGGGTCATCAAGTGCGGGTTCTTCAGCAGGGGATGCGGCTCGAACTCTGCGCTCATAGCCAAAACTCTACGTGACCGGCCCTTTTGCGGCAACTTCGCGCCGCGGCTTCGCTGTTAACGCGCGGCTCGCGGGCGCGTCTTTTTCCCAGTCAGCCGAATCGCGCCCTGCGCGCTGGCGAAAGGACACCGCCACCATGAAACTCATCGCCGCAAGAACGCGCTCGACCCGCCCCGCATCGCCGTTGCCCTCTTGCGCCGGCCTTCTCGCCGTCCTGTTCGCCCTTGCCGGGCTTTTCCTCGCCAGGAAAGCCACCTCCTCGCCCGGAATTGTCGTCCATGAATGGGGCACGTTCACGTCCGTCGCCGGCGATGACGGCCGCGCCGTCGAGTGGACCCCGCTTTCCCCCGCCTCCGATCTTCCGGCTTTCGTTGAACACACCAACATGGCCAATCTCAAGATTGGCCTGCGCGGCACCGTGCGCATGGAAACGCCGGTCCTCTATTTCTACTCACAGCAGCCCGCCACCGTGTCAGTCAGGGCGTCCTTCGCGAAGGGCGTTATCACCGAATGGTACCCGCACGCGCGCGTCGCCCCGATGGACCAGCTCAAGAACGTCGCTCTCTCGAAACTCTCCGCCGACGGCACCATCGCGTGGGATTCCGTCGCGCTCGCGCCCGGCTCGGAGCCGGCGTTCCCATCCGGCTCGCCGCAGAGCCACTATTTCGCCGCGCGCGAAACCTCTGCCGTGCCGCTCCGCGTGGCCTCCCCTTCCGGCCCGCAGCAGGAGAGGTTTCTCTTCTATCGCGGCGTCGCCTCGCTGTCCCTGCCGCTCGCCGCAAAGATCCTCTCCAGCGGCGAAATCGAGCTGCGCAACCTCGGCTCGCAGCCCATTCCCGCGTTCATCCTGATTGACCGCCGCGGCACAAAGTTCAGCTACCGCGTCTACAACGCGCTGAGCGGCCGCGCCGTACTCGACTTGCCGGCCACGCCGGGCTCCTTCGATTCCTTCCGAGGCGAACTGGAAAACGTCCTTGTTGCGCAAGGGCTCTTCCGCGACGAAGCTCACGCCATGGTCGAGACCTGGCGCGATTCCTGGGTCGAAGAGGGCAGCCGCCTCTTCTACATCGTGCCCCGCGCTTACGTGGACTCCGTCCTGCCGCTCTCGATCGAGCCCTCTCCCGCGCGGTTTGTCCGCGTCTTCGTCGGCCGCTTCGAACTCATCACCGCCGCTACCCGCGAAGCCGTCCGCGCCGCCCTTGCCTCCGACGATCGGAAAACCCTCGCGAAATACGGCCGCTTCCTCGAGCCCATCTCCGCCATGCTGGAAGCGAAGCATCCCGCGTCCGCGGCCCTTCGCTAGGCGATTCCTCCTGAATCGCCGGTCCCCCGGCGCTGCGCCGGCCGGGCCGCGCCGGTACGCGCCGTATTCCGGCAAAAGGCGTATGATGTGCCTGCCGCAATACCACCCCGCGAGGAGAAACATGAGCCCCAAGAACAAGCACAACACGACGACGTACAATCAGCTCGAAGCCGGCACCAAGCACGCGCGCCCGGTCCAGCACCAGCGCTCGGCCGAAATCCAGCCCTACGGAAAAATCGCCAAACTCCCCATCGGCCTCGACGAAAAGGTCTGCCACGAGAGCACGGAGAATCTCAACCAGCTCCTCGCCGACACCATGACCCTTCGCGACATGTACAAGAAGCACCATTGGCAGGTCGCCGGGCACACCTTCTATCAGCTCCACCTCCTCTTCGATAAACACCACGGCGAGCAGGACGAACTCGTGGACCAAATCGCGGAGCGCATTCAGCTCCTCGGCGGCATCAGCATCGCCATGGCCGCGGACGTCGCGGAGACCACGCTCATCCCGCGCATCCCTCGCGGACGCGAGGAAGCTCCCGTGCAAATCTCCCGCCTCCTCGAAGCCCACGAGCTCATCCTGCGCGAAGCGCGGGCCATGGCCAAGCAAGCCGCCGACGCCGGCGACGACGGCACCAACGACCTGATCGTATCCGACGTGATTCGCACCAACGAACTCCAGGTCTGGTTCCTGGCCGAACACCTCGTTGACGTTCCGCTGGTCCGCGCCGAGCAGAAAAAAGCCGCGGCTGCTTCGGACTAGCGCCGCTCGTATGGCCTGGCCGGTACGCGTCACGCTCGCTGCATCCGTCGCCGTGTTCCTTGCGCCCGCGACGCTGGCGCAGGAGCATGAACACGGCGCGCCGCGAAAAATCGGGACCGTGCACTTTGCCACGTCCTGCAGCGCCGCCGCGCAAAAAGAGTTCGACCGCGCGGTCGCGCTGCTGCACTCTTTCCAGTTCAGCCTCGCCATCCAGGGCTTCAACGCGGCGCTCGGCGCTGACTCCTCGTGCGTTATCGCCTACTGGGGCATCGCGCTCAGCCAGTGGAGCAATCCCTTCGCCCCGGGATTGAAAACCAAAGCGCAGCTCGAGGCAGGGCGCGACGCCGCCGCCCGCGGCATCGCCGCCGGCGCGAAGACCGAGCGAGAGCGCGGCTACCTGCTGGCGGTCTCCAAGCTGTACGCCGGCTTCGACACCGTGCCGCAGCAGGCGCGCCTGCTCGCCTACCGCGACGCCATGGAGCAGCTCGCCGCGAACCACCCGGAAGACCACGAGGCGCAGATCTTCTACGCGCTCTCGCTCTCCGCCTCCGAGGAGCCCACCGACAAAACCTACGCCTCGCGCCTCAAGGCCGGCGCCATCCTCGAAAAGCTCTTCCGCGAACAGCCGGACCATCCCGGCCTCGCGCACTACCTCATCCATACCTACGACGTGCCGCCTCTCGCGCCCAAAGCGCTCGAAGCCGCGCGCCGCTACTCCGAAATCGCGCCGGACACGCCGCACGCGCTGCACATGCCGTCCCACACCTTCACGCGCGTCGGTTACTGGCAGGACTCCATCGCCAGCAACCGTGCGGCCGCCGCGTCCGCGCGGCGCGAAGGCCAGACCGCCGAGGAGCTGCACGCGAGCGACTACATGGCGTACGCCTACCTGCAGACTGCACAGGATCTCAACGCCCTGCGCGTGCTCGAATCGCTGCCCGAAATCGCGGCGCGCTTCGACCCGAAGGTCACCGTCAGCGGAGCGGCGCCGCCCGCCGCGGGATACTTCGCGCTGGCGGCAATTCCCGCGCGCTTCGCGCTCGAGCGCCGCGACTGGCGCCGCGCCGCATCGCTCGAGCTGCGCCAGACGCCGGTTCCCTATGCCGACGCCATCATCATTTTTGCGCGCGGCATGGGCGCGGCTCGCCTCCACGACGCTCCGGGCGCCGCGGCGTCGCTGTTTGCGCTGCAGGACCTCCGCTCGCGCCTCGAGAAGGCCGGTGAGCGCTACTGGGCCGGCCAAGTCGAGATTCAGCGCCTTGAGGTCGAGGCCTGGGCCGACCTCGCCGCCGGCCGCCGCGAAGATGCCCTGGCCACGATGAAGTCCGCCGCCGAAATGGAGGACGCCACCGAAAAAAGCGCGGTCACTCCGGGGCCGCTCGCTCCCGCGCGTGAGCTGCTCGGCGAGATGCTTCTTGAACTCAACGAGCCCGCGCGCGCCCTCGAGCAGTTCGAGGCCACGCTCGCGAAAGAGCCCGGGCGCTTCCGCGCGCTCTACGGAGCCGCCCACGCCGCGCAGCTTGCCGGCAACCGCGCCGCCAGCCGCAAGTATTTCGCCGAGCTGCTCAAGGTCTGCGACCACGCGGATTCCGATCCGCGCCGCCCCGAGCTCCTCGAAGCCTCCCAGGCCCTCGCCGCCGACTGACGGGATTCACGGCTTTCAACTTTTACGCGCCACGACGCGCAGGCGGCGGTGGTCCATAATCCACTGCGAGTCGCGGAAGAGCGCCGGCCGCGCCTCGCGCTCCGCCGCGGACTTGAACGCCTCGCGCTGCGCCTCGGTGAGCGGCTCGAGGAAGCTATCCCCGAACATCCCGATCCAGTTGCGCAGGCCGCGCTCGCCGTCTTCGAGCGGCGTGGGCCGGTCGAAAAGCGTTGCGAAGGTCACTTCCAGGCCGTGGCGCTCGAGCAGCGCCGCATACTCGGCCACGGTGGGGAAATACCACGGATCGGGCGGCGCGCCTGGCAGGCCGAGGCTCTTCCATGCGCGGGAAGCGGCCGCGACAAATCGTGCGGTGTTGCCCTTGCCGCCGAACTCCGCCACGAAGCGCCCGCCCGGGCGCAGCGCCCGCGCGATGCCCTCCACGACGCGCTCCGGAGGCCGAATCCAGTGCAACGCGGCGTTGGAAAAAACCGCGTCGAAGCTTTCGCGGAAGGTGATTTCCCGCGCGTCCATCAGGACAAACTCCACGTGCGGGTATTTCGCCTGCGCCTGGCGGAGCATCGCCGGCGAGCCGTCTATCCCGGTGACGATGGCGCCGGTCTCCGCGATTTTCGCCGTGAGGTGGCCCGTGCCGCTGGCCACGTCCAGAATGCGCTCGCCGCGCTGCGCGTCGAGAAGCTCCAGGAGTCCCGCGGCTTTCTTCCACACGAAGGAGTACTTGTCGTCGTACGCGGCCGGATCCCAGTTTTTCTCGCGCGCCATGTCTGCCT
>Ga0187766_10002114_pt1 | contig 11730 bp, 10 predicted proteins | sample 0216_QUI02_MP05__4_FD_132971 | JGI IMG/M metagenome (GOLD analysis project Ga0187766, IMG submission 132971) | Tropical peat soil microbial communities from peatlands in Department of Meta, Colombia - 0216_QUI02_MP05_20_MG | ecosystem: Environmental > Terrestrial > Soil > Wetlands > Peat ... | reverse complement strand
GAAAAGAAGGTTGCATATTCGGAGGGCGTTTTCCTGGGATACCGTCATTTCGATAAGTCAGGCATAAAGCCGCTGTTTCCGTTTGGCTACGGGCTGTCTTATAGCAAGTTCGCGTACAAGAATCTGAGCGTTTCCCCTACGCAGCTATCCGGGGAACAGCCGGCGACTGTTGCATTCGACATAACAAACACTGGCAGCCGCGCGGGTGCGGAGGTCGCCCAAATTTATGTCGGTGATCGGCACGCCCCGGTACCCCGTCCGGTGAAAGAACTTAAGGGATTCAAGAAAATGGACCTCAAGCCGGGCGAAACCAGGCATGTTGAAATGCAGCTCGATCGGCGAGCCTTTTCGTACTACGACGTAAAGAACCACCGCTGGAACGTGGCCCCGGGCGAGTTTGATTTGTATGTGGGGCGTTCGTCGGCAGAGATCGAATTAACAGGAAAGGTGTCGGTGCAATAGATCACTGGATTCCGGCGTCTCAATCTTTGTCCAATCTCACCCAATTGCCAGGAACAGCGGAGCGTTCCACCGCATCCAGCACTTGCTGGACGATTACCGCGTCCTCGAAATTCACGTGAAATGGTTCTTGCCGCTCGCAGGCGTTGAGGAAATCCGCAAGCGTTGCGATGAAGGGATGCTCATATCCGATCGGATGGCCTGGCCTCCAGAAGTTCTGCCAATAAGGGTGGTTTGGTCCCGTTGTAGGTATGCTGCGTATGCCTTGCAAGTTCGGAGCTTGTGTAGCATCAAAAAAATCCAGGCGATTCATCTCGTCGAGGTTGAAACGCAACATGCCTTTCGAGCCGTTAATCTCTAAAGTGTTGTGATTCTGGTGACCGACTCCATAGCGGCTCACCTCGAAGCTGCCAATGCTCCCGTTGGCAAAGCGAACTGATAACAGTGCGGCATCGTCGACGTCGCGTCCCGGGGCAAAGGTGTGAGTCATGGCATTGAGCTCAGCGATCGGCCCATTCAGATAAAGCGCCAGATCAATCAAATGCGAAAGCAGGTCGCCGGTCGCGCCGGTTCCAGCCTCGCTGCGCTGATAGCGCCACGCGGAAGCCTTGGACGGATCGTTTCCCGATTGATTCAGGTAAAGGGCGCGATAGTGAAACGTCTGCCCTATTCTTCCTTCCTCGATGAGTTGTTTTGCAAAGGCCACGGCTGGAACACGTCGATAGTTGAACCACACGAGGTTTGGCACTCGCCGCGCTGCTTGAGCCATGCTTCTGGCTTCCTGCAGCGAGACGGCCAACGGTTTCTCGCACAGAACGATCTTTCCCGCCTCTGCCGCGGCGACCGCGATCGGGGCGTGCAGCGCGTTGGGCACTGCAATGTCGACCGCATCGATGTCTTTCCTGCTAACGACAGCCTGCCATTCAGTTTCGATTTCATCCCATCCCCATTGCGCAGCCGCTTTCTCGAGCTTGTCCCGATTTCTTCCGCAAATCACTTTTAACTGGAGCTCGTAGGGGGCGTCAAAGAAATGCCCGACCTGGCGGAACGCATTGGAATGCACTTTTCCGATGAAACCCGGGCCAATCATTGCTACACGCAATTTCTGTTTGCTCATTTTGCCCCGCTCAATCTGCTCATTCCAGATCCTGTGCTGCGAAACCTGTGTCTCAGGCCAGGCTACAGATCGGCGCCATGCACTTGCGCTGCGTGACGTAGCCGGTCCAAGAGACTTGGGGCATGGTGGAATTCCGCCCTAAATCGATCGCAATTGAGCCTCCGCGGAAATCCGGTGACGGCCGCGTCTCCAAACGAAACCCGTATTTTCTCGCTCAGGGATTCCACTTCTTTCTTCAGGCCGGAAAGCTGCCAGATTTCACAAGGTGCATTGTAGGTGTTGTGGGCAATAATCGGCGAATTCAACAAAATCGAGAAGGCGTTCGCCAGATCTTCTGCATGGACAATTGAAAGTGTCTCGTGGTCAGCGAAGGGTATTTTAACCTCCTGTTGCCGCCGCTCTTGAAGAGCGTTGAAGAGCTGAGTTCTCCACGCGGACGTGGACGTTCCGGGACCTGAGCCAACAACGATTGGAATGCGCAGAGTCACAAATCGCATTCCGTACTTACGGCTGTACGCGTTGCCAAGCACCTCGATGTATTTCTTTGCTGCGCCATACATATCCTCTGGCGCGGTGAAGTCTCTTTCGGAAACATCGTCCTGGGCGCCCTTGGAACCATAGATACTGACTGAACTGGCGAAAACTATCCTCTCGACCCCAAAGATCCGTGCAGCTTCCAGAACATTGAGGCTTCCAAGAATGTTGATTTGAGTGGCCTTCTTGGGATCCTTCTCCGAAGCCGTACGCAGTGTCGACGCCAGATGAGCAATGGCCGAGATACGTCGTGGCGCCGAAGCGAAAATCTGTTGTAGCCCTTGGGCATCGGTCAGATCGCACTGATGACTCAGCTCCCCAGCCGATTGACTCATACTTCGACTATCGAGTGAGATGACGTCCTGGCCGCCCGCCAGGAGCGCGGATCGGACATGCCGCCCAATGAAGCCCTCGCCGCCGGTGACCAGAATGAGGCTACCCTGACTCATGTCAACGATTATGCCTGAGATTGTCGACAGCGTTGCAGAAACGACCGCCAACCCGCCTGGGGATGTGGACGATTGTGTAGGTGTGAAAGCACACGACTTTAACAAAGAATCAAAACACTTCAGGGGAAGAGGAATCTCTCCGTGGGACTATGCTTCGAGTGCGCGAGTTGATTTAGGCAGAATGGAGACTGCTGCTTATCGACCCTCGGTGGTGGTGTGCGCTTCAGCTATGCACTTCGACAGCGACGGTGAGAGGCGCGCCCTCGAATAGCAGGCTGACTTCCAGAGGGCCGCTATCCGCCATCGAACGGAAAGTGTAGTCCGACCCGGTAATGACGGTGGGCACCGACAGGACGCAATTCTCCCCCGTTCCGGTCAGCTTGTTCTTGAAGTTGCCGGCGATCATATTGGCGATCTCGCCGATTGCATCCCACATCTGCTGATCACTTTCCTTGACCTCAGCGCCGAGCATCCTGGAGGCCATCAAGCCGGCGGACTGTGCGCTGCAACGCAGTGTGAGCAGGCCACAAAGTTGTCCGGCCAGACCCACCATGGCGGTGAAGTCGCTAGACACGGGCGTGGGCGCGGCCGGGGATTCAAGCTTGCAGCCGAGCATGATTTCAAATACTTCTCTAGCAGCCAATTCCAGCAAAGGGCCCCAGGTTGACGGGACTTTATCGGAGGCAATCTCTTTTGTCGTTTTCATTTGGAATTTTCCAGAAGAGGAACCACGTGTTCCTTGACCTGTTCAGGGGTGAACGGCTTGCGAATGTATTTGCGCCGCAAGCTCCACGGGCCTTCGGCGTGCCCACTGATCCATACCATTCGCGGAGTGGGATACGAATTGAGTGCCCGTTCTGGCGCGCTGTGAAGTCCGCGATACAAGAGATTTTAGGAACCTGCGCAGCCACTCGCTTGGACTTCACACGGTTGCGGATAATCCTTCTGTCGTGAATTTGTTCTGGTCGGACTGATCCGCGGTGAGAGTCTATAACAAAGGATTGCTGGGGGCGTGCCTTGTGCCGGGCGGCGTGTTGCTGCTCCTTGCAGTAGCGACGCTGCAAGGTGGCGTTGTCCCAATCCCGGCGCAGGCGGTTGACTTCTATTACTACACCGTGTTCGTTGCAGGCTTTCTCCTCGCGTGGCGATTCCACTCCAGCCGAATCATGTTCGTGCTGCTCACCTTGCTTCTTGGACATCACGCAATTGAGTTCTTCTCTACCGGCGGCAGATTAGTAACCGGGCCGGGGCACATTGCATTCGAAACGGTGGCGTTGCTGGTGCCGGTCAACTACATCGTTTTCGCCGTGGCCAAAGAACGGGGATTCTCGGTCCCAGCAATGGCGTCCCGCCTGGGACTTTTATTCTTCGAAGCAGTGCTCGTGGCAGTCATTTGCCGTCCCGGAGAATCGCACGGTCCCTGGTTTGTTCGAGCCGCAGTTTTCGACACACTGGCACTGGCGTCGATGAGAATCCCGCAACCCGCACTTCTTGCCTTCATGGTAGCTGCAGGTGTATTGGTTGTGGGTTTTCTGCTTCGGCGCGCGCCGGTCGAGCATGGTTTGGTTTGGTCGCTGGCGGCGGCATTCGCTGGGTTTTGTACCGGCGCCTTGGGGAGGGTTGGCTCGGCGTATTTCGCCACGGCGGGGCTGATTCTCGTCGCCTCGCTGGTGGAGAACTCCTATTTTCTGGCGTATCACGATGAGCTGACAGGTTTGCCCGCGCGGCGAGCGTTCAACGACGCTCTGCTCAGTCTGGAAAGTTTTTTTGCGATCGCGATGGTCGATATCGACCACTTCAAGAACGTGAACGACAAGTACGGCCACGACACCGGCGACCAAGTGTTGAGCATGGTTGCCAGCCGCCTGGGACACATAAGCTCAGGCGGGCGGGCCTATCGCGTGGGGGGAGAGGAATTCGCAATTCTCTTCCCCGGCAAAATGATGAAAGACGTTTTGCCAGAGCTTGAGAGGTTACGCGTGGTGGTCTCCGAATCTTCCTTTCGCGTTCGCGGCGTACCGGAACGCCGGAGCAGCCCACGCGGGCCGGACCGCAGGCAAGAGAGAACCGGACGTTCGAAACCCAGACTGGCGAAGCCTACTCCAATGTCTGCGGAGCAACTTTCGGTGACGGTGAGCATTGGGGTGGCGGAACCTGGCTCTGGAATTTCTGGATTCGAAGCGGTCATTCAAGCGGCGGACAAAGCCTTGTATCGAGCCAAGCGCGGGGGACGAAACCGGATAGAGACAGCGAAGCCATCGAACTTGCGGTTGGTACGCCGTGCGGCGTCAAGCTAACGGCTTCATTAGCCCCGCAATAGACGCACGATTTCCGCGATCTGTCCCTGTTGAAAGAGACGGATTCCTGCGACTCCGGCAGCGCCGGCCTCAAGGCAGGAACGGGCATTCTCCAGGTTCACCCCACCAAGGGCCAACACTGGAACGCCGTGACCGCAGACATCATGCAGAGCAGGCAGGCCGGCGGGGATGTTCGCGGGCAGGTCCTTCTTCCCAAAGACCGGAGCAAAGACCGCGAAGTCCGCACGATTGGAAGCAGCCCGGACGACATCTGCCATGGTGTGACACGAAACAGCGACTAACGGCTGTTTGGTTGCGACAAATGCCGCGCGTTCCCATACAGTGCGGACGTCGGGCGCAGAGATGTCATCAGAACGGAGATGCACGCCATCGGCGCCACAAGCGATCGCGATATCCACTCGCGAATTGATTAATAGTTGAGTCTTTGGCGTCTGCCGGTTCTGCGACGAGTTTTCGTGAACGATTCGTACGGCGTCTTGCGCGAGCTTCTCCAGGTCCCGGCTGGCGAGGTCTTTTTCCCGCAACTGAATCAAGTCAACTCCACAAGCGGCAGCTTCTGCAATCTTGTCGAGCAGAGCGCGCCGGCGCGCCGCTTCATCTCCGGGGAAATGATTGCGATCGGTAATGTAGTAAAGGAGCAAAGTGCAATGGCAGCGGCCGGCGGAGTTTTGTGCTACGGATTGGTCTTGGCAATTTCCGGCATTGCCGCGACTTGTCGTTTCTGTTCTGGCAGCAGATGATATTTCGTCAGTCCTTCACAAAGGAACTCGAAGCCCTCCTCGGGCGAGTCGACGATTTTGAAGAGCTCCAGGTCTTCCGCAGTAATTGTGCCCGCGTCAATCATGGTCTGGAAATTGAGCAGCCGGTTCCAGTACTCACTGCCATAGATCACTACCAGAATCTTCTTGGCCAGTTTCTGTGTCTGCGCCAGCGTGAGGATCTCAAACAGCTCATCCAAGGTTCCAAAGCCGCCCGGGAAGATGACCAGAGCTTTGGCCAGATAGGCGAACCAGAACTTGCGCATAAAAAAATAGTGGAATTCGAAATTCAACGAGGGTGTGACGTACAGGTTGGGGAATTGCTCGAAGGGCAAATTGATGTTCAGGCCTATGGTTTTGGCCCCCGCCTCTCTGGCGCCGCGGTTGGCGGCTTCCATGATGCCGGGCCCCCCACCGGTAGTTACGACAAACCGGCGGCGGCGGGCGGGAATCTGAGCCGACCACTCGCTCAAGAGAAAGGCCAGGCGGCGGGCTTCCTCGTAGTATCGGGCCATATCTACAGCCGCGAGGGCGCGCTTTCGGTGAAGCTCTTGCTGGTCCTCCGAGAGCCGCAAGTCCGAAAGCCCCGCGAGATTCTGTTCGGTGGTCTCCCGGCTGTGGAAGCGGGCCGAGCCGAAAAACACAACAGTGTCCTGAATCTGCTCGCGACGGAAACGCGCCAGCGGTTCGACATATTCGGACAGGATCCGGAGAATGCGCCCGTCAGGCGAATTAATAAACTGTTCGTTCTCGTAAGCCAGTGGCGCGCGCTTGCTGGGACCGTCGCTCATGCTGTCGAATACTCACTGAAATAGCAGCCAGGAGTCAGCCAAGACTGACTACTGAATCCGGGCTACTGACTACAAAAGTGCTGTTTACAAATCACCTCTGGGTTCCTTCGTGATAGTGAAGGGCTTCCCAGAACCCTATCCAGATATCAAGCACTCCCAACCCGCTGCAGACCCCGCGAACGAATCCACGTGTAACAAAGCTGCGCAAACCGGGGTAGGCCAGGAGAAGCCGATTATCAGTCCATTCCGGTCTCCAGGGAAGAATCACCAGGAGCACACCCACGACGGCACAGACGAACACGAACAGCAAGACGGTAAGACGATGTAGCCAGAGATCGAATCGAGAGTAGGCCGATCCTGCATTTTCAGCCGGCGTTTGCAATAAGGCCGTGGGAGATGAGGTTGAGTCGGACAAGGGGGAGCCGGTTCCGAGTGTACCTGAAGCTCTGTTGTGGGAATCTGTCAAAGTGTGCTCCCGGACAAGCTATGCTGCGCACACTGGATCCCATGAGCAATAGTCTTGCTGAGCACAAACCCCGCAGCCATCCAAGCATTTTACGACTTCAGGGCCTTGACGCGCTCGGCAACATCGCGATAGTCGATGTTGCTGCCATAGACTTCCATGAAGTGGTGGAGGGCATCACTTTTGTTACCGGCGGCCTCAAAGGAACCAGCCAGTTCGTAATGCAGAGCGGTGCGGGTGTCCAAATCAAGGTTGGGTAGTTTGAGCGCCTTGTCGTACCAGCGGATTGCAGCTTCAGGTACGCCCTTGTCCAGGAAGCATTGGGCCAGCCAGGTGTAGGTCTGCATAATCTGGGGTACGGCTTGTCCCCGATCAGCCGCCTGACAAACCTTTTGTAGTTCGGCAATGGCTTCATCGAGCAGGCCCATCTCGCGGAAAGCAACTCCAAGGTTGTAATGCGTTTCCGGATCCTCATCCTGGGCGGAGGAATCTTCTTCGAGTTCCTGTTTCAGGTCGCCGAACATGCCGGCTAGATCGACACGCGCACCGGCATCCAAGGGAGCGGAAACCGTGGGAGCGTCGGCAGGAGCCAGCGGACGAATCGGGGTCGGCTGATACGTGAAGCCCGGAGCCGCGGCGGCTGATTGCATAACCGCACCACCCTGAGCCGCAGAAGCGGCCATGGCCGCGGGGGCCGAAGCTGCAGCCACCGGTTCGGCTTGAGCCGCCACAGGGGATGTTTCCGAGTTCGTATTGGCAACCGGAGCTTCCGCCAGGAAGCTGTCACCCAAGGAAGCTTCCAGATCGGAAACAAACTCATTCAGCGTGCTGCCAGATGGAGAAACGGCTTCGGGCTGAACTTCGGGCTCTGTTACAGGAGGAGCAGCTTCATGGGCAGTCGTCTGAGGCAGGAACCCTTCGCCCAGAGAGGACTCTATGTCTGAGACCATGGCTCCAATCGCATTGGCGTCTTGCGCGGTAGCAGGTTCAGCTTCGACTTCCGCCTGGGGTATCTCAACCTCAGCTTCTGGCACTTCGTCTACTGCGATCGCCTCGACCGGTTCGGCCGACGGGGCCTTGGTCATGGCGGTTTCAATGTCGTTCTTTATGGCCTCCAGCTGGGAAGCTTCTGGCTGCAGGCGCCTCAGTTTCCGGAAACCTGCCTGGGCTTCCTCGGTCATCCCATTTGCCAGATAGAACCGGATTTCCTCGATAGTTTCGATGACTGCAGCCTCGTTGTCTTCAGCTGCGTGGGCAACAGGTTCGGCTTCCGCCGCTTCCGGGGACCCGGTCGAAGCCGGCTCATTCGCAATTGCACCTTCCCACTCCGCGGAAATGTCGATTTCTTCCTCTGCGGGGGCGGCTGGCTCAGCATGAACCGCGAATTCCGCAACTTGTTCCGCAGTTGCTTGCTCGACCGGCGCTTCGGGGGTCGGGGTTGCTGTAGTGGGGAACTCAGACACCGGCTGCTCAGAAATCTCCTCCACCACCGCTTCAGGAACAGCGACCGGAATTTGGGGCATTGCTGCAGGCGCTGGTGGGGCCGCGACCGGTGTCGCCCCGGCACGCGCTTCATATTTCACCGCCAGGTCTCCGTAGCGGGTGGCCTCGTCCGGATATCCTGCTTCGTGATAAATGCCTTCCAGCGTGCGGCAACAAACCGCGGCCTCGGTGAACCGGCCCGCCCGAGTATGCAGGGCGGCGAGCTTTTGATTCATGCGCAGGTCGCGCGGCGCCTGCGGCAGCGCAGTGAGCAGTGGAGCCAAGGCTTTCGCCGGCATGTTGTAGGAGATGAAAAGCTCGGCGTCTGTCAGGGCAGCACGGATCGACAGGGCGACATCATCGCTGTAGCGTTGGTCGATGAAAGGCGCCGTGGCTTCCAGTTCGTCGACCAGAATTGCGCCCTCTTCGGCCGTGATCAGGTGGGCACCCGAGGAAGTTCCCAGTTTGCCCAGAACTTGTTGATAATTGCGCGCGTGGATTTGGTTTTCAGGCTCGAGCTGAGTCAGTTTCAGGTAGTAGTCGCGCGCCTTTTGCAGCTCACCGGATTGAACGAATGCATGCGCCAGGAGCTCGTAAATCTCGCTGACGTGGGTCGTGTCTCCCGCTTTCTGCAGGATGCCGAGGAGCTGTTCCAGTGCAGCGGTGTTGTCGCGAACGTGACCGATCAACGAATGCAGGGTTTGGAGAACCTTGCCCGAATCCGCCGCCAGCAGCCGCTCACAATGCTGTTCGTAGACCTGTATCGCCTCTTCGAAATGTCCTGCCGAGATCAGTGCATCAGCGTAATTGAGAACGGCGGCGACATCGTTGTGAACCGTGAGAAGCTTGGTAGCCAAAGCTCCAGCGTCCGAGACGCGATCCGATTGCAGGTAAGCCTGCATTAACGCCCGCAGCCCATCCGGGTTGCTATCCAGATCAGCAACCTTTTCCAAATGGCTGATTGCCCCTGTCATGTCACCGGCGTCGAATGCGGTGCGCCCTCGCATTAACAAGGCGTAACTGCTGTTTGGATCCAGCTTCAGCATGCGCTGCAGAATCTCTTCGGCAGCCTCAAGCTGTCCCTTGGCACGCAAGGTCTCAGCCGCAGCCGAGAAGATCTGCCATGCTTCGGTCTTTTTGTTCAGCCGAACGTAGACCTCAGCCAGCCGGGTGCGCATGGCCACATTTTCGGGATGCAATTCCAGAGTCTTCTGGAAAATGCGTACTGCCTGTTCCAATTGCCCTTCGCGCAAAAACTCTTCCGCGACCTGTAAGTACTGGGCCCTGGCGTCGTTGAACAAGCCTTGCTGGGTGTAAAGCTCAGCCAGCCGAAGAACGCTCTCCAGGGAGGACTTCAGCTTGCTCAGCTTCTTGTACATGGCGATGGCTTTGACAGTGAAACCCTGGGAGGCATAAGCGTCGCCGACGCTCTTGAAGCAGTCCACGGCCTTGTCATTGTTGCCGACGCGCGCGTAAAGATCGCCGACGGTGTTCATCACCGTCAGGTCTTTGGGATCGGCTTTGAGGATTTTTTCGTACTCGGTAATGGCATTCGGCAGCTTGCCCTGCTGCACGAACTTCTCGGCAGCGTTGAGAACCTTTTGTTTATTGAAGCCAAAACCAAAAGCCATAGGATTGCGGACTCCAGCCCTTATTGCGTGCCCGAGAACCCTTCCGACCGGGAGAATTCGCAGACTATTGACCACTCCATCGGCGTTTCGCCGGACATCAGGAGATGGTCTTTCGGACAAGGGTCATTGTACGGCTGGGTAAGCAAAATCGTATGGTTACCAACGGTTACCGGAAGGGAGTGTACGACCGGGTTACCATGGAAATCGGAGACAAACGCTCGCATCTGCGGCTTTTGAGGCGAGAGTTAGTGGCGAATGCCGCCGTTCACTAGGGCCGAGCTTCGTAAACAATATTAAAGGGCGTTTCCGTGGCCCTCCGGAAACGGCTGAAACCTGCCGAGGTCACCACGTCCCGAATACGGGTCTCACCTGCCTGGGCGCCAAGGCAAAGCCCGACCTCCTGGGATCGCGAACATGGGGTACACAACAGCGTCGAAAACGAGTAGTAGACCCGGCCGACGGGATTAAGGTTGTCCTTGAGCTGATCGTTTGCAAACGGTTCGACGATCATCCACGTGCCATCGTTTGCCAAAGATTGGCGCACGTGGGCAGCGGCACCAACCGGATCGCCCATGTCGTGCAAGCAATCGAAGACAGCGACAAAATCGTAGTCTTTGCCGGGATACTCTTTTGCTTTTGAGACCTCGAAGGTTACCCGCTCGGCAACACCTTCGCGCCGGGCGGATTCTCTGGCGGCTTCAACTGACTTGTCGTGATAGTCGAATCCAAAAAACTTCGAGTTGGGGAAGGCTTTCGCCATCAGCAGAGTTGAAGCGCCTTTGCCGCAGCCGACGTCTGCTACCCGCGCGCCCGCCTCGAGCTTCTCCTTCACATCGTGCAATGCGGGAATCCATGAGCTTACGAGATTGGCGGCGTACCCGGGGCGAAAGAACTTCTCGCATCCATGAAAAACGCCGTCGACGTGCTCATGCCAACCCATTCCTGCGCCGCTGCGGAAAGAGTCTGCAATCCGCGGCACCGCCGCGAGCGATCCCAATGCCAGCTCGAACGCACCCGGTAAATAGGCCGGGCTGTCCTCTTTCGCCAGCGCGAAGGCCTGCTCTTCGCTCAGGCTGAATTTGTGGGTCTTTTCATCGTAAGTGATGTAGCCACCGGCCGCCTGCGAAGCCAGCCATTCGCGCAGATAGCGCTCATCGGTCTGCGTCCTGGCGGCTAATTCAGCGGAAGTCATCGGGCCAGTGGCAAGCGCTTTGTAGAGTCCAAGCTTCTCGCCAATCACCACCATGCCAGTGTGGACGGCGGCACCAAGATCGGTGACAAATCGGCCAATGAACTCATTGAGTTTGTCCATATCGAGCGCGGGGGTCTGAGCCTTACTCATATGAAGCCTCCTTGGTGAAGAGAGTATGCGTATAGTTCGGGAGATAGAAGACCGTGACCCTATTAAAGGAAGACCTGGGCGCCCGCACCCCAGGGGCAAAATTCTCCATTAGCGGCGAGGACAAAGTCAAGTTCGCAGATGGTAGCGGCTTAACTGAGCCACTGCCGACCAGTTGGCCGTGGGTTTTTGGCTCAAGATCGAATAATGCTGACGCAGGAAACACTGGGGCTTGATAGGAATGCAAGATTGTGGCTGCGGGTGAGAAGTTTAGGCACGCGCCATGGCGGTCAGCAGAAACAGTGACAACAGAAGTACCGCCGGTTTGGGCAACCTGCGCAGAACTTTCCATACAACGATGCTCATCGAGCTATCCTCCGCGCGGGAAT
>Ga0187766_10002113_pt1 | contig 11730 bp, 14 predicted proteins | sample 0216_QUI02_MP05__4_FD_132971 | JGI IMG/M metagenome (GOLD analysis project Ga0187766, IMG submission 132971) | Tropical peat soil microbial communities from peatlands in Department of Meta, Colombia - 0216_QUI02_MP05_20_MG | ecosystem: Environmental > Terrestrial > Soil > Wetlands > Peat ... | reverse complement strand
GAGCTCCGACGCGGAGCCGAGCACCGGACCACTAGGCCCGGAAGGATCAAGCCCAGGGTGGATCACCAAGATGGCCGGGCCGTTGCCCTCATCAAAGGCCCGGACGCGGGTGCCGTCAGCCGACACCGCCGTCATCATCTTCTGCCTGCCGCTCCCAGGCGGATTCTTCATTGGCAAGGGCACCCGGCCCTCTCCTGCCGGGGAGGGGGCCCCACAGCCCGATTCGTACAATTCTCTGCTCCCATGTGACTATCGAACGCCGGTCCGCCCGCTTCCCTTCATCCGGGTGCCCGATGCCCGCGCCATCGCGACCACCACGCTGCGCACCTGCTCCTGCGGCAGTATCCGCCTCCCCGCCTGGTTCCTGTATCTCTGCCACCGACGATAGACGGCCGGGAACTTCCGCCGGAGGCCCGCGACCGCCAGGACGGTCAACTCTCTGCCGCAAGCAGCGCGGCGATCGCAATCTCGGCTTCGGCGTCGACGGGCAACACGGCGGGCAGTGCTGGGATCGTGGGTAGCCGTCCGTCGGACTCATACCGGCTGATCAGCCGGGGGTCGATGTAGGAGTTGCGCGCCACCGCCGGAGTGTCTCCCAGCCAGTTCGCGACGCCGCGGATCCCGGCGGTTACGGCGGTCTTGCGGCTCCTGGCGGTCGGCGACGGGTTCGCGTTCGCGAGCAGCAGTGCCATCAGCACGGTGGCGTTCCAGGTACGGAACTCTTTGGCCGTGAAGTGGCCGCCTGCGTGCGTGGCGATGTAGCTGCTCACCTCATGGGAGTGAAGAGGCCGCCATGTGCCGCCGTCCTGATAGCCGAACAGTGACTCGAGGCTATTGTCGCTGCGGACCAGCGCCCGCACGGTCGGCTGGACCGCTTGGTCGGTGACCGTGATCGTCCGGCGCTTGCCCTCCTTGCCGATGTAGTCGAACATGATGCCGTTACGGGTGACTTTCACGTCCTGCTTCTGCAGCGTCGTCGCGCCGTAGTGGTGGTCCAACTCGGCGTACTTCTCCCCGCCGATGCGAAACAGGCCAAGGTCGATCAACCGGACGGCGCCGGCCGCCACGCGTTCACGATCGAGGCGGCGGCCGCCGAGGTCTTCCAGGGTGGCGCTCCGCAGCGCGGGTAGCGCGGCAGCAAACCGGAGCATGTGCGCGAACTTCTGGGCGTCGCGCTGCTCTCGCCACAACTGGTGGTAGCGATACTGGGTCCTGCCCCGGCTGTCGCGGCCCGTGGCCTGGATGTGGCCGAGCGGGTCCGGCGAGATCCAGACGTCCTTCCAGCCCGGCGGGATGACGAGCGTACCGATGCGCCGCAATGTCTCGGCGCTCGTGATATCGGCGCCCGAGGGATCGTGGTACCGGAAGCCTGCGTCGGTCCGTTCCCGGGTGATCCCGGGACTGCGCGGGTCGCTGCGCCGCAGTCCCGGAACGGCGGCGGCCAGGGGCGATGCGTCCGCGCTCATCAGAAATCACCTTCCCGAGCGGATGGTACTACCATGTCATTTCTCTGAAGGTACAATTCTAGATTATTGCTTCTCTGGAACGCATATCGGATATGAACGAGGCCGGCCCGTGGCAGACGGCTCCCACGTATTTGTCCGGGTCGTCCAGGTTCGCTACCAGGAGATCTCCGATGGTGGGATGCACGGCAAGGTCCTGCATCGGACCGTGCCCTCCCACCACGTAGACGACGTCGTACCGGCCCGGCTCGACCTCCTCGAGCTCGACGGGAGCGTCTAGCTCCGCCGCGTGCGCCTCGAGCCACTTCTTCTGCTGGGTGATGAACTGGTCGTCGTTGTTGTTGTACGGCGGGTACGAGCTGAGCTGGTCCACGGTCGGCTTCACTCCCAGCGGGGTAGCGATGCTGACATCCAGCCCGCCGCCTGTGAACGCGTCGTGCGCCTCGATGAACTCTCTGGCCCAGAACCCGGTCGGGTGCGGGGTCCCGTCCTTCATCGTCCAAGTGCGAGCGCCGGTGAGGACGATCAGTGCCTCGGCCATGGCCACTTCTCCTTTCGCTTCCACGGAAGCATACAACATTCCATGGAACATTGTCTAACGCGTCCCCGGTAAGATTGGTTCACCCCACGGCTGGAACATCGCTGCCGCTTCCGGAGAATCAGCCTAAGTGGAAGTCACCTCCGCGAGGAGATAGGCTTGGCGGCGATCGGGAGGTGGGTCCGGTGGCAGACCTGAGGCGCCTGTTCAACGACATAATTCGGTTCGAGATCGAGCTCTGGAATGCGATTGACGCCAGACTGAAGGACGAATTCGGCCTTCCCCTGACGCACTTTGAGCCTATGTCCGTAATTGACAGGCTGCCGGGCTGCCGTGTTTATGACATCGCGCATGAGCTGGGAATCACGACCGGAGGGACGAGCAAGCTGGTTGACCGGATCGAGGCCAGCGGCTACTGCCGGAGGCTGCCCAACCCGGACGACCGGCGATCATCGCTACTGGAGCTGACTCCAGAGGGTCGGCGTATGTTTGCCGAGGCGGGGGTGGCCTTCGACGAGGAGCTGCAAGCCCGGCTCGGCGCGGCGGTGCCGGAGCGGACGCTGCGGCAATTCGCAGCGACACTCACTCGCCTCCGGGCTGCAGGCCAGCGCGCCGCACTGCGGGAGGAGACCGCCTAGCCAGGCAAGTCGCTTAAGGCGTCCAGCGGAAGTGTCATCTCACTAGAAATCTTCCACAGAATGCATTTGTGATAACCGACGCCGTGACGCGGATCGTGCGCGCGGTGGCGCCGGGTGGCCCCGGTCCGGCCGGGCACGTCTACGCTTCGACGGGCCGCCGGTCGGCTCGCACCGGGAGGGCCGGCCTCCGGCGGCTCAGCTGACCGGCGCGGTCACCGTCCATGCCATCGCGCTGATCTCGAACGGCGCCGCCGCCAGCTTGCCGCGGCAGCACTCGCGGAGAGCTGCACGCTGCTCATCGGGCAGGGACGCCACGTAACTGCCGGCCGGGCCTACCCCGTGTGAGAACGACTGCCACCATTCGTCGAAGGTGGCGTACCGTACCCGGACGGTCAGCGTGGCGGCCTGAGCGCCGTCCAGTCCGGCCTGCCCGAACAGCTGGGCCAGGTGACCCTCGCGGGCTCCGGCTAGCCGGGACTCGTCCTCCGCAGCAGGGTCGAGCTCGCGCACCGCCTGCCAGAAGACGGTCAGCGGGCCCTTCCCTCCGGCGTGGTCCCACACGCACGCCCCCACCAGCCCGCCGGGCCGCGTGACCCGGGCCATCTCGCGCAGGCCGGCCACCGCGTCGCGCATGAAATGCACTACCAGCTGGGCCAGGGCGACGTCGAATACACCGCCGCCGAAGGGGAGCTGCTCGGCAACCGCCCGCCGCACGTCCACGCCCGGGCAGCGCCTGCGCACCGCCGCGACGAACGGCTCCGACGGGTCGGCTGCGGACACCGCGTCCGGGCCGAGCCGGCTCGCTAGTTCGGCCGTCAGCGCGCCCGGCCCGCATCCCACGTCCACCGCTCGCTGCCCCCGGCGCACCTCGGCCAGGTCGGCGAACAGGACCGCGAGCGGTTCCGAATACCGCCCCATGAACCGCGCGTACGCCTCGGGGCTCACGTCGAACGACACAGCACCACCGTACCGAGGGCCCGCCGTTCGCCGGTGTCCGTCCGGCGCCGGGAATATTTATCTGACCGAACGGCGCCTAGCCGCGGGCCCGCGGTCAGCCCGGCCGGACCAGGCCCGTTTCGTACGCCACGATGACCAGCTGGGCCCGGTCGCGGGCGCCGAGCTTGGCCAGCAGCCGGCCGACGTGGGTCTTGGCGGTGGCCATGGTGACGTGCAGGGTGCCTGCGATCTCGGCGTTGGACAGGCCGCGCGCGATCAGGGCGAGGACTTCGCATTCTCGCTCGGTGATCCCTTCCAGGGTCACGGCTGGCGGCCGGCCGGGCTGCGGAAGGCGGGCGAACTCGGCGATGAGCCGCCGGGTGACCGCCGGGGCGAGCAGCGCGTCGCCCGCGGCGATGGTCCGGATGGCGGTCAGCAGGTCGGCGGGCGGGGTGTCCTTGAGCAGGAAGCCGCTGGCTCCGGCGCGCAGCGCGGCGTAGACGTATTCGTCCAGGTCGAAGGTGGTGAGGATGAGGATATGTACGTCAGCGGTCTGGGGGGACCCGGTGATCTGCCGGGTGGCCTGGATGCCGTCCATGACGGGCATCCGGATATCCATCAACAACACGTCCGGCCTGGCTGAGGCGGCGATCTCGACGGCCTCGGCGCCGGTCGCCGCCTCACCGATCACCTCCAGGTCCGGGGCGGTGTCGACGAGCAAGCGGAAGCTGCCCCGGACCAGGGCCATGTCGTCGGCCACGAGCACGCGGATCATGTGGCCGCCTGCCCGGCCGGTTCGGCTGGCGTGCCGTCCAGCGGCAGCCGTCGGGCGCGATCCAGTCCCCGGGCCGCAGTCTCTTGGTCAGCGGCGGCCGCAGTAGCGGCTGGCCGGTGATCCCGGGGTTGCTGCTCGCACCGCCGACCGCGCCCGGCGTGTGGGTGGTCACGCCACGACGGTAACTCGCCGGGCCACGATCGCGCGTCATGCCCCGGGCGGACAGGCTCACGTCATCCTGCAGGCCGGCCGGCGGGCGCGGCGTGCGGCCCGGGCACGGCGGCAAAGTCCAGCCCGTGGCCCGACGCGGTTCGTGGCCCGCCCGGGCAGCCTGGAGAGGGTCGCTACCAGCACGAAAGGCGTTCGACATGATTGAGGTTTGCGAACTGACCAAGCGCTACGGCGGTGCCGTGGCCGTCGACGGGCTCAGCTTCACTGTCCGTCCCGGCCGGGTCACCGGTTTCCTGGGACCCAACGGCGCCGGCAAGTCCACCACCATGCGGGTCATCCTCGGCCTGGACGCGCCCACCGCCGGGTGGGCCACCGTCAACGGGCGCCCCTACCAGCAGCTGACCCGCCCGCTGCACCGGGCCGGGGCGCTACTGGACGCCGGCGCCGTAAACGGCGGCCGCACCGCGCACGACCACCTGCTGGCCATCGCGGCCAGCAATGGCATCGGCGCCCGCCGCGTCGCCGAGGTGCTCGGCCTGGTGGGGCTGGACAGCGCCGCGGGACGGCGGGTCCGCGGTTTCTCGCTGGGCATGAAGCAGCGGCTGGGCATCGCCGCGGCCCTGCTCGGCGACCCCCCGGTGCTGCTGTTCGACGAGCCGGTCAACGGCCTGGACCCGGAGGGCATCCACTGGATCCGCGGCCTGCTCAGGTCGCTGGCCGCCGAGGGCCGGACCATCTTCGTGTCCAGCCACCTGATGAGCGAGATGGCGCTGACCGCGGACCAGCTCATCGTGATCGGCCGCGGCCGGCTTGTCGCCGACGCTGCCGTCACCGAATTCGTCCGGCAGAGCTCGCGCCACGACGTGGTGGTGCGATCCCCGCGGGGCGGTGACCTGGCCGGCCTGCTGGCCGGCAGGGGCGCCGAGGTCACCGCCGAGCCCGACGGCGGGCTCGCCGTCACCGGCCTTGACGCCGCCGCGATCGGCGACCTGGCTCGCGAGCACGGGATCTCGGTCCACGAGCTCACCCCCCGGCACGCCTCGCTGGAAGAGGCGTACATGGAAATCACCAACGAAAGCGTCGACTACCGCGCCGACGTGCCCGATTACGCAGGAAGGGCGGCCCGATAATGACCGCTGTCACGGTAGCCGTGCCGACCCGGGCACGCAACGTACTCACCTCAGAATGGATCAAACTCCGCTCCGTCCGCTCCACCGTTCTCATCTTGCTGTTCGCGGCGGTGGCTGCGGTGGGCGTCGGATACCTGGTGGCGCACGCGGAGGCCAACCACTGGTCCGCGATGACCGCGGCCCAGAAGGCGGCCTACGACCCGGTGCGTGACAGCTTCTCCGGTTGGGGGCTGGCCGAGCTGGCGTTCGGTGCGCTGGGCGTGCTCGCGATCAGCTCCGAGTACACCACCGGCCTGATCCGCACCACGTTCGCCGGCGTGCCGCGGCGCCGCGCGGTGCTGGCCGCCAAGACCGCGGTCGTCGGCGTCATCACCGTGCTGGCCGGGGAACTGATTGCCTTCGCCACGTTCTTCGCTGGCCAGTGGGCGCAGTCGGCGCATCACCTGAACGTGACCCTGGCCCACCCCGGGGCGCTGCGGGGCGTGCTCGCCGCCGGGTTCTACCTGGCCGTGACGGCCTGGGTGGGACTCGGGCTCGGCGCGATCATCCGGCACACCGCCGGCGCGATCAGCGCCATGGCCGGGGTGGTCCTCCTGCTGCCCCAGATCGTCAGTGCCCTGCCCGCACCCTGGGACGTCAGGATCGGCACGTACACCCTGGGCCTGGCCGCCCAGCAGACGATCGCGCAGCATCCGCAGGCAGGCTACTTCTCCGCCGGCCCGTCGTTCCTCATCGTCGTCGCCTATGCGGCGGCCGCGATCGCGGCGGCAGCCTTCGTGATCACCCGCCGGGACGCCTGATGCGCACACCCGGCTCACTCGCGGGCAGCACCGTCACGGGGGACGGTGCTGCCCGCGGGCGGCCGTTCACCTGGCGCCGGATGGTGCTCTACACGGCGCCGGTCGTCGTCATCGCGCTGTACGGCGCGGTGTGGATCGTCTTGCACACAGGCAGCGGGCGTGGTTCCGCGCACACCCTCTTCCAGAGCCTGGCCCTCGCGGAAGCCACGCTCGCGCTGCTCCTGCGCGGGCGCAAGCCGGTCGGTGCGCTCGCCGGGATCCTGGCCGTGTACCTGCTGTTCGCCCTTGACCCGCTGCTCCTGCCGGCGGTGCTGTTCGCGCTGCTGACCGTCGCTGTGGAACGTGACCAGCGGGCCGCGGTCATCGCCGCCGCCGCGGCCGCGGCGGCCACCGCCGCATGGCCCTTTATCGGCGGGCGCGCGGTGAGCTTGACCGGGCACACCCTGCCCCGGTTGGCCGCGTTCGGGATTGCGGTCGCCGTCGGGATGTACCTGCGGCAGCGGCGGAATCGCCGCTTGCCGTCCCCGGTGTGACCGGTGCCGGGAACGCCGGGGAGAATGCGCGTTCATGACCGCGAAGCCCACGACCCCGGCCGGCCTGACGTGGAGCGGCGTCACGGCCCGGCGGATGGCCCGCCACGCGCTGGCCGAACCGGCCACCGGCCTGGATCCGGCCGACATCGCCGGCGTGCTGTGCGGCGCGCACGCCCAGATGCTCGGCGCCGCTGAACTTTCGATCGGGCGGCGCATCGCCGGAGCGACCCGCGCCGGCGTGCTGCGCGCCGCAGGAACCTGCCTCAGGCAAAGGCGGCGGCCACCGGGGTGAGGCGCAGCACGTCTTCGGGGCCGGTCAGATCCGGGAGCGAGACGAATATCGTCCGTACGCCGCGCTCAGCCAGCAGCCGGTAGCGGCCGATGTGGTCCTCGGCCGTACCCGCGTGGTGGCGCCGGGCGAAGGCGGCGGCGGTGGTCCTGCCGCGCAGTTTCTCCACGATCAACCCGGCCTCCGCACGGTCGCGGCCGATGACCGGGACGTCGAGCACGGTCACCTCGGCCCGCGCCGGATCACGCCCGGCCTGCTGGCAGTGCTGGCGGAAGACGGCCAGCTTGCGGTCCAGCGTGCCGAGGTCCGAGGGAAGGTTGCAGCCATCGCCGAGCCTGGCCGCGATGGCCAGCGTGCGCTTCTCGCCGCTGCCGCCGACGATGACCGGGATCCGCGATACCGGCCGCGGATAGCAGGTGGTTTCCGGCAGCCAGACCCGCTCGCCCCGGTACCGTCTGGTCCCGGGCTGCCAGAGGGCGCGCAGCGTCTCGATGGCCGACTCCAGCTCGTCGAGCCTGGCCCGGGCGGGCGGAAAGGCCAGGCCGAACGCGGCATGCTCGCGCTCCCACCACCCCGCCCCGATGCCGCAGAACGTTCGTCCGCCACTCAGCGCGTCCAGCGTGGCCACCGTCTTGGCCAAGATCCCCGGCGCGCGGAACGTCACGGGCGTCACCAGCGTGCCCAGGCGAAGACCTGGTTCCAGGCCTGCCAGCATCCCGAGTGTCACCCATGGCTCCGGAATCGGCTCCCAGGCCCGGCCAACCTGGGGGATCTGGATCAGGTGGTCCATCAGCGCGATTCCCTGCAGGCCAGCCTCGGCAGCGGCGCGGGCCACCGCGGCCAGCCACTGGGCCGGGCCGGCCGGGTCCTCGTCCCAGGCAAATCGTGACAGCTGCAGCACCAGGCCCATCTGGACCGGGCGCTGGCGTTGCTCGCTGGCTGCCATCCTCGCTCCAGGGGTGTGGGAGGGCTCGGGCTGAGCCAGCCCGGCAGTGGTCACCAGATCCCATCCCTCGCCTCCGGTCTCCGTGACAGCTGCTCGCATCCGCCGCAGCTGGCCCTCGAGCACAGGCGCAGGCACCGGCTGATCGCGGGCGCGGTTACGGTGCCGGCAGTCCACCGGATCGGTGTCGAAGAGCACCACGACCGCAGGCATGCCGCTGCTCCTGGCCAGCGATAGGTAGCCACGGCGCCGTTCGGGGTCCAGGCCCAGCGTGTCCACCACCGCGGACAGGCCGCGGCGCAGCCGGGCCGCCACGATCTGGTCGAGCAGGGCGAAGGCGTCGTCCGACGCGTCCAGGTCGTGCTCGCCGCTGCCCACCACCGCGCGCAGCCGGTCGGAGGAGACCACTTCGTGCGGACCGTAGTGCTCCGCGGCCCAGACCGACTTCCCCGACCCCGATGGCCCGACCAACACCACGAGCGCGGGATCGGGTAGCGTCACAGCCGCCGCTGGTTGCACACTCCCAGCTTGGCAGACCCGTACGCCCGCGGCTGGAAGGGAAGACGAGTGAACCAGGCAGCCGAGCACGACATCACCATCTCGCGCACGTTCGAGGCACCGCGCGAACTGGTCTACCGGGCCTTCGTCGACCCCGACCAGCTATGCGAATGGTACGGGCCGACGGGGTTCTATGTGCCATGCGAGACGGTGCAGATCGACGCCCGGGCCGGCGGTTTCCAGCGTTTCGTGATGACGAACATCGAGGACCCGGCTGGCCGCTACCAGGTCGAGGTGACCCTCAGCGAGGTCGTCGAGAATGAGCTGCTCGCCGGTCACCAGGACGTCGAGCGGATCGGCGGCGCCAGGCCAGCGGCCAGGTCCAGGTTGCGGCTGGAGTTCTTCGACGAAGCGAACGGCAAGACCCGGCTTGAGCTGCGCCAAGGTCCGTACACCGAGGAGATCGGCCAGGACGCCATGCAGCGCTGGGAGAGCTCGTTCACGAACCTGGATTCCCTGTTGCGGCGATCCTTGTAGGTGAGCGTCATGCAAGACCGACTCGCGAGGGCAGGCCTTTGAGGCCTGCCCGAGCGGCCCGGGAGCGGTATCCAGGACCGGCTAGCGAGCACGGGCCTGTTGGGCCCGTGCGAGCGGCCGGTGATGGCGGCTGCGGCGGGAACCACAGCGGGAACCTGGATAACGCGAGCATCCGGCAAGCACGGTGCGGGCGAGGCCGGCAAAGGAAGAGGGAAGGGGAGGTGGGTGGGGGTATTTTGCGTAACGCGATCTCTTGGACGAACATGGTGACGGTCGCTAGCCCAGGGCACGCGGCCCAGGACCGCGGTCAGCCGCTCGGCCAGCGCCGGGCTTAGCGGGGCCGAGCCGCAGACCGCCAGCCGCAGGCCCGGCAGCCCGCGGTCGGTCACGATCCCCCCGCCGATCAGGGCCTGGTAGATGGTAGGCACCGCGAACAGCACCGTAGCCCGGCTCTCCCCGATCGTCCGCACCAGGTCGGCGGGGACGAACCGGGACTGGATATGCACCGTGCCGCCCGCGATCAGCGTCGCATGCACGCCGCTCAGGCCGTGCTGGTGATACAGCGGCAACGTGTGCGCGAGGACCTCGTCCGGACGCCACCGCCAGCGCCGAACGGATCGAGGCCGTGAGCTGGCCGTGGGTCAGCGGCACGCCCTTGGGGCGGCCCGTCGTGCCCGAGGTGTACGCGAGCAGGGCGACGTCCCGCGGATCGGCCGCGATCCCGCTCGCCGGGCTCGCGTCCTCGGGCAGGTTCCTGACGTCGACCGTCGGCAGCGGGCCAGGCCCGGCATCCAGCCCGGCCAGCAGCCGGGCCGGCTCAGGATCGGCGAGGGCCAGCACCGCTCCCGAGTCGGCGACCAGATGCCGGAGCTCGGCGGCCGTGTATCCGGGATTGGCCACCACGACCACCGCGCCGGACCGCAGCGCGCCCAGGTAGCAGCGCACGAAGCCGACGCTGGCGGCGGCCGCGAGCAGCACCCGGTCCCCGGGCCGCACCCGGCGCGGTCATCGGCCAGCCGGAGCGGGTCCGCGTCCAACCGGACCCGCTCCGGTCAGCCGGGCCCAGGCGGCCCGGTTGACCTCGCGTTCGGCGCGCAGCCGGTCGAGCGGCCCGCCGGCCGCCATGACCGTCTTGACCGCGGCCGCCGTCCCCCGGGCGGCCAGGTCCCCGGCGGCCGCCGCCCCCCGGGCGGCCAGGTCCCCGGCGATCTGCTCGGCGTCGCGTTCCGGGTCGTCGCTGATCCGGTTGACCAGCCCGAGGGCGAGCGCCTCGGCGGCCTCCACCCAGCGGCCGGTCAGCACCAGGTCCATGGCCGCGCCCCGGCCCACCAGGTCGGGGAGCAGCCAGGCCCCCACCGCCAGGGCCGGGCCAGGCGGGCCGATCCAGCGCAACCGCGCAGCCGGGCCCGCGATCCGTAGGTCCGACGCCGCCGCCAGCTGCGCGCCGCCGCCGACCGCGGCCCCCGTGATTACCGAGATCACCGTCCCCGGCCTGGTGATGATGGCCTCGCAGCAGTCGTAGATCAGATCGGAGATGATGGACCGTTCGGAATCAGAAATGGTGAGATCGGCCCCGGCGCAGAACACCTGGGGGTCAGCGCTGCCCAGCAGGACGGGTGTCTCAGGTTCGGCGCCGATCGCGTCCCTGACCGCGACCATCAGGTCCACGTCAAGCGCGTTGCGCCGTTCCGGCCGGGCCAGGCGCAGCCAGCGGTAGCCCGCCGGGCTGTGCTCGATCATCAGGTGCGGGTGCTCTGCCATCCCACTCGCCTCCGGGGCCTCCGCAAATAGCTTGCGCACCTCCCCATCCCTCTTCACCGGTACCGCCTTCCCTCCTCGCTTCGCTCCTCGGTCCAGGCGGCCCCGCGCCCCTTTGGCGCCCGGGGCCTGGCAGCGCCGTGCCCTGGCTCGCCGGACGGGACGTGTGAAATATGGTATACCAAATGGACCGGGACCTCAGGAGCCAGCCAGGTGAAGCCAGCGCCGTTCGCCTATCACCGCGCGCGCAGCGTCGGCGAGGCGGTCGGGTTGCTCGCCGAGCTTGGTGACGAGGTGAAGATACTGGCTGGGGGCCTGAGCCTGGTCCCGATGATGAACTTCCGGCTGGCCCGGCCGCGCTGGTCGACGTGACCAGGATGGCGGGGCTGAGCTACCTGCGGGCCGGTCCGGATGGGCTCCGCATCGGCGCGCTGACCACGCACCGGGCCGTCGAGATCAGCCGGGATCCGGCCGCGGTCCGCGAGCGGGCGGTCCAGCTGGCCGCGCGGCTGCTCGAGGCCGCCGAGGACGACCTCGACCTGGCAGGCGGTTCCGTCACCGTCCGCGGGGACCCGGCGCTGCGTCTCACGCTGGCCGAGATCGCCAGCTGCGCGGCGGGGTGGCCCGGGGGATCGGCGGCGCGCTGATGGAGGAGTTCGGCTACGACGACGCCGGCCAGCCGCAGGCCATCTCCTTCATCGAGTACCGGATGCCGACCGCG
>Ga0187766_10002112_pt1 | contig 11731 bp, 10 predicted proteins | sample 0216_QUI02_MP05__4_FD_132971 | JGI IMG/M metagenome (GOLD analysis project Ga0187766, IMG submission 132971) | Tropical peat soil microbial communities from peatlands in Department of Meta, Colombia - 0216_QUI02_MP05_20_MG | ecosystem: Environmental > Terrestrial > Soil > Wetlands > Peat ... | reverse complement strand
TGACAAACCCTCGGTCGATGAGGGATTCTACTGAGAGCAAGGCAGTCAGGGTTAATCCCCAGCGGCGCAGGAGTTTTCACGTAACCCAGCACCAAATATTAAGCGGTACAATCACTTACCAACATAGGTGTTCTGCTGGGTATTATCGGGGGATGACACAGCCCAAGCGCACCCGCCGCGCTGAGCCGATCAGCAAGCGCACCGCACGCAACGGAACGGTCAGCTACGAGTTTCGCGCCGACGTCGGCACCAAGCCGGACGGCAGCCGCGACCGCCGCCGGTTCACCTTCCGCACCTACAGCCAGGCCCGCCACGAGCTGCGGCGCATCACCAGCGAAGTCGCCGCAGGACGCTACGCCAAGCGCTCAAACCTCACCGTTGATCAGGCGTGCGACGAATGGCTGGCCGGGCGGCGCGGCATCCGGCCCGTGACCGCCTACAGCTACCAGATGGACCTCAAACCTGTCCGCCGCTACCTGGGCGGCAGGCAATTGCAGCAGCTCACCAAGGCCGATGGTGACGCCCTGGTGGCTTGGATGCTCACCGAGGCGCGCACCTCGCCCCGCCACTACCGGCCCGGCTCGCTGGCGGGCCGGGTGGTCGCGCTGCTGTCGCAACACCCGGAGGGCATCACCGCCGCCGAGCTGGCCGCCGCACTGCCCGGCGACGTGCACTCGGCTCTGTCCGCGCTGCTGGCCGCCGCGCGGATAACCCGGCTGCGCCGGGGTGTGTACGCCCCGGCCGTCGAGGGCGGCGCCGAGCAGCCCACCCCGGCAGGTGTCAGCCCGCAGACGGTGCGCTCGACGCTGACCACGTTCTCGGCGGTGGTGCAGTCGTTCACCGATCAAGGGGTGCTGGCGCGCAACGTGATCGCGTTGGTTGAGCGACCCAAAGACGCCGACCACCACGACACCCACCGCGGCGCCCCGGCAGCCCATAGGGCCACCGCGAAGTCGTGGACGCTGGCCGAGGCCGAGACGTTCCGCGAGTCGGTGCGCGATCACCGGCTGTTCGCGTGCTGGCTGCTATCCATGTACGGGCTGCGCCGCTCCGAGGTGCTCGGCCTGCGCTGGTCGGCGGTCGACCTGGACACCGGCACGCTGTCGGTGCGCCGCGGCCGGGTCGCTGTGGGCGCCGAAACGGTGGAGGGCGGGCCAAAGTCCCGGCGGTCCCGCCGCGACCTGCCGTTGCCGGCCGACGTGATCGAGGCGCTGCGCGCGCTGCGGCAACGTCAGCGGGCCGAGGCGATGGCGCTCGGCCTCGGATGGTCCGATGACCGCCTGGTGGCTGTGCGCGAGGATGGTGAACCACTGCGGCCCGAGTCCTACACCGATGAGTTTCAGCGGTTACGCGCATCGGCCGGGCTGCGCCGTATTCGCCTGCACGGGCTGCGTAACACCTCGGTGTCGCTCATGCTCGACCAGGGTCATCCGCCGCACATCGTCGCCGCATGGCACGGCCACGATCCGGCGGTGGCGCTGTCTATCTACTCCGACGTGAAAGCCGACGAACTGCGCGCGGTGGGCGCGTCGTTGTTCCAGTGACGCTGTTACGACGACCCGGTCGGCCTGCCTAAACCGGGGCGGTATGACTCACACCGGCACCGACCACCACTCGTTGGGTAACGGAGCGATAGGCGGGGCTGTCACCACCGCATTGCAGAATGAGGTGTGGCCACTGCACCGCGGGTCTTTATGTCCTATTCGCACGACGATGACGAGCACCAGGATTGGGTCCTGCAACTGTCATCCAGGTTGCGCGGGAACGGGGTTGACGTCTGCCTGGACCGTTGGGATGTCACTCTGGGCGGCAACCTCGCGCACTACATGGAGCGCGCGGCCGACGACACATACCGCGTGATCGCCGTCGTATCTGAGACTTACAGCAGCAAGTGCAATGACCGCAGTGGCGGGGCCGGGGTCGAAGCACAGATGCTCTCAGCCCGGCTCTATGGCGAATTGGATTCCGACGCCGTCATACCGATCGTCAGGAACAACCCAAAGAATCCACCAGAGCTGCCCGCATTCCTCAGTGGTCGACTCTGGCTAGACTTCCGAGACGCCACCACGCAGGAAGCTGCATACGAGCGGCTCCTACGTGACATCCATGGAGTGGCTGTCGATGCCGCGCCGCCTATCGGACCGAATCCGTTAGAGGGGCGCACCGATATCGAGGCAACCCTGGCTATTAGAAACTCACCTGGAAGGTGGCACAGTCCCGCGTTTCGCGGAGACGTTGAGTTCGTGTACTCCCAGAACAGCGGCCACTACAAGATCGGCAGCGGGACCTCGGAGTTCACGCTAAACGTCGGTGAGCGGGGAATGGGCACTGTTTATGTGCTCAGGGATCCGGCCGACATAGCCAACGTCGCGGTCATCAACAGGGTGCAGCAGCGCGCCGACTTACTAACCGATGTGTCTCAGTTCGACACGAGCAGCCGGATCGTCGACGCCAGAGCCGGCGACGCTGTGGTGCCGCATAACCGGAACGGGTTCTGGGCGCTGGTGTACATCGTGAAGGTCTACGTACGCCAGGCGTTGAATCGTGAGCTGGTGATTGAGTTCCGGTACGTGATACAGCCCAACCGAACCCCAGATTTTAGCGGGTTCGCCTTCCCTGGCATGGACGCCGAGGGCACCGACAACGTCGAGAAGGCCGGCCGGTAGCAGTGTCCACTGCCACTCGACAGCCCTATTGGGACACTCTTGGGACACTGGGCGGACCTGGCAAGCGCCATGCCCCCACTGCAACCGGCGCAAATTAGCTTCTACCTCGGGTTTTAATGGTGGGCGCGGACGGGATCGAACCGCCGACCGCTGGTGTGTAAAACCAGAGCTCTACCACTGAGCTACGCGCCCGTGCCGCGCAGGTTACACGCCCGGGCGCCGCGCGCCCAAAACGCCGCGAATCACGCCTTGAGCGCCGCCAGCGCGTCCGTCCACAGCCGCTGATCACGAGCTTCACCGGGCTGCTTCATCTCGGCGAACCGGACGATCCCGGACCGATCGATGACGAAGGTGCCGCGGTTGGAGAATCCAGCGTCGTCGTTGAACACCCCGTAGGCCTGGCTGACCGCGCCGTGCGGCCAGAAGTCAGACAGCACCGGAAACAGAAACCCGTTCTCAATCGCCCACACTTTGTGAGTGGGCGGCGGACCCACTGAGATGGTCAGCGCCACACTGTCGTCGTTCTCATAATCGGGCAGGTGATCGCGCAACTGGTCCAGCTCACCCCGGCAGATGCCGGTGAACGCCAGCGGGAAGAACACCAGCAGCACGTTCTTGGCGCCCCGGTAGTCGCTGAGAGTGACCGGCTGCTGGTTCTGGTCGCGCAGCGTGAAATCGGGGGCGGGGGTTCCGACGGGCAGCATCAGCGCCGCCCCGCCCGCGATTTCGGCTGCACCAATTGGCTTGCACTCCAGTCACCGAGACTGACCGTCGAGGTGGGCATCAACCCGGCGGTCGGCGCCGACTCCGCGATCTCGGCCGGCAGCACGTGACCGGGCCTGCCAGTCTTGGGTGTCAGCACCCAGATCACGCCGTCGTCGGCCAACGGGGTGATTGCGTCCATTAGGACGTCCACCAGATCCCCGTCGCCGTCACGCCACCATAGCAAAACGACATCGACCACCTCGTCGGTGTTGTCTTCGTCGAGCAACTCGCCGCCGCACGCTTCCTCGACGGCGGCGCGGATGTTGTCGTCGGTGTCCTCGTCCCAGCCCCACTCCTGGACAACTTGGTCTCGTTGGATGCCCAGTTTGCGGGCGTAGTTCGGGGCGTCCTCCGCCGCGACCACCGTGGGACCTCCTTTTATCCGTCAGTGCGCCCTGCGATGGGCATTATCGTCGCACAGCAAGACGCCGCCCACACGGCCGACTCAGGAGGAAGCGATGCACAGCCGCACCGCCTTCGTCTTGGTGTCGTTGAGCTGATCGACCCGCCGGTTGAACTCTGCCGTCCCCGCGTGCGTACCGATGGCGTTCGCCACGGCGCGGCTCGCGTCGACATAGGCGGTGAGCGCGCCCCGCAGCTCCGACGACAGCGGGTCGCTGATGCTGCCGGCGACCGCGTCGGCGCTGTTGTTGAGTGCGTCGATGGCCGGGCCTTCGGTCGGGGCGGTATCGCGACCCTGATTGAACGCCGCGACAAACTCATTCACCTTGTCGATGGCGTTTTTGCTGGTGGTGGCAAGCGATTCACAGGCGGCGCGCACGGCCCGGGTCGTCAGTGACTGCTGCCGCTGGGACTCCCGGATTCTCGACGTCGCCGACGAGGCCGACACCGAGGCGGACACCGACGCCCGGTACGCCGGGGCAACCTCGGTGTCGACCGTCGCCGTACCCTCGGTGATCGTGGTGCACCCGACGATGCCCATCAGGATCGTCGCGATGCAGCCGAGCACCAGCGCCCCTACCCGCTTGCGGGGGCCGGCAGACCATCCGATCGGCACAGCCCGTGACGTTACCGGTTCGGCATTCCCGCCGCCCCGCTGCGCCGAATTCGTGGGCTGGTCCACGGCGAGGTTCGATTGCCCGATAGCCACTACGCGCCCGCGACACCCGTGCGGCACGATAGGAGGGAGGAGTACCGCCGCGACAGCATTCCCACCATCGAGACCCGTGAGAAGCAGATGAACCGCCAACCGAGGAGCGGAAGTTGACTACCGAGTTCGCGCGCCACGATCTGGCCAAAAACTCAAGCAGCGCAAGCGAACCCGACCGCGTTCGGGTGATCCGCGAAGGCGTGGCGTCGTACCTGCCCGACATCGACCCCGAGGAAACATCCGAGTGGCTGGAATCTTTCGACGAGCTGCTGGCGCGCTCAGGGCCGTCGCGGGCCCGCTACCTGATGCTGCGGCTGCTGGAACGTGCCGGCGAGCACCGGGTGGCCATCCCGGCGCTGACATCGACCGACTATGTCAACACCATCCCGACCGAGCTGGAGCCGTGGTTTCCCGGCGACGAGGACGTGGAACGTCGCTACCGGGCGTGGATCCGGTGGAACGCGGCCATCATGGTGCACCGCGCGCAGCGCCCCGGCGTCTCAGTGGGCGGCCACATTTCGACCTATGCCTCGTCGGCGGCGCTCTACGAGGTCGGTTTCAACCACTTCTTCCGTGGCAAATCGCATCCGGGCGGCGGGGATCAGGTGTTCATCCAGGGCCACGCCTCCCCCGGCATCTACGCGCGCGCCTTCCTCGAGGGACGGCTGACCACCGACCAACTCGACGGCTTCCGCCAGGAGCACAGCCATCCCGGCGGCGGGCTGCCGTCCTATCCTCACCCGCGGCTGATGCCCGACTTCTGGGAGTTCCCGACCGTGTCGATGGGCCTGGGCCCGATGAACGCCATCTACCAAGCCCGGTTCAATCACTACCTGCATGACCGCGCCATCAAGGACACCTCCGACCAGCACGTGTGGTGCTTTCTGGGCGACGGGGAAATGGACGAACCGGAAAGCCGCGGGCTCCTGCATGTCGCCGCGCTTGAGGCGCTGGACAACTTGACCTTCGTGATCAACTGCAACCTGCAGCGCCTCGACGGTCCGGTGCGCGGCAACGGCAAGATCATCCAGGAGCTGGAGTCGTTCTTCCGCGGCGCGGGCTGGAACGTCATCAAGGTGATCTGGGGACGTGAATGGGACGCGCTGCTGCAAGCCGACCGGGACGGCGCCCTGGTCAACCTGATGAACGTCACCCCTGACGGTGACTACCAGACGTACAAGGCCAAGGACGGCGGCTATGTCCGCGAGCACTTCTTCGGCCGCGACCCGCGCACCAAGGAATTGGTGAAAAACATGTCGGATCAAGATATTTGGAATCTCAAGCGTGGGGGTCACGACTACCGCAAGGTCTATGCCGCCTACCGCGCGGCGGTCGAGCACAAAGGGCAGCCGACGGTGATCCTGGCGAAGACCATCAAGGGCTATGCGCTGGGTAAGCACTTCGAGGGCCGCATGGCCACTCACCAGATGAAAAAGCTGACGCTGGAAAACCTCAAGGAGTTCCGCGATACCCAGCGGATTCCGATTTCGGACGCTCAGCTGGAGGAAAACCCCTACCTGCCGCCGTACTACCACCCCGGTCCGGACGCCCCGGAGATCCGCTACATGCTCGACCTGCGCCGCACCCTCGGGGGCTTCCTCCCGGAACGCCGGACGAAGTCCAAGGCGCTGACGCTGCCCGGCCGCGACACCTACAAGTCGCTGAAGGATGGCTCGGGAAACCAGGAGGTCGCCACCACCATGGCGACTGTGCGTACCTTCCGGGAAGTGTTGCGAGACAAGGAAATCGGCCCGCGAATCGTGCCGATCATTCCCGACGAGGCCCGCACGTTCGGGATGGACTCGTGGTTCCCGTCGCTGAAGATCTACAACCGCAACGGCCAGCTTTACACCTCTGTCGACGCCGACATGATGCTCGCGTACAAGGAAAGCGTCAGCGGGCACATCCTGCACGAGGGCATCAACGAAGCCGGGGCGGTGGCCAGCTTCACCGCCGCCGGCACGTCATATGCGACGCATAACGAGCCGATGATCCCGATCTACATCTTCTACTCGATGTTCGGGTTCCAGCGCACCGGCGACGGATTTTGGGCCGCGGGCGATCAGATGGCGCGCGGGTTCTTGCTCGGCGCCACCGCGGGGCGCACCACGCTGACCGGCGAGGGCCTGCAACACGCCGACGGCCATTCGCTACTGCTGGCCAGCACCAATCCGGCGGTGGTCGCTTATGACCCCGCGTTCGCCTACGAGATCGCCTACATCGTCGAAAGCGGGCTGGCCCGCATGTACGGGGAGAACCCGGAGAACGTGTTCTTCTACATCACCGTCTACAACGAGCCGTATGTGCAGCCGCCCGAGGCGGAAAACTTCGACCCCGAGGGCCTGCTGCGGGGCATCTACCGCTACCAGGCGGCCACGCAGCGCCGCACCAACACGGCTCAGCTGCTCGCGTCCGGGGTGGCGATGCCCTCGGCGCTGAAGGCGGCGGAGATGCTGGGCGCTGAGTGGGATGTCGCCGCCGACGTGTGGTCGGTGACCAGTTGGGGCGAGCTGAACCGCGACGGGGTGGCGGTGGAGGCCGAGAAGCTGCGCCACCCAGACCGTCCATCCCGCGTGCCGTACGCGACGAAGGCCCTGGCCGAATCCACGGGCCCGGTCATCGCCGTATCCGACTGGATGCGCGCGGTGCCCGAGCAGATCCGGCCCTGGGTGCCGCGCACCTACGTCACGCTGGGTACCGACGGGTTCGGCTTTTCCGACACCCGGCCCGCTGCTCGCCGCTTCTTCAACACCGACGCCGAATCGCAAGTGGTGGCGGTGCTGGAGGCACTGGCACGCGACGGGGAGATCGACCCGTCGGTGCCGGTGGCGGCCGCCCGGCAATACAGGATCGACGACGTGCAGGCCGCGCCGGAGCAGACCTCTGATCCCGGTCCAAATGCGTAACGGCCTGGCCACTAAGCGGTCCCGTCATCCATTTTTGGCGGGAACTTCCAGAAATCCGGCGTAGCTTTTAGAGATGGCTGACAACCAGTTCGTCCTCCCGCGCTCCCCGCTTGAGCTGTTGGACACCGTGCCGGAGTCTCTGCTGCGGCGGCTAAAGCAGTACTCCGGCCGGCTGGCCACCGAGGCGGTTTCGGCCATGCACGAGCGGTTGCCGTTCTTCGCCGATCTCGAAGCGTCCCAGCGCGCCAGCGTGGCGCTCGTGGTGCAGACCGCCGTGGTGAACTTCGTCGAGTGGATGCACGACCCGCATAGCAACGTCAGCTACACCGCGAAGGCGTTTGAGCTGGTGCCCCAGGATCTGACTCGGCGGATCGCGTTGCGCCAGACCGTCGACATGGTGCGGGTCACCATGGAGTACTTCGAAGAAGTCGTCCCGATGCTGGCCCGCTCCGAAGAGCAGCTGACCGCGCTCACGGTGGGCATCTTGAAATACAGCCGCGACCTGGCCTTCACCGCCGCCTCGGGCTACGCCGACGCGGCCGAAGCTCGGGGCGCATGGGACAGCCGGATGGAGGCCAGCGTCGTGGACGCGGTGGTGCGCGGCGACACCGGACCCGATCTGCTGTCCCGGGCTGCGGCGTTGAACTGGGACACCACTGAGCCGGCGACGGTGGTGGTGGGCACCCCGGCGCCCGGGCGCGAGCTGTACGCCAGCCAGGACGTCCGGGATATCGCCGCCCGGCACGGCCGCGCGACGCTCACCGATGTGCACGGCACCTGGTTGGTGGCGATCGTGTCGGGCCAGTTGTCACCGACCGAGAAGTTCTCCGCTGACCTGCTCGGCGCATTTTCCGACGGCCCGGTGGTGATCGGGCCAACGGCCCCGACGCTGACCGCGGCCTACCACAGCGCACGGGAGGCGATCTCGGGGATGAACGCCGTCGCCGGCTGGAGCGCAGCACCCCGCCCGGTACTGGCGCGCGAACTCCTGCCGGAACGGGCCTTGATGGGGGACCCGTCGGCGATCGCGGCGTTACATACCGACGTGATGCGTCCCCTGGCCGATGCCGGGCCGACGCTCATCGAGACGCTAGATGCCTACCTCGACTGCGGCGGCGCGATCGAAGCCTGCGCCCGCAAGTTGTTCGTTCATCCAAACACGGTGCGCTACCGGCTCAAGCGCATCACCGACTTCACCGGCCGCGATCCCACCCAGCCGCGCGATGCGTATGTCCTTCGGGTGGCCGCCACGGTAGGCCACCTCGCTCACCAGATGCATCATTCCAGCATGGGGCTGGGCGCTGCGACCCAGCTTGGGGCGGGTGCTGTCGGCTCGTTCGGCCTGCAGCGAGCCGAGTGACAGATTGCGACGGGATATCAAACAAGTCGCATCCGAGGTTGTTTTGTAGGGTGTCTACAAAAACATAAGACGAGGTTCATAATCTGTTACACCCCGCAAAACCGCCTTCACAGTGTTCTCTTAGACACGTGATTGCCTTGCTCGCGCCCGGACAGGGATCGCAGACCCCGGGAATGCTGGCGCCGTGGCTGGAACTGCCAGGCGCCGCAGATCAGATCGCATCGTGGTCGACGGCCAGTGGCCTGGACCTCGCGCGGCTGGGCACCACTGCGTCAGCGGAGGAGATTACCGATACCGCCGTCACCCAGCCACTGGTTGTTGCGGCGACTCTGCTTGCGCACCAGGAGCTGACAAAGCGTGGTGTGCTAGCAGAAACCGGTAAGAACCTCATCTCGGCCGGCCACTCCGTCGGCGAAATCGCGGCCTACGCGATCGCCGGTGTGATCTCGCCCGATGACGCCGTCGCGCTGGCCGCCACCCGCGGCGCCGAAATGGCCAAGGCGTGCGCCATCGAGCCGACGGGTATGTCCGCGGTGCTCGGCGGTGACGAGGCCGAGGTGCTGGCTCGCCTCGAGCAGCTAGACTTGGTCCCCGCGAACCGCAACGGTGCCGGCCAGATCGTCGCCGCCGGCCGGTTGACCGCGCTGGACAAGCTCGCCGAAGATCCGCCGGCCAAGGCGCGGGTGCGCCCGCTGGGTGTGGCCGGAGCGTTCCACACCAAGTACATGGCTACCGCGCTCGACGGCTACGCGGCCGCGGCGGCGAACATCGCGACCGCTGAGCCCAGCGCCACGCTGCTGTCGAACCGCGATGGAAAGCCGGTGTCTTCGGCCGCAGAGGCGATGAGCAACCTGGTCGCCCAGCTGACCCGGCCGGTGCGCTGGGACCTGTGCACCGAGACGCTGCGTGAGCGCAACGTCACGGCGATCGTGGAGTTCCCGCCCGCGGGCGCACTCACCGGCATCGCCAAGAGAGAACTTCGGGGGGTTGTGACGCGCGCCGTCAAGTCACCCGCAGACCTGGACGGGTTGGTAGAGCTATAACGCCAGCTTCCGCCAGGACAACCACATACCGCAGGTAAGCCCAATCAACACAACACATTACGAAGGGAAGCACGCTGTGCCCGTCACTCAAGAAGAAATCATCGCCGGTCTCGCCGAAATCATCGAAGAGGTGACCGGTATCGAGCCGTCCGAGGTCACCCCGGAGAAGTCGTTCGTCGACGACTTGGACATCGACTCGCTGTCGATGGTCGAGATCGCTGTGCAGACCGAGGACAAGTACGGCGTGAAGATCCCCGACGAAGACCTCGCGGGCCTGCGCACCGTCGGCGATGTCGTCGAGTACATCCAGAAGCTCGAGGAAGAGAACCCCGAGGCCGCCGAGGCCATCCGCGCGAAGATCGAGGCGGAGAACCCGGACAAGGTCGAGGCCGTCCGCGCCCGGATCGAAGCGGATCGAGCGGAGACCAAGTGAGCAAGCCTTCCACTGCTAATGGCGGTTTCTCCAGCGTTGTGGTCACCGCCGTCACGGCGACGACGTCCATCTCGCCGGACATCGAGAGCACGTGGAAGGGTTTGTTAGCCGGCGAGAGCGGCATCCACGTCCTTGAAGACGAGTTCGTCACCAAGTGGGACCTGCCGGTCAAGATCGGCGGCCACCTCAGGGAATCCATCGACGACCAAATGGGACGGCTGGAATTGCGGCGCATGTCGTATGTCCAGCGGATGGCCAAACTGCTCGGCGGTCAGGTATGGGAGGCCGCCGGCAGCCCCGAGGTCGATCCGGACCGGTTCGCTGTGGTCATCGGCACCGGTCTGGGCGGCGCTGAGAGGATTGTCGAGAGCTACGACCTGATGAACGAGGGCGGCCCCCGCAAGGTGTCGCCGCTCGCCGTTCAGATGATCATGCCCAACGGCGCCGCGGCGGTCGTCGGTCTGCTGCTCGGGGCCCGCGCCGGGGTGATTACCCCGGTGTCGGCCTGTTCGTCGGGCTCGGAGGCCATCGCCCACGCGTGGCGTCAGATCGTCATGGGTGATGCGGACATCGCCGTCTGCGGCGGTGTCGAGGGCGGCATCGAGGCGCTGCCTATCGCGGCGTTCTCCATGATGCGGGCCATGTCGACCCGCAACGACGACCCGGAAGGGGCGTCGCGCCCGTTCGACAAGGATCGCGACGGCTTCGTATTCGGCGAGGCCGGCGCGCTCATGGTCGTCGAGACCGAGGAGCACGCCAAGGCCCGTGGCGCCAGGCCGCTGGCCCGGCTGATGAGTGCCGGTATCACCTCGGACGCCTTCCACATGGTGGCGCCCGCGCCGGACGGCGTGCGCGCCGGTCGGGCGATGACCCGCTCGCTAGAGCTGGCGGGCTTGTCGCCCAAGGATATTGACCACATCAACGCGCACGCGACAGCCACGCCGATCGGCGACACGGCGGAAGCCAACGCCATCCGGGTCGCCGGGTGCGAGCATGCCGCGGTGTATGCGCCCAAGGGTGCGCTGGGACACTCCATCGGCGCGGTGGGCGCGCTGGAGTCGGTGCTCACAGTGCTCACGCTGCGCGACGGCGTCATTCCGCCGACACTGAACTACAAGACACCCGATCCCGAGATCGACCTGGACATCGTGGCGGGCGAACCCCGCTACGGCGATTACCGTTACGCAATTAACAACTCGTTCGGGTTCGGCGGGCACAACGTCGCACTCGCTTTCGGGCGTTACTAAAGGCAGGAAAGGAACGTTCGCCACACCCATGACAGAGCTCGTTACGGGGAAAGCATTCCCCAACGTGGTGGTCACCGGCATTGCCATGACGACTGCCCTCGCATCCGACGCGGAGATCACGTGGAAAATGCTGCTGGACGGGCAAAGTGGGATCCGTAAGCTCGAAGACCCATTCGTAGAGGAGTTCGACCTGCCGGTTC
>Ga0187766_10002111_pt1 | contig 11732 bp, 11 predicted proteins | sample 0216_QUI02_MP05__4_FD_132971 | JGI IMG/M metagenome (GOLD analysis project Ga0187766, IMG submission 132971) | Tropical peat soil microbial communities from peatlands in Department of Meta, Colombia - 0216_QUI02_MP05_20_MG | ecosystem: Environmental > Terrestrial > Soil > Wetlands > Peat ... | reverse complement strand
GGAGAAGATGCCGGGCGTGATCTGGAACTTCTCCCAGCCGATCCAGGACAACATGGACGAGGCGACCGCGGGCATCAAGGGCCAGCTCGCCGTGAAGGTCCACGGCCAGGACCTGCGCCTGATCGAGGACAAGGCGAACGAGATCGTGCAGGTCATGCGGAAGGTGCGCGGCATCACGGACCTGGGCGTGTTCCGCACGCTCGGCCAGCCCAACCTGAACGTGACGGTCGACCGGCGGGCGGCGGCGCGGTTCCAGATCAACGTGGCCGACGTGCAGGACGCCGTCCAGACCGCGATCGGCGGCAACGCGATCACGCAGGTGCTCGAGGGCGAGCGGCGCTTCGACGTCGTGCTCCGCTACCTGGCCGAGTTCCGCGGCACTCGCGAGGCCATCGAGCAGATCCGCCTCGTCGCCCCGTCGGGGGAGCGGGTGTCGCTCGCCCAGCTCGCGTCGATCGAGACGCGGGACGGCGCCACCGAGATCTACCGCGAGGGGAACTCGCGCTACGTCGCGGTGAAGTACAGCGTGCGCGAGCGGGACCTGGGTGGCGCGGTCGAGGAGTCGATCGAGAAGGTGAACCAGCGGGTCAAGCTGCCGAAGGGATACTGGCTCGAGTGGACGGGGGAGTACGAGAGCCAGAAGCGGTCCGAGAGCCGCCTGCTGCTGATCGTCCCGTTCACGGTGTTCCTGATCTTCATGATCATCTACGGCGCCTTCGGCTCGGCGAAGTGGGCCGCCCTCAACCTGCTCAACGTGCTGGTCGCGCGGATGGGCGGGCTCGTGGCCCTGCTGGTGACCGGGACGAACTTCAGCGTGTCGTCCGGGGTCGGCTTCCTCGCCCTGTTCGGCTGCTCGGTGCAGACCGGCGTCATCATGGTGGAGTACATCAACCAGCTCCGGGCGCGCGGCGTGCCGGTCCGGGAGGCGGCCATCGAGGGCGCGGTGCGGCGACTGCGACCCATTATGATGACGATGCTGGTCGCCACCCTCGGCCTGCTCCCCGCGGCCCTGTCCCACGACATCGGCTCGGACTCGCAGCGGCCGTTCGCCATCGTCATCGTGGGGGGGCTCATCGCCGACCTGCTGCTGAGCATCTTCCTCCTGCCCACGTTCTACGTGTGGTGGGCGCGGCCGACCGACCACCTGCCGGCCCCGGGGTCGGAGGCGGCCGAGGCGAGCGCGTAGGGGGACGGGATGCGCGATCTCCCGCGGCACTGGCCGGTGGCGGTGGCGCTCGGCGTCTACGTGCTGTGGACGCATTTCGTCGAGGACCGCCCTCCGGATTCGCTGCGTGGGGCGTGGGACGTCTTCGGCTCCTACGCGACGTTCGAGGAGTGCCAGCGACGCAAGGAGGACGTGCTGGGCGCGATGGCCTCCGTGCTCGGGCTGCCGCCCGGAGACGCGCGGAAGCCGGCCGGTCCAGCGATCACCGGCGAGACGCTGGGGCAGTTCCGGAGCGGACGGGTCTCCGGGGACACGATCGTGCGGGAGTTCGAGCGCGGCACGCGGTATCAGCACTGGTACTGCCTGCCCGACACGATCGATCCCCGCGAGGGGCCGCGCAATGGCCCGCGATCGTCGCGGCCGCTCTGCGAGGTCGCGATGGACGACGCGGAGCTTCACGATTTGTCTCCACGAAGTGTCGAGCGTGCATCGAGAGTTGCTTGACAGGCGGCCGAGCATGGTATACGTGGAACACATGAGGACTGAACGACGAGGGGCCATCATCGCGTTCGTCCTCTTGCTCGCGCTGAGCAGCCTCACTCCGCTCGGCTACGCTAGCCCTCCCGACCCGTCCTGGATTCGAGGGATCTACGATGGCGCCGACTACGACGACGTGGTCGATCTCGTCACGTCCGCCGTGGCGGCGAGCGCCCCGATCCTGCTGTTCGAGTTCCGGGCGATCTCCCTCATCGGGTTCGTGCCGCAGGGAGACCAGGATCCCGTCCCGCACGTCCTGCTTCGAGCTCTCCCGCCCCGCGCTCCGCCCGCTTCCTGAGTCCTCGCTGCCGTAAGCGCCGCGGCTGACCCGCGGCACGAGAAATTGCCCCGCGCGCGAGTCCGTGCGCCGGGTCCGTTCACAACGGCGGAGACGACGGTTCCGTACCGGAGCCGCGGAGGGTTCATTCACCATTGCGTCAGAGAGCTTCGGAGCCAGGTTCATGAAGGCGTCCCACGGGATCCGGGTGGTGGGAGCGACGAGGCTCAGTCCGCGCGACCGCTTCATGCCACCGAGGCCGGTGCTCGGCCTGCTCGTGCTGCTGCTCGGGCTCACCGTGCTCCTGTGGGGGATCGAGGAGCGCCGGGGCGCGTTCGCGATCAGCCCGGCGCTGCCGTCGCTGGTGGTGGTCGCCCGACCGCAGCGCGAGCCGGTGACCTTCGAGGCGTACACGAACGTGGGCCGTATCTGGCCCCGGCGCGGCGACCCCTGGGCCATCTCGACGCTCGAGGTGACCGTCCGCCGCGATCAGACCGGCTCCGTCGCGCTCTGGCAGATCGAGGCGCCGAGCCCTCGACCGGGCCCGATCGCCTACGGCCAGCTGCCCGCCGGGTTCGTGCAGATGGTTCCGGGGGCCGGCGCGCCGCCGAGCCTCCTCCCGGGCGAGAGCTACGTGGTTGCCGTCCGGGGGTCCGGCCGCAGCGGGCGGGCGCATTTCAGCGTCCAGACGTCGAATTGACAGCAGGAGGCGACATGAGCCGCAAGATCGTCGTGATCGGGGTTGCGATCGTCGTCGCCGCGATCGGCGCACTCGTGCTGCAGCGGACGAGAACGGTGACCCCGTCGACCAGGGCCGCCGAGAGCGGATCCGCGTCGGATCGGGCGCGCGCCCGGGCCTCGGCCGATCCGCTGTCCGCGGACAGCGTGACGCTGTCGTCCTCGGAGATCGAGCAGTTCAAGGTCGAGCCCGCGCTCGAGCGAGCGTTCGTCGTCCAGCGCGACGCGGTGGGCACGATCGACTTCAACGAGGAGATGTCGGTCACCGTCTACCCACCGGTGCAGGGCAAGATCCTCACGCTCTTCGCGCGGGCCGGCGACGACGTGGAGCAGGGCGCCCCGCTCTACACGGTCGACAGCCCCGACCTCGTCCAGGCCGCGCAGAACCTGATCGCCGCGGCCGGGGTCTTCAACCTGACGAGCCGCGTGCTCGACCGGTCGCGGCAGCTCTACGCGGCGCAGAGCCTCGCCCAGAAGGATCTGGACCAGGCCGTCTCGGATCAGCAGGCCGCGGAGGGGGCGCTGAAGGCCGCCCGGGACGCCGTGCGGATCTTCGGCAAGACCGACGCCGAGATGGACCGCATGATCGCCGATCGCAAGATCGACTCGGTCCTGGTCGTCCACAGCCCCATCACGGGGCGGGTGACGGCTCGGAGCGCCGCGCCGGGTCTCCTCGTGCAGCCGGGCACCGCCCCGGCGCCGTACACGGTGTCCGATCTCTCGACCGTGTGGATGCTGGCCAACGTGGCCGAGACGGACTTCCCGCTCATGCGCCTGGGCGCCGACGTCGACGTCTCCGTCAAGGCCTATCCGGCTCGGACCTTCCGCGGGGCGATCGTCAACATCGGCGCCTCCGTCGATCCCAACACGCATCGATTCGTGGTGCGCACGGAGGTTCGCGACCCGCGCCACGAGCTGCGCCCGGGGATGTTCGCGACGTTCGTGATCCGGACCGGGACGACCGTCCGGTCCCCCGCCGTGCCCGTCAACGGAGTGGTCCGCGAGGGCGATGGCACGATGACGATCTGGGTGACGGCCGACCACCGGCGTCTAGTGAAGCGGACCGTCGCCGTGGGGCTTGAGCAGGACGGCTTCGACCAGATCCTCCACGGCCTGCAGTCGGGCGAGCTGGTGGCCACCGACCGGGCCCTGTTCCTGAGCAACGCCCTCACCGAGGCCTCCCGGTGACGCCGTGCTGAAAGCGCTTCTCACCGTCGCCCTGTCGCGGCGACCGATCGTGCTGCTCGGCGTAGCGGTCCTCCTGGGTGGCGGTTTGTGGTCCTTCTCGCGCCTCAACATCGAGGCGTATCCGAACCCGGCGCCGGTCATCCTCGAGATCACCGCGCAGGCGCCCGGTCTCTCCGCCGAGGAGATGGAGCGCTACTACACGATCCCCATGGAGGTGGGGCTCGCGGCCACGCCCGGGGTCGACGTGATCCGGTCCACCTCGTTCTACGGCCTGTCGTTCGTCCGCGTTCGCTTCGACTACGGCGTCGACTACTACTTCGCCAAGACCCAGGCCGCGATCAACCTGCAGCAGAACGTCAATTTGCCCAACGGGGTGACCCCGAACATCCAGGGCTCGAGCCTGGTCGGGGAGATCTTCCGCTACCAGCTGGTCGGCCCCACCCACTTCGGGCTGACCAACCTCCGCACGCTCCAGGACTGGGTGCTCCAGCGCCGCCTGCTGACGGTGCCCGGGGTGGTCCAGGTGGTGACGTGGGGCGGCACCACCAAGACGTACGACGTCGAGATCGACCTGCACAAGCTGGACGGCTACAGCATCACGCTGCCGCAGGTGCTGACCGCCATCGGCAACGCCAACATCAACGTGGGCGGGCGCACGATCAACGTCGGCCAGCAGTCGGTCAACGTTCGAGGCGTCGGGCTGATCGCGACGGTGGCGGACATCGAGCGCATCGTGCTCGGCGCCCAGCCCGGCGGCATCCCGGTCCTGGTCAAGGACGTGGCCCGGGTCTCGATCGGCTCCCTGCCGCGCCTCGGCAAGGCCGGCCGCGACGAGGAGAGCGACGTCGTCACCGCGATCGTGGTGATGAACCGGACGCTGCACACGAACCAGGTCGTCGCCCGCGTCAAGGCGGAGATCGAGAAGATCAACCGGGACGGGACCCTGCCGCCCGGCGTGCGCGCGGTGCCCTTCTACGACCGCGCCTCCCTGGTGGCGGTGACCACGCACACCGTGCTGCACAACCTCGTGTTCGGTTGCCTGCTGGTGTTCGTTATCCAGTGGGTGTTCCTCGGGAACCTGCGCAGCGCCATCATCGTCGGCGCGAACATCCCGTTCGCGCTGCTCTTCAGCGTGATCATCCTCTACGCGCTGGGAGAGTCCGGGAACCTGCTGTCGATCGGCGCGGTCGACTTCGGGATCATCGTCGACTCCGCGGTCATCCTCGTCGAGAACCTCTTCCGCAATCTGCAGATGCCGCCGGCCGACCAGCGGGCGTTCCTCGCCGGCTCGACGGCCCACGCCGAGGCGCAGGGCTGGCGACCCCGCGTGCACATGATCTTAGCGAGCGCGCTCCAGGTGGACCGGGCGATCCTGTTCTCGACCGCGATCACGCTGGCCGCCTTCGTGCCGCTCTTCACCATGCAGGGCGTCGAGGGGCAGATCTTCAGCCCGATGGCGCGCACCTACGCCTACGCGCTCGCCGGGGCCCTGCTCGCCACCTTCACGGTGACGCCGGTCCTGGCCTCGTTCCTCCTGCCCGACGAGGTCCGCGAGGCCGAGACCATCCTCGTCCGGGCGCTTCGCCGGATCTACCACCCGGTGCTCCACTGGGCGCTGGGCCACCGTGCGGTGGTGATCACGGTCGGCCTCGCCGTGCTGGCCGTCACCGCCGGGCTCATCCCGCGGCTCGGCGGCGAGTTCCTGCCGACCCTCGAAGAGGGCAACCTCTGGATCCGCGCCACGATGCCCCCCACGATCTCCCTCGAGGACGGGATGCCGATCGTCGACCGCATCCGGGCCATCCTGCGAAGCCACCCCGAGGTCGTCACGGTCGTCTCGCAGCACGGCCGGCCCGACGACGGCAGCGACGCGGCGGGCTTCTACAACGCCGAGTTCTTCGTGCCGCTGAAGCCGGAGAGCCAGTGGACGCCCGGCCTGACCAAGGAAAGCTTGATCGCGACCCTGGAGCGGCAATTCGAGGACGCCTTCACCGGGGTGACCTTCAACTTCTCCCAGTACATCCAGGACAACATCGAGGAGGGCCTCTCGGGGATCAAGGGCGCCAACTCCGTGAAGATCGTCGGGCGCGACCTGGCCACGCTCGAGCAGATCGCGACGCAGGTCCTGCCGATCATGGATCAGGTGAAGGGGATCACGGACCTCGGGATCTTCCGCGTCCTAGGACAGCCGAACCTCAACATCGCGGTCGACCGGGAGAAGGCCGCGCGCTACGGCCTCAACTCGGGCGACGTCAACACCGTCGTCCAGGCGGCCCTGGGCGGGACGCAGGCCACCACGATCCTCGAAGACGATCGCCAGTTCGCGCTGATCGCCCGCGTGGCTCCCGAGTACCGGAACAGCCTCGAGCGAGCGCGCCACATCAAGGTCGGGCTCGCGAACAGCGCGGGCCCCAACGCGTACATCCCGCTGAACGAGCTCGCGACGATCACCCTGGACACCGGCGCCTCGTACATCTACCACGAGCGCAACCAGCGGTTCATCCCGATCAAGTTCAGCGTGCGCGGCCGCGACCTCGAGAGTACGGTGGCGGACGCGCAGGCGCAGATCGCGCGGCAGGTGAAGCTCCCGCAGGGCTTCCGGCTCGAATGGGCGGGGGAGTTCGAGGAGCTGCAGCAGGCCAAGCGGCGGCTCGCGGTGATCGTCCCGGTGAGCCTCGCGCTGATCCTGGTGCTGCTCTACGGGCTCTTCAACTCGATGCGCGACAGCTTGCTCGCGCTCGCCGGCATCCCGTTCGCGGTGGCGGGCGGGGTGCTGGCGCTGCTCGCCACCGGCCTGAACTTCAGCATCTCCGCGGCGATCGGCTTCGTCTCGCTGCTCGGCATCTCGGTCATGGACGGCATCTTGATGATCACCTACTACAACGAGGTCATGCACGGCGGTGGCATGTCGAGCACCGACGGCATGTTCCACGCCGCGTCCCAGCGGATGCGCCCCATGCTGATGACGGCGCTGTCGGCCTGCATCGGGCTGGTCCCCGCGGCGATCTCGACCGGGATCGGCAGTCAGGTGCAGCGCCCGCTGGCCACGGTCGTCGTCGGTGGCTTGCTGATCGGCCCGCTCATGCTGCTCGTGGTGGTGCCGCCGCTGCGCATGGTCTTCCTGGGCGCGGGGCACCGCGAGCCGGAGCAAGGAGGCGGGCAATGAGTCCGTGGGGCTGTCTCGTGGTGGTCTTCATGATGGGGACGTTGCCGGGGCATCACAGCTCGGCCCCGTCGGGCTCCGCGGTCCCGGGGTCTTCGGTCAGAGGCGGGCGGCCGGTCGCGGCGGCGAAGGCGCCGGCGCCGGGTCCGGCGGTCGGTCAGGCCCCGAAGACCGGAGGATCGGGTGTGGGCAAGTTCGTGAGCGGAGTCGCGAGCGGTCGGACGGCCAGTCGGAGCAAGGGCAGCTCGAGCGTCAGCGGTACGGGCGTCAGGACAGGACATTGATCTTGGGTGGCTACAGCGGGATCTGCGACGGGATCTGCGACGGGGGGCGGAGGAGGACGCGAATGCACCCATCACGGCATGGATCTGGTTGGCTGGCCCGCCCCGGCTTCGGGGCGGCGGTCGTGTCGGCGGTCGTGGCCCTGCTGGCGGGCTGCGCGGTCGGGCCCGATTTTCACTCACCCGCGCCGCCCAAGACCAGCGGCTACACGCGCGAGCCGCTGAGCGCGCAGACCACGACGGCGGACGTCGCCGGAGGCGAGGCGCAGCGGTTCCGGCTCGACCAGGACGTCATGGACCAGTGGTGGACCCTGTTCCAGTCGCCGGCGCTGAACACGGTGATCGAGAAGGCACTCGCCGCCAACCCGTCGATCGTCTCGGCCCAGGCGGCGCTGCGCCAGGCGCGGGAGCTGGTGGAGGCGCAGCGCGGGTTCTTCTACCCGAACGTGCAGGGGAGCTTCAGCGGGACCCGGCAGCAGACCTCCGGCACCATCGCGCCGGTGCTGAACAACAACAGCTCGACGTTCAACCTGTACACGGCTCAGGTCACCGTGGGCTACTCGATCGACGTGTGGGGGGGCAACCGGCGCCAGGTCGAGTCATTGCAGGCGCAGGCGGACGCCCAGCGGCTGCTGATCCAGGCCACGTCCGTGACGCTGACGGGCAACGTGGTGGGGGCCGCGGTGCAGGAGGCCTCGCTGCGGGCGCAGATCGCGGCGACGCGGGACATCATCGCGATCAGCACGAAGGCCCTCGACCTGCTGCGCAAGCAGTTCGAGCTCGGCTACGTGGCCGGCCTCGACGTGGCCGCCCAGGAGGCGGCGCTGGCCCAGGTGCAGCAGACGCTGCCCCCCTTGCAGAAACAGCTCGAGCAGAACCGGGACCTGCTGGTGGTCCTGGCGGGGCGCTTTCCCTCCGACGATCTCGACGAGCGGTTCGAGCTGGCGGCGCTCCGCCTGCCGCAGGAGCTGCCGGTGAGCCTGCCGTCACGGCTGGTGGCGCAGCGCCCCGACGTGCGCGTGGCCGAGGAGACCCTGCACGCGGCGGGCGCGCAGGTCGGCGTGGCCATCGCGAACCAGCTCCCGCAGTTCACCATCAGCGCGACGTACGGGGGCACCGCCACCGACTTCGCCCAGATGTTCGCGCACAGCAATCCGTACTGGATGGTGGGCGGCACGGCGGTCCAGACGCTCTTCGACGGCAACACCCTGTGGCACCGGCGACGTGCCGCGACCGCCGCGTTCGAGCAGGCGGCGGCCCAGTATCGGAGCACGGTGCTCGGCGCTTTCCAGAACGTCGCGGACACCCTCTACGCGCTCCAGACCGACGCCGACACCCTCGCCGCGGCGGTGGCCGCGGAGCGGGCGGCCAGGAAGACGCTGGACCTCACCCTGAAGCAGCAGCAGCTCGGCTACGTCAACTACCTGGCCTTGCTGACCGCCCAGCAGGCGTACCAGCAGACCGTGATCACCCGGGTGCAGGCCCAGGCCAGCCGGTTCGCCGACACCGCGGCGCTGTTCGTCGCGCTCGGCGGGGGCTGGTGGAACCACCGGGACGAGGCGGCGTCGCCGCCCTCGGAATCCCGGTGAGCGGCCGTCGAATGGAGGGGGGCGCCATGCGCTTCGCGATGCTGATCGCCGTTGCGACCCTGCTGGCCGGCTGTGCGAGCGACGTGCACGTGCTCAACCCGAGGACCGGGGAGACCGCGGTCTGTCCGGCCAGCGCGATGGGCCTGAACCCCTGGTCCCAGCAGGACGCGTGCGTCGCGGAGTACCTGGCCCAGGGGTGGACTCGCTCCACGCACGATTGAAACTCGATCGACCCGAGGAGGACTCGCCGTGAGGAAGCTGACCGTGACGCTCGTCCTGTCGATGGCCGTTGGCAGCCTGGGGGCGGCGTGTGCCCCGATGACCCCCGCCCAGAACCTCGCCTGGGACCGGTGGCGAACCTGCGACCACTTCGTCACGATTCACCTGGTGCAGATCCTGCCGTCGGGCGACGTGGTGGCCACGGGCCGTGAATACGACGCGGCTCCGTTCTCGACGTGCATGCAGGAGGTCCTCGTCCAGCAGCGGAGCCAGGGAGGGGCGATTGGCAGCGCCAGGACGACGGTGAGGGACATCGAGGGTGGAGCCGGAATGAACTAGCGAGCCTTACGGATTCTTAGGGGAATCTTCAGCATCCCTCGTCGACAGTATGAAGCCTCTCGACGTGAGAGCGATACGAATCGTGATGATGGATCGAGACGAACCGTGAAGCGAGTTTCTTTGCCGGCCGACGCCGTGACGGCTATAACAAGACTGTGAGTACGCGCGTGCTCCGTGTCGCGATCGTGCTGCTCCTGCTCCTGGGGGTCGGCGGGCTCACGCCCATGGCCTACGCGAGCCCGCCCGACCCCTCGTGGGTCCGCGGAATCTACGACGACGCGGACGGAGACGACGTCGTCGTCCTCATCACCTCGGCCACGGCGATGACCACGGTCATCCTCGTCGTCGATCTCCGGCCGCTCCCGTGCGTGAGCGGCGTTCCGCAGCACAGCGAAGAGCCCTTCTTCGCTCTCCCGCTCTACCACCTTCAGTCTCGCGCTCCGCCCGCCGCCTGAGTCCGCTCGTCCGCGCGCGCTAGACCTGTAGCTCGCCCGTCGCACTCTCGTCGGGCCGCTCGGCCTGGCCCGGCGCACCAAGACGAGCGGACGGTCTGGCAGTCGCGACGCTGCCCCGCTCGCTCTCGATCCTGATGGCTAGGACGGCGACGGGAATGGCCTCGAGCACGACGTGATGGCCGGACAGGCGTGGTCGCTCCCCCACGGCGGGACCATGCACCCCCGCGTGATGGAGATCGCGCTCACCGGCCCGGAAGAAGAGGGTTGGAGGCATGGGAATTCAGACGAGACGAATCGACAGACTCGGCATGACGTCCCCGGTCGTGGGATTGCTGGTGGCCCTGGTGGTCCTGTCGTCGATCGGGTTCTGGTTCGAGAATCACGCGGGCGCGCTGCCGAGCCCCGCGCAGCCGCCGCTCATGGTCGTGATCCACCAGCAAGGGAGCGACATCACCTTCGAGGCGTATGAGAACGTCGGCACGCTCTGGTCCAGGCCGGGCGCGCTCCGGGCCATCTCCACGCTCCTCGTCACCACCCGGCGCGATCAGATGGGGGCCACGCCCCTCTGGCAGATCGAGACGCCCATGCCGGTGGAGGGCCCGATCCGCTACGGCCGCGTGCCCGTGGGGTTCACGCAGATGATGCCCGGGCGCGGCTCACCGCCGGCGCTCGAGCCGAACCAGCGCTACGTCGTGACCGTCCGGGGCCCCGCCGGCGGCGGCCGGACGTCCTTCACGATCGACGGTGACGGCGCGACGGGGCCGCGGTCGGCCGAGCCTCGCCGGAGGATCGAATCCGGCGGCCTCCTGAGCCGGCGGGGACTGGGTGGCCTCGCGGGAGAGGCCACATGAGCCCCGGCGGCCGCAGCGTCCCGCGGCGCGTGTGGATCGCGGTCGGGGCGGTCGTCCTGGCCGGACTCTTCGCGGTCTTCGCCGCGGGGTCATTGCGCGCGGCGGTCGAGCGGTGGCAGCGCTCCGAGGCTCCAAAGGAGCCCGCGGCGGTGGCGGCCGCGTCGAACGACCCGAATACGATGACGGTCGATGAAGGGCAGCTGCAGCGGATGCGGCTCGAGCCGGTGCAGGTCCGGTCGTTCCAGGTCGAGAAGCGCGCCATCGGGCGCATCGCGTTCAACGAGGACCACACGACGCCGGTGTTCACGGCCTACGCCGGGCGCATCGTCCGTCTCCTGGCCGGACCCGGCGACGAGGTCCGGCCGGGGAGCCCGCTCGCTCAGATCGACACCCCGGATCTGGTCCAGGCGGAGAACGATTTCATCAACGCGGGATCTGCGCTGCAGAAGTCGCGCAACCAGCTCGAGCAGGCCCGGCGCGTCGCGACCCGCGCCCACGACCTGTTCGAGGTGCAGGCGATCGCGGCCAAGGACGTCGAGCAGGCCCAGTCCGATCTGCGCAATGCCGAGCACGACGTGCAGGCCGCCGAGGGGACGTACGCGGCCACCCGCGATCGGTTGCGGATCTTCGGCAAGTCGGACGCGGACGCGGCACAGCTCGAGCAGCGGCGGCAGGTCGACCCGCACATGGTCCTGACGTCGCCGATCGGCGGCACCGTGACCTCCCGCAAGGTCGGCCCCGGGCAGTACGTGAAGCCCGACAACCCGGACCCGCTCTTCACCATCGCCGATCTCTCGACGATGTGGCTGATGGCCAACGTGGCCGAGGCCGACATCCCGCTGGTGCAGGAGGGGCAGATGGTCGAGGTGCAGGTGTCGGCGTATCCGGGCACCTCGTTCCGGGCCCGCATCACCAACGTGGGAGCCGCGG
>Ga0187766_10002110_pt1 | contig 11733 bp, 12 predicted proteins | sample 0216_QUI02_MP05__4_FD_132971 | JGI IMG/M metagenome (GOLD analysis project Ga0187766, IMG submission 132971) | Tropical peat soil microbial communities from peatlands in Department of Meta, Colombia - 0216_QUI02_MP05_20_MG | ecosystem: Environmental > Terrestrial > Soil > Wetlands > Peat ... | reverse complement strand
CGCGCATGACCACGGTCCGGTCGCTCTCGATGTCGCCGAAGCTGCCCAGGTCCACGCGGTCGGAGAACCCGGTGACCATGCGCCCGAGCTGCGCGCGCAGCGGCAGCGCGGCCTGTCCCACCCGCGGGATCACGAAGAACAACGCCCCCGCGAGCGCGAAGGTGATGGCGGCGGCGACCAGGCTGACCCGCGTCAGCGGCCCCTGGAAGAACACGCGCCGCCGGGCGGTGCCCGCCGCGCCGTGGCGCCCCGCCTGCTCCAGCTCGGCCACCACGTGGTTGAGCATCAGCATCCAGGTGCCGAGCGCGAGGAACGCCACGAACACGAACAGGAAGCTCACGTCGAAGCTGGTCGCGGCGGCCGCGACGAGCATGAAGAACGACAGGAGCCCCGCGTCGCGCAGGTCCCGCAGCCCGCGTCGCACGAAGAGCCGGAGCAGGATCAGGAAGAGCAGCAGGTGCACCATCCCGTCGAGCATCGAGTAGGCGAGATAGAAGAGATCGACGATGATCGCGATCGCGGCGGCGCCCACCAGGCCGTAGCCCAGCGCGGGCCGCACTGCCCCGCGCTCGCGCGCCGCCTCGTGACCCCAGCTCACCAGGATGGCCAGCGCCACCAGCGCGGCGCCGAGCGGACCGATCAGCCCGGCCCCGTAGAGCGCGGCGACGCCGATGCCCACCAGCAGGTACGTGACGAGGCGCAGGGCGAGGACGGCCAGCATGGTCAGGCGAGTGGGATGCGGATCTCGCGCAGCGGCCGCCGCGCTCCGGCTTCGCTCTCGGCGGCCGGCGCGACGGGAGAGGACGGGGCGTCCGGCTCGTAGAGCGCCAGGGCCCCCAGCACGTGGCGGAGATGCGGACGGCCGTGACCAAGCGGCACGAAGCAGTCCGGCCCGCGCAGCTCGACGCCCGCGCCCGCGCGGGTCAGGGCCACCGCGATCGAGGCCGCCTCCGAGAGCCCCGCCTCGAGAGCCTCCGATCTGGACACGCCACGCCCGACGAGCACGAGGCGCGTGTCGTGGCTCGTCTCCGCCTCGTGCTCGCGCACCACCAGCGTCTCGGCCTTGGCGCTGCTGCGCCAGTGGATGAAGCGGGGATCGTCGCCCGGCCGGTAGCCGCGAAGGTCGTGGAGGTCGCCGCCGCGGCCGCGCCGGCGGGCCGCGGCGTCGCCCGAGTCGCCCCGGTGGCGCAGCGACTCGGCGGTCATCGGGCGCACTCGCGGGTAGACGAGGACCTCGTCGGTGAGCGCGGGCCGGGCGGCCTTCACGAAGAGGCCGAACGGGAAGCCGGTGGTGATCCGCACGCCGTGGAGCCGCTGGCGCCCGCGGCGGGGCAGCGTCTCCTCCCACGTGGCCAGCCGCTCGGTGCCGGCCTCCACGCGCCGGAAGTAGATGAACCGCGACTGCGACTCGAGCGCGTGGGCGCCCGGGGTGAGCAGCTCGACGGTGACCGAGTACGACGTGAGCCGCTGCTTGCGGTTCGTCAGCACCGCGCCGAACAGGGCGGGCTCGCCCGCATAGATCTCCTCCGGACCGATCCCGGTGAGGCGCAGGCCCCGCATGGTCTGCTCGGAGAGGATGCCCGAGACCACGATGAGCGCGAGCAGGGCCGAGACCAGCAGGTAGAGGAGGTTGTTGCCGGTGTTGATGGCGGCCACGCCGAGGGCGACCGCGACGAGCAGGCACCACCACCCGTCGCGCGTTGGCTTGATGGTGCGCCGCGGATGGAACAGCCGCCAGATCGCGGCGCGGATGTGCTTCACGAGGGGACTACCGCGGAACGGGAACGTCCTGGAGGATCGCGCTGAGCGCGGCCGCCGCGTCCATGCCGCCCACCGCGGACCCGGTGAGCGAGGCCTTCACGATCACGCGATGCGCGAGCGCGGGGACGGCCAGCTCCTTGATGTCGTCGGGCAACAGGTAGTCGCGCCCGTCGGCGAGCGCCCGGGCACGCGCCGCCCGCAGCAGCGCGATCGAGCCGCGCGGGCTGACGCCCAGGGCCAGGAGCGGCGAGCGGCGCGTCGCGGTCGCGAGGGCCACCACGTAGTCGAGCACCGACTCCTCCGCGCGCACCCGGTCCGCGGCATCCTGCACCGCCAGCAGCTCGCCCGCGTCGACGATCGGCACCAGACCGCTGGCCGGGGGCACGGTGTCGCCGCGGAGCACCGCCTTCTCGTCGGCGGCCTGCGGATAGCCGATGTGGATGCGCAGCAGGAAGCGGTCGAGCTGCGACTCGGGGAGCGGGAACGTGCCCTCGTACTCGCGCGGGTTCTGGGTCGCGAGCACCATGAACGGCCTCGGCAGCGGGTACGTCGAGTGGTCGAGGGAGACCTGCGCCTCGTTCATCGCCTCGAGCAGCGCGGACTGCGTCTTGGGCGTCGTGCGATTGATCTCGTCGGCCAGCACGATGTTGGTGAAGAGCGGACCCGGCTTGAACACGAACTCGCCGGTCTTGGGCTCCCACACCGAGACCCCGAGCAGGTCGGAGGGGAGCATGTCCGCGGTGAACTGGATGCGCTGGAAGCCCGCCCCGATCGAGCGGGCCAGCGCGGCGGCCAGCGTGGTCTTGCCCACGCCGGGCACGTCCTCGATGAGCAGGTGACCGCGGGCGATCAGGCCGATGACGGCGAGACGGACCACCTCGGGCTTGCCGACGAGGGCGCGGCCGACGCTGTCTTCGAGACGACGGATGATTTTCGTCGAGCCGTCCATAGGATTCCACTATACCGTAGGGCAATTTTCGCCCGGAGCGGCGGCGCTGGCTCGCCCCGGCGCCATCGGCTACACTAGCGCGCGATGCTCTGGCCCCGCGACGCGCGTGCCGCCTGCGCCTTCACGTTCGATCTCGACGCCGAGACTCTCTGGATGGCGCGCGGCGTGAGCGAGCCCGTCACGCTCTCCCAGGGCCGCTTCGGGCCGGTGGAGGCGCTGCCCCGCATCCTGGCCCTGCTGCGCGCCAACGAGATCCGCGCGACCTTCTTCATTCCCGCGTGGGTGGCCGAGCACCATCAGGACGCGGTGAAGGCGATCGCGGCCGGCGGCCACGAGATCGGCTGCCACGGCGACGAGCACGAGCGGGTGAGCGAGCTGCCGCCGGACCGCGAAGAAGCGATCCTCACGCGCAGCGTCGAGGTGCTCACGCGCATCGGGGGCACGCGGCCGATCGGCTATCGCGCGCCGGCCTGGCAGCTCTCCGGCGCGACGCTATCGCTCCTCGGCCGCCACGAGTTCGCGTATTCCTCCAACATGATGGATCGGTTGGAGCCGTACCTGCACCCGCCCGTGGGCGGGCGCGCGCTGCTCGAGATCCCGGTCTCGTGGGTGCTCGACGACGCGCCCTACTTCATGTTCACGGGTCAGCGCTCGATGCAGCCGCCGGGCCCGGTGCTGCAGGGCTGGCTCACCGAGTTCGAGGGCATCACCGAGGCGCGCGGGATGACCAACTTCACGTTCCATCCGCAGATCATCGGCCGCCCGTCGCGCCTGGCCTGCCTACGCGAGCTGATCGACCACGTGCGCCACACCCCGCGCATCTGGATCGCCTCGCTCGCCGAGGTCAACGCGCACGTCCGCTCGATCGCCAAATAGCGATTGCTCGGCGCGGGGCGGGGCCGGGCGGGGCTGGCAGGGGATGTCCTCCCGGGAACCGTGTCCTCTGCGCGCCGCCGAAGCGACACGCCCCGATCTCGTGGCTCGATTGAGTGCCCCCGCCGCCCGCGAGTCAGCGTGTTCCCGGGAGGACATCCCCTGCCAGCCCCGCCCGGCCCCGCCCCGCGCCGACTCCGCGGTACTAGCGGAAGGCGGGGGCGATCTCGGAGATGAAGCGGTCCAGCGTGGGGCGGCGGTCGGCCGGCAGCAAGAAGGTCGGGATGAAGAGCATGCCGACGCCGGCGGCGCGCAGGCGCGCGAGCTTGTCCTTGATCTCGCTGACGCCGCCGGCCAGGACGGTGTCCCGGGCCTTCTGGGCGTCGGCGCCCATGCGCTTCATGTAGGACTGCTCGATGCGCTCGACGCCCGCCCGATCGTCGGCGAAGCCCAGCACCATGACCGCCGAGCGCAGGATCTGCTTGGGATCGCGCCCGACCTTGGCGCAATGCTCCTCGAGGACGCGGCCCTTGTGGGTGAGCGTCTCGGGCCCGCCCCACACGTTCCAGTGATCGGCGTGCTGCGCCGCGATCCGCAGCGTGACCTTCTCGCCGCCCCCGCCGATCATCAGCTCGGGATGGGGCTTCTGCACCGGCTTGGGCATGAGCGGCGCGTCCTCGAGCTGGTAGTAGCGGCCCTTGTAGCTGGCGCGCGATTCGGTCCAGAGGGCCTTGATCACCCGGCACGCCTCGTCGAGCCGCGCGAGCCGCTCGCGCGTGGTATAGAAGTCGATGCCGTAGGCGCGATGCTCGTTCTCCTGCCAACCCGCCCCGAGCCCGCAGATGAGCCGGCCGCGCGAGATGATGTCGACGTTGGCCGCCATCTTGGCCAGCACCGCGGGATGGCGGTACGTGTTGCCGGTCACGATGGTGCCCACGCGCATGCGCGAGGTCTCGGCGGCGAGCGCGGCCAGGGCCGTCCAGCACTCGAGAGTGTCGCCCACCCGATCGGCGGTGTTCGGCATGAAGTGATCGGTGACGCAGGCCGCGTCCCAGCCGGTCCGGTCGCCGTGACGCCACAGCTCGAGCACGTCGTCCCACGTGGTCCCGCCGAGTCCGGTGAACAGTGCGAATTTCATGGTGGCTGGATGCTACGCGGGCGCGCCGGGGAGTTCAAGTGACTTCGGCCACGCTGGTCATCCATCCGGGCGCGCTCGGCGACGTGCTGCAGGCGGTGCCCGCGCTGCGCCACCTCGGGGCCGGCGCCGAGCGGTCGCGCCTCGTCTTCGCGGGCCAGCCGCGGCTCGGGCGCCTGCTCGTCGAGCTCGGGCTCGTGGACGAGGCGCGCGCGTTCGACGGGCTCGGGCTCGAGGCGCTCTTCACCGACGCGGCTCCGTCGCCGACGCTCGCCGCGCTGCTCCGGCGGAGCGCGCGCGTCGTCTCCTGGTTCGGCTCGCGCGACGCCACCTACGGGCGGCGGCTCCGCGAGCTGGCGGCGCAGCCGACCATCGCGCCGCCGGTGCCCGAGGACGAGACGCCGGTGTGGCGCCACCTGCTGGGCTCGCTCGGCGTGGCCGACGTGCCGCCCGCCGAGCACACGGCGCCGGTCGCGCTGCCGGCCGCGCTCGCCGGCGCCGGACGTCGGGCCGCGCCGGGGCGCCCGCTGGTCGTGCATCCGGGAAGCGGCGGAGCGTGGAAGCTCTGGCCGGTCGAGCGCTTCGCGGAGGTGATCGGCCGGATCCGGCGGAGTCGATCGCTCGACGTGCTCGTGCACCAGGGGCCGGCCGACGCCGCGCCCGCCCAGGCGCTGCTCGCCTCTCTCGGCCCCGAGCGCGTGAGCCTGCTGGTCGAGCCCGAGCTGCCGCTCCTGGCCGGAGCGCTCGCGGCCGGCCGCGTCTATCTGGGGAGCGACTCCGGAGTCAGCCACCTCGCGGCGGCCGTCGGCGCGCCGAGCGTGGTGCTCTTCCCGCCGGCCACGCACCGGCGCTGGGCGCCGTGGAATCCGAGCGCGGTGCCCGTCGAGGTGCGCGGCGAGGCGGAGGAGGTGGAGACGGTGTTCCGCGAGCTGGCTTCCCGCGTGGCTTGAGGCGATCTGGCGTCAGCGGATGCCGAGCAGCTCCACCTCGAAGATCAGCGTCGCGCCCGGCGGGATGACGCCACCCGCGCCGCGATCGCCGTAGCCGAGATGTGCCGGGATGATCAGCTTGCGCTTGCCGCCGACCTTCATGGTGATGACGCCCTCGTCCCAGCCCTTGATCACGCGGCCCTTGCCCACCGGGAACTCGAACGGGGTGCCGCGATCGAGCGAGCTGTCGAACTTCGTCCCGCTCTTGAGCCAGCCCGTGTAGTGCACGCGCACCGTCTCCCCGCTCTTGGGCCGGGGACCCGTGCCCTCGACCAGATCCACGTAGCCCAGTCCGGTCGCGGTCTCCACGACCTGCTCGTACGGTTGATCGCTCATGGTCGTCAGCTCTCCTTGGGCTCCCTCTTGGGGCTCTCCTGTGGCGGTCCATAGTACCAGCGATGCAGGCGGGCAGGGCCCACGCCCGCCCAGTAGAGCAGCCGCAGCGTCCACATGAGGCCGATCGTGCGCCACGCGCCCTCGCGCTCCCATTTGCGCGCGGAGGTCGTGACCCGCAGCCGGAGCGCGCGCAGGCCGCCGCGCCGCTTCAGGCGGCGGCTCAGCTCGATGTCCTCCATCAGCGGGATGTCCGGGTAGCCGCCGACCGCCTCGAACTCGGCACGGCGCACGAAGATCGCCTGGTCGCCCGTGCAGATGCCCGTGGCGCGCGAGCGGACGTTCATGAACCACGCGATCGTACGGAAGATCGGACGCTCGCGGTCGAAGCGCACGTCGAATCGTCCGCCGGGCACCCCGGGCTCCGCGAGCGCGGTCTCGATCGCCTCCGCCGCGCCCGCGGGCAGCCGCGTGTCGGCGTGCAGGAACAGGAGCGCGTCGCCCTCGGCGGCCCGGGCGCCCGCGTTCATCTGCCGCGCCCGCCCGCGGGCGCTCGCGATCACGCGCACCCCGGTCTGCCGCGCCATCGTTTCGGCGGTCTGGTCGCGGCTGCCGCCGTCGACCACGAGCACCTCGGCGCCGGGGCAGAGGCTCGCCAGTTCGGGCAGGAGCCGGGCCAGGTTGGCCGCTTCGTCGAGCGCGGGAATCACGATGCTCAGGCGTGGGCTCACGGGCGCGGGGAATCGGCGGCCGGAGCGAGGGTGATCGCGTCGTAGTAGGCCACCACCCGGTCCTTCGTGTCGTCGGTGTCGGTCATGAGCGCGAGGCCGACGATGCGGGGCGGATCGCCGCCCACGATGCGGCGGTAGTCCTCGTAGACGTCGTGCGTCTCGGAGACCCATCGCCCCACCTCCGCGGCGCCGGAGCGGGCCACGACGATCTTGGATCGGCTCGTGTACGCGCTGTCGAGCACGGTGCCCACGGGCAGCCGGCTCTCCCAGACGTAGCTGAGCGCCAGCCCGGGTGGATAGCGGCCGTAGAAGAGACGAAAGCCCGCGAAGCGCGCCCGCTCCCAGACCGTCGCGGTGGCCGGATCGTAGCGGAACGCCACGTAGACGCGCGCCGCGAAGTCGTCGCCGCTCTTCACGCGCGGATCGGAGCGCTGGAGCACGCCCTCCACCTTCCAGCGCCACGAGAGCACGCGATAGACCTTCGGATCGAGATCGACCGGATGGTAGAGGCCGGACGCCGACTCCTCGCTCTCGGCCCGCAGGACCCAGCCCGCGCCGTCGCGCACCACCGTGTAGCGCGTGTGGCGCGGCACCTTCGGGAAGGTGAGCGCCTCCCACCCCGGCGGCGGTCCACCGGGCTCGACGGGCGGAGCGAAGGCGCCCGGCGGCGCGGGCGGATCGGCCCGGGCGCCCGTCGCCCCGAGCAGCGCGAGGAGGCCCGCGGCCAGGCGCGCGAGTCCGGATGTCCGGCGCGTCATCCCGCGCCGAGCAGGTCGTCGAGCGCCGTACTGCGGCCGCGCAGCCAGCGCGGGATGAGCGACAGCGCCACCAGCAGCACGCCCGCGACGGCGAGGAGCAGCAGCATGCGGCGGGCGTCCCAGGCGCCGCTCACGACCCCGCCGGCCGCGGCGGTGAACGCGATCGTGGCCGGTAGCATGCAGATCCACGAGGTGAGCGCGTAGGCCCCGAACCCGATCGAGGTGATCCCGTAGACGTAGTTCTGGAGGTTGAACGGAAAGAGCGGCACGAGCCGCGTGATCATGACGATGCGGAAGCCGTGGCGCGCCACCGCCCGGTCGATGCGGGCCAGCGCCGGATAGGGCGCCATCCAGCGCTCGACCGCCCGGCGCGCGCCGTGGCGCGCGATCAGGAAGGCCAGGCACGCGCCCGCCGTCGAGGCGATCGAGGAGTAGACGGTGCCCCAGACGGGGCCGAAGGCCAGTCCTCCCAGCAGCGTGAGCGGCAGCGCGGGCGCGAAGGCCACCACCACGGCCACGTAGCCGACCACGAACACCGCGGGCGCCCACGCGCCGAAGCCGGCGATCCATTCGCGCAGCCGGGCCAGGTTCTCGAGACGTACGAGGTCGGGCAGGCCGAGTGCGCGGACCAGCGCGGCGGCCAGCGCGAGCACCGCCAGCGCGACGACGAGGCGCCGCGCGCTCAGTACTTGCCCCGCAGGCGCTCGCGGGCGGGCAGATTCTCGAGGCACGTGGTCCACCACCCGGTGCGGATCGTCTCCGCGAATTCCGGCGGGAGACCCTCGCGCTCGATCTCATGCGCGAGCGCTTCGTGGTCGTACGCCACCGGCACGAACTCCACCCCGAGCTCCGGCCCCGCGGTCAGCACGGTGTACCAGACGTCGGGGCGACCGTCGTTCTCGGGACGGCCGATCACGCCCACGTTCACCGCGTGGCGGGCGTCGGGCAGCGCGCGGTGCCACTTGATGCCGGTGTGGGTGCAGAGCACGACGTCGGCCGCCGCGCGGTCCATCAGGTGGCGCAGCAGGCCGTCGGGCGTGGCCGACTCCCACAGGAACTCGTTGATCACCCGCGGCGAGCCGTGGCACATCATCACCCGGTGCGGCCCCAGCTTGACGCGCCGGTGGCGCGGCAGCGTGCCGAGCCACGCCCGGTTCTCGGCCGCGGTGCGTCCGAAGGTATAGCGATAGCTGATCGCCGCGTAGTGGTTGTCACGCGGGTCGGTGTAGCCGCAGCCGCAGTCGGTGCGACCGGAGGCCAGTGACTCGTCGTAGTTGCCCTGGATCGCTAGCACGTCGCCCTCGCGCAGGAGCGGGAACACGCGATCCGGATGCGGGCCGAAGCCGCCCATGTCTCCCAGGCAGAACACCGCCTCCACGTCGCGCCGCCGCGCGTCCGCCAGCGTGGCCTCGAGCGCGAGCCAGTTGTTGTAGACCCCGCCGAACACCGCGATGCGGCGATACTCGGCTAGCTGTTCCGACACGTCATCCCCGTGCGCCGACAGGTCACGCACGCCGGGTGATAGAGCGATGCGGGCCGGAACGCTTCCGCGAGGCTTCCCGCGGAGAGCCGCGCGCCGGGCAGGCCGGTCAAGATCGGGCAGGCGTAGACGCCGCCCGCCGCGACCACGCGCGCGTCCGCGCACTGCAGGACCGAGCGGTCGAAGCCCTCGAGATCATCCTCGGTGAGCGGTGGCTCGGGGCCCGCCGGCCGGCGCCCGAGGCCGAAGACCGGCATGATCTTGACCCGCGGCTGTTCGACACCCTGCTCGTAGAGGAAGTTGCGGAAACGCTCGTACATGGGGCGCCCCGGCGGATGCTCGTCGCGGGTGATCTCGGTGGCGGTGACGATGGGCAGGAGCCCGCGCGCCCGCAGCAGCCGCACCGCCTCGACCGCGCGGACCCAGCTGCCCTCGCCGCGGACCCGATCGTTCTTCTCCCGATCGGTGTCGTCGAGGCTCACCCGGATCTCGAACGAGTAGCGCGCGCCGGCGGCCATCGCGGCCAGGGTGTCGGCCTCCGCCGGCCCGATGAGGGTGCCGTTGGTGAGCACGGTGGTCGGCGCGACCCGGAGTGCGCGCTCGAGCAGCGGCAGGATCTCGCGATGGAGGAAGGGCTCACCCCCCGTGAAGTAGATCTCCTTCACCCCCTCCCGCTCGGCCTCGTCGATCGCGCGGCGGATCGTGTCGGCGTCGAGCGGCTTGAGCCAGGGCGACCGGGGCCCGCTCGCGTTGATGCAGTGGGTGCACTCGAGGTTGCACCACGTCCCGGTGATCTGGATCCAGAGCGTGGAGAGTCCGAGAAACGGGGCCACCGGGACCGGCGGCGCCGCCGGATGCGCGCGCAGCCCGGGCGGGCTCATTCGGCGGGCTCGTGCTGCAGCGCCCAGTCGTAGTCGCGGTAGCGCTCGCACGGCATCGGGCGGGCCGCGACCGCTTCGCGCACGGGGCCGGGATCGAGGTAGCGCAGGAGGAACGGGCCGAGCCCGCCCGAGGCCGCGAAGTCCGCCGCGTACCAGCGGAGGATCCGCGAGCAGGTCACACATCCGCGTCCGTCCAGCGCGACCTCCTGGTTGAGGAAGTTGCGCGCGGCCAGATCGAGCTGCTGCTCGATCGCGGCCGCGCGGTAGGCGCTCACCGGCGGGCAGGACTGCGCACCGCACGTGATCGCGAAGTGGATGCGCGGGTCCACCGGGTGCACGGTCAGAGCCAGACGCGGATCGCGGCGCCCGAAGCAGCGCCTCCGCAGCCGCCCGTGGCGGGCGTTGGCGCGGAGAATGCCGTGCTCGACGTCGTCGGCGCTGAGCACGAAGCCCCCGATCCGATAGGACACGCGCGCGAAGAAGCCGCGCACCTCCCCCACCGTGCGCCGCACGCCGAGGGCCACGATGCCGTGGAAGACCATCGCGTTGTAGACGTTGATCCAGAACGCCAGCCGCGCGGGCCGGCCCGCGAGGTCGGCCAGGCTGACCGCGTGCAGCGCGCCGGCCCGCGCGGCCGCCTCGCGCCACTCGGGCGAGGCGCGCAGGCATCCGTAGTCGAGCCGGCCGTCGGGCCGCGTGAAGGCGCCGATGACGCCCAGCAGGGCGCGCTGCAGATCCTCGGCCACCGCGGCCGGCGCCGCGGCGCCCGCGGTCGCGGCCTCGTTCAGCACGACGCGGCCGAGGAAGGGCCTCCGCCAGGTCAACTCAGACGAAGACCCCTTCGGGCAGGAAGGCGGAGACGATCCAGTTCGGCGCGTCCACGATCTCGCTGATCTTGAGATCCACGGTCACGCTGCAGAGGACGTAGGCTTCCTCGCGGGAGAGTCCGCGCTCGCGCACCAGGTGATCGATCATGTAGCGCACCGCCTGCTGCGAGGCCGCGAAGAGATCGGGCCCGTGCGCGGTGGTGGCGAACCACGGTCCGGGTGCCGCGGCGGCGGAAGGCGGCTTCGAGGTCCGGAGCTGCGGCTCGGCGAGGTCGCGTCCGCGCTGCAGGTCGAAGCGCGCGGTCACGCGGCCCATCATCTCGACCGCGGTGACGCACACCTCGCCGTCGCCCTGGATCGCGTGCGCGTCGCCCACGCTGAACAGGGCACCGTCGACCCACACCGGCAGGTAGAGGGTCGTGCCGCGCGTGAGCTGCTTGATGTCCATGTTGCCGCCGTTCTTCCGCGGCGGCATCGTGCTGTGGCCGCCCGGCATGTCGAGCGCGGTGCCCATGACGCCGGGGAACGGGTCGATGGGCACCGCGACGCGGCCCCCCGCCCGCGCGTGGGTGCCGTCGCTCAGATCCCAGATCTGGAGGAACGGCTTGCCGAAATCGGACTCGGGCAGGAGCCCGCGGCCGGGGCGGATCGCGGTCCAGCCGAAGTCGGCGCCGGGCTTCACGTCGAGGATCTCCACCACGAGGACGTCGCCGGGCCGGGCGCCCCGCACGCGCACGGGTCCGGTGAGCGGGTGCCCGCGGAAGGGCCCGCGCGCCATCACGTCGGCGTGCGTGGAGGCGCGCGTGTAGTAGCGGTCGGCCGCGTCCCGCGTGTCGAACGTCACCGTCTCGCCCGGGTCGATCTGAAGGCACGGCGGCAGGGCGTTGTTCCACTCGTAGTGGACCTGGGAGGCGTCGAGGTGGTGAGCCATGGCGCCGTCGAGTATACACGCCCCGTCACGGGGCCGCCGGGAGCGTAGTATGCTCTCGCCGTGCCGTTCACCTCCACCCTCTGGG
>Ga0187766_10002109_pt1 | contig 11734 bp, 14 predicted proteins | sample 0216_QUI02_MP05__4_FD_132971 | JGI IMG/M metagenome (GOLD analysis project Ga0187766, IMG submission 132971) | Tropical peat soil microbial communities from peatlands in Department of Meta, Colombia - 0216_QUI02_MP05_20_MG | ecosystem: Environmental > Terrestrial > Soil > Wetlands > Peat ... | reverse complement strand
TTCCTCACGCTCCGCGGCCGACGCGTGCGTGCGGCGCTGCCGGCCGAGCAGATGCGCCTGTTCCCGGCCGGAGGTCACCTCACGCAGGGGCCGTGGAAGACCTCGGTGCCTCCCTGCGCCTATCGTTGAGGCCGAGGGCGTACAATGCTGCCGATGAGCTCCCGCGTCGAGAAGCCCCCGTCGCCGCCCGACGTCGCGCGCGCCGTCCTGATCTATGACGGGACGTGCGGGCTCTGCCAGGGAGGTGTCTCGTGGATCTCGCGCCGCGCGGTCGCCGGCCGCTTCGAGTTCCTGCCGTGTCAGGCCGCCGAGCGGCGAGAGCGGTACCCCTGGATGAGCGAGCGGAGCTGTCTCGAGGCCATGCAGCTCATCCTTCCCGACGGGCGCGTGCTCGCCGGGCACGCGGCGATCCCCGAGATCCTCCGCCGGCTGCGGGGCTGGCGCTGGCTGGCCGGGGCCTTCCGGCTGCCGGGCGTCGAGCTGTTCGCCCCGCGCCTGTACGCGTGGGTGGCACGCCACCGCTACCAGCTCTCCTGCATGCTCGGCCGCCGGCGCGACTGAGCCCAGGCCCGCCCAGGGGAGTCCGGGTCTCACATCTCTCCGAATCTGCACCGGGTCATTGACAGAATAGATCCTCATGTGTTTAGTATATGAGTCCCACAGGAGGTAGCTGGAATGAACCCCTTCGAGAGGCTGCTACAAGATGAGCTGAACCGCTTGATCGACCGAGTCGCCGCGCGGGCTGGAGCCGAGGGCGTGGCCGGCCTGAAGGCCGACCTGAAGCTCCGGCTCGACCGCTCCGAGGAGCGCCTGACGAGCCTCAGGTCCGCTTTGCTCGACGGATACGCGGCGTGGACGCGCGCGCTGGGTGAGTACGAGGATCTCTGGCTCCTGGCCGACCTGAGGCGGCAGATCGAGGCAGGGCCGGCCGAGCCCGCGGAGCTCAGGGCGGCCTAGCCGCCTACGAGCCGCCGAAGACCCGCTTGAGCCAGCCCGGCTTGCTCGCTCCGGCGAGCTGCTGCTCGGCGTGCTCGGCCTGGTAGCGCTCGAATCGCTGCCAGTAGTCGGCGAGGTGGCGCGCCAGGAACGCCTGACCGGCCAGCAGCCGGCTGGCCTCGTCGGCGGTGCGCTCGGTCTCGTCGAAGCGCTCGCGCAGCGAGGCCGGGAGATCCGAAAGGAACGCGTGACGCAGGTGCACGAGCAGGGCATGCGTCGTGGCCTCGAACTCCGTCCGGTCCGCGGAGCTCGTGCTCTCGGGCGCCGGGCGCCCCGTGGCCGTCCGCACGTCGACCATGAGCTTGAGCGCGGCCATCTCGGCAGCCTCCGCGATGCGCTCCCGAAGCTGGGCCTCGATGCGCTCCATCAGCCCGCGCCTGTCTCCGTGCTGGTGCGGGAACGCGCCGTGATGCGGCCACTCGCTCACGGCGTCTCGAACATCCGGCGGAGGCCGACGGCCAAGGGCTCGGGCTTGATCCCGACGTCGCCGAAGAAGCGCGATGGATCCGCGACGCTCTCTTCCTCGAGCATGATCAGCTGATCGCGCGAGACGGGATAGAAGGGCAGCCAGTCGAGCGCGCGCGTCAGCGCCCGCACCGGCGCGAGCGGCACGTGCATCTTTCGGACGCGCGGGCGGCCGAGGGCGCGTCCGATCTCGTCGAGCAGATCGACGAACGCGTACGGCGCGGGACCAGCCACCTCGTAGGTCTGGCCCACGGTGGCGGGGATGCGAAGGGCCTGCACGAAGCCGTCCGCGACTTGATCCACCGGAATCGGCTGGAGACGGTAGCGTCCGTCGCCGAGCACCGGCACGATCGGCGAGCGCTTGATCAGGCGCGCCAGCACCGAGACGAACTCGTCGCCGCGCCCGAAGATGATCGACGGGCGGAAGATGGTCCAGTCCAGGCCGCTGGCGCGCACCGCCTCCTCGGCCTCCCACTTCGTCCGGTGATAGCGCGCGCGAGCATTCGCACGGGTGCCGAGCGCGCTCATCTGCAGGTAGCGCTTGGCCCCGGCGGCGCGCGCGAGCGCGATCATGTTGCGGGTGGCGTCGACGTGCAGGCGCTCGAAGGTCACGCCACGCTTTGGCCGCTCGCGGATGATGCCGACGAGATGGACGATCGTCGCGCAGCCTTCCACGCTCGGCACGAGCCCGTCCGGCGCCAGCACGTCGCCGGGCACGCGGTCGATGGATTCGAAGCCCTTGAGATCGTGCTCGGAGCCTGGCCGCACGAGGCAACGCACGAGAAATCCTTGCGCAAGAAGTGCACGGACCACGCGTTTGCCGACGAACCCGGTGCCGCCCGTGACGAACACACGCTGCGCCACGGGCGAATCCTAGCACGGGCACGGGCCCTCGCGATTTTCGCGCGGCGGGCCCCGGCGCACCCCGTATCATAGGGCCATGCGCTTCCGCGCAGGCCTCCCTCTTCTCCTCCTGATCATCGCCTCGACCGCTGCGCCGGCTCGCGCGCAGCTCGCCGCCTGGCAGCAGGCCGCCGACGACGCGGTGCGGGACTCGGTCGCCGCGTCGGAGGTGCCGGGCGCCGTCCTGGTCGTCGGCCAGGGCGATCAGATCCTGCACCGAAAGGTTCTCGGCTGGCGCGCGACCGTGCCGCATCCGGAGCTGATGACCGCCGACACCATCTTCGACATCGCCTCGCTCACGAAGGTGGTGGCGACGACGCCGTCGGTGCTGCTGCTCTGGGAGCAGGGTAAGGTCGATCTCAACGCGCCGCTCGGCCAGTACTTGAAGGAGTTCAACACGCCGGCCTTCCAGGACGTGACGGTGGCGCGGCTGCTCACCCACTCCGCGGGCATGCCCGACCTCCCGGCGCACGAGGCGATGGCGCGCGGATTCCCGGAGGCGGCGCGGATACAGGCGAAGGCGGGCCTGGCGGTGCCGCCCGGCAGCACGTTCCTCTACAGCGACACCGGCTTCATCATGCTCGGAGAGCTGGTGCGTCGCGTGAGCGGCGAGCGGCTCGATCGTTTCGCGCAGCGCCACTTCTTCACCCCGCTCGGCATGCGCGACACCGCGTTCGCGCCGCCCGGCTCCTGGCGCAAGCGGATCGCGCCCACCGAGGTGGTCAACGCCTCCGGACCGCTGCGCGGCGTGGTGCACGACGGCAACGCGCGCCTGCTGAACGGAGTGGCCGGGCACGCGGGGGTCTTCTCCACCGCGAGCGACTTGAGCCGCTACTGCCGCATGCTGCTCGCGGGCGGCACGCTGGGCGGCAAGCGCTACTTCAAGGAAGCGACCGTCCGGGCGATGTTCGCGCCGCACGTCATTGGGGAGACCACCCGTGGCCTCGGCTGGGACATTTCCTCGCCGTACTCACGCACGCTCGGTGCGTACTTCCCGATGGGCTCGGTCGGGCATACCGGGTTCACCGGCACCGCGATCTGGATGGACCCGGCGAGCGGGGTCTTCATGATCCTGCTCACCAATCGGGTGCATCCTTACGGCAAGGGGGACGTGGCCGAGTTGCGGCGTCGGGTCAGCGCCGCGGTCGGCACACGCTTCGCCCCGCGCGAGGAGCCGCCGCCGGCGCCGGTGGCCGTCGGGCCCGAGCCCGGCGTGCCCGCGGCGGACGTGCCGGTGCGCCCCGAGGGCCCCGTGCTCACCGGTCTCGATCGGCTGGTCGCGGCCGACTTCGCGCCGCTCGCCGGGCGCACCGTCGGCCTGATCACCAATCAGACCGGGGTGGACGGTCGTGGACGCCGCGGGGTCGATTTGCTGGCGGCGGCACCCCAGCTGAAGGTGCGCGCGCTCTTCTCACCCGAGCACGGCCTGACCGGTCAGCTCGACGTGAACGTGCCCAATGGCCGTGACGCAGCAACCGGGCTGGCGATCTGGAGCCTCTACGGGCCCGCCCGGCGGCCGACGCCCGAGATGCTCTCCGGGATCGACACGCTCGTCTTCGACATCCAGGACGTGGGCGTCCGCTACTACACCTATCTCACCACGCTGGTCTACGCGCTCGAGGAGGGCTCGCGTCGGAACATCCAGGTCGTGGTGCTCGATCGCCCCAATCCGATCAACGGCACGGTGGTCGAGGGACCGCTGATGGATCCCGACATGCGCTCGTTCACCGCGCCCCACACCATTCCGGTGCGGACCGGCATGACCATCGGCGAGTTTGCCCAGATGGTGGTGGGGGAGCGAAAGCTTCCCGTGCGCCTGACCGTGATTCCGCTCCAGAACTGGCAGCGCGGGCAGTGGTTCGACGAGACGGGCCTGCCGTGGGTGAACCCCTCGCCGAACATCCGGACCCCCAACCAGGCGTTGCTCTACTCAGGCGTGGGGCTGCTCGAGGCGACGAATCTCTCGGTCGGGCGAGGCACCGACACGCCGTTCGAAGTGGTGGGGGCGCCCTGGATCAGCGATCCGCAGGCGCTGTCGGACGCGATGAACGCGAGGGGCCTGGCCGGCGTGCAGTTCCAGCCCGCGCTCTTCACCCCGACCTCCAGCGCCTACGCCGGCAAGGCGTCGGGCGGGGTGCAGCTGCAGGTGACGGACCGCGACGCGCTCCGCCCGGTCACGGTCGGGCTCGCGCTGGCGCGCGAGCTGATGGAGCGGTATCCGGGCCAGTTCCACCCGGCCGCGATCCAGAACCTGCTCGTCAACCGGTCGGCGATGTGGGCGCTCCTGCGGAGGGACTCGCTGGCGCGCATCCTCGGCTGGGCCGATCCCGCGAGCGCCGGGTTCCTCAAGCGCCGCGCGGCATACCTGATCTACAAGTAGGGCAACTACCTCCGCTCGATCACCCGCGCGGCTTTCACCGCGCCCAGCTTGCCCGCGCTGCCGCTCGCCACCGTGATCGTCGCCGGATCGCCGTCGCTCACGAAGCGCTCGCCGGGGTTCCGATCGAAGTAGGTGATCCAGTAGTCGAGATCGTGGTCGATCGCCTGGATGCGGGGCAGGTGGTAGGGATCGAAGTTCTTCGCGTACGGCGAGGGCGCCGCGCCGCCCGCGACCATCAAGATCGCCTCGTGCTTGTAGGTCTGCCCCTTGGCCTCTCCCGAGATGGCCCACGCGAGCTGCTTGGGATAGCTGCCCATGGGCAAGGCCATCGTGCGGAAGCGGTAGCCGGGGACGTGCCGTTGGACCCACTCCTGGGCGGTGGCGAGCTGATCCCGTACGGTGGCCTCGGGATAGCGGCCGAGCTCGGCGTGCCAGAGCGTGTGGTTGCCGATCTCGTAGCCCTGGCTAACCAGGTACTGGAGTTTGCGGGTGGCCAGCTCGGGCTGGTTGAAGAGCTGGTTCGGCGGCTTGGCCCCGGGCAGCACGTAGAAGGTCGCGGCGTGGCCGAAGCCCGGGTGCTCGCGCGCGAACGCCTCCAGGATGCCGATGCCGCACTCCGGATCGATCACCCAGTCGTTGCCGCGCTGGATGTAGCGGAATTGCCCCGGGGACGAGTCGTCGAAGGTCAGGATCACCGGTGTGGTGCCGGCCGGCAGCGCGATCTTGCCCTCGATGTAGTCGGTGAGCGCGATCGTGCGGTAGCCCCGCTCCCAAAGCCGCGTCAGATCCTTCTTGAAGTTCTCGGGGGTGCGGGTCCAGCGGTTCTCCGGTGTGTCGATCTTGTGGTACTCGAGGATCATCACCCGGCCGAGCTCGTTCGGGGGCAGCGGCACCGCCGCCTGGGGCGTCTGGGCGGCCGCCAGGACGGCGGTGCCGAGACCGACGGCGAGGAGCCCGGAGGCGAGAAGGGCGCGCACGGCTACTGGACGGACTTGGTGAGCGCGCCGGTCTTCGCACGGAGCGCCGCCGCGGTGTAGTCGTTCTTCGGGTTCCAGAGCATCCAGCCCGCCGCCCCGCTGTCGTTGGCGGCCCGGATCTGGGCGGTGACCTCGGCGGGACCGAAGATGCGCTTGTCGAAGGCGTAGTCCTTGAAGTCCTGCAGCCACGGCCGTACCTGCAGGGCCGGGTTCTGCGAGCGCTGGCGGGTCAGCCGCACGCTCTCCTTCACCACCTCGTAGGGATGCTGGACCGGGTTCCGGAAGCCCGGGATGCCCAGATGGTAGCCGGACGGGTAGACCATCGGACACAGGTAGTCGAGATGGGCGGAGAGCTCCTCGACGCGCTGCCCGATGTCGGTGTCGTTGGTGTTGAACGCGGTGTAGCCGAAGACGTCCGCGGCGATGAATGCGCCGGTCGGCCCCAGCTCGCGCCGCGCCTTGGCGAGGAAGGCCGCGATGGCGGGCAGCCGCGAGGTCGCGTTGTTGGGCTGCGAGTAGCGGGCCGCCCCGAGCTTGCCGTCGGTGGGGAAGCGGACATAGTCGAACTGGACCTCGTCGAAGCCCTTGGCCACCGCCTCCTTGGCGACCGCGATCAGGTAGTCCCAGTTCTCCTCGCGGAAGGGATCGACCCAGGCCAGGTTCTCGCGGTCGATCCACGGCTTCCCGGTGCGGGTGTCGATGATGGCGAGATCGGGCCGTGCGCTGGCGCGGACGTTGTCCTTGAACGACACGATGCGGGCGATGGTGTAGATACCCTGCGCCTTCCAGGAGGTGAGCTGCTCGTCGAAGTCCTTGATGATCACCGGGCCCTGGGCGCCGGCGTCGAGCGCCGCCTGCACCGTCGTGCGATAGGGGATCAGTCCCCGATCGCCCTTCACGTCGATGACGACCGCGTTGAGCTCGGTGCGCGCCACGAGGTCCAGCACGCGCTGGCGGATACCGCGGTCGGCGACGCCGTAGTAGGTGAGATACGCGGCGCGGATCGGGTGGGTCGCGAGCTTCACGGTCACGTCGACGGAATCGGTCGAGAGCTTCTTGCGCTCGTAGCCCGGGGCCTTGACCCACACCGTGGCTCCGGGCTCGACCGGCGCGGTGGTGAAGTGGCCCTCGGCATCGGCCACGACCTCGGTCGGTCCGGCCCAGATCGAGGCGCCCCGCAGCGGAGATCCCGTCGAGGCGTCGAGGACCCGCCCGGTGATGACACGCGCCTCACCGCGCGGCTTCGTTGCCTCGGGTGCGGGCGCGGCCGGCGCACTGGCCGCCGGCGGAGCCGGCGCCTCGGGGGTCGGTCTGGCCAGGGCCGGGCTCTCCGGCGCGGGCGAGGCCTGCGTCGAGTCCCACGACAGCGCGGCGGCCAGGCGCGGGAACACCGCCGAGGGGAACAGAACCGCAGCCTCGACGAGCGCGGCGACCAGCGCGATGGCGATCAGCGTCTTCCAGGAGACCGAGCGGGGCAGGGGACGATGATCCATTTGTGGTCCCAAATTATTTCGTCAAGAGGTTCGTAGGGCCAAAGGAATTGTGAGCAGCCGGCTTCACCGCAGCAACCTGCTTGCCACGAGCCCGCTTCGCCAAGTGACCGAAAAGCCGGTCCGCCGCTCTCCGATGGCGCCCCCTCGGGTGTCGACAGGCTGACAAAGTCTGCTAGCTGACAACGTAGACCGTCACTGGGCGCCACCGGCCTGGGTACAATGCGCCGCATGACCGATCCCATCCACTTCGCCTGTGAGACAGCCCGGCCGCGATCCCTGAAGGTCCGGGGCCTGACGTTGAACGCCCTCGAATGGGGAACACCTGGCTCACCCGCTCTCTGCTTCCTGCACGGCGGCTCGGCGCACGCCCACTGGTTCGACCGGGTCGTGCCGAGCTTCGCCGGTCGCTACCACATCATCTCACTGGATCAGCGGGGTCACGGGGCAAGCCAGTGGGCCCCGACACCCGCCTATGCCACCGAGGATTTCGCCGACGATCTCGTCGCCGTCCTCGACGCCCTCGGCTGGGCCCGGATGACCGTGATCGGCCACTCGATGGGTGGCCACAACGCCATGGCCTTCGCCGCCTGGCACCCGGACCGGACCGAGCGACTGGTCGTGGTCGACAGCCGTCCGTCCATCCTGGGGGATCGCCTCCAGAACATGCACCGCCGCGGCGACCGCGGGCCGATGCGTCATGAGACGCTCGATTCTGCGCTCCGGAGCTTCCGGCTGCTGCCCCGCGAGACGGTGGCCGATCCGCGGCTGCTCGAGCACCTGGCCCGGCAAGGTATTGCTCAGCGCGATGGGAAGTTCCTCTATCGGTTCGATCCCGCCTGCAATGGCCGCCGCCGGCCGACCGACGGCTGGACCCTGCTCGATCGGATCGCGGCGCCGACCCTGCTGGTGCGCGGAGAGCTCTCGCCGGTCCTCCCTCGAGAGATGGCCGACGAGATGCTAGCCCGGATCCCCCGGGCTCGACTGGTGGAGATTCCGGGCACGTACCATCATCTGGTGCTCGACGCGCCGGGCGCCTTCGCCGAGGTGCTGGCCAGCTTCCTGAGCGAGACGCCGGCGAGCTAGCCCGAGGTTTGTTACCCTAGCGAGCCCATGAGCGTGTACGCCGAGCTGCGGGGCTTCGTGCGGGTCCACCGCGACTGCGGTATCCTGCGCGGCGCGTCGGACTCGACCGAGGCGGGTGACATCCGAATCGTCGTCAAGTGCCCCTGCGGAGCGCGCTTCGGCCGGATCGTGAACCAGCGGGATCCGGACGCGGGCCTGCTGCGCGACTCGCTGGCCGCCTTCCAGGCGGGCGAGCCTCCCGCCACGTCCTGACGGGCCTTCCGACTGCGGCCGAACGCACCACGAGCGCCGACGCGAGCTCGACGCCCGTGGGTTCCGCAGGTGGGGACTCGAGAGCTAGCGCTGCCCGAAGCTCGTCGAGCCCGTGATCTCCTTCCCATCGGGCGTGGTCGGGTTCGTCATGCTGGTGCCCCGCCACCGCTCGACCGGCGGCAGGTTGTTGATCATGATGCGGGTCCCGTCTGGCGTGGTCGGGTTCGTCATGCTGACGCCCGTGCCTCTCTCCTGATCGCCAGCCGCGGGCTGTTGGCTCTGGGGGGTCGGCTGCTGCGCGAACGCGAGCCCGGTGACCGTGAGTGTGGATACCATCGTGAGGGCGGTGATCCAGAGGGTCATGGCCGAAACCTCCCTTGATTTCCGTTCGGGACCGACGCTGGTCCTGTTCCCGGCCCATTCCGGGACGTAGGCGCGTCTGGAGGGCGCCCGATCTTGGGCGAGGAACATAGCAGAGAAACGCGGTGTAACGCTACTTCGCCGGGAGGTCTCTCGGTGCGTTCCGACCAGCGCGGCCCGGCCTACTTGGCCTTGAGCGGTGGCTTCTTGATCGCGGGCTTCTTCGCGGCCTGAGCCTTCTTCGCCGCCTTCTGAGCGCGGGCCTGCGCGGCATCGCGCGCGGCGCTGGCGCGCAGACCGGCGAAGTGCTCGGCCCGCGCAGCATCGACCTTCTGGAGAACGGCGAGCATCTTTGCGCTGATTGCCATCTGTCCAGTCCTTCCGCCGCGTTCGTCCTGGCCGCCGCTTCCTCCGGAGCCGAAGCGATCCCGCGGCAATGTACGAGATCCGAGTGAAAAACTCGGGTTGAATTATACCATAGCGACGGCTACTTAGGAGCGTCGACGTGCGTGGGTCGTCGAATTACTCCCTGATCCACGACTCGGCGAGCGGGACCTCGGCGGGCCTGGGGGATCGGGCGGTCGAGGATTCTTCGCTCGAGGCCGGGGCCAGGCGGAGCAGGGCTTCCACCTCGGCACGTCGATAGAGTCGCTGCCGCTTGATGCCCTGGCGATAGCTTTTGAGCATTCCCCGGCTCACATAGGCGTACAGCGTCTCGCGCTTCACCCCCAGCAGGGCGGCCGCCTCGTCTCCCGCCAGGTACTCCTCCCCGTCCAGTATGACCATCGATCTCATGCTAGCAGCCGGACCCTGGCCTCCGCCGGCTATATCGAGCTCTGTATGGTCTAATCAATATAAATCAATTATAATCAATCCAGGAGGACAAAGCCATGACGACGGCAACGGCGGCGGCGTACAAGGACGGCCTCGAGGACGTGATCGCGGCGCGCTCGGCGATCTGCCGGGTCGACGGGGAGGCGGGCCGGCTCTACTACCGCGGCTACGAGATCGCGGACCTGGTCTCGACCGCGACTTTCGAGGAGGCCACGTACCTCCTCTGGTTCGGCGAGCTGCCGTCGCCCGCCGAGCGCGCCACCTTCGCGGCGAGCCTCGCCGCGACGCGGCCGCTTCCTCCGGCGGTGCTCGATCTCCTCCGCCGGCTCCCGCGCGATTGCCATCCGCTCGATGCGCTGCGCACCGCGGTCTCGCTGGCCGCGGCCTTCGACCCCGACGTGCGCTCCAACGAGCCGGAGGCGAACCTGCGCAAGGCCTACCGGCTCATGACGGTGGTGCCGGCCACGGTGGCGGCGTGGCAGCGCATCCGCACCGGGCGCGAGCCGGTCGCCGCGCCGCTGCACGGTTCCCACGCCGCGAGCTTCCTCACGATGCTCGACGGCCGCGAGCCATCGGCCGAGGTGGCGCGCGTGCTCGACGTGATCCTGACGCTCCACGCCGACCACGAGTTCAACGCCTCCACGTTCGCGGCCCGCGTGGCCGTGGCCACGGTCGCGGATATGCACTCGGCCGTGGTGGCCGCCATCGCCACGCTGAAAGGCCCGCGGCACGGCGGAGCCAACGAGGACGTGCTGGCGATGCTGCTCGACATCGGCGAGCCGGGGCGGGCGGAGGCCTTCGTGGCGGCGCGCCTCGGGGCGCGGGCCGGGCTCTCCAAGCGTGATCGGGCCAACCCCAAGGCGCGCATGCCCGGCTTCGGCCACCGGGTCTACAAGGTGGACGACGCGCGGGCGCGGGTGCTGCGCGGCATGGCCAAGTCCATGGCGGAGGCCACGGGGCGCGGCAAGCTCTTCGAGGTGGCCGAGCGCCTGTACGACGCGATGAAGGCGCGTACGAGCCTGCCCGTCAACGTGGACTTCTTCTCGGCCGTCGTCTACGACGCGCTCGGGATCCCGCCGGACTTCTGCACGTCCATCTTCGCGGTGGGTCGCGTCGCCGGCTGGTGCGGGCACATCATGGAGCAGTACGCCGACAACCGGCTGATTCGCCCGCGGGCGGACTACGTCGGCACCGCTCCGAGGGCCGTGCCGGCGTAGCGGGTCCGGCCTCCGGGGTCCGCCGGGGAGTCCGGCTTCAACGCGCGGCGGGCACCGGGTCGCTGAGGCCGGCCTCGGCGAAGCCTTTGTGCCGGAGCAGGCAGGAGTCGCAGAGCCCGCAGGCGCGGCCGTCCGGCTGCGGCTCGTAGCAGGACCACGTGAGCGCGAAGTCCACGCCGAGCTCCGCGCCGCGGCGAATGATCTGCGCCTTGCTCATGTGGATCAGCGGCGCGTGGATCCGGAGCCGGCTCCGCCCCTCGACACCGGCTCGGGTGGCGAGGTTCGCCATGCGCTCGAAGGCTGCGATGTACTCGGGACGGCAGTCGGGATAGCCACTGTAGTCCAGCGCGTTGACTCCGAGGAAGACGTCCTGCGAGCCGAGCACCTCGGCCCAGGCCAGCGCGTGGCTCAAGAAGATGGTATTGCGCGCCGGCACGTAGGTGATCGGGATGCCCCGGGCCATCGCGTCGAGGCTTCGCCCTTTCGGCACCGGGATGTCGTCGGTGAGGGCGGAGCCGCCGATGGCCCGCAGATCGAGTCGGAGGGTCAGATGCTGCTCGACGCCGAGCGCCGCGGCCACCCGTCGGGCGGCTTCGAGCTCGCGGCCGTGCCGCTGACCGTAGTCGAACGACAGCGCGTGGCACGCGAAGCCCTCGGCGCGGGCTACCGCGCACGCCGTCGCGGAGTCGAGGCCGCCCGAGAGCAGGACCACCGCGGAGGGTCGGCCCATCAAACGCCCCGCCGGGCTCCCCAGATCAGCACGTGCAGCCGCGG
>Ga0187766_10002108_pt1 | contig 11741 bp, 7 predicted proteins | sample 0216_QUI02_MP05__4_FD_132971 | JGI IMG/M metagenome (GOLD analysis project Ga0187766, IMG submission 132971) | Tropical peat soil microbial communities from peatlands in Department of Meta, Colombia - 0216_QUI02_MP05_20_MG | ecosystem: Environmental > Terrestrial > Soil > Wetlands > Peat ... | reverse complement strand
GGTTTGCCTGTCATAATACTTGCGCTCTTTGCCTACCAGTTAAAGAAGAATTGGGCTGATCTGACTGCCTACACTTTTCAATTGAATCCAGAGCTACTGGCACTGGCCTTTTTTGGCTTCATGCTACAGGAACTGTCCTATGGCTTAATTTGGAGATCGATTCTTAATCGCCTTGGCACCCGTCTTAGCTTTCGCACCAGCCTGCGCATTTATCTGGCTTCGGAGTTTGTACGCTATATTCCTGGGAATGTGTGGCATGTTTTGACCCGTATACTATGGGTGGGCAAATACGGCGTCTCGCGTCCAGTTGCCTTCGCGAGCATGGCTATTGAATTGATTACAAAACTTGCTGCTGGTGTACTCGTCTTCTCAATCAGCCTCTTGCTTTGGCAAGACCTCGGGAAAGTTGGGTCGTTACTGCATGGGTCTTTAGTAGATATCCTGGGCATCGCGAGTATTATTCTCCTCTTTATTGGCCTGCATCCGCGTATTCTTAATGGCGTGCTCAACTGGCTATTGATTCGCATGAAACGAGAACCCATACAACTTACCTTGCGTTATAGCGATATCCTGTACGTTACCCTGGCCTGGTGCGCCAGTTGGGTTATTGCTGGCACAGCTTTTTATGTGCTTTTGCTATCTCTATGGCCTGAAACTCCACTAGTAGCATGGCCCATCTGCATCGGAATCTATGCGATTGCCTGGGATATCGGTTTTGTCAGCTTCATCACCCCAAGCGGATTGGGGATTCGTGAAGCTGCGATAGTAGCGCTTTTTGCTCTCGCATTACCCTTGCCTACAGGTTTAGCCTCGATCATAGCACTCCTTTCTCGTCTCGTTTCCACAATAGCCGAGGCCGTTTGTGTTAGTATTGCCTACCTGAGCGGCGGCAAACAGGAACTCACAACACAGCAAGATACCAGGGCTCAATTAACGCAAATTGATGAAGAGTATCAACAAACAGAGATAGAAACACTCGTCACAGAACTAGCTTCCAACATACCAATTGAAGGAGGCGTGAAGGGTGAGTAGAACAATCTGGCAAAAGCGACTGGCAATTTTAAGGAATAGACTTTACCTGTATCCAGCACCCGACCCCATGGATCATACACCATTATTTTGGATGAGCATGGGGCTTGTCAGTCTGATGGTCCTACTCTTCTCAGGATTTTTTATCGCTTTCGTAGTCAGCAGGCAAGATGCTTTTTTAACTGCTGCGGAAGATATGGGGAATATGGACCAGGCGGTATGGAGCATCATACATGGCCAATTGCTGCATCAAACAATTTGTAATATAGTCACAGATACAAACTGCTTCAGTGCTACAGGCTACTCTCGATTTGCCATTCACTTTGAGCCAATGCTCATACCAGCTTCACTTTTCTATCTGGTTTGGTCAGGGCCAAAAACATTGCTTGTTCTGCAAACGTTGATCGTCGCGAGCGGTGCTTTTCCAGCTTTCTGGCTGGCACGCTTACGACTTCGCAATGAGTTGGCCGCGGTTGTGATTGCTCTTGTTTACCTGCTTTACCCGGCCCAACAACAAGCCACCATTTTCGAATTTCACGCAGTCACTTTTACCGCATCTTTACTGCTTTTCACATTGTATTTCATGTATACCAGAAGAACTATCTGGCTCTTTATTTTCGCGATCCTATCTATGGCGTGCAAAGAAGAAATACCCCTGGTGATTGCGTGTTTCGGCTTGTGGTCCATCATCTTTCAACAACGCTGGCGAACAGGGTTAGGATTAGTACTTCTCGCAATTGGTTGGATAGGAGTGACGCTTTGGGCATATCGCTATTTCAGTCCTACTGGCCATCCACTACTTGCATCTCGATATGCCTATTTAGGGAGCGGACCTGTACAAATTCTACGCAATATCCTGCTACATCCAAAAAGTCTGATCTACCAGCATGTTTTAGAGCATAACCACCGTATGTATCTAAACATATTGCTGGCACCAGTGGGATACTTACCACTGTTTGCTCCATGGATCCTGGTACTTGCTGTTCCTTCGATAGCCATCAATTTATTCAGTTCAGATCCAAATCAGTATCTTGGCGTTTTTCACTACAGTGCGGAAATTGTGCCTGTACTCATTTTTGCAACCATCGAGGCCATTGTTGTAATCATCTGGGTAAGCCAGTTGTTGTTGAATCGCTTTCGCGCTCGTAGTGTAGATCAGCAAAATCAGCCTGATCTACAATCATTGCGTATAAACAGTACATTTGATCCCTGGTTGCGCCCTATCTTGCTTGCTATGCTGATTCTCTTTGTAATATTTAATATGGTGCAGCAAGATATTCCATATGGTTCGCTTCCCTTTTCACGCGGCTTTTCATGGCCTCAAGTTACAGACCATGTGAGGCTGGCTCAGCGCTTCATTGATTTGATTCCACAATCTGCTTCAGTTTCCGCGCAATCCAGCCTTGTTCCGCATATCAGCGAACGTAATTCGATCTATCTTTTTCCGTACCAGGATACAACAGCAGATTACATCTTTCTTGATACAACAAGTTTTACCTATCCATTTCAATCCAGCGCATATACAAGTGAGGTGAAAAAAGTCTTGATGGGAGGAAAATACGGAGTAGTCGCAGCCCAGGATGGATATCTCCTCCTGAAAAGAGGTCTCCCTGCTCCTGGCATCTCTCCATTATCTCCAACGTTAGAAGGCAACGATGTTCTACCTCAATTACCTGAAGGATTTTGTTCATTCACCCAGGTCAGGCCACAGGATGTCACAAACCCAGTTCAGATTGATTTCTCATCTACTACAAGCGCTCACACTACTGATAGTTTAAGTCTTGTAGGATACAGTGTCTCTCCTCCAAAGTCCTTTAGTATCGTAACTCCTTATTTTGTGCAAGCAACTACCTATTGGAAGGTAAACACCTCCCAAATTCCACCTTTACACATTGAATTACTGTTGTTTGATTCGCATGGCAAAGAGGAGTTCTCTAGCATCGACTTTCCTGCACTTTCATGGTGCCCAACAAGTACATGGAAGCCAGGAACTATACTTCGCATAACCAGCAGCACGTTGTGGATATACAACGTGCCAAATGGGCTAGCCCATGTTGCTATTGCTCTCTTGCCTTTCAATGCTTCTTTCAGTACAATAAGCTCAGTTGCAGAGCGGCTTCCGCTACAAAAGGTCAAAGCACCTGCATCGGTGACTCCAATTGAGGGAGCAAATGCGATACAATTGGAGTCGTTCACAAAATAATGAAGCCTGGCGCTTCTTCTATAGGATACATATGAAAGAGGTATTGGTGTGGGTATTCTTGTAAGTCAACTTCCTCCTACCGAGCTTGCGCGTTTGAAAGCAGAACTGGCTGAAACATTAATCTCCAATTTCTGTTATCCGCGCTTTTATGATTACCGCATCGATTCCTTGCGCATGCGTCCAGTAGATCGCACAAAACGCCAGGAAGTCTGGCAATACCTCGGTTCTGTCGACTTCAATGCCTGGGGACGAATAGATTTAATGTCACCCGATTTCCAACGACAGGTTGAACGCTTGCTCATTTACTTTGTCCAGCGAAATCGAGCGTTCTTTGGTGAGCAAGGCCGAAAACGCATGGCTGATATAAGAATGCTCATAAATACCTCTTCTATCTCTATTGTAGAGGGATTAAGGGGACACCTGATCGGCAAAACTAACGGATTCGGTAACCCACGGCCGGTAAGCTCGTGGCTGAACTCGAATGTCACGAAACGTTCTGAACCAACCTGGGAACAGTTACTTGCTCCAACTATGTTGTTGCAACAACAAATTCAAGAGTCTCGTGGCGAAATCAAAGCTGCTCAAAATGATAGTAAACATAATACCGTATCCTCCAAGCAATCCATTCGCGAACGTTCAACAGGGAATGGGAATGGTACTAGTGCCATAGAACATGAAGCTATATCTCATACTACCGTAAACAATAGCTCCAGAAACGTAGAACAACAAACTTTTCCATCTACCGATCATCCAAAAATTACCAATCCCCTTGCTTCTCCTGTTCCGATCGAAATGCAGCCTATTTCGACAAATTCGACTGTAGACTCCCAAACGGGTCAAAGAAGTCATGAATCGACCGTCGAAGCGCATACTGTTACATCTATTACGAAGCAAGATGATATCCCCGCAGAAGAGATAATTATACTCCCCAAACGACTCTCGGAGCCTGTTCAGAACGTCATAGCTGCCTCAACAGTTCTGCAACCCCAGCAATTGGCGCAAGTACAACCAGTACCACCAGTTGACATAGCAAACGGAAGTTCTGCAGGTGCAACAGCTCTAGTAAGCGAAGAAGACGTTGTTATTTTTCAACAAATGCGGCATCAACTCGTTGTCTGGACGCGCATAGAAGCCGTACGCGCAGGCTTAGATATCGCAGGACAGGAGCCAGCAGAGTTACTTGAGCAATTACAAAAGATTGATGGCTTAGACGAAACACACCTGCAAGTTACCTCCACTTTAATCGATCTGTGCGATCAAATTATTGCTTCTGGACAGGCCAGTCTACTCGAGTACAAACAGGCTATTATGTTCTACTTGATGCATACCCGATCTTTCAGATAACTACGATTAAAAATGCGTTAAGATTTTTGTATAACAGCATTTTAAAGATACCAATTTCTTCCGCGTTCGTCCTTATCTATGGTATAAATGTATACGTAATTTGCTGTAACGATGTGCAGATAGCACTTCTAGCTTACTTTCCATGGTGCTTTTGATTTCTACATGAAATAATCCCACTGTTACGAGGAAAGTGTGTTAAAGGGGAGTATTGAGAGCATGGCAAAAGGCAACGCAGAGAACTTTGCTCAAATTCTGGAAATGGCTCGCTCCAGTCGACAGAACGGTATGGTGCTGATAGAACACAATCAAGGTGGCAAGATAGAAGAAGGTGAGGTGTTTTTTCAAACGGGCCAACTTATCCATGCACGAGTAGGACGCCTGAATGGCCAGGACGCACTGAACTGGATATTGAGATGGCATCAGATTACGTATTCAATAGGAACTGACGAGTCTTTGCAGCCTGCTGCAACACCAATCCCTGCCGAAAGAAATTATACTTCCCCCGCTCCTCCAAGTGCTCATTCTTCGACTGGACCAATTGTTTCTCAAACACCGGAAAATAGGAGCGTTTCGGTTGCCGGTAATGGTTCACCCCCCGCAATTGAGCGGCTTATTCCACAAAAACGCGGTATTGAGAGTGAAGTTCTTGCCTTACCCCTGACTCGTCCACAGCGTTTCATTTATTTTCTTGTAGATGGGCACCGCACAGTAGCAGACCTTGCACGTTGTACCGGCAAAAACACAAAGGAAATCGAGTTTATCCTCAGCGAACTTCAAGAGCAAGGGCTCGTTGCTGTATAGAATTATTAAGCTGCTGTAGTAATCGCAGGCAATAACTCTCGAAGCTGTTCCATCCAGTTTGGACCTAGTAGTCGGCGCGGGATATGAATCATCCCTTGTTGCACGCGCGCTTCGTTACGGAAGCGCCGATAGAGCGCAATGCGGTTCGGAACGATCGTTCTCCTCACTGTAAGTACAAATTCGTGATCCTTAGCTGTTATAGCTTCAAATCCCAGTTTTGCGGCTTCAACTTTGAGACGCACCATTGCAAGCAAATTCTTCGCCGGTAGAGGTGGTATTCCAAAGCGGTCAGTCATTTCTGCTTCCATTGCTTCAACCTGTTCTGATTGCTGCAGGTTTGCAAGGCGTTGATAAAACTTGACCTTTAATGTACGGTCTCCGATATACTCATCAGGAAGATATGCATCGAGAGGTAGATCAATTACTACTGTGGGCAATCCCGCCTCAGCACGTTTGCCCTGCAATTCCTCAACCGCTTCTGCCAGCAATTTACAATACAGATCGAATCCAACAGAATTCATAAAACCTGATTGCTCAGCACCAAGCAAATTACCCGCACCACGTATTTCAAGGTCCTTCATAGCAATTCTAAATCCTGCACCCAATTCGGTTGCTTCAAATATCGCACGCAAACGCTTTTCCTGAACCGGAGTAAGTTTAGTATCCTTATTGTAAAGAAAGTAGGCGTATGCCTGGTGTGTTGCACGACCTACTCTGCCTCTCAACTGGTAAAGTTGTGCCAATCCAAACAAAGCCGCATTATTCACAATGATTGTGTTGGCATTAGGGATATCGAGGCCATTCTCAATGATTGTCGTTGCAACCAACACATCATATTCCCCGCTGGCAAAATCCAACATGACCCGTTCAAGTTGATCTTCGGCCATTTGTCCATGTCCAACAGCAATTTTTGCCTCAGGAATTAAACGCTGCAGTTTCTGGGCAATTACTTGAATGCCCTTCACGCGATTATGGACAAAAAATATCTGTCCACCCCGATCAATTTCACGCAATATCGCCTCACGAATCAAGCCCTCATCATATTCACGTATGGCTGTTCGTATCGGTAAACGTTCCTGAGGAGGAGTTTCAATCACACTCATATCTCGCACATTGACTAATGACATATGCAACGTGCGTGGTATTGGCGTGGCGGTCAAAGTCAATACATCTATCTCATTACGCATTTGCTTGAGGCGCTCCTTATGTACGACTCCAAAGCGCTGTTCTTCATCGATAATAAGCAATCCAAGGTTCAGAAATACAACATCTTTCTGTAACAGTCGATGCGTACCAATCACAATATCCACTTTACCAAGTGCCAATTCCTCCAGTACCTGCTTCTGTTCTTTTTCGGAGCGAAAACGGCTCATTAACTCAACCTGCACCGGATAAGCTTTGAGCCTCTCTTTAAATGTATTAAAGTGCTGGAGAGCCAGAACAGTGGTTGGAACCAGAATTGCAACCTGTCGTTGATCAAGAACAGCTTTGAATGCCGCTCTCAAAGCAACCTCTGTTTTACCATAACCCACATCTCCACAAACCAGCCTGTCCATTGGTCGAGGACGTTCCATATCTGCTTTGACCTCTTCAATTGAGTGTACTTGATCAGGTGTCTCTTCATATGGAAAGGACTCTTCCAACTCCTGCAACCATGGCTGCTCAGAGTCTGGGGAATACGGAGGTCTCTGTAAAGCCTCACGAGCACTATAGAGTCGTAAGAGATCACTCGCAATATCCTGCACATTCTCTTTGACCCTGGTCTTGGCACGGGTCCATTCAGCCGTTCCAAGTTTACTAAGAGCTGGAATTGCATCTCCCATGCCAATGTACCGCGTTACACGATCTAGCTGGTCGGTTGGAATATATAATTTATCGGTTCCGGCGTAATGAATGAGTAGATATTCTCTTTCAACCCCAGTACTGTCGAGTTTGACAAGTCCTTCGAACCGGCCAATTCCATGTTCCTGGTGAACGACATAGTCACCAGGGTTGACCTCAGCCAGAAATGAGGCAGGAGTGATAGGTTTACGTCTATGTTCGTCACGGCGCTTCGACCAGCCGAAGATCTCGGTATCAGTGTATACTTGTAGCCCGAGCCCATGAGACTGCCAGCCTTCAGATAGTTGCCCCTGAATAAGGGTCAATGTGCTAATTTCTGGTGCCTCGTTAATATTGGTTCCTGGACTTACATGAATGGTAGCCTTTCCAAGGAGCGCTTCATCACTGAACACTTCTGCTAATCTACGAGCTTGCATCGTCACGATTACCACGCGCGCTCGCGTATCTAACACCTTACGGCAATCCTGGACAAAAGTGCGCAATCTACCCCCATAGGAACCTGCACTGTTGAAGGGAGGCATCAAAGATTCCGTGCCAGCATGCTGGTATGCATCAAATTCACCCTCAACTGCAGATAAAATATCCGCAAATCGCAACTGTCGCAGTTCCTGAAGTCGTGGTTCTAAGTTATTCCAGCCTATAAAAGCATCTCGAAGGCGTGTAGGATTTTCATGATCATTCTCAAAACGTTCTTTCAACTCCTGGGCCTGTATTTCAAGCTCTGAGATACGGTTTTGAATCCCTTCAGGATTATCGAGAATGACGAGTCCACGGCGGAAAAGATAATCTACCACACTGGCTTGCGAGTGCAAATACGGTAGATAAAAGGCAATATCATCAAATGATCGTTGCTTGCGTAAATCCTCTAGATCGCGCTTCCAGCGTTCTTCAGCATCATGATGCAACATACTGCTATTGAGGCGCTCAAGTTCCTGAACGGCCTGTGGTCCTCGCAACGGCAACGCCTCACGCGATGGGCCTATCATACAAGAAGTAATGGGATTGAGCGAACGTTGCGAAACTGCATCGAATGTGCGCAAGGATTCAATTTCATCTCCAAAAAATTCGACGCGCACTGGACGTGGCAACGTGACAGGAAATAGGTCAACAATTCCCCCACGATGGCTAAACTGTCCTGGTTCCTCTACCTCGGAGACCGGTTCATAGCCAAGATTGTACAGGTGTTCCAACATTATAGTCAGGTCAACCTCTTGACCAGGCTTCAAGTTGTACAATGAAGCCGAAAGTTCTTGAGGTGGTATAACAGGCTGTGTTAGCGCACGCGCTGAACTAACAAATATTGGTGTACGATCCTCGTTTGTTAAACAGATGAGCGCATTCATTCGTTGTTGCATTGTTAATGTATCACTGATGAGCCGTTCATAAGGTAGCGCATCGCGATCGGGAAAGTACAACACATCCTCAGGCCAGGGTACCAACATCCTCAGGGTATCCGCAACCAGGCTTGCCTGTGTCTCATTAGAAAGTACAACCAGTATTGGTAATTGAATTGTCGAGGCTAGAGCCGCAATGACATATGGACGCGCAGCTTCGGTTATTCCCGTTAGCGCTGGTAAAGCCTCTGCTTCTTGAAGTTTCTGAACCAGGCGGCGAAATTCTTGCCGCTGAGTTAATAATGGTAAAAGACCTTTAAGTGTCACCTAATCCTCTTTATAGACACGACAAAATGTGCCTCTATGGGTTTTACCAACCCATCCTGGAGGCACCTCTCAAGATTCCAAGCCAGTAGTCAAAAATAGAGAGGACGCAAACATATGTCCCCTGGCTTGCCAGCCTTTCCTTTGTAATCATACAGCATCAGAGAGTTCACTGCAACAGTTCGGCTATATAGTATTTTATTCGTCTTAGATTACCTGAACAGCCTTTGCAGCGATTCAAAGAGCGAATGCTGTTCGTAAGGCTTGAATTGCTTCATCGAGCGCCTGATTTACTTTTCAGGCAATACCTCTTACCTTAGCAACCTGATCCTTTACAGCAGGCATGACTTCAGCAGCAAAAAGTTCAACCTGGCGCATGCGATCATCAGCAGGCCAATAGATAAAGGTATCCATACCGATCTCGACAACCAGGCGAGTAAGCTCATCAACCCAGTATTCCACAGGCCCAGTAAAAAGACCTTGCATAGGGCCATTTGTAATCATCCCCATAACGTTATAAATGCGGCGAATCTCTTCCGGCTTTCGGCCAGCTTCCAGAGCAGAATCATCGATACGCTGCAACTTCTCACTGAGTGCCTCAGGTAGCACATATGTGCTGCTAGGAATCCAACCATCCGCAAGACGTCCCAGCACCCCTAGCGAACGAGAACCTAAAGAACCTAACCATATACCGATGGAGTGGAGCGGGAGCGGCCCCGGATGCGCACCCTTGACAGTATAATGCTCGCCCTCAAATCGCAGAGGGCGTGTGCCAACCCAGAAGGCACGAATGATCTGCACTGCCTCTGCTAGAGCTTCGACAGCTTCGCCTTTACTGCGACCAGGACCGCCCATAGCCTCTATACCTTCTCGATAGGCTCCAGCACCCAGTCCAAGCTCGACCCGTCCTCCACTGAGTACATCCAGAGTCGCAGCAGCTTTGGCTAACATGGCAGGGGGACGCAATGGCAAATTCGCGACATTTGGGAAAATATGCACTCGCTCGGTAGCCTGGAGCAAAGTAGCCATCAACGACCAGGTTTCCAGAAAATTTGAGTTGTAAGGATGATCTTGAATGCCAATATATTCCAAACCAGCTCGCTCGATTGCTTGAGTCAGGCGCAGAGGCCAGCTAGGATCGCTTACTGTAGGATCAACGTTCGCGCCAAAACGCACATCTTGCAGATAATCTGTCATCTTATTTCGCCTTTTTCTTAGGAATGCATATGTAGTAAATCTCTAACTATTATGCTATTGAACCTCTTTCCTCTAAATTATATGCCTGTGTTGTTCTTAATGAAAAGCTGGAAGGAAAATCAGTTCTTGACAAATCATAGTAGAACACGCTAATATTTCAATAATCACTGAAGTATTGAAATTTGTACAAGGGGAGAGATGATATGAATGCTAAAACAACAACTCCCGAATCCGTTACGGTGAAGTACGAAAAAACTCCAATCGATTGGACAGGGATAGCTCTATTTATCGTATTGGCATTTGGCATCAGTTGGGCGATTTGGCTGGGACTGGCTGCAGCAGGAGTAGCATTTACTATACGTGCCGCGATTGGTATGTTTGGTCCCGCTATAGCAGCCACGATAGTCCGTCTCGTTCGCAAAGATGGATTTGCCGATGCGGGCTTGCGACTTGCAGCACGAGGACGTAAAGGGGTCGTTGGCATTTATATCGCAGCATATCTTCTTCCACCAATTTTGATCGCGGCTGGTATAGTTCTTGCCTTACTTACTGGTATCCAGCACTGGGCATTCAGTGACAATCTCAACTTGATGGCCAAAACTATTACAACCCAGTTGCAAAGTGTTGGACAATCCCTTCCACATGGTCTCTCAGCCAATCAATTAGCTTTGATTTCTATCATCTCACAAACAATACTTGCCTTCACGGTTGGGATTCTTATAAACATGATCTTTACTTTCGGGGAAGAGTTCGGTTGGCGAGGGTACTTACTTCCACGCCTTTCTCCACTCGGAGGTATCCTTGCCGCGATTATTACCGGAATTGTGTGGGGATTGTGGCATGCTCCCCTGATTGTTTTGAATGGCTACAATTATCCAGGTCATCCATGGTCAGGTGTTATCATGATGGTAATTTTCACCACAGCATTAAGCATGATCTTCGCATGGTTACGCTTCCGCTCTGGCAGCGTATGGCCCTCGACGCTTGCTCATGCAGCGTTCAATGCTCAAGCAGGTTTTGCAATCATATTTCTCTCTCAAGCCGACTCGTTGCTAAGAGCGCCAATAGGAATCATTGGACTACTTCCAACAATAGCTTTTGCAATCTGGCTTGCTGTGACAGGACGGCTAAAACCAGACTTGCAAGTTAAAACTGCTTCTACACCCGTCGAAAGTTGATACATACAGCATGCAAGAGGCATATAAAGCTATCGCAGATCCTACCCGGCGGCAAATTTTAAAATATTTAAGAGGTGGAGAGCATACAGCTGGCGAATTGGCTGAGTATACTGGAGTTGGGCGGACTGCTCTTTCGCATCATTTAATGGTACTGAAAATGGCTGATCTCGTTCGTGTTGAACGACGCGGTCAGTTCCAGGTCTATTCACTTAATACTACTGTTTTCCAGGATTTATTAACCGAAATTATGGGTTGGCTGGGAGGTATTGATAGCACTTCAAACACCGACAATATTATTGAAAAGAACTATCTATCCGATCCGGAATTCGATGAAGGAATGGAAGAAAACCGATGAGTTCAACCGAAGATGGTGGCGATAAAATAACGCCAAAACCAGCATTTCAAGTCTCTATCGATTTATTGATCTGGGCGATCATTGCTATCCAGATTATCGTGGGGATATTTGGCTTTATCGTCTTACCCGATACC
>Ga0187766_10002107_pt1 | contig 11745 bp, 6 predicted proteins | sample 0216_QUI02_MP05__4_FD_132971 | JGI IMG/M metagenome (GOLD analysis project Ga0187766, IMG submission 132971) | Tropical peat soil microbial communities from peatlands in Department of Meta, Colombia - 0216_QUI02_MP05_20_MG | ecosystem: Environmental > Terrestrial > Soil > Wetlands > Peat ... | reverse complement strand
GTGGAGCCACGGCGTCACCGCGGCGTTGTAGTAGAGCTCGACAACGTCCTCGTGGCCGAGCCCCAGTTTGAGGGCCTGGCGCAGGAAAGGGACCAGCTCGCTGCTGAAGTCCACGCGAAACCAGCCGATCCCGAAGGTGTCCTCCCGGCGACCCGGGACCACGCCCTTGCCCCCGATCCCCGCGCTGTAGCCGTACTTGAACGGGTTGGGATTGCCGTCGGTGACGCCGAAGCGGAAAAAAATTCCGATCCCGCGGTTCGGGTCCCCCTGCGGACTCCACAGATACTGGTCGAAGTTGTAGAGGACGGCCCAGGTGTTCGGCTTCTCGTTGAGGGGCTTCGCCGGCACGAGGAGCTCGGGGAAGAAGCGCTCGAGAATGCGGAGGAGGACCGGGCCCGGGTTCTCGAGGCGGGGGAAGCGGAAGTCGGCGAGCAGACGGGCGAGATTGCCGGGATCCTGCTGGAGCGAGAGGCGCTCCATGTCGCTCCACGTGAACGTCAGGAACTGATGGCCGACGAGGCCGAAGGGCTTGACGGTCACCCGGCCCTGGCCGGTGACCATGACCCCGTTGGCGAACGCGTGGTCGAGGCTGTTGTCCGTCGGCGATCCGTTCGGGTCGAGCACGCCGGCGCTGAAGAGGGCGCCGTCCGACGGCTGGAGGATGACGCCGCCTCCCCATGCCGAGACCGGGACCATGGCGTTGACGAAGTCACAGGCCAACCCCTCGTTCATGAACTTGGTCTTGTAGTTGTCGGCGAACTCGTTGCTGTCCCCGTCGACGGTGTCGATCTTCCCGAGGTAGACGCCGAACCAGCTCGAGAACATCTGGGTGTAGGTGAGGTTCATGAGGGCGGTGACGCTCTCGTTCGGCTCGGGCAGCACGCCGTTGTAGTTCACCGGCACGATCCCGCCGGCCATCCGGTCCACGTTGTTCCCGTAGCCGGTCATCGCGTACACGTTGAGCGCTCCGCCCGGCCACAGGCCGAGCTTGGCCGTGTCCACGTTCAGCGCATAATGGGCCGAGCCGCCGTATTCCACTCCGGTGCCCCGCCCGCCGGTGCCGACGCCCTGCATGATCTGGAGGAGGTCGAGGTCGACGGTGACGCCGCGGGCAGCCATCTGGTCCCTGAGCCCGAGCCAGTCGCCGCTCAGCCGGGGTCGCGACCAGAGGCTACCCGCGTACGTCGAGGGCTCGTCGTCCTGCGCCTGGATGGAGGCGGGCGAGAGGAGGGCCGTCAAGAGCCCGGTGGCCAGCGCCCAGCGGCAGCGCCGCGCCCCTCGCCGCCGTCCCGGTGTCGCGGATCGTTCCATCCGTCACACCGGAAGGCTTCCCGTCAGCTCGACCGCGCGTCCGGGGGGGGAGCACGGTCCGACCGCGAGCGCCCGATGGACGAGCGTCTCCACGACGCGTCCGGCCTACTCGGGCAGGCCCTGCAGCAGGTACACGGCCTGGACCAGCAGGCCGGCGCGGGCGAAGGGACCGAACCACTTCTCGTAGATCGGGATGATCTCGTTCGACCGGTACAGCGCCGCGAGCGTGCGGTTGACCTCGACCCGGAACGCCGTGTCGCCCCGGCGAATCATCAGGGCGTAGGGCTCATAGGAGAAGAGCTGCCCGCTCAGGACGAACTGTCCGGCGTCCTTGGCCTTCAGCGTGAGGCCGGCGAGGAGCAGGCGGTCCGAGGCATAGGCGTCGGCGGTTCCGTTCTCGAGCGCGGCCAGCCCCTCGGCGTGGTCGGCCACCTCCACGACCCGCGCGCTGATGTGGCTCTTCTGCAGCGTCGAGGTCAGCGCTCGCTCGGTCGTGGTGCCGGGGATCACCGCGACGCGCTTGCCGCCGAGGTCGCTCACCCCGGTCACGTTCGAGGCCGCGGTGGCGAGCAGGCTGGCGCCGTCGACGAAGATCAGGAAGCTGAAGTCGACCTGCTCCATGCGGCTGAACGTGATGCTGGTCGAGCCACACTCGAGATCGATGGCGCCCCGCACGAGGTCGGGAATGCGGTTCGAGGGCGTGACCGGGACCCAGTGCACGGCCAGCTCCTTCAGTCCCAGGCGCTGCTGGACCGCTGCGACGATGCGCAGGCAGAGCTCCACCGAGTAGCCGACCGGCTTCTTGTCCTTGTCGAGGAAGGAGAACGGGATCGACGTCTCGCGATAGCCGAGTGCGATGGCGCCGGTGGCCTTGATCTTGTCGAGGGTGGGCCGGACCTCCTGGCCGACTGCCGGTCCGGCCATCGCCACTACGAAGATCAGCGCGATCAGGATCTTGCTCATCGCGGGCTCCGTTTCGCTGTCGGCACCGCAGTCCCCGGAACCTCAGCGCGCCACCGGGCGCAATGCGGCCTACAGTAGCAGACGGATGGCCGCGGCAGAAGAGGGGTGAACTCCGGCCACCGCGTCGGACATTTCACTTGTCAACGACGGTCCAGATTGCCGACCATGGAGGCCGCGAGGGAGGCCGGACGCTCGACTCGCGGCTGGCGGCGTCCCGCGCGAGGGGGAACCTGGTCGACGAGAGGGAGGGACGAGGACATGGCTTCGATCGGCACGGCCGAAACACCCAAGATCCCGGACGCGACGAGGCTCGCCGTCGACCGCACGCGGCTCGCCCACGAGCGGACCTTGATGGCATGGGTCAGGACGGCGATTTCCCTGATCTCGTTCGGGTTCACCCTCTTCAAGTTCTTCGAGTACCTGAACCAGGACGAAAGGGTGACCAGACCCGCTCGTCTCCTGGGCGCGCGCCAGTTCGCGATCCTGATGATCTGCACCGGGTTGCTGGCCCTCGTGATCGCCACCGTGGAGCACCACCGAAGCATGCAGATGCTGCGTGCCCAGTACGGGGACATCCCCCGCTCCCTGGCCGCGATCATGGCCTGCCTCATCGGGCTCCTGGGCGTCGTGGGGCTGATTTCCGTCGTCCTGAGGTCGTAGCGGGTATGAAATACTCGCCGACTGCTGAAAAAAACTACCATTGGGCGAGCGCCCCATCCCGCAGGATGAAATCTTCGCTGCGGAATGAAAGCTTCGAACCGGCGAATGGGCAAGAGGCCACTGCACACAGGCTTTCTGAACAATGGTCCCGATGCGCGATGGCGCCCGAGCGACGCGAGCGAGCCGTGCTGTCCGCAGCGCCGAAGGTGCACCCGAGGGTGCCAGCAGAGCAGGCAGCCGTTTTTCAGCGGCTCCCCACGGCGAACCATCTCGCGCGGCGGGTGCGCCGTGCGGCGTGAGATCGCGGATTGGCCGGTGAGCGGCTCGTGAACAGACGACATTCGGCGGTGAGCGGGCCGCGGCCGGCCCTTGGTCGCCCCGCGCCCGGCGAGCGGGGGCGGTGTCGAGGCCCGCTCGCGCCGCTCCTGGTGATCGTCCTCGCCGCCTGGCTACACGCCGGTGAGCTCTCGCGCTCGGCGTGGGCGGGATCGGGTGTCGCGCAGCCTCCTCCTCCGGCGGCCACCCAGAGCGCGGCGCCCCAGGACGAGTTCGGGCGAGGGACGCCGCGGGGCGTGGTCACCGCGTTCCTGGAGGCGACGACCAGACACGAGTACCGGCGCGCCGCCAACCTGCTCGATCTCCGCGGCATGTCGCGGGCGGAGGCGGCGGAGAAGGGGCCGGCCCTGGCCCGCCAGCTCCGCGTGGTGCTCGACAACACGCCGATCGACATCGACGCGCTGTCGGACCGGGCGGAGGGGCGCAAGGACGCCGGGGTGGCCTCCGGCCTCGAGATCATCGGACGGGTCGCCGGGGATGGCGGGGGCGTCTCCATCGTCCTCGAGCGCGTGCCGCGGGACGACGGCGTGCTCGTCTGGAAGTTCTCCCGCGCCACTCTCGCCAAGGTGCCCGAGCTGTACCAGAGGTTCACCTACGGCGTCGTCGGCGAGTGGCTGCCGCCGTTCCTGCTCGAGACCCGCGTGTTCGGGATCGCGCTGTGGCAGTGATCGGCCTCGCCGTCCTCGTCGCGGCCTCCCTGCTCGTGGCCGTGCTGCTCATCCGGCCGAACATGCCGCTCGCGCGGTGGCTGTTCGCTCGCCTCTCCCCCCATCGAGAGCTCCTCTTCCCCATCACCGCCCCCGCTCGTCTCCTGGTCGCCCTCGCCGCGTTCAGGGCGGGGAGGATCGCCCTCGAGCTGCCCATCGCCGTGGAGCCCTTCGTCGGAGGTGTCGAGAAGTTCCTGCTCGTCATCGGGGTCACATGGCTCGCCTTCCGCGTGATCGACGCGCTGGGCGCCCTCGCCCGGAACTCCCTGCTGATGAAGGGCGAGACGGCCAGCTTGCCCATCGTCGAGCTCAGCCAGCGGGCGATGAAGATCGCGGTGGCGGTGATCGCGGTCCTGATGCTGCTCGAGGCCGTGGGGATACAGGTGAGCGCGCTGATCGCGGCCATCGGGGTCGGAGGCATCGGGCTCGCGCTGGCCGCCCAGCGAACGGTGGAGAACCTGTTCGGCGGCCTCGCCGTGATCGGCGATCAGCCCGTGCGGGTGGGGGATTTCTGCCGCTTCGGCGACCGGCAGGGAACGGTGGAGCGGATCGGCCTCTGGTCGACGCGGGTCCGCACCCTCGATCGCTCGGTGGTGTCGGTGCCCAACGCCCACTTCGCCTCGCTGCAGATCGAGAACATCACCCGCCGCGATCGCATCCTGTTCGAGGCCAGGCTTCCGCTGCGCTACGAGACGTCCCCGGACCAGCTCCGCTGGCTGCTCGTCCGGCTGCGCGAGCTGCTCTACGCGCACCCCCGCGTCGACGCCGACCCGGCGCGGGTGCGCTTCGCCGGGTTCGGCCCGGCCTCGCTGACCGTCGAGCTCTTCGCCTACGTCCGGACGACGGACTACGAGGACTACCTGGCGGTGAGGGAGGATCTGTACCTGCGCATCATGGACGCGGTGGCCGCGGCCGGCACCGCTCTCGCCATTCCGGCCCAGCTCAACTACAGCGGCGCCTCCGGGCTCGACCCGGAGCGGGCCCGCGCCGTGGCCGCCGAGGTCCAGCACTGGCGCGAGGCCGGGGAGCTGCCGCTGCCGGAGTTCCCGCCCGATCGAGTGAAGTCGCTGGGCGGCACGCTCGACTATCCGCCCAAGGGCTCGGCTGACCGCCCCCGCGGCTGATCGCCCGGCCGCCGCCGCTCGGCGGCGGTCTATGGAAGCGGGCGGTCCGCCTCGCGCGACTCGACGCCGGCCCGCGCGCGGAGAGTGCGGCCGGTGCGCCCTCGCGCCACCGCCCGGCCTTCAGCGGGTCGCCGTCTCGTACCCCTCCTTCATGGCCTCTCGCTTCTCGGGATCCGAGCGCGCGAGCAGCTCCATGTAAGTGTCGAGGCGGGCCGGGCGGCCGCCGCCCTGTCCGACCCCCTCGCCGACGGCGCGGAAGGTGGCCATCTCGTCCTCCCAGTTGCTGATGCCGTGGCGCTGGGCGAGGGCGCCGAGCTGCTTCTGGAACGCGTCGTCGACCGGCGCGCCCGACTTCGTGACCGCGGCGGTGTACACGCGGACGTCGTCGAGATACGAGCTCTTGGAGCCCTCCGGCGAGCTCGAGTTCGACGAGCTCTTGGAGGAGTTGTTCGCCGAATCCGAGCTCGAGCCCGAGCTGTCGGAGAACGAGTCCGAGCTCGCGCAGCCGATCGGAGCGAGAGCGGCGAGCAGGAGCAGGGCGGCGCGGGACAGCCAGTGCGCGGTGGACACGCGAGGAGCTTGTGGCATCCGGTCTCCTCCTGTTCAGGATCAGGGTTTGGTCCGCGGGCGCGCGGTCGCGTCGCCCTCGGGAGACCTGGGGGACCGGCGCAGGCTCGGGTCGCTGCGACGCGCGCTGAAGCGAGCGCGCGGCCTCTCCGCTCGCCGACCTCCTCGGGCGATGGCGATTCTCTCCCCCATCGTGTCTGCCGGTCAAGGGGCGCCGCCGGCCACGGCGCGAGGATTTCGCGGGGCGCCCGCTCGCCGCGGCGCGCGAGCCGCGCATCGCCCCGACCGGGCCGCCGTGGCGGAGCCGTCGGCGCTCACTTCCGGCCGGCGCCCGCTCCGAGGGAAAAGGGCGCCGGCCACGGACCCGCGACGCCCGGGAGCTTGCGAACCGAGGCGCGCTGACGGGCGTCGGTCTTCCAGCTCTCGTAGGCGCGGGCGACCTGCGCGGCCTCCAGGCGCGCGCGCGTGCGCGTCCGCGCCGCCTCGTCGTGGGACCCCGGGCCGAGCGCCTCGTCCACGTCGAAGTCGGTGACGAAGGCGAAGGCGCGGAAGCGCACGTCGATGAAGCGCTCGACGCGGATGTTGGCCTCGAGGAGGCGCCGGGCCCAGCCGGGCTCGATGCCCGCCGCCGCCAGGCGGCCGGCCAGGGCAGAGCCGCCCGACGCCTCCCAGGCCCGGTCGACGTCGGCCGCGGGCACCTCGACGGCGAGCTGGGCCGCCTCGCTCACCGCGAGCTGGGCGTCGAGGTAGCGCGTGAGGTCGGCGTCCGTGATGGGGCCGGTGGACGGCTCGAAGCCGAAGATGCCGAGGGCCCGCGCCAGGGTCACGTCGCTGAGCGTGACCGGCCGCGAGCCGATCTCCGCGAGCACCACGTCGACCAGACGCCCGTCGGCTCCATCGCTGACTCCGGCGACCGCCAGCAGGGCCACCGCCGCCCACCACCGGGCCATCAGAACGCGTTGCCGAAGGTGACGTAGAACTGGGTGCGATTCTCCCCCGAGATGGGCTGAAGCGCGTAGCCCACGTCGAAGCGAATGGGGCCGACCGGTGTCCGGATGCGGAGCCCGCCTCCGGTTCCCGTCTTGAACGCGTCGAAGTTGAGCTGGGAGATCTCGGGCGTCACCGCGCCGGTGTCGACGAACACGGCCCCGCCGAGCCACCGCCAGATCGGGAATCGGTACTCGAGGTTCATGATCGCGCTGGCGTTGCCCCCGGTCGGGTTGCCGCGCGAGTCGAGCGGCCCCAGCCGGTCCTGGCGAAAGCCGCGGACGGTGGTGGCTCCCCCGGCGAAGAAGCGATCCTGGATCAACAGCGCGTCCGAGCCCCCGTAGGGCTCGGCCAGTCCGAGTCGCCCGGCCATGGCGATGACCGTCGGGGGCGGCCAGTCGAAGAACCACCGCGTCTCCAGCCGCCCCTTGACGAACTGGACGTCGCTGCCCAGGACGCGGGTGCCCGTCTCCACGGAGATCTGGTTGAGGCTGCCGCGCGTGGTGTCCAGGGGATCGTTGCGCCGATCGAGGGTCAGGACCGGCGTCACGCTGACGACGAGCTGGCGCCCCGGGGTGACATCCGAGCTCGTCACCAGCGTGGGATCGACGTTCGAGTACCGGACCGATTCGAGCCGGTAGCGCAGGTTGACGCGGAGCCCCCGGATCCGCTCGCGAAAGAGATCGCGATGGGCGTCGATCCACGTGCCGTACTGCTGCAGGTCGTACCCGAGCTGGCCGCTCGACTCCTGGAAGATGTCCACGTCGAGCCACCATGGCGTACCCAGGATGAACGGGAGGCGCACGCTCAGGTCGGTGCGCTCGGACCAGCTCGTGGAGTCTCCCCCGTCGCTCAGGCGCTGCCGGATGCTCGCGCTGGCGCCGGTGCCGAAGAGGTTGTCGTGGCCGAGCTCGACGAACCCCCGGCCGCCGTCGGCGTTGCTGTAGCCGACGCCGAAGTCCAGGTGCCAGGGCTTGCGCTCCCAGACCGTCACGTCGACGTCGGCGAACGGGTCCGGCGGCGGTCGCAGCGGATCGACGGACACGGCGTCGAAGGCGGAGAGCTGCGACAGCCGGCGCTGGCCGTCGAGCAGCTTGTCGGGGATGAGCAGGTCGCCGGACCGGAACGGCAGCGTCCGCCGCGCGATGTCCTCGCGGGTGAGCAGGAGGCCGCGCAGGAGGATGCGGCCGATCCGCGTCTGCTCGCCCTCGTCGATGTCGTAGCGGACGTCCACCGTCGAGCCGTGGCGGGTGGTGTCGACGCGGACGATCGCCCCGTGATAGCCGCGCGTGGCGTACAAACGCTCGATGGCGCGCTGGCCGTCGTCCGGCTGCTGGGACTGCCAGGGCGCGCCGGTCTTGAAAGGCAGGGCCGCCTCGATCTCGCTCGGCGTGAACGCGCTGGCCCCGGTGATCGTCACGGCGCCCGCACTGAGCCGCGGCCCCTCGCTCACCGGGATGGCGATCCGGGCGCGCGTGCGGTCCTCGGAGAAGTGCACCTCCGGCGGCCCGACCGAGGCGTCGGCGTAGCCCTGCGAGCGCAGATAGGCGAGGACGACTCCGACGTCGTGGTCGAGCACGTCCGCGCGGAAGAGGCCGCGCCGGAAGAGCCCCGGACGGCTCGTCTCGATCTGCTTTGCCAGCCTTTCCGCGGGGACGGCGAGGTTGCCCGTGAACTCCAGCGACTCGACGGTGACCCGGGGCCCCTCGTCGATGGCGAAGCGAATGACGCGGACGTCGCCGTCGCGCGACTCCTTCGCCGTCGCCCTCGCGAAGTAGTAGCCGCGCTCGCGGTAGGCCGCCTCGATCCGGCTGGCGCTGGCCTCCTGCTCGAACGCGTCGGCGGTGCCGCTCTGGGCGAACGTCAGCTCGGATCTGAGGGCGGACTCCGGCAGCGCCGAGCGGCCCTCGAACTCGACGCGGAAGCGGGGACCGGCGGCGACCTGGAACTCGAGGTTCACCCGGTTGGTGTCGGGGATCCAGTCCGGCGGGCTCGCGGTGACACGGGCCTCGAAGTACCCCTCCTGGCGGAGCCGCTCCTCCGCCGCCCGCTCGCCATCGCGCGCGGCCGATTCCCGGTAGGGCCTCCCCTCGGACAGCCTGAGCGCTCTCCGCAGCCGATCGGCCGGGAGGCCGGTGTCCCCGGTGAGACGCACCGTGCCGATGCGCGCCGGCTCGCCGGGATCCAGGAGGACGGTCACGTCCCGCTGGCTGCTGCCCGGCACGGGATCCGCGCGGATCTGGACGCGGGCGCCGAGGTAGCCGTCCCGGCGGTAGCGCGCGAGCAGATCGCGCTCGGCCTTGGCCAGCCGCTCCGGGGTGGCCTCTTCTCCGATGGCCAGCGCGGCGACGGCGGCGACCTCGGCCAGGTCGATGCCCGACCGGCCTTGCCAGGCGATCCACCGGATGAGGGCGCGCTCCGTCAACTCGTAGCGCAGGGCGACGCCGCCCGGCGAGGAGATCTGCTCGACGCGGATCGCCGAGAAGAGCCCGAGCGCCCACAGCCGCTCGATCGCGCGGCGCACCGCGTCGCGCGAGAGGGGCTTGCCGGTGAGATCTCCGATGGCCGCCCGGACCTGCTCCTCCGGCAGCGGATACCCCGAGGAGAGCTCGACGCCCGTGACGAGCGGAAGGGCGGCCGCGGCGGAAGCGGCGAGCACGTGGACCAGCGCGGCGGTGGCGAGCGCGATCCACGCGTGGCGGCGGTTCACGGAGCGGCGCTCAACGGAAGCGGAAGCGGAGGATGACGTCGGCGCCATAGCCGCCGTCGCGGTCGTACTCCCCGGACAGGAAGAGGGGCGCCAGGAGCTGGTACTCGACGCGCACCCGCTCCCTCCGCCCGCCGGATGTGGTCGAGGGGCCGGCGACGGTCGATCGCTCGTCTCCCTCGAAGCCGCGGAGCTCGGAGTCGGTCGAGGAGCTGGTGCTGATCCTGAGTCCCGTCACGCTGGGCTCGACGCCCAGCACGTTCTGGGCGAGCATCTTGCCGGTCTCGCTCAGGAGCACGGTGACCGGGGAGTCCCGCAGGTCGGTGCCCGTCGCGCCGAAGGCGACGAGGGAGAGCAGGTCGTTCTGGGACAGGCGCGGTGTCGAGCTGAACCGCACCGTGACATTCGACACCGGTCCGGTGATCTGCATCGTCACGTCGTAGATGTTGATGCGGGAGGTGGCGAGCACGTCGAGGAACGGGTCGATGCGCCGGGGATCGGCGAAGCGAACAGCGGCGCTGGTCACGCTCCAGTCGCGGCCGCGGAAGTTGATGCGGCCGTCCCGGCTCTCCACGGAGCCGAAGACGACCGGCCGGGCCGAGGTGCCCTCCACGCTCAGCACGCCGCCCGCGCGGAGGTCGGCGGTGCGGCTGCGCAGGACCAGGTTGTCGTCGAGGTCCACGCGCACGCGCAGGCGCAGGGGAGTGCCGGTGTCGGCGGCGGTGGCCCGCGAGGGCGAGAGGAGCATGGAGAGGAGCGTCACGTCGCGGCTGTAGAGGCCGCGCACCAGGCGCGCCCGCCCCTCGATCTGCGCCTCCCGGGTGATCCCGCTCAGCTCGAGGTCGGCGTCCCAGGCGCTCGAGAAGCCCTCGGCGAGCCCCAGCGCGACGTTCTGCGCCTGCAGCTTGACGCGATAGCCGGCGAGCTGCCAACCGCGCAGGGCCAGATCGCCGCGCGCCTGCACGTGGCCACCGCCCACCGACGCCGTGGCCTCCCGGAGCTGCACGCCCTGCGCCGACACGCTGAAGCGCGCCTCGACATCCCGCAGCGTCTCCGGCCGCTCGCGCAGGAGCAGGTTGCCCCGGTGGATGGCGCCGTCGCCGGAGAAGGTCGGGGCGGCTGCGCTCCCCGACGCGCGGAGCGAGAGATCGAGCACGCCTCCGATCTCGCGAGGCTCCGGCCTGAGGGCAGCCAGCATGGCCAGCGGCACGTGAGCGGAGGCGCGCGCGTCGAGCTTGCCGTCCGCGCCCAGCACTCCCGCCCCGGAGACGAGGCCCTCCTTCCGGGCGGCCAGCGTGAACTCGGCCAGCGAGAGCCCGCCCTCTGCCCAGCGAACCTGGATGGGTCCCCGGCTCTCCCACTGATCGCCGGCCACGGCCACGCGCACGGGGTCGATCGACAGCACGCCCTCGGCGCGCCCCGGTCCGGCGAGCGGTATGCGGGCGGTGGCCCGCGCTGCCATCGAGCCCTCGATCGCGGCGTGAGCCAGCCCGAGCGCGCGCGCGACCGGCGCGAGGTCGACGGCCGGGAGCACCGCCTCCGCCGCGAGGACGCCGTCCGCGTCGATGCGCCCGCTCCCGCTGGCCTGCAGGCGCTGCTCGGGGAAGGCGAGCTCGGCGCGGACCACGCCGTCGCGGGCGGACGCCTCGAGCTGCCCGCGGCCGAAAGGAACGCCGCCGACCGCGACGTCGTCGAGCACCGCGTGGACGTTCCCGGAGACGTCCGCGGGGCCGCGGATCGCGGCGTCGATCGCAGCGCGGCCGGTGCCGCGCAGATCCGATCCCGGCGGGATCATCGAGAGACCGGCGAGGGAGGCCGGTCCGAGGGTCGCCTTCGCGCTTCCCGCGCCTGTCCACGCCCACGTGGCGGTCCCGCGCACCGGGACGCCGAGCGCGTCCACGGAGAGGTCGGTGACCTCCAGGTGCGAGCCGTCCAGGGCGAACGCGGCGCGCAGCTGCCTGAGCGGCCCGGGCCGGAGCTCGACCAGCGACGAGGTGAGCGCTCCCGTTCCGCGCCACGCCCGGGGCGTTCCCTCCGCCCGCGCGCTCAGGGCGAGCTCGCCGTGTCCCTGGAGAGGCGGGGGCAGGAGCGGTGCGAGGTCTTCGAGCCGTAGCGCAGGGGCGCGGATCTCCGCTTTGACCCGCGCGCTCTGGGCCAGCGAATCGGGGGCCAGCGATCCCGCGTCCTTCCAGCTGGCGCTGGCGTCGGCCGAGATCTTGCCTGTCCCGAGCATCGCCCGCGCGCTGTCCACGCGGAGGGTCGCCCGGCTCAGCTTGAACGGCAGCTCGAGCTCGCTCACCGGCACCCCGTGGAGCTCGAGGCGAGGAGCGCGCACGGCCCCCGCGACCTCGATCGCCTCCCCGCTGGCGCGCCCGTCGGCGGT
>Ga0187766_10002106_pt1 | contig 11751 bp, 10 predicted proteins | sample 0216_QUI02_MP05__4_FD_132971 | JGI IMG/M metagenome (GOLD analysis project Ga0187766, IMG submission 132971) | Tropical peat soil microbial communities from peatlands in Department of Meta, Colombia - 0216_QUI02_MP05_20_MG | ecosystem: Environmental > Terrestrial > Soil > Wetlands > Peat ... | reverse complement strand
TCCGGGCAGACCATCGCCGAGCCGGCGTAGGCGGCGTCGACGTGCAGCCATGTTCCGCTCTCCGCGCACGCATCCGCGATCGCGGGCACCGGATCCACCGCTGCCGTCGCGGTCGTACCGACGGTAGCCACGGTGACGGCGGCATCGGACAGATCGCCCAGGGCATCCGTCCTCATCCGGAACTGCTCGTCGACGGGCACCTTCCGCAGCCGCATCCCGAGCATCCGCGCCGCTTTCTCGATCGACGAATGCCCGTGGTCCGCGCAGACGATCAGATCGCGGCCGGTGGCCTCGCGGGCGGCCACGCACGCCGCGAACGTCGAGGTCGACGCGCTGTCCTCGATGTGGCCGTGCCAGCCCGACGGGAGCCCGAGCAGATCGGCCGCCCAGTCGAGCACGACAGCCTCGAGCTCGGTCGACGCCGGTGCCGTGCGCCACAGGATCGCGATCGAGTTGAGCGTCGCGGCGAGCATCTCGGCCAGGATCCCCGGCGCGGCCGCGCTCGTCGCAAAGTACGCGAAGTAGCGCGGATGCTGCCAGTGCGTGACCCCGGGCAGGAGGATCTCGTCGAGGTCGCGGAGCACCGCCGAGAACGGCTCGGGATCGTCGGGGGCCTTGTCCGGCAGCCGGGCGCGGATGTCCCCGGGAGCGACCTGCGCGAGCACCGGCAGGTCGCGAACCCGCTCCAGGTAGTCGGCGGCCCATTCGATCGCGGCGTGGCCGTCGGCGCGGAAGTCGCTCATGCCGGCGCCTGCGACGCGGCGAACTCGTATTGCACGCCGGTCAGCTCCTCCGAGACCTCCCACAGCCGCCGCCACGCCTGCTCGTCGTAGGCCTTGCCGGCAGCGCTCACCACCTTCGGGTAGCCGCGCTGCTCGCTGCGCCCACCCGGGCCGACGAAGGTACCGCCGGGGAGGCCCGGGAACGTGGCCGCATACAAGGTCGGCAGCGCGCCCATGTCCGCGCTCTGGGCGAACAGCCGGTTGCCGATGGCCATGAACCACCGCTCGTAGAAGCGGTCGGTCCCGGCGGCCTGGAGATTCGTGGCGGCGTAGCCGGGGTGCGCGGCCATGCTCTCAAGCGCGGTCCCCGCCTCAACCGCCCGGCGCTGGAGCTCGAAGCAGAACATCAGGTTGGCGAGCTTCGACTGGCTGTAGGCGCCCCACCGGCTGTACTTGCGCTCGCCCTGCAGGTCGTCGAAATCGATCGTGCCGCCGCGGTGCATCGCACTCGAGACCGTGACCACGCGCGGCGCCGGTGCCGCCAGCAGCCGCCCGAGCAGCAGCCCGGTCAGGGCGAAGTGGCCGAGGTGGTTGGTGGCGAATTGGCTCTCAAAACCCTGCTTGCTCAGCCGGCGCGGCGCCGCCATCACGCCGGCGTTGTTGATCAGCAGGTCGAGCCGAGCGGGCGCGCCCGCGGCGAACGTGCGCACGGACTCGAGGTCGGCGAGGTCGAGCACCGCCGGTCGAACCTCGGCGTCCGGCACCGCGGAGGCGATGAGCGCCGCGGCCCGCTCCCCTTTCTCAACGCTTCGGCAAGCGAGCACCACGCTCGCGCCCGCGCGCGCCAGCTCGCGCACGGTGGCAAGGCCGAGGCCGCTATTGGCGCCGGTGACGACCGCGACGCGCCCGCGCTGATCCGGGATATCGGCGGCTGTCCAGTTAGTGGGAGGGTCGGCGGCGCCTGACGGCGGCGCCTCAGACGAGGCCATCGAGCACCTTGAAGTCGATCCCGGCCGCCTCGAGCGGCGTGCGGAGCGCCGGACCCATCGCCACCGCCGGCGTCAGGTACTCGGCGGTCAGCCCTCCGGTGAGCCCGGTGGCGTCGAATACGACGATGTCGAACCGGCGATCAGCCATCGCCCGGGCGATCAGCCATCCGCCTCGGTTTCGCGCGCGATCCGGAGCGCCTCGTCCAGGTCGACGCCGGCCTTGGCCGCCACCCAGGTCGCGGCCGGCGCCGCGACCCGCTCAGAGGAATGAGCCGCAACGCCCGCCACGTCGAGGATCGTCTTGAACTGCTCGGTGGTCGGTGGCTCGGTCCCGAGCCGCTGCGCAAACGCGGCCAGCCATTCGTTCGCATTCATGGCCGACCGGACTCTAGATGGTTGCACCCTCTGGTCACATCCAGCCGTTGGTCGCCGAGCGTCACTGGCACGAGCACCATCATCGCGCGATGCTGCGCCCGGAGGGTCGTATCGTGTTCGCCGGTTCGGACATCGCGAACGGCTGGTCCGGTTCATCGACGGGGCCATCGAGTCGGGCCTCCGGGGCGCCTCGTTAGCCGCCGCGCTGGCATGATGCCCACCCTGGACACACGAAATTGGAGGCCGGACATGGCAATCCTCGATGACAAGGTGGCGATCGTGACGGGCTCGGCGCGCGGAATCGGGCGTGCGACCGCCGAACTTCTCTCCGAGAACGGCGCGAAGGTCCTGATCAACGACCTCGACGCCGACATCGCCCAGCAGACGGCGAGCGAGATCGACGGTGAAACCCTCGTTTTTGCAGGGGATCTAACGGCGCCGGGAGTTCCCGACGAGCTCGTTCAAACCGTGATCGACGAGTGGGGAAGGGTCGACATCCTCATCAACAACGCGGGCTACACGCTCGACGCGCCGATCCACAAGATGAGCGACGACTGGTTCCAGAAGATGCTCGACATCCACACGGTCGTGCCGTTCCGGATGTGCCGCGCGGTCGCGCCACACATGCGCGAGCCCGCCAAGAAGGAGCGCGAAGAGGGCATCGAGGTGTTCCGCAAGATCGTCAACGTGTCGTCCATCTCGGGCACGATGGGCAATGCCGGACAGGCCAACTACGCCTCGGGCAAGTCGGCGGTGGTCGGCCTCACGAAGACGCTCGCCAAGGAGTGGGGCCAGTTCAAGGTCAATGTCAACGCCGTCGCGTTCGGGTTCATCGAGACCCGTCTGACCGCCGCCAAGAGCGATGAGAACGTCGTCGAGATTGCCGGCGAGAAGGTCCAGCTCGGCATCCCCGAGCAGCTGCGGGCGCTCGGGCCCGCGCTGATCCCGTTCGGACGCCCCGGTACGCCCAAGGAGGCCGCCGGCGGCGTATTCCTGCTCTGCACCCCGTGGGCGGATTACGTGAACGGCCAGATTCTGACGATCAGTGGCGGCCAGTTCGGCGGAATGATTTCGTAACCAGACCGCCCGCAGGCCACCTGTAACTCACCGCCCTCCGGTCGCCCGCAGATACGCGAGCACCGCCAGCACCCGCCGGTGGTCATCGTCGCCGGCGGGCAGGTCGAGCTTGGCGAAGATGTTCGAGACGTGCTTCTCGACCGCGCCGATCGTAACCACCAGCTCGCGCGCGATGGCGGCGTTGGTGCGGCCCTGGGCGATCAGCTCCAAGGTCTCGCGCTCGCGGGGCGTCAGCGCGTCGAGCTCAGCCCGGTCGCCGCTCCGATCGCGATCGGCGATCAGCGCGCTGACCACCTCGCGATCGAGCGCGGTCCCACCGGCCGCGACCCGCTTGACCGAGTCGATAAACGTCCTCACCTCGCTGACGCGCTCCTTGAGCAGGTAGCCCACCCCGCTCTGGCCCGCCGCCAGCAGCTCGCCGGTGTAGACCGGCTCGACGTACGCGGACAGGACCAGGATCGCGAGCTCGGGATGGCGCCTGCGCGCCTCGAGCGCGGCACGGATCCCCTCGTCGGTGAACGTCGGCGGGAGCCGCACGTCGCAGATCGCCAGATCGGGCTTGTGGCCGTCGACGATCCGCAGCAGACCGGGACCGTCGTCCGCCTGCGCGACGACCTCGATTCCGTTCTCGGTCAGCAGCGCCACGATCCCTTCGCGGAGCAGCGCCTGGTCCTCGACGACGACTACTCGCACGGCAGCACGGCCCACACGACCGTTCCCTCACGGGTCATGCTGTGAACCTCGAGACGCCCGTCGAGCGCCTCGACTCGCTGCTTGAGCCCGGTCAGTCCGCTCCCCGCGGGGCCCGCACCCCCCGGTCCGTTGTCGGCGACCTCGACGACGAGCATCGCGCCGTCTAGGCTCAGGGTGACGCGGGCGTGGGCACCCGGCGCGTGTTTGACGACGTTGGTCAGCGACTCGGCGACGACGAAGTAGGCCGCGGTCTCGACCACCGGTGGGAGGCGGCGGTCGAGATGTCCGACCACCTCGACGTTCGCGGTCGATCGGCTCGCAAGCGACTCGACCGCGGCGACCAGGCCCCGATCCGCGAGCACCGGTGGCGCGATCCCACGCGCGAGGTCCCGCAACTCCCTGATCGCGGCGGTCGCCTCCTCCCGAGCCCGCCGCACGAGCGCCGCGCTGTCGGGATGGTCGGCCAGCCGCTCCTCGGCGCGCCCGAGCTGCATGCTGAGCGCGACCAGCCTGGCCTGGGCACCGTCGTGCAGGTCGCGCTCGATCCGGCGCAGCTCGGAGGCCTGAACGTCGAGCGCGCCGCTGCGCGTGCGGGTCAGCTCATCGACGCGAAGCTGGAGTGAGCGTTGACCGGGGCCCACGAACGCCGCGTGCAGGGTAAGCGCGCCGCCCAGGCCGATGAGCGGGAAGACCGGCCAGAAGAAGCCGAATCCCGACATCGCCCAGATCGCGACACAGGTGAGGAACAGCACCAGCGAGATGCCCGCCTGCATCAGGTACCGGCGACCCGCTCCCTTCGGTCGAAGCCGCGCCCAGCGCACGGCAACCGACAGGCCGGTTGGGATCGCGAGTCCGAGCGCCGCCCACATCGGCCAGAAGTAGCCAGCTCCGGTCACCGCCCAGATCACGATCAGGCACAGCAGCAGCACGGCGAGCGGCGCGAACGCCGCTCCCCGCACCACTGACCGCAGGCCGGGTTCGGTGCCGTGGTCACTCATTTTGCGATCCGATCGCTGCGACACCGACTCCATGATCCCAGCCCCCGGTGCGCCGGCGCGAGGCGCGAGCCGGAGCGGGAGCGAGGCCGCGGTCGCCGAGCAGCGTGAGCGCCGCCGGCAGCGCCAGACCGCGCACGATCGTCGCGTCGAGCGCGATCGCGACCGCGAGCCCGACCCCGAGCTGCTTGAACTCGAGCAGCGGGAGCGTGGCGAACACCGAGAACACGGCGATCATCACGAGCGCGGCGCTGGTCACGGTTCCGCCGGTCGAGCCCAGTGCCGTGGCGGCGGCCTCCCTCGCGCTCGCGCCCTGTTGGCGTGCCTCCCGGGCGCGTTCGAGCATGAGCACGGTGTAGTCCATCGACAGGCCGAACAGCACCACGAACGCGAACAGCGGCAGCCAGTCGACGACCGCGCCGTCGGACCGGAAGCCGAGCAGCGACTGCGCCCAGTGGTGCTGGAACACCGCGACCAGCACGCCGAACGCCGCGCCGACCGACAACAGGTTGAGCCCGATCACCGCCAGGGCCAGCCTTACGGAACGGAACGCCGCGACCAGCAGGATGAACGCCAGCCCGAGCACGAACGCGATCACCAGCGGGGTGACGTCCGACAGGCGGCTCGTGAAATCAAGATTGCCCGCGTAGTCGCCGGTCAGATCGGCGTGCGCGCCGGGAACCGCACTGACGACCGCCGGCTCTAGCTCACGGCGCAGCGTCTGCACCTTGTGGTCGGCGACGGTGAGACTGGACTCGGGCATCGGGATCTGAAGCAGCGCGGTCTGACCGTCGCGTGAGATCTGCATCGCCACCGCGCCCCGGCCGCCGGTGATCCGTTGCCCCTGCAGGCCGATCCTGCGCAGCTGCTGCGTGGCCCGCTCGCCGTGGAGTCCGTGTCCGCTGACGACCAGGCCGGCCGTGTCGGTGGATCCCGGGAACGCCCGCTCGATCGCCCGATCGGCGACGCGGATCGGCGTGTTCGGCGACACGTCGTTCGGGCCCGGCTCGGCGGTCTCGATCGAGAGCAGAGGCGCCGCCAGCGCCGCCAGCACGATGACCGCGGTTGCGAGCGCGGTCCGGGGATGGTTCGTCACCCCTGCCGCCAGCGCCCGCCACATGGTTCTGCGGCTACGCCGGGCGTGGGCGCGACGGCGGCGGCGCGGCCAGATCCGGCCCCGGTCGATCCGGGCGCCGAGCAGCGCGAGCATCGCTGGGAGCACGGTCAACGATCCGACGACGGCGATCAGAACCACCAGGATCGCGCCGAGCGCCATCGAGGTGAAGACCCCGAAGCCGGTGAAAAGCAGTCCGGCGAGCCCGATTACGACCGTCATGCCGGCGACGAGGATCGCGCGGCCGACGGTCGCCGAGGTGGCGGCGAGCGCCGCGTCCGCGGACGCCCCATTTCGCCGCTCCACTCGCTCTCGACGGATATAGAACAGCGAGTAGTCGACGCCGACCGCGAGGCCGATCAGGACCACGACGGGGGCCGTCGAGGAGCCGTTCGGGGCGATGTGCGAGACGAGCCCGAGCGCCCCGAGCGCCGCTCCCACCGACGTCAGGCCGAGCAGCAACGGCACCGAGGCGGCAACCAGCGCGCCGAACGCGAGCACCAGGATCAGCAGCGTGATCGGAATCGAGATCAGCTCAGCTCGGTGAAGCCCGTTGTTGACGAGCTGCGTGATCGCGTTGTCCTCCGAGCCGCTGCCGGCCTCGTTGAACGTGACGCCGGGCTGCCGCGCGGACAGTCCGTCGACGAAGTGCTGCACTTGGGCGGCGCGGGTGTCGGGGTTATTGGGATCGCCGCGCAGCGTCACTACGACAAGCGCGGTTCGGCCGCCGGCCCGTTGGAGGTCGGGCGAGCGGTCGGGGCCGTCGACCGACCTGACCGCCGCCAGGCGGCGCGCGCCGTCCTCGAGCGCGTTGACGGCGTGCGCGGTGCGCTGCGGGCTGCTCGAACGCACCAGCACGTTCTCGGTGGCGGGGCCCTTGAGGCCCGACGCGGACAGCCGAGCGTCGGCGCGGGCCGATTCACCGGTGCCCGAGCCCGAGTTTGAGAGCGTACGCATGCCGGCGCTCGAGCCGAGCACCACGCACGCCACGATCAGCGCGAGCCACAGCGCGACCGTCGTCTTCGGGCGACGCGCCGCGCTCCGGGCCGCGGCGTGGACGAAGCGGGCGAGTACGCCGGAGCTGGCCGATCGGCCCGAGCGCCCCGATCCGCCCGGGCCAGTCGGACCGCCGGAGCCACCCGCACCGCCGGAGCCACCCGCACCGCCATATGTGGTGGTTGATGAAGAAGTGATTTCCATGCATCGGAGACTGCCTTCGGCGGCCGCCGAAATCGCTGGTGCGACCGGGCGTGTGACAGGCTGAGGACCCCCGTCCACGATGGTGGGGAAAACCCCACCATCGATGCGTGCTCCGCCCCCCCCCGGCCGCTCGGCCTCGAGGCGCTCGACATCCTCCGGATCGAGAGGTGGCCGGCTCCGGAAGCGGATCCCGTCCCGGGTCGTGCGGATCCCGTTCTACGACCCGGACAAGACCCGGCCGCGGTCCTGATCGCGGCGGCCGCGAGCTATCGTGGCGATTGTGACCGAGCCGGAGGGAGTAGCGCGTCTCACGCGGGTGGCCCGTCCGACCGACAGCTCCGGTTTGATGCCGCCGCCGCAGTCGCAGCCGAAGAAGGAGTCGACGGGCGCCAAGGGCAGGCTCCCACCGGCCACCGGCGTCGCCGAGCTGACGCCCGAGGCGCCGGCCGTCGTCGAGGCGGCGCATACCTTCCGCCAGGTGATGGGGCGGTTCGCCACCGGCGTCACCGTCGTGACCACGGTCGAGCGCGACACCGTCCACGGCATGACCGCCACCGGCGCTGGCAGGGGGGCCTTCCGCTGCTCGAGGGGGCGCTCGCCCACTTCGTCTGCCGGGTCGTCGACGTGCACCGAGCCGGAGACCACGTGCTGTGGATCGGCGAGGTGGAGTACCTCGACCAGCGCGACACCGAGCCGCTGCTGTTCTACACGGGCCGGTTCGGCACGATGGGCGGGCTCCGCGACCGCAGTCCGTAGGCGCGGGGCGCCCCGGCCACACGCCCCCGGCCTACCCCGTCGGCGCCCCGCGGACCAGGCATCGCGCGTCGCGGCGCACCACGCGCACTGCGACGTGCTGATCGTGCACCCGCCCCACGATTAGCCCGGCGAGCGGTCTTCGGGGCCGCGATGTTCATTGCTGAACGCGTTCATGGATGAACGTAAGGGGGGCAAGGAAGCCCATACGCAGCGGTCGCCGGAGCAGACAGACTGGTCGTCCACGGACTCCGGTCGGGGTCCTGGGACCGGCATCTGACGTTGCGCCCTCGGGCCTGTGCTGGTGACTTGCGTGGTGCTCAATTTGGAAGCCGAGCTTGGTATGAAACGTCTGTTTGGAGCTCTTCTCGTTCTGGGCTGCCTGGTGGCCCTTGGCCTTTCCGAAAGCGGGTCAGGTTCTGCTGTTGCAGCGGCTGCGGCGCCCGCGCAGCGGATCGGAATGCGGGTCCTGGTGATCACCGACGGGACCGACACGAACTTCGCCGACCCGACCTGCACCGCCAATCCGGCCATCTGCAATGCCGGCATCGCCTACCAGGATTGGGCCAACACGCTCCGGCGCGAGGGCGTTCCGTACACAACGATGGTCACGAACAGCGCCAGCCCCGGCAGCGTGCCGCTGCCGGCGCTCTCATCGACGCTAGCGAACGGAACCCAGGTCGCCAACTACGAGGGCGTGGTCGTGGCGGTTTCCGGCACCGTGGGCATGACCGATGCCCAGTGGACCGCGCTGCAGACGTTCGAGCATCAGTTCTCAGTCCGCCAGATCACCGCCTACGCAGTGCCGAGCAGCGACTACGGGCTGGGCTCGGCCAACCCGGCCGGTGGCTCACAGCTGCCGCTCGCAACCCCGCTGACGCTGACCGCGACCGGCGCGGGGGTCTTCCCGTACCTCAAGCACGTCGCCGTCGACCCGACTCAATCTACCTGGGCCTACGAGGCGACCCCGCTGCCGGGCGCGAGCGTCAACACGCTCATCTCCGGCCCCGGATCGAGCTCCCTGCTGGGCATCTACACCGCCCCCGACGGGCGCGAGACGATGTTCCAGACCTTCAACGAGAGCCAGTACTACCTCCAGAGCGAACTGCTGCGCCATGGCGAGCTCGACTGGCTGGCCAGGAACACCTACTTCGGCGACCAGCGCAATTACCTGGAGACCGACGTCGATGACAACTTCCTGGCCGACGACACGTGGAGCGTCGCCGGCAACGCCACCACGGCGCCGCATTCCACCGATTTCAACCCGGCCGACGCGCTGCGTGAGGTTTCCGCCGACGTGGTCACCGCGGCCAACTGGTCCAGAGCCGACAACTTCCGGATCGACATGCTGTTCAACGGCGGTGGCAGTGTCGCCTGGGCCGCGGGGTGCACGGTGGCCACGTCAGGCGACAACGGCACAGGTGGTACCGGCACCGGCTGCAACCCGTCGGCGCCGGGGACCGATCCGCTGCTGGCCCAGTTCCAGGCGACCGATCCCGCGACCGGCAGGCCGTACGTGGACGATTTCGCCTGGATCGGCCACACCTGGGATCACCCGAACATCGACGAGGGCTGCGCGACCCAAGATTACGTCGAGGCCGAGATCAACCAGAACACCATCTGGGCCTCCACCCCGGCGTCGACGCCCGGTAATCCCAACACAGGCGGGCTCGGTCTGAGCGCGAGCACCGATCCGGCTGCCGCGCTTGGCAGCGAGAACCCGAATGCGATCGTCACCGGCGAGCATTCCGGTCTGGCGAACCTGCTCCCCGGCAACCCCGGTCAGGTCGATCCCCCCTCACTCAACGACGCGACTCCGGCGACGACGGGTGGGACGCTTGCCGCCGGCCAGTACGTGTACGCCGTCAGCGACCAGTTCAACACCGCCGCGCCGGGCGCGACCACGGTCGCGGGCGCCGGGCAGTCGGCCGCTTCGGTATCCGCGCCCGTGAGCGTCACCGGAACCACCTCTTCGGTCTCGCTCACCTGGGACGCGGTGTGTCACGCCGCCGACTACCTGATCTACCGCGCGCCGTACACCGGGACGATCGGCGCGTGGTCTCTGATCGGCAAGGTGACGGCGAACACCGCGACCGACTTCACCAACCCAACCGGTAACTCGACCACCAACACCAGCGGGGGCGGGGCGATCGAGAAACCCTTCATGGACACCGGAATCGTCGGGACGCCCACGGGGAGCAGCGGCACACCCACCGCTACCACGGTCCCGGCCGATCAGGGCACCGCGGTCGAGAGCCCCTACGAGCAGAACCCGGCCCTGGATGCCGCGTTCGCCGGCACGATGGACGGCGGGATCAAGTACTTCGGCTCCGATGCCTCGAAGCCGTATCCGAATCCGGCCGACGGTTCGTTTGCCACGGGAGCCTACGGCGGTGCGGAGTACCCGACCGGCGCGGCCTTCCAGGACGCGGGCGGCACGGCGATCCCGCGCTACCCGACCAACATCTACTACAACGTCTCGACGAACGCGCAGGAGGTCGACGAGTACCAGACGCTGTACGACCTGCCCACGTGCGCGCCGATCAGCGGAGTGACCACGTGCAACCCGGCGGGAACCCCGTTCACGATCGCGCAGATCATCGCGAGCGCCGACCAGGGCATGTTCCAGCACATGATGGGCAACGATCCCCGCCCGCACTACTTCCATCAGACGAACCTGATGAGCCAGCCGGGACAGGGCGACGGCCTGTTCTACGAGACGATCAACCCGCTGCTGAGCGAGTACAACACGTATTTCGCGGCCAATACGAATGCGCCGATCGAGCAGCCCACGATGGCTCAGATCGGCGTCCTGCTCGGCGAACAGGCCGGCTGGGCCGCGGCCAATGCCGCGCAGATCACCGGCTTCATCCAGAACAGGTCGGTGACCGTGCAGAACGGCGGCCCGGCGACCGAGATTCCCCTGACCGGCACCGACGTGGGCACCCCGTACGCCGGCACCCAGTCGGGTTGGACATTGGCGCCGAGCGGCACCAGCACCTACACCGCGCTCGCCGCCTGGCCAGCTCCGCCGACGGGCCCCGTGATCCCGACGCCACCGACTGGGTCCTCGCCCGGCAACCCGTCTGGACGGCTTGCCTACATCGCGATCCAGGCCGCCCCAAAGACGGTGTCGATCAAGAAGGGCAAGGTCGTGGTGTCGCTGAGGTGCGTGGCCACGCGAGGCAAGACCAAGAAGGGAAAGGTCTGCGCGGGCCAGTTCAAGCTCAAGGCGGCCGGCCGTGTCCTCACCCACAAGTTCCGCTTCAAGTCAGGCAAGATCGACCGCGTCGCTGTAACGCTCCCCAAGCGCATGCGGGCACGAGCCGCCTCCCTGCATCGCAAGCACCGCAAGCTCATCGGCGCGCTCGTGATCTCGACGAAGCAGCCGAAGGGAGCGGCGCGGATCACCTACGGCAAGCTGACGATCAGGGGATGATGAACGGGCGACGGTTGATCCTGGGTTTGGCCGTGAGTGCCATGTTGAGCGCGTGGCTGCTGCCGGCCACCTCAGCCGCGGCCGCCGAGACCGTCAAGGTCAGGTTCGCGTCCGACAGCATCGTCGCCGACGGCACTTCCACCACCACCGTGACGGCGGTCGTCACCAGCGCAGGGGTCCGGGTCACTGGACACACGATCGTATTTACGGCCAGCGACACTGGGGTCCAGTTCGGTGCTACCAGCGAGAACGCGAACGGTGCCTACGTCGCCACGCTCACGAGCTCGATCCACGCCGGGACCGTGATCGTGAGCGCTACCGACGAATCGGTCACGCCGACGGCAGCCGGGGACGGGACGTTGACGCAAACCGCCGGTCAGGCCACCACTATAGG
>Ga0187766_10002104_pt1 | contig 11758 bp, 11 predicted proteins | sample 0216_QUI02_MP05__4_FD_132971 | JGI IMG/M metagenome (GOLD analysis project Ga0187766, IMG submission 132971) | Tropical peat soil microbial communities from peatlands in Department of Meta, Colombia - 0216_QUI02_MP05_20_MG | ecosystem: Environmental > Terrestrial > Soil > Wetlands > Peat ... | reverse complement strand
CGGCCGATCCCGCGCGCGGCGCCCGTCACCACCGCCACCCTGTCCTTGAGCATCATGACTGCTCCTCCTCGACGCTGAGCTGAGCTCGGTTCAGAAGCCGCATCAACCTACCACACGCCGCGGGCCTCCGCGACCAGCCGAGACCCAGCGGCGGGCCCGATTATCCCTCGCACTCCGCCATCGGCGGCGGCCGGCCATGCGCACAGGCGGACCCGCGACCCGGGCTTCAGGTCTGCTTGCGGTGCTTCGCCGCTGACCGCCCGCCGCGCGGCCCGCCTCGCCAGCACGACCGGGCGGGGGCGATGTCGACCGCCAAGCTCAGCCGCGTGCGCCCCGGCGCAGGGCGGCGGCGAACTCTGCTCCGAAGACGAAGACGATCCCCGAGTAGTAGGTGAACATGCTGAGGCCCACGAGGGCGCCGAGCGGGCCGTAGAGCCTGTCGTAGACCCCGAAGGTCAGGATGTACCAGCGGAAGATCTGCTTGGCCGACTCCCAGAGCACGCTCGCCAGGACCGCCCCGGCCAGCGCCGCGCCCGCCGGCACCTTGCGGTGAGGGAAGTAGCGGTACGCCACGAAGAAGAGGGCGGTGTTGATCCCCAGCGCGAGGAGGATGAAGACGGAGCGGATCCACTCCGCCGGCATCCCCACCGGCACCATCAGGAGGATCTTGAGCCACCCGAAGAGATCGGTGATGGCGATGCTGGCGAGGAACAGCACCCCCATCACCACCAGCATGAGGACATCCTTGAGGGTCTCGTGGACGATCCCCGGCCCCTCCCGGAAGCCGAAGACCTCGTTGAGCACCAGCCTCAGCGAGCCGAACAGCTGGCTCGCGAAGAGCAGCAGCACCGCGGTGCCCAGCAGGCTCGAGAGGTTCCGCCGCCTGACCACCTGTCCCAAGAGCTGGCGCATCTCTTCCTTGTAGACCGGCACGAACTGGCCGAGCTGGCTGACCACGGCGTCGGCCGCCTGCGACCGGCTCAGCACGAAGCCGAGCGCGGCGACGAGGAGGAAGAGAACCGGGGTCAGGCAGACCATCACGTTGAAGGAGAGGCCGGAGGCGAGGAACATCCCTCGGTGCACCCGGAATCCCGCGACGGCCGCCCTCAGCGCGCGAGCCAATCGATCCGACGCGGCGCGCGGCCCCTACACCACGCTCTTGATCAGGCCGCCGTCAACCTGGATGACCGTGCCCGTCACGTACGAGGCCCGGGCAGAGGCGAGAAAGACCACCACGCTCGCGAATTCCTCGGGGGTTCCGACACGGCCGGCCGGGATGTCGGCGGCGGAGAGGGCGATCTGCTCATCGAGCGTCCGGCCCGCGCGCCGTGCGAGGTCGGTCTGGTGGTGGACGAACCGGTCCGTCATGATGCGCCCCGGCAGGACGAGGTTGACGGTGATGCCGTCCTTGGCCAGATCGGTGGCGAGCGTCTTGAAGAGCCCGGCGACGGCGGGCCGGATGCCGTTGGATAGCACGAGGCCCTCGACCGGCTGCTTGACCGAGCTCGACTGGATGGTGAGGATGCGCCCTCCGCCGGCCTTTCTCATGTGGGGCACGACCTCGCGGATCAGCCGCACCGCCGACAGGTGGACCTGCTCGAAGGCCGCCCGCCACTGCTCGTCGGTGGTCTGCTCGAACGGGCCGGGCGGGGGTCCGCCCACATTCGCGATCAGGATGTCCACGCCGCCGAACGCCTCGGCCGTCCGCGCCACCGCGCCCGTGATGTCGGCGGCGCGCGTGGCATCGGCGGTGAGAGCGAGCACCTGGCCGCCTGTCTTCTGCCGCACCTCCGCGGCCGCCTCGGCGAGCGCCGCCTCGCCTCGTGCGCACATGGCCACGCGCGCCCCCTCGGCGGCGAGGCCCATCGCACAGGCCCGCCCCATGCCCTTGCTCGCGGCCATGACGAGTGCGACCTTCCCCTCGAGTCCGAGATCCATGGATCCTCCCCGCCGGGCGACCGGAAAGCGCGAGCCCCCGGATCTTTCCGCCGGCCAGATCAGGAGATCTGCTTGTAGAACTCTGCCCGGTCTCCACCTGTCACGTGAACCACCCGGAGCTCGTTGTCGCGCAGCACCTCGAGGGCGATCCGCTCCCCCGGGCCGTGGCGCCAGAGGCTCTGGTAGAGGTCCTTGCGAGTCGGAACCTCCTGCGAGTCGAGGGCGACGATGACGTCGCCCTCCTGGACACCGGAGCGCGCTCCCGGGCCGTTCGGCACCACCCCCGCCACCATCACGCCCTCCTCGAGCGGATGGGCGAACACGCCGAGCCACGCGCGCTGCGGACGGCTGACGACTCGCCCGTACCGCAGGAGCTCCTCGCGATTCTGCTCGTAACACTCCATGGGGATGGCCAGCGAGTTCCGGGCGAGCTCGCTCAGGTTGAGCGAGACGAGACCGGCCACCTGGCCGAGGAGGTTGAACAGCGCTCCGCCGCCGTAGCCGGGATTGGGCGCGCTCGACACCACGCTCCGCTCCAGGAAATACTCCCAGTGCGCCTCGAACTCCCCGAGATAGGTGACGATGCCGCTGGCAACCCGCCGCTCCCGTCCTCCCTGGGAGGCGAGGGCGAAGACTGGTGTCCCCCGCGCGAGGGCATCGGAGTGGACGATGGGCGGGGCCGGCAGGCCCTGGCGCTTGACCTTCAGCAAGGCCAGGCCGACGTCGAAGTCCTGGGCGACGATCTCCGCGCGCTGCGACCGGCCGCGCTCGAAGGTGATCTCGATCGACTTCCCGCCCATCACCACGTAGTTCACGGTGAGGATCAGGCCGTCGCGGCTCACCACGATCCCCGTGCCCATCCGCTCGTCGCCGAGCATCCGCGTGGAGGGATGGGCCGACGGCACCTCGGTGTGGATGTGGACCACCGCGGGCAGCACGTGCTTGAGAAGCTCGACCGACGCGTCCATCGCTATCGATGTCCTTCGGGGGTGACCGCGGGTTCACGCTAGCACGCGCGAGCGCCGCCGCGCAACGCCGGCCCGCGCTATCGAGAGGGCGCCTTGAGATACCGGGCGAGGAATGCCTCCACCTGGCGGTGGGCATCGGCGGCGGCCGCGGCCTGATACGCCACGGTGGCACCGTGGCCGCCCGGCTTGGTGTCGTTCTCCACCCCGGCGAGGACCTCTTTGGGCTCGCCCTCGACATCGAAGTAGTGATAGGCCCCGGGATAGACGACGATCGTCGCGTTCGCCCCGCGCGAGCGCATGGCGCTCACCATCTCCTCGCACTTGATCGCCGGCGTCCAGTCGTCGGCGGCGCCGATCAGCACCAGGAGCGGACGGATGACCTGCTCGTTCACCAGTGAGGAGCACCCGCCCGGATAGGCGCCGATGGCCGCTGCGAAGCCGACCGCAGGCAGCTCTACACCGCGCTTCCTCGCCCGCTCGAGACTTGGCCCGTTGATGACGGACATGGCGTAGACGCCGCCCTGCGACCAGCCGATGGCGGCCACGCGGTCGGGGCGGATGTCGGGCAGCGACTGCAAATAGCGGAGGGCGCCGAAGGCGTCGTCGAAGCGGGCGGTGATGGGGGGTTCGTCCGGTGACGACTGGCAGTCGCCCTTCAGGTGACGAGGGCCGAAGCTGTCGACCACGAGGGCCGCATACCCCTGGTCGGCGAACCAGCGCGCCCAGCGGTACGACTGCGCCTCGAGGCCGCCGCAGCCATGGAGCTGCACCACGGCGGGAAACGGACCGTCGCCGGTCGGCCGAACCAGGGTGGCGTCGAGCTCCTGGGGCGAGCCGGGGGTGACGTTGGCGAATGTCACCGCGCGCGTCCGGGGCTCGCCGGAGCAGCCCGCCAGCGCGGCCAGCAGCGCCACACTCACCAGCCACGCCCAGCCTCGCATGACCGGCTCAGCATACTCCAGAACTCCGCCGCGGCGCGGCGCCGGGGTGGAGTAGAATTCGCGTGAGAGCGCCCGCATGATCGCCGACCGTCCCCTGTACACCGGCTGTCCCGACAGCGTCGCCGCGGGTCGCCGCGCCACCGAGGCCCCATCGACCTGATGCCCGAGACGGGACCGGCGGGGCTCCCGTCCTTCTACGACAGCCCGCTCCTCTTCGGCCACGACCCGAGCCGCGGCCTGCTCGCCTTCGAGCCCGACGAGCAGCTCGTGCGGATCTATTCCCGCCACGACGGCGCCGTGGCGATCTCCCCGGAGCCGTTCCGGCCGTTCCTCCTGCTGACCGATCCCGACCTCCTCCACGGGTGGAAGGGCGACGCCGAGTTGACCCCGCTCGACGGAGATGGCGCCTATCGCTGGCTGGCCGAGGTGCCGTCGTGGAGCCAGGGACTGCGGGCGCGGGACCACTGCCAGCGCGTCTCCGGACGCGGCGTTGGCGCCCCCGACGCCCCCTATCGATTCCTCGCCGATCCGGTTCATCAGTTCCTCCTGAGAACGGGAAGGACCTCGTTTCTCGGGATGACCTTCGACGGCCTCCACCGCATGGCGCTGGACATCGAGGTGACGACCGCGCCCGGCTACGAGTTCCCCAACGCGGCCCGCGAGTCGGACCGGATCATCGCGATCGCCCTCGCGGACTCCCGGGGCTGGCGCACGGTGCTCTCCGGCGGCCAGATGTCGGAGGCCGAGCTGCTCGCCGAGTGCTCGCGGATCATCCGCGAGCGCGATCCCGACGTCCTCGAAGGGCACAACCTGTTCCGCTTCGACCTGGAGTATCTGGAAGCGCGCGCGCGGCGTCGGCGGCTTCCCCTTCTCTGGGGGCGCGACGGCTCCGGGCTCCGCAGCTACGCCTCGCGGATGCAGGTCGCCGACCGCTCGATCAGCTACCGCCGCTACTCGGTGGTCGGCCGTCACATCGTGGACACGTGGATCCTCGCCCAGCTCTACGACGTGGCCGCCCGCGATCTGCCCTCCTACGGGCTCAAGGACGTGGCGCGGCATTTCGGCGTGGCGGCGCCGGGCCGCACCTATCTGGCTCCCGAGGAGATCCCGCGCATCTTCCGGGACGACCCCGACCGGCTGATGGCTTACGCCGGCGACGACGTGGCGGAGACGCTCGCGCTCTCGGCCATCTTCTCGCCGCCCTATTTCGTCCAGGCCCAGGCCCTGCCCTTCGACTACCAGACGACCGTGCTGCGCGGAAACGCCACCAAGGTGGACGCGCTGCTGATGCGGGCGTACCTCCATAGACGGCGGGCCATTCCGGCCCCCGGAGCCGGCCAGTCCGTGGCCGGTGGCTACACGGCGGTATTCCAGCGCGGAATGGCGCGCGAGGTGCTCCACGTGGACGTGGCATCGCTGTATCCCTCGATCATGCTAGGTCAGGGCCTGTTCCCCGCCTCGGACCCGCTCGGGGTCTCCGCCTCGCTCCTGCGCGACCTCAAGGCCTTTCGACTCTCGGCCAAGGCCCTCGCCCGCGAGGCCTCGGACGAGTCAGAGCGCGCGCTGCTGGGCGGCCTTCAGCAGACCTTCAAGATCCTCATCAATTCCTTCTACGGCTATCTCGCGTTCTCCCAGGGTCACTGGAACGATTTCGACGCGGCCAACCGGGTCACCTCCGAGGGCCGCCGCCTGGTCACCGCGCTCATCGACCGCCTCAACGAGATCGGCGCGACGGTCATCGAGGTGGACACCGACGGGCTCTACTTCGTTCCTCCCGGCGCGCCCCCCGACGAGGAGGCGCTGCTGGCCAGCCTGGCGGCCGTGCTTCCCGCCGGGATCCAGCTCGAGCTGGATGGCCGCTATCCGTCGATGTTCAGCTACAAGATGAAGAACTACGCGCTGCGCGACGAGCGGGGCAAGCTCGTCGTCAAGGGCTCGGGGCTGCGCTCGCGTGGCCTGGAGCTCTTCCAGCGCTTGTGGCTGGAGGAGATGTTCCACCTCCTGCTGGCCGGCCGGCGCGCCGAGATTCCGGCCCTCGTGGCGCGCTGGGAACAGGACTTCCAGGCGCACCGCGTGCCGGTCAAGCAGTTCATGAAGACCGAGACGCTCCAGGACTCGCTCTCCGCGTATCAGGAAAAGCTCAAGAGCGGCCGTCGAAATCCCTCCGCCGCCTACGAGCTGGCGCTCCGGTCCTCGCGACCGTATCAGCCCGGGGACCAGGTCTCGTACTACGTGACCGGCGATGGGTCGCGGATCAAGGTCAACGAGGCCGCCAAGCTCGCGACGAGCTGGGATCCGCTGAGTCCCGACGAGAACACCTCCTACTACGTGGCGAAGCTCAGGGAGCTCTACGAGAAGTTCCGCCCGCTCATCGAGCAGGACGGCCTCGCTCCGGTCACGGCCGACGAACCGGAGCCGGAGCAGAGAGAGCTCCTGTTCGAGCCGTAGCGGGCTGCTGAGCTCCGCTTCCCGCGCGCCCTCCGCGAGGCGCTCCCCAGCACGCCTCCCTCGCCGCCCTCGGGCGCCGCCTCGCATCCGGGCCTTTGCGCGGAAAGCCTGCGTCTGGTGGCCTCTCGCTCGTGCCGCCGCTTCGAAGCGCCTCCGCGTCTTTCAGCATCCCGGGGAGGCGCGACACCCCGCTTCCGTCACCAGACGAGCGAGAGCTGGGGCGAGCGGGGCGGCGACTCGTCCCTGACCCGTTCCTCGCGGCTCCGCGAGCTGAAGCCGGCGTCGCGAGCCAGCTGATCGACGAGGCGCTCGACACGCGCGCGGGAGTCGCGCGGCGCCGAGCCTGGCGTCGGATAGAGCTCTCGATAGCGGTCGAGCAGCCACGGGAACTCCCTCTCGACGAAGCTCATGAAAAAGGCCCTGACCATCGGCGTGCGGAGGAACAGGACCTGGCAGATCGCCTCGGCGGCGCCCGCCGACCGAGCGGCGCGGAGTAGATCCGACAGCCCGGCCCGCCCGTCGGTGATGAGCGGGAGCACGGGCATGATGAACAGCCTCGTGGCGACTCCCGCCTCGGACAGGGCTCGCATGGCCCGGAGCCTCAGGTCCGGACGAGGGGCGCGAGGCTCGATCAGCCGGAGGAGGTCGGCATCGAGCGAGATGAGGGAAAAGTTGATCTGGAGTGTCGATGTCTTGGAAATCTTGAGGAGAAGGTCGAGGTCTCTCGCGATGCCCGACGACTTGGTGGTGATGCCCACGCGAAGCCCCGGCACACGACTGATGACCTCGAGGACGCCCCGGGTGATGTGAAAGCGTGCCTCGGCCGGTTGATAGGGGTCGGTCGCGGTGCCAATGGCGACTTCCTGGCCGGCCTCCCGCGCTCGGCAAAGATCGGCCACCAGGCGGCCCGCCTCGGCCCGCTTCACGTAGATGTGCTGCTCGAACTCTTCCGGTGCGCAGTGGCCCAGATACTCGTGAGTGGCTCGAGCGTAGCAATACCGACAGCCGAGCTCGCACCCGCGATAGGGATTCACCGTCCAGCCGAACGGCATGCTGGCCCCGGTGAGGCGGTTCATCAGATTCCTCGAGTTCAGATCGTGGAAGTCCACGCCTCTTCGCTGATCGACGACCTCGCCGATCCTCGGGGCGAGAGACGGAGCGGGCACTCCGGGCTTCATGTCATGAGCTCCTCATATGATGAGTATATCTGGCCTAGAAAAAGGCCCCGAGGCTTGTCCCCGGGGCCGGCGATCTCGTTCTTGCCTATCTCCTCCAGCCGCCGCCTCCGCCACCACCTCCGCGCGAGCCGCCACCGCCTCCGCCACCCCGAGGTCCCCCGGCACCGCGCTGTGGCTGTGGCCGAGCCTCGTCGACCACCAGATTGCGATCCCGGAAGAGCCGTCCGTTCAACATCTCGACAGCCTTGGCCGCTTCCTCTTTTGTCGACATCTCGACAAAGCCGAAGCCCCTTGGCCTGCCGGTGAACTGGTCGGTCACGATGCGAACGGATTCCACCGTGCCCGCCTGCGCGAACAATTCGCGCAGGTCCTCCTCAGTGGCCTGAAAGGAGAGATTGCCAACGAACAGCTTTGCAGGCATCGCAAACCTCCTGCCGCGATCAGGACCGAGTGCTCACTCTCCCCGGCTCACTTGCGGCGCGTGGGGTGCCCAACTGCCCGGACGACGCATCCGCCGACGCGACCCGCAAGGCGCAAGTCCACCGACGTTGACCTACGGTACTGACGAGGCCTTGAGGTGTCAAGTGAATCTTCGAGCCAGAATGTTCTTTATTTCACTAGGTTATGCCCTTACTCCGCCGTGCGGGCCCCGCGACGTCGGGCCGGCGAGACGCTCGCCAACCGGAAAGAAATTCAAGCCCTGGCATAAACGGACCTAAATATGCGCCGTCGCCTCCAGTGCCGGAGTGCTCAAAGATAGACACCTCGAGTCGCGCCGCCGTCGACGGTGATCGTGATGCCGGTGAGGAAGGACGCTCGCTCCGAGGCGAGATAGCAGACGAGATCTGCGACCTCCTCGGGGAGCGCGATCCTCCCGAGCGGCATCGAGGCGTTCTGCTCCTTCGCGAAGGCTTCCACGTCGCGTCCAGCCGCTTTCGCCTGCTGCTGGACGAGATTGTCCCAGCGCTCGGTCTTCACCGGGCCGGGCGACACGCCAGTCACCAGCACGTTGGAGCGGGCGCCGAGATCGGCCAGAGCCTTCGTGAAATTGATCAGAGCGGCGTTGGCGGTGCCGCCCATCATGTAGGTCGGCGAGGGATTGCGCGCCGCCGCCCCGACCACGTTGACGATCCGCCCGCCGCCCTGTCGCTGCATGTGCGGCAGCACCGCGCGCGCCATCCGAATGTAGCCCAGCAGCTTGAGGCTCCAGCCATGAAGCCACTCCTCGTCCGGCGTGGTCAGGAAGTCACCGCCCTTGATGGCGCCGGCGTTGTTGACGAGAATGTCCAGCCGCCCGAGCCGCGAGAGCGCGTCGGCGGCGAGGCGATTCACGGACCCGAGGTCGCTGAGGTCGGCGGCCGCGGTGAGGATGCGGGCTCCGGTCGCCGCGCCGATCCCGTCGGCGGCGCGCTCGAGCGCGTCTCCGCCCCGTGAGCAGATCATCACCTGCGCGCCTTCCGCGGCGAGCGACTGCGCCACCGCTCGACCGATTCCCTTGCTGCCACCGGTGACGAGTGCCGTCTTGCCCTTCAGTCCGAGTTCCATGATCGATCCCTCGCGGTAGCGGGTGGTGTGGTTGGAGAGTCAGGGCCCGGCCCCGGCCGCGCGCCGGCCGCAGCGGGGAATGGCGGGACGGCCGTCCAGTCGACCTCACGGGCGGTGATCGCGTCGAGCGAGACGAGCCGGCCGAGACATTTCTCGACGGCGGCGGCGAACGCTCCCAGATCCCGCCCGCCGATCTCGCCGCCCGCCGTCCTGGCCACTCCGTCGCGCAGAAGGGCCCGCGCCCCCGCCAGGTTGCCATTGGCGAGATGCTGAAAGCCTACCGCGATCTGGATGAGGCCCTGAAGCGTCTGGCGGTCGGCGCCCGCGGCCTTCATCCAGTAGGGCTCCAGCAGCTCGTGCACCTCGAAGTACAGTCCGGCGTCGAAGAGCCGGGCGGCCGCGGCGAGCGCCGTCTCGAGCGGAGCCGGGGATGGATCGAGCGGCCGATCGCGGATCGCCCGCCACGCGCGGCCGGCGCGCTCGGCGAACTCGGCCGCGTGATCCCCGTGACCGCCGCCGAACTCGAGGGCTCCGTCGCGTTCCTCGAAGAGCTCGTGGGGGACGCCGGGCGGAAGGTCCTCGGGCCGGGCCTTGCCGAGGCCCGCTCCGATCGTGGCCACCGCCTCCAGCCCGCGCCGCCGCCCCGGGTCGTGCAGCGCATCGATGATCAGCTCGGCCAGACAATTCCTGAGCGGGAGCGGCAGCCTCACGCGCGGGCGCCAGCGGGCCGCCGCGGGCGCCCGCGAAGCAGAGGGGCCTCTTTCAGCATCCGGCGGCTAGGGGAGTCGCTCGACGCGGGTGCCGGCGATGAGATCGTGGAGCGCGCGCTTGTCCGCGCGCAACCCCGCCATCAGGTATCCGATGCCGAGGGCGAGCGCGGAGAGCCAGGAGGCGAACTGTCTGAGCGCCGATTGCCCGAGCGAGAGCGGCCCGCCCTCGAGAGTCACCACGCGCACGTGCATCACCATCTTCCCCACCGTCTGGCCGCCCTGCCAGTGGAAGATGATCGGGTAGAGCGTGCTCAGGAAGAAGCTGAGCGCCCGGAAGGCGGCGCGCAGCGGCCGCGCCGACAACGCCCATCCGAAGACGAGCCACACGCCGAAGGCGAGCGCCGCCTCGGCGATCGTGAGCACCACGGCATCGATCGCCACGGCGACGGCCCTGATCCAGAAGCCCGCCGGTGGGCGCGCGAACGACCCGTCCATCCCGACCGACGCGTGGCCGATGGGCAGCGGGCTGCTCGGCTGTCCCACCGGCGCGCCGACGACGGCCATCTCGGCGCGATAGCGCGCGACCTCCACGCCGCAGCGCGGGCACATCGCCCCTTCGACCGCATCCAACCCGCACTTCGGGCACGTTCTGGCCATCGGTGGCGCGTATCCTAGCACACCGCCGGTCGCGCCAACTACCACCGCTCGGTATAATGCCCGCATGATCTCGGTGAGCGACGGCCAGGCGCGGATCCTGGCCCAGGTCACCGCGGTGGCCCCACCCGAAATCGTGCCGATCGGCCGCTGCCTGGGCCGCGTCGCCGCCGAGGATGTCCGATCGTCGATGGACGTGCCGCCCACCGACAACTCCGCCGTGGACGGATACGCGGTCGGCGCGGCGGACATTCCCTCCACCGGCCGGCGCGGTCTCGACGTGGTGGCAGAACTTGCCGCGGGGACCGTGTTCGACGGCGCCCTGACGCGCGGTCAGGCGCTCAGGATCATGACCGGCGCGCCAATGCCGGCCGGCGCCGACACGGTCTACCCCCAGGAGATCGTCACTCGCGAGGAGGGCCGCATCCTCGTGCCACCCATCGAGCGGGGCGCCAACGTGCGCTTCCGCGGAGAGGACGTGAAGGCGGGCGCCGTGGTCCTCGCCGCCGGCACCGTCCTTCGCGCCCAGGAGGTCGGCGTCGCGGCGTCCCTCGGCCTGGCCCAGCTCGTGGTGGCCCAGCGTCCACGCGTGGCGATCCTCTCGACGGGCGACGAGGTCGCCGAGCCGGGCACCGAGCGCAGGCCCGGGCAGATCTACGACTCCAACCGCTTCGCCCTTCGGGGGCTCGCCGAGACGGCGGGAGCGATCGCCGCCGATCACGGCATCATCCCGGACGTCTACGACGAGCTCAGGCGATCCCTCCTGGCGGCCGCCGCGAGCGCGGACGTGGTGCTGACCTCCGGCGGCGTCTCGGTGGGCGACTACGATCTCGTCAAGGCCGTGCTCGGGGACGTCGGCACCATCGACTTCTGGCAGGTGGCGATGCAGCCAGGGCGGCCGATCGCGGTAGGGCGCATCGGTTCCGCCCACTTCTTCGGGCTTCCCGGCAACCCCGTGGCCTGCATGCTGACCTTTCATCTGTTCGTGCGCCCGGCCCTCTGGAAGCTCGCTGGCCGGAGAGATCTGTTCGGCTCCGGGTGCCACGCCGTCGCCATCGAGCCGATGCGCAAGAAGATCGGGCGCCGCGAGTTCAAGCGCGGCATCCTGTCGTACACCGGCGAGCGCTGGGAAGTGCGGACCACGGGCCCCCAGGGCTCGGGCATCCTCACCTCCATGACCACCGCCAATTGCCTGATCCTCATCGAGGAGGAACGCGGCGACGTCCGCCCCGGTGAGACCGTCTGGGTCGAGCCGTTCGGAGCCGCCTGAGGAGTACGCTGGCGTGCCACAGCGGATCGAGGTCGACCTGATCGATCGCGTCCAGCCCCTCGTGCGAGAGCTGGTCGCCTCCCGCGCGCGCGGCCTGGCCCACCTG
>Ga0187766_10002103_pt1 | contig 11763 bp, 10 predicted proteins | sample 0216_QUI02_MP05__4_FD_132971 | JGI IMG/M metagenome (GOLD analysis project Ga0187766, IMG submission 132971) | Tropical peat soil microbial communities from peatlands in Department of Meta, Colombia - 0216_QUI02_MP05_20_MG | ecosystem: Environmental > Terrestrial > Soil > Wetlands > Peat ... | reverse complement strand
CTGTTGCTCGTACACCTTGATTGGGCGCCGGTAAGTGCGCACCTGCCTCCGGGCTTCAGCCTTGTAGGCGATCTGGTCTTCGGCTTCAGCATGCTGATAGTCATTTTTGATGACTCCAGGATGCGGACTCGGCGCCTGGGAGTGATCAACTCTCTGACCGGCAGCATCAGCCGGGCCCAACAGTATGGCCCGATGTTGGCCACGGCCATGGAGGAACTGAAGAACCTCATGCTGGCGAAAGCCGCCTGGTTTCGCCTGCAAGAGGACGGCAAGATGGTTATCGTCCAGCAGATCGGGTTGTCGCAGGATTTCGTGCGCGACCGCGGCTCGGTGCCTTCGGATGACAATTTCGAGCAAACGCTCAGCGTGGTTGCTCCGATCGTATTACGGACCTCCCGTGCCGACGACTCGGCTCGCCCTTATTTGAAGCGGGAGCGCTTCAACCATGTGGTTTTGGTCCCCGTGCAGGGAAAGAAGACATCCATTGGAATCCTCGCGCTGGGCAGCCGCCACCGCCTGTCGTACACCCCTGAGGAACTGGAGTTCCTGGCTACCAGCGCAAATCAACTGGGTTTGGCTGTGGAGAATCTGCGCCTCGTCGAACAGATTGTGCGCTCACACCGTCAGTGGGCTAACACGTTCGATTCGATTCAGGACATCGTGCTCGTGCATGACTCCGAATTCCGCGTGATGAAAGCCAATCGCGCCTTGCTCGAACGGCTCGGCCAGGCCCCGGCCGATGTCGCTGCACAGCCCTGTGAGAAGGTCCTGCCGCGACTTGGAGACTGGACCGGATGCCCCTACTGCAGCAAGATTGCCGATACCCTTCGTGAGGCCCCGGACCCCTGTTTTGGCGGATATTCCATGATCTCGACTTCCTCTTACACGGAGCAGGGAAGCCAGCAGAAGGGCACGATTCACGTCGTTCGCGACACCTCCGAACGCCGTGACGCGGAGGAGAAATATCGGTTGCTATTTGAGCAGGCCCAGGAAGGGGTATTTGTTGCCACGCCCGAAGGCAAACTCCTCGAATGTAACGAGGCCTTCGTGCGAATGGTGGGATACGCCAACCGGGCGGACGTGCTGGCCGCAAACCTTGATACAGACATATACGCATTCCCCGAGCAAAGGGAAACGCTACGACGTGAGCTTGACGCCCATAGCTTTGTCAGAAACTTTGAAGTGACCTTGCGGCACAAGAGCGGAGCGCTGCTCAATGCTCTTGAGAGTAGCGTCGCTATTCGCGATGCCGCACGGTCGGTCGAGCGCTACCAGGGATTTCTGTTAGACATCACGGAAAAGAAGCGAGCTGAGGATGAGATTCGCCGCCGCAATCGTGAACTGAACGCGCTGAATGCGATGGCGGTGATTGCGACCCAATCTTTCGACCTGGACGAAATTCTGAACCTCACCCTGCGGCAGGTGATTTCTCTGTTGGCCGCGGAGCGAGGCTCCATTTACCTCGCCGACCCCGACCAGACGACTTTTCGCCGTCGTGCCAGTTGGGGGCAGCGTAATGCCGATCGGGGAAAATTTGCGGAAGTTCACTTGCCAGATGGCTTTGGCGACCTTGTCACCCGCTCTCGCACTGAAGTGATTACGCCGGAGTTTCTGCCTCACCTGCCCGGGGCAGTCGCCGAATTCATTCAGGCGGATGGCCTCAGCTCGTGGATATGGGTTCTTCTGTGGAGCAAGGACAAGCCCATGGGCGCGATGGGCATCAGCAGCCGCAAAGAACAGGAATACACCGGCAATGACGAGAACCTGTTGGTGGCGATCGGCCGTCAACTGGCTACGACCGTCGAAAAGGTGCGCCTCTATGAGGAAAGCTGCCGGGCCTACGAGGACCTGCGCAAAACCCAGGAGCAGTTGTTGCAAAGTGCAAAGATGTCCGCGGTTGGGCAGCTGATCGCCGGAGTGGCCCACGAACTGAATAATCCTTTGACCGCGATTCTGGGTTATGCGCAGCTTCTGGAGAGCGAGAGCCTCAGTGACCGCGCGTCGGAATTTGTAAATAAATTGTTTAAGCAGGCGCAAAGGACCCATCGGGTGGTCCAGAACTTGTTGTCTTTTGCGCGGCAACGCAAGCCGCAGAAAGAAAGCGTCAACATCTGTAAGGTCCTGGAGGAAACGCTGGCCCTGCGCGACTACGACCTGCGCGTCAACAACATTCAGCTGGAGTGTGAATTCGAAGCCGAGCTCCCTACGGTCACAGCAGATCCGCAGCAAATGGAGCAGGTGTTCCTTAACATCATTAACAATGCGGTCGATGCGGTACTACAGAACGGCAAAGACAAACTTCTGAGAGTTCGTCTGTTTCGAAAGGATGCCACCGTCCATGCGGAGTTTCAGGACTCGGGACCCGGCATTAAGGAACCTGACCGCATCTTCGAACCGTTCTACACCACCAAGAGTGTGGGGAAGGGCACCGGTCTCGGGCTAAGCATTTGTTATGGCATCATCCAGGAACATGGGGGCAGCATCTCAGGACGCAATCACCTGGAAGGGGGTGCCATCCTTGAAGTCGTGTTGCCTGCAGCCGAAAGTGGTGTGCCCGCAGAAAAATCACTTCCCGCTCCTCGGCATGATCTGGTCATTCAAGGCCGCATATTGCTGGTTGAAAGCGAGGAAGCCGTTCTGGAATTCGAGCGAGATGTGCTGACCGGAGCGGGGGCGTCGGTTGTCACAGCTGCCAGCGCCGAAGCCATGAAATCACAGTTAAAAGAACAGCCGTTTGATGCCCTGATTCTTGACGGTGCCGTGCCCGGGGCCGAAAGCCTGACCGAACTGCTTCGCTGGATCTCGGAAAACCACGGCGGATTGGAGCGGCACCTGCTGGTTACCTTCTCCAATGCCGCTGAGCTGGAGGTCCGTACTTTCCTGCAGGATAAAAGCGTGCCGTTTTTGGTAAAGCCATTCGAGGTCGCAGAACTGATCACCCAGGTGCGCCAGTTACTGCAGAAAGCGCAAGCCGCCGGAGCAAGCTAACTGCTCCTCAACCGCGGGCTCATCGCCTGGCTGCCTGCTTCCTCACTACTTTTTCAAAATTGGATTGTACCCATCGCTAATCAGCTTGCCCCGCAAGGCTTCGGCATCTTTGATGTCGGCATAGGGTCCACACTGCACGTGCAACAGCTTGTCAGAGGGCGCGGTCGCTGAGAAGGCCGGATATTGCTTGCTTTTGAGCGCGTCAACCAAAGCGTCCGCATCTTCCTGCTTGGTTACTGCGGCCACTTGCACATAGTAACCGTTCAATACGGGAGGAGCGGTAGGGTCGGGAGCCGTTGCCGCCGCACTCGGGCTCGGCGCATTCCCGTTGGCGGCCGCGTTGTCCGGCGCAGGTTGGCTATCCGTTGTTTTGGCAGCGTTCTCCAGGGCCGGCGAAGGTGTGCTTGAGGAGGTCTTGGCGGTGACCGGCCGTATTACGGCCGCAGCCGGAGTTGGGGTCATCGCTTCCGCTGCCGAAGGTTTTAGAGCAGCTTGTTTTCCCAGCGAAAACCCGGCGGCGAAGAACACGGCGCACAGCGCCACGAGCGCGAAAAACAGCGCCAGCATCTTGCCCGTGCCCAGCGTGATCTCTGTGTCCTCAGATGCTGCGGTAGGCATGTATTCCTCGTCTCATCAGTTTTATCGCTGGGCCGCGGTCTGCGCACGCTCAATTCCGGTGTTGCCCAAAAGTTTCTGCATTCCAGAGAAGAAGTCTACCGGCACGGGGAAGATCACGGTCGTGTTCTTCTCCACGCCAATCTCGGTCAAGGTTTGCAGATAACGCAGCTGAATGCTGACCGGCTCGGTCGCCAGCAACTTGGAGGCGTCCACCAATCTTTGCGCTGCCGAGAATTCTCCTTCTGCGTGGATGATTTTTGAGCGTTTTTCGCGTTCTGCCTCCGCCTGCTTTGCCATTGCCCGCAGCATCGATTCCGGCAGGTCGACTTGCTTGACCTCAACGTTAACTACTTTCACCCCCCACGGAGCAGTGTGTTGGTCGAGAATGCTTTGCAACCGCAGATTGATCTTGTCACGGTGGGCCAGCAATTCATCAAGCTCCTGCTCACCCAGCACCGACCGCAAGGTTGTCTGGGCAAACTGCGAGGTCTGGTAAACGTAGTTCGAGACCTCGACTACCGCCTTGCGCGGCTCAATCACGCGAAGAAAGATCACTGCGTTTACCTTCAAGGTCACGTTGTCCCGAGTAATGATGTCCTGGGGTGGCACTTCCAGGGCTTCTTGGCGAAGTGAAACACGCACCATGCGGTCCACCGGCGCGAATACCAGAATGATCCCAGGCCCCTTGGCGGCAGGAAGGAGGCGTCCCAGCCGGAAGATCACGCCACGCTCATATTCTGCGAGAATCTTGATGGAACTCAGTATGTATAGGACGACGATAATGATGGCGATTGTAGAGAAACCAAATCCCAGCTCCATATGAGCCTCCACACCTGATTGTCAGCGAACGCTCCTGCGGCGGATTGTATCGCAGTTTGTTACGTGGGAGCGGTGATTCCAAAGTGAACTGTTATCTCGCCGGATGCGGTAGCGCAGTTGACCGCGGGGACCTGAAGCCCAAGTCACTTTAGGGATCTTTCTGCGGGTACCAGGGGTTCACTTCGGCGCATTGCGCAGCATGAACGCCTTGATCACAATGTTGTTCGGCTGGATGCCGACCGGGATCATCGTCAGCAGCGAGTACTCCCCCGGCTCAAATTTTTTCTTCGGCGTGCGCTTCTGAATCACGGTCACGTCTCCTGACTCCGAATCCACGACCAGCAGATAATTCTGGCTTTGAGAGAGCGCCAGCCCATCAGGACGGCTGCCGACTGGCAAAACTGCAACAATCTTGCCGCTGTCTATGTCATAAACCGCAACCGAATTCGATCCAAAATTGCTGACATAAAGCCGGGAATTATCCGTACTCACTACCCCTCGTGCCGGATGGCTTCCAATCAAATAGCTGCCGCCGACTTCATCATTCCCGGTCTCGATGATCGAAATGTTATCGGAGTCAAAATTGGTAACAATCAGCTCGCCCCCGTCCGGCTTCAAAGCCAGGTGGACCGGGGTTTTACCCACGTCGAGCAGGGCCAGCAGTTTTCCGGCTTTGAGGTCGATAGATGCGACCTGGGCTGATCCGGTGCAAGCTACAAACGCCGTACTGCTATCGGGAACAATTGCAATGTCCTCCGGGTGCTCACACACCGCAATTGTGCTGGTCACGACCAGCCGTCGAGTATCGATTTCGCTGACAGTATTGTCTCCGCGGTTGCTTACCAGGACGGTCGCGCCATCCGATGAAACTCGAGCCAGCCCCGGAGACGCCCCCACGCGGATATTACCGATGACCATCCGCTTATCCAAATCGATTACAGAAACGTTCGCCGATCCTGAGTTCGCCACATATCCACGTTTTCCATCAGGGGAAACATCGATGAAATAAGGTTTCCCATGAACCCCGATGGTCGCCTCTACGGCGTTGCGCTCGGCATCGATGACAGTAACGTTGTTTGAACCCGCATTGACCACGTAAACCTCATTTTTCTTGCTGTTGGCCGCAATGCCGCTCGGCTCACTTCCCACCCGGATGGTCTTCGCCGGCTCAAACGTTCGCAGGTCGATAACGCTTACCGTGTTGCTCTTGCCATTGGTGATGTAAGCGTATTCGCGGTAAGAAGGCCCGTAATCGGTGATCTGTCGCTCGTGGAAATACCACCAGCCGAGGCCGGCCAGGACGGGGGCAAGGACAACGCTGAGGAGAAGCTTGCGCAAAGCAGTGAGTTGAGAATCAGAGAACTGAGTGACTTCCGGCTACCGCAGTTGCCTTCTATGCTCGTGCTCGCTTACCCATGGTTATGACTGCCGATGACATCTCTCCACCGGGAACTGTTTTTCCCACTACCGCCGCGATCTGCCGCACCTGCGTCATCAGTTCCTCGAATTGTTCAGGATAAAGTGACTGCATACCATCGGACAGTGCTTTGTCGGGATTGTTGTGAACTTCGACGATCAGCCCATCCGCGCCGACTGCAACCGCCGCTCGCGACAGTGGAATGACTTTGTTTCGTTTCCCAGTGCCATGGCTTGGATCCACCACGATTGGCAGATGGCTGAGGCGCTGGACCGCAGGCACTATGCTTAGGTCTAGCGTATTACGCGTATGATCGGCGAACGTGCGCACACCCCGCTCGCAGAGGATCACATTGTAGTTGCCTTCGCTCATCACGTACTCGGCTGCCATCAGTAATTCTTCCAGGGTCGCCGACATGCCTCGCTTGATCAACACCGGTTTGGTCGCGCGTCCAGCGCGCTTCAGGAGCGAAAAATTTTGCATGTTTCGGGCGCCAATCTGGATTACGTCGGCATACTCTTCCACCAGTTCCAGCGACTCATTATCAATAGCCTCGGTGACAATTCTCAGTCCGAATTGCTCCCGAACCTCGCTCATAATTCGCAAGCCTTCTTCACCCATCCCCTGGAATGAATAGGGAGAAGTGCGCGGCTTGTAAGCTCCGCCGCGGAAAAATTGGGCTCCGGCGCGCTGCACACACTCGGCCACAGCAAAGGCCTGTTCACGACTCTCGATCGCGCACGGTCCGGCGATGACGGTAAGCGTGGCCCCACCTATCGTGACGTCGCTGCCTGGGAAGCGGATAACGGTATTGTCTTCTTTAATATCGCGGCTGACCAGCTTGTAAGGCTTTGTAACCCGTATGACTTCCTGCACACCCGGCATTTCATCCAGCGTGCCGGGCTCGATTTCGCCCTTATTGCCGGTGATGCCGATGGCAGTCCGTTCGGCGCCCGGAATGGCGTGCGCCCGGTATCCCAGTGACTCAATTTTGTCGCATACGGCGCGCACCTGACTTTCAGTTGCATGCGCCTGCATTACAACCAGCATGTCCCCACCTCGAGATTGTCAGTTTATCGTTTAGGTCGGAATCCCGGCAAACCAGACTTTCCTGAATCATTTTCGCCGCGCCCGGCATCCTCAATCTTAGCCGATTGGCCTCGTGGCTTGAGGTTTGAGGCCAGTCGGATCGTCGCCCCTCGGCGACAATACAGGCCTTTCCAGCCGGCAATAGAGGATTCCAGGTATCGCCGCAGGAGCATCCTTGCTCCTGACTAGGAGTGATCGTTGGAGGTCGCCATGACACGTTACGTTGCGATAGTCTCAGTGTTGCTTTTGGTTTCAGGTTTCGCACTTGCCCAGTCACCATCGTCCGCCGTGTTGAACGAGGATCTGTTCGCATCCTTGGACGGTTTCGGCGCTGCTTCCGTCGATGCTCTGCCGCCAACTCCGGCCGAGCAGCACGAAATACAGCAGAACATCAAAGATATTCATTTCGACTTTAACCGCGCTGATCTGCGCCCGGAAGATCATTCAATTCTGGAAGCTGACGCGCAGTGGCTAAAAGCCCATCCCGATATGCTCGTCACCATCGAGGGTGATGCTGACGAACGCGGAGGCATCGTTTACAACGTTGTGCTCTCCGACGACCGGGCCGGCACCGCCAAGGACGCGCTTGTTTCGATGGGCGTGCCAGCCGGCCAGATCGTGTATGCAACCGGCTGGGGAAAGCTGTATCCCGTCTGCATGGAATCGGAAGAGAGCTGCTGGAGCCAAAATCGCCGCGCTCATTTTGCGGCCTGGTAGTTGCCTGTCGCGACGTGCGTCGAGCGTGAACTGGCGGGGTCGTGTGCGCGTTGACAACGCGCATTCGATGGCGAAGCTGGCATTAACCTGCGGCCGCTATACTCGGTAAATGGCGCGTTCACTCGCCCAGGAACAAGACATCCTTAAGCTGCCCGCACCCAGGCGGCCGCCGCGGTTTACTTCGCGCCGGATCGGCATCCACACTTCCTCTGCTGGGGGCGTGCAGAACGCGGCTGAGCGAGCGTATCGGCTTGGCTGCAACACGTTTCAGATTTTTTCCTCCAGCCCCCGGCAGTGGGCGCCGTATGAGCTCGCCAGTCTGCAATGCCGCCAAATGACGCAGCTGCGCCATCGATACAATCTGAAGCCGCTGGTCATCCACACCAACTACCTCATCAATCTTGCTGCGACAAACGAGTTATTTCTACGAAGGTCGATCGAGGCTTTTCGTGGGGAAGTGGAGCGGGCCCTGGCCTTGTGTGCCGAATATCTGGTGCTTCATCCTGGTTCATTTCGCGGCGCACACCGCGAAGCCGGTTTGCTGCAGACCGCAGCCGCAATCGCTGCCGCCACTCAGGGATTGGATCTGGCGAAGGGCGGCCTCACCATTCTGATTGAAAATACCGCTGGTGCAGAGTTCTCCCTGGGAGGCAGTTTCGAGCAGGTTGCCGAAGTGCTTGATCGCCTGCGCGGCGTCGTTCCAGTCGCTGCCTGCATCGACACCTGCCATGTCCACGTTGCCGGATACGACATCGTCAGCGAAGCTGGGATGAGCGCCACGCTCGCTCATCTGGATGAGACGATCGGCCTGAAGAATGTTCCCGTCTGGCATTGCAATGACGCGAAAGCCGCGCGCGGATCGAAACTCGACCGGCATCAGCACGTCGGGAAGGGAACCATCGGACTCGAACCATTTCGCCGCCTGCTGAACCATCCTCGGCTCGCCCATGCCGCATTCATTGCCGAAACCCCCATTGACCACCCCGGAGATGACATGAGAAATGTCGCCAGGTTGAAAAAACTGGTGGCAAAAAACACAACCGGTAGGATCACGCCTCCCGGCCCGTCATTCCGAGGGAAGTCGAGGAATCGGCTTCACCAGACGTGAGGACGGGCCAGGTTTGACCCCAATTTCCGTGCTCACGTATATTCGAATCGCAGGGGCAAGATAGACGTCTGATGCAAACCTGGGCGGTTAGCTCAGCTGGTTAGAGCGCCTGCCTTACAAGCAGGAGGTCGCAGGTTCGAGTCCTGCACTGCCCACCACTGACTTACTATTATTTCAGTAGTTTGCCTCAGTTGCTTTGGCTCTTGCTCAGCCTCTTGTTTGTCACAACACTCCACGCGGCAAAGAAAACGGGTCCGAGACGGGCATTTTTGTGAGCCAGCAATTATTTCTGTGGATGTCTCGCGGAAGTATGGCGGGGCCTTCGCAGAAATTCGGACAAGAGAAAACCGCAAACAAGTACCAGGAATAGAAGATCATTCGTCACGCTTCGCACGATAAGCGCTGGGATAACCTCTCTGCAATGGCACTGAAGTGGTAAATAGGAAAAAATATAGGCAGAGACTCCGTCTCCCACTTCTTTCGCGTAGAGTCTCTGCCTTTGGACCGCAAAAACATAGGGGCTGCCTTGCTCGCAGCCCCAACAAAATCTCAAAACTGGCCTTAGACCTTACCGCTGACCTTTTAGCGTCCTGAACACGGCCACTTTGAATCGCTTGTGGTTCAAAAACCTCTTGCTCTTCATCGACTGAGCCGTCAGCGAATTCGCCTTCAGCGCATTGGATTGTTCCGACTCCGGCTGGCTGGCGATCAAAGCCTTCTTTACAGCCTGTCTGTTGCTGATCAATGATTTCTTTTGAATCGACATGTTTTCTCCTTGTGCGTCTCGGCGAACCGCTATTGGTTTAAAAGCCTTCTACCCTTCATTCCCCCAGGCTCTACGGTTTCCCTTTGAGGAATGTACGGTTGCTAAGGAACGTTCGGTTGCTGAGCAGCCTATTACTGAACATCCGCCTGCGCTCAAGCGCTTTCGCGGCCAGGGTTTTGGATTCTCCCACCGGTTTCGCGCTAACGCCCTTTGTCGCCTTCGCTGCTGGCTTTTTGCTAACCAATGACTTTTTCTGAACTGACATGTTGCATCTCCATTTCCGCGCCTTCGCGCTGGCATCTTTTTCATCTCCGCAGACAATGACATATTGTGCATGTCTTGTTCCAAACCGCACATTGTCCGGCGGCATCTGACAACACCCGCATTATCATGATCTTGGATTCTGCCCATCACGAGAATTGCTGCTCCGGCAAAAGCGCCCGGAGCCGAAAGAGATCAATAATTCATGTGGGAGTATTAATTTTTAATCTATCGATTCCGCTCGAGCGCAACTGGCATAGCCACAGGCCGTGAATCATCGCGATTCGGATGAGTTACTCCGCATAACTCTGTCACTACTTTCGAAATTCCATTCCTGATCCAACCCGCAGTCCGGCAGCTTTCCCGTTCTTCGAGAAGCTGCTAGGATAAATCTTGGCGGATAATTTGCTTAGTGCCGTTCAGTTCCGGCAGAGCAAGCTTGCAGCCATACGCAATTGCTCCGCATCGCCTGGCAATTGCGATCGCGCTGTTTCAGCAAGGGGACGTAGTTCAGTTGGTTAGAACGCTGCCCTGTCACGGCAGAGGCCGCGGGTTCGAGTCCCGTCGTCCCCGCCATCTTTTTCGGCACATTGCCAATGGCGAGTAATGCCTTAGCAGAAGGACCCCACAAAACTCCCCACAAACTGGGGTGAGTCAGTGCACAGTCGCGGCGGCATCTGGGGTCTGAAAACCAACACAGCAGGTTGGTCAAAACATCACAAAAAACTTTCCCACTTCCTGTCAGTTCCTGGCCAACACCGTTTGCTTTCCATTCTCGTTCTGAATGGTGAGTTGTTGGCATTGCGCCAGTGCTGCAGTCATGAGTAACGTGATCAATACCCGTGAAAGACGTTGTTTCATAACTCACACTCGCAGGATCATCACCTCGGTAGCTTTTATAAGGGCCGCGGCCGTCTGCCCCGCTTTGAGCTGCATCTCTCTGGCAGATCGTGCAGTGATGAGCGACGTGATGTGCTGACCACCGATCGAAATCGTCACTTCCGCTACCAGGCCACTGATTTGGACGGACTCAATCCGCCCTACTAGCTGATTGCGACCGCTTACGCGCCGAAGTTTCTGCTGGCGATCCGCTTCCGTCTTGCCTCGGCTTCTAAAGAGAAATCTGTCCACTTCGCTCTGCGGAATGCGGTGATGTCCACCCGCAGTTTGGATGCTGCGAATTTTTTTCTTGTAAATCCATTGCTTGATCGTGGGGTAGCTGATCCCCAATTGCAAAGCGGCGTCGCGAAGCTGCAGAAGTTCTCCACCTTCGACCCCGGATTTGCGGTTCCTCGGCACCGAGCCGAATCGTACAGTCACCAAAGATTCAGAGTCAATCTGGTACCAACGACGCCCCACGTATAGTCAGACTTGTGCCATAAATCACATTAAACCGTCCAGCATTAGACATGTAATCCGTATGTCATGTACACTTATCCACTTCTGTCCCAAACAACTGATTTTTCGAGGTCGAGATGCGCAAGGCTTACCCCTTTATCGCAGCGATTGGCTTTTTGCTTTCCTTCCCGGCGTTGGCCCAAACCGCTTCGACAACCCCATCCACTCCCGATCCCTGCAAGAGCGGCCATGAGTTCGCCACCACCGATTGCACCCTGACCTGGCACGGCATCACCGTGTACGGTGCGTATGACATTGGCGTGGGCTGGGTCAGTCACGGCTTACCGGAAAACGGCTATAACTATGAAGGCGCATCTCTGATAAGCCGGAACGGCTTTCAACATCGATTCCTCATCGCACCCAATAACCTGCAGCAGACGGGTCTGGGCATCAGGGGAAAGGAAGAGTTCCATCATGGCTGGTACGTTGTGTTCAACGCTTCCACTGGTATCAATCCCGAGTCCGGCCTGCTCGCCAACGCATCAAAGACTGACATCATCAACAACGGCCTTCCCAGGAAAAGCTATTCGTACGCCATCGACGGCGCGCGCGCGGGTCAACCCTTCAATGACGAAATCTATG
>Ga0187766_10002102_pt1 | contig 11764 bp, 13 predicted proteins | sample 0216_QUI02_MP05__4_FD_132971 | JGI IMG/M metagenome (GOLD analysis project Ga0187766, IMG submission 132971) | Tropical peat soil microbial communities from peatlands in Department of Meta, Colombia - 0216_QUI02_MP05_20_MG | ecosystem: Environmental > Terrestrial > Soil > Wetlands > Peat ... | reverse complement strand
CCACATCCATGCAGATGGTTCCCAGGTGGAGTTGGGGAACCGTCAATTTCTGGGCTGCGATCGCCTATGCGACTTCCGGCATGGAATGCCCTGGCATGATGGCCGGTGAGATCCGCGATCCGGAGGGGAGCATGCGTCGTGCGGGTTGGATTGCCTCGGGCTTTGCGACCGCATTTTACATCTCGGCCACAGTGGCCTTTCTCGTGGTGCTTCCCCCTGACAAAATCAGCGAATTGAACGGCTTCGCAGAGGCAGGAGACACAGCGGGCCGGCTTTTAGGCGCCGGGTGGCTCTCTCCCCTGATTGCCTTGCTGGTCGTGGCCAGTGGAGTCGGGTTGGTGGGAGGAATCGGCACAGCGACCTCACGGCTGCCATTTGCGGCCGGCGTGGATCGACTGTTGCCCGCGGCTTTCCGCCGGATTCATCCCAGATGGGCTACACCCTATGTATCCATCCTGGCTCTGGGACTGGTGGCGACCTTCCTGCTCGTCGCTTCCCAACTGGGGGACACCGTGCGCGCAGCCTACCAGGAGTTGGTGTCTTTGATGGTGATCACGGGCTTTGTGCCTTATCTCTATATTTTTGCCAGCGCCTGGAAGGCCGGCAAACGGCTGAGTGCTCTATCGGGAGCTGCGATCACTCTGCTGGCGCTGTTTTGTTCAGTGGTGCCGCCGAGTGAAATCACCAAAGTGTGGCTTTTCGAAGGAAAACTCGCGGCAGGCACGCTGGCTGTCGTCGTGTCCGCCTGGCTCATCTACCGCCGCAGAAATCGCCCAGCAGATTCGTCCTCGGCGCGCTTCCCTTGACAACCCCTCCACGGGGGTGTTTAGTGCCATGGTTAAAAGAGAGGGGAATCATCATGGCGGAACCAAAGACCGAAGCACGACGCGCGCCGGACGGCAGCGCCTACGGCCGCCCCACGCAGCATCCAGATGACGAACTCGTTCGGGTCGGACCGGGCACTCCCTGCGGAGAACTGCTCCGGCGCTATTGGCAACCCATCGCGGTTTCCACAAATGTTACCGATCGCCCTCAGAATCTCCGGATCCTCGGTGAGGATTTGATTCTCTTTCGTGACAAGAAAGGCCGCCCCGGCCTGCTCTATCCGCGCTGCATGCATCGCGGCACGACACTGTTTTACGGCAAGGTGTCGGAAGAGGGGATTGCTTGCTGCTACCACGGCTGGCTCTTCGATGTCGAAGGCCGCTGTCTCCGCCAGCCCTGCGAGCCCGATGGTGGACGCAATCTGGAAGTCGCCCGCCAACCCTGGTATCCGGTCGAGGAACGCTACGGTCTTGTCTTCACCTACATGGGCCCGCCTGAAAGGAAGCCGGTGCTCCCGCGGTATGACATCCTCGAGGACCTAGGTCCTGAGGAAGAAGTACGCGCCTATATCGGTGCATTTGGCTCCACCGGCGACAACAGTCTGGCCATGGCGCCGTATAGCTGGCTGCACATGAACGACAACGTCATGGATCCGTTTCACGTGCAGGTTCTGCACTCAACTTTCAGCACCGTACAATTCGTCCCGCAATTTGCGCTGATGCCCAAAGTCGACTTTTTTTCAACCGAAGAAGGCGTCTGCTACTCCGCGAAGCGCAAACTGGAAGACGGCCGCGAGTACGATCGGATCTCTTCCTGGTTGATGCCCAACATCATGAGTGTTCCCAATCCCATCGATATCAATCAGGTGAGGTCGAACATGATTTCGTGGTCTCTGGCGATCGACGACTCCCATTTTTCGATGGCCACGGCTGCCCGCATTCCCAAGTCCGCACCGAATATTTTCGGTGGCATACGCCTAAACGGCAAGCTGTGGGGCGAGATGAGCGAACAGGAGCATCAGGACACGCCCGGCGATTACGAAGCGCAGGCCGGACAAGGCCCGATTTCGCTGCACTCGGAAGAGCATCTGGCCTCGAGCGATCGCGGCATCATCATGCAGCGCCGGATGCTGAAAGCGCAGATCCAGGTCGTCCGAGAAGGGGGCGACCCGATCGGCGTCACCTTCGATCCGGGCAGAGCCGTGGTGAAGATCCGTTCGGGGAATTTCTACAGCGCCCCGCAGCACGCATAGCAGTAGGTAGTTTTCGACTTCAAAAGGAAGGGGGCGGGGAATGATGGTTGCGGGGATGGGCAGGGCCGGCGGTGTGTCGGTCCAGGGGATCGTGGTCGTGGCAGTGGCAATTTTTCTGATTGCCGGGGCGCTCAAGCGTGCCCGCGCTCAATCGGTGATCGAGAACCAGGTGCTCGGCCTCCAGAAGGAGTTTCAGGACAAGTGCGTTGCGGGCGATCTCAATGCGATTGGGGCGATGATGCGTGACGACGCGATCTTCATTCATGGAAACGGCGCCGTACAGGGCAAAGCGGAATTTCTCGCTTCCATCAAGAACGGTCAGCTGTCTTTGTCGGCCTACGACCTGAAGGATCCGAAAGTGATTCTCTTTGACGGCGGAGCAATCGTCTCGGGCCTGGAGGACCTCGCCTTCAAGCCACCCGCCGGGTCAAATGCCCCGCCGCGCGTGATTCATATGCGTGGCTCCGGCGTGTGGATTCATACAGCAAGCACCTGGCATCTCGTCCTGGACCAGGACACCACGCTCGCCGGGCCGCCGCCCGCTCCGCGCTAAGCGGGCGCCTGTGGCAACCAGCCCCACGACCTACTATGGTGCAGGTGATCGATCTCGAAAGCGTTCCGTTGATCGAGCGCCAGCACGTTCGCGAAGGGGTCTTCCATTCGCGCCGCATCCTGAACGGAATTCCCGGTACGCCGGGCAATTTCTCTTTGCAGATTGGGGTAACGCCCCGCTACTACTCACCTCGGCACCGTCACAATTTCGATCAAGTGCGCTACCAGCTCGATGGCAGCTTCGATTTCGCCGCGGACGGGGTGATGAAACCCGGATCGATCGCCTATTTTCCTGAGGGCACCTTCTACGGGCCACAAGCGAGTGCAGCAGCCAACTCGACGCTAATTCTGCAATTTGGTGGCGCCAGTGGCAGTGGCTATATCTCACCCGAGCAGTATGAACAAGCTGCCAGGGAGCTAGCCAAGCAGGGCACCTTCGCCAAAGGTGCCTACACACGCCTCAAACCGGATGGCAGCAAAATCAATCAAGACGCCTATGAAGCGGTCTGGGAGGAAGTGAACGGCCGCCCGCTGACTTATCCGCGCCAACGCTACCTGCGCCCCGTTTTCATGGACCCGGAAAGTTTTCAGTGGATCCCGCTGGATGACCGGCCCGGGGTAAGGGTGAAACATCTCGGTCAGTTTTCCGAGCGGCGGACGCAAATCTTCTTCTTCCATGTTGTACCTGGTGCGGCGCTCGAGCTCGGGGAAAACTCCATCTATTTTGTAACCGAAGGCATGGGTCAGGTGTCGGTCCCTAGCGGGGATTCAGCAACGGTTACAAACCAATTTAGGCGACACACAACGATCCATCTGGGCATGGGCGATCACGCTCGATTGTCCGTCAGCGGGAGCGAGTCTGCCGAATTGCTCCATATCGGCCTGCCTCATTTTTCCTAAGAGCGCGTAACAAAACCTCCGCAACCTGACTTTCGTTGGCGAGGTAGCGTGAAGGTGTATGGCCGCGTCGCTGCTTCCAAATCCGTTGTGGGATCTTGTCGAACCGTTCCTTCCCACTCACCACGTCGACCGAAAGGCGGACGGCCGCGCGTCTCTGATCGCGAGTGTCTCACCGGCATTCTGTTTGTCCTCCGCAGCGGCATCCCCTGGCAAATGCTGCCGCAGGAACTCGGGTGTGGGTCGGGGATGACGTGCTGGCGTCGGCTGCGCGACTGGCAACAGGCAGGCGTCTGGGACTTGGTCCACTTTGCACTGCTGGATTTGCTTGCACGCGATGGCCAGATTGATTGGTCGCTGGCGGTTGTCGACAGCTGTTCCATCCGCGCGGTATACGGTGGGGGCCAGACCGGTCCGAATCCCACCGATCGGGCCAAGCGCGGGAGCAAGCGCCATCTGATCTGCGACGGGCTGGGCGTGCCGCTGGCGGTGCGGCTGACCGGCGCGAATCGGAACGACTCGCAGGAAGCCCTCGCGTTGGTGGACGCCATTCCACCACTGCAGGGCGCCCGCGGACGACCGCGTCAGCGGCCCGACTGCATGCTCGGGGATCGCGGCTACGACGCGGCGACGATTCGGCGCGGTCTCCGGACTCGCCACATCGTGCCCTTGCTGGCCATGCGCCGCACCGCGCATGGGAGTGGCCTGGGTCGGTGGCGGTGGGTCGTGGAGCGCACCTTTGCCTGGCTCAGTCAGTTTCGCCGCCTACGGGTGCGGTATGACAAGCGGCCCGACATCCACGAGGCGTTCCTCTCGCTCGGGTGCGCGCTGATTTGCTGGCAGTCGCTCCGCAAGACGTGGACAACCGCCTGAGATCAATGCCATCTTTCCCGGGAGTCCGTCGCCCAAGAACTCGTCTTTCTGCCGAAATCGCGTCCGTGCGGCTGCTTGGGGGCCTTCGAGGGTCAGGCTCTGGCATCGGTAAACAGTTGACGTATTGCGAGACCCATCGTATGGTCCGATCAGCCACTATCAACGCGAGGAGCGTCACTTGCTGCAGCATGTCGTTTGGGCGTACGGCGCCAACCTTTACATCGCTAAGAGTCTCGTCGCAGACCTGACCGCCGACCAGATGTGCCAACAGCCGCACGGAGTCGTCAATCACCCGGCGTGGAGCCTAGGTCACCTCGTGTTTTCATCGGTCGGGCTGCTGAAGTTTCTGGGCCACGACGCGTCGCCGCCGGTGGGTTGGGAAGAGGCCGCCTTCGCAGGAGCGGGCGGCATCCCGAGTAGTGATCCGTCGGGGTTCCCTTCGAAGGACGAGCTACTCTCGACGCTTGAGTCGCTGCACGATCGGGTCACCACCGCCGTCAAGGCCGCCGACGCCGCGACCCTCGCTGCGACCCTCGCGACGCCACATCCATATGAAGGCGCGCGCAAGTATTTTCCGACCCTCGGCGACCATATCGTGTATCTAATGACGTTGCATGAGATGGATCACCTGGGGCAGCTGGCGGCGTGGCGGCGGGCGATGGGGTTGGGGCCGGCCAAGATTGAATCTCGGACCTAACTCTGCACACGAGCCGCGCGCCGTCGCAATTCGGCATCGCGTCGGCTCCATTCGCATGTGAGGCCGGACGTCGCTTATTCGACACTGGCTGCTCTGAGCAAGAGCTTCTTCCTATACGCACTCGAAGTGGACACGAATCGCCCACCGGCTGAATTGCGCCAAGTGCTGGTGGCATCTCCAGCCCGCGGACAATCGATAGGTAACGAGCAGTCGCGATGTGTTGACCTATCCGTGCGAGGACACCCACCTGACGGGTGCCGATTGGGGTTTTGTTACAGGCTCTAAGGGACCGGGCTTCGGATACGGGAACCAAGTCGAAGAATCGGCCCCTGCGTGCTTCGCGATCACCTCATCGGAACAGACCCGGTGCTATGCTACGACGATGGCCAAGAAGAGCGCGGGGCTGGCGATGTTCCGAGTCCGAAATAAGAAGCTGGAGATTTTGCTGGTGCATCCAGGCGGGCCGTTGTGGGCGAAGAAGGACGATGGGGCGTGGTTTTTGCCAAAAGGGGAAGTGGAGGATGGGGAAGACGAGCTTGCTGCGGCCAGACGCGAGTTCGAGGAAGAGACGGGCCTGAAGCCCGCCGGGCCGTTCGTTGCGCTCGGCCGGGTCAAACAGAGGAGTGGGAAAGTCGTTGTGGCCTGGGCTTTTGAGGGCGACTGCGATCCCGAAGAGATTCGGAGCAACACGTTCTGGATGGAATGGCCGCCGCGTTCGGGCCGCCAACGAGAGTTTCCGGAAGTTGATCGCGCCCGATTCTTTACACTCGAAGCCGCCCGCGGGAAAATGCATCCAGTCGAATTCGAATTCTTCACGCGCGTCGACGCGGTTCAATTTAGCGTCGGGGAGCGCCCAAGATGAAAACCTTCTAAAGACAGCCTGGAGAGGCTGGCTGCCGGCCCGCGGCCGGCGCCACAGGACCTTCGCCGTGCGTCGCCTCCATTTTGCTGAGATTCATGAGCAGGGGTGGTTTCCGCAAACGCTGCGGGACGACGTTACAGACACGCTTCAGTTCATTTTCAATGCGGTCCGGCTGTATCGCCCCATCGTCGGGCGCCTCGGCTCCGCGATGCGCGCCGCAGGAAGCGATCGAGTCGTCGATCTTTGCTCCGGTGCCGGAGGGCCGTGGATTTGGCTGCAACGAACCCTCACCGAGCAGACCGCCATGCCGACAAAGGTGGTTTTGACGGACCGCTATCCCAACCTCGCTGCCTTTCGCCGCACACAAGAGGCTTCCCGCAACGCCATCGGTTACTCGGCCGAGCCGGTCGACGCCAAAAAAATCCCGCCTGGGCTTTTGGGCTTCCGCACGATCTTCAGCTCGATCCACCATTTCACGCCGGACGGGATCCGATCGATTCTGCGCGATGCGGCCGAGCACGGGGAGGGAGTGGGATGTTTTGAAGCCGTGCAGCGACGTCCCGGCGCCGTCCTCCGCGCCTGCGGCATGCCGGTTGCCACGATGCTCCTCGTTCCGTTCATGCGACCGTTTCGAATGGGCCGGTTGATTTGGACATATCTGTTGCCAGTGATCCCTTTTGTCATGTGGTTTGACGGAGTTCTGTCGTGTCTGCGTGCCTATTCGGCTGCCGAGTTACGGGAACTCGCCGCGGACATCGGCGCACCCCACTACGTTTGGGAGGCAGGAGAGATCAAGACCGTTACCTATCTCGTCGGCTACGCCAGCAGGCCGCCTTCCCGAACCTCATCACGCACGGCTTAAGCCCCCGACAGAACTTTGGGCTTCTCGCTCGCAGTCCCCGCAACAAAAACGGCGGTCGGGTGTCGACGCTCACGACGGAGAAACGCTTTGCCTTTTCTAAGCGTGCTACATAGAATCAGAGATCTTCATTGTGCGTGAACGCGCGGTTCGCGGAACATCGTCGACTGCCATGTCATCATCCGGATTGACGGTAGATCAGAGGGGAAGAGTACGCGGAGTGTACCGCTTCGCAGTCGTGACCTCCTGCTTGACGGTGCTGCTGCTGATGGCCGGCGCCCTGGTCACCAGCAACGACGCTGCGGATTCGGTTCCCGATTGGCCGCTGGCCTACGGAAAGTGGATCCCTCCACTGGTCGGAGGAATTCGGTTTGAGTACGCACACCGCGTGCTCGCCGGTGTGGTCGCCGTTTTAACTCTGATTCTGGCCACGTGGCTTAGCTCCCGGAAGGTGCCGGCGGTGGCGAAACGCCTTGGCTGGACCGCCCTGGCCCTCATCGTTGCGCAGGCCGCGCTAGGCGCGCTGCGGGTAAAGGAAGTCCACCCGATCGTTTCAGCGACGGCGCACGCAACGCTGGCGCAGATTTTCTTCATGACCCTGGTAGGGCTTTCTTTCTATCTCAGTCCATGGTGGGGAAGGGAGCTGCCGCACCTGGAGGATTCACGGTTGCCGAGCCTGCGGGCGTTAACCACCTTAACGACGCTCGCGATTCTGGCCCAGCTGATTCTGGGTGCGGCGTTCCGGCATGGCGCATTTGGCATCGATCCGCATCTGGCCGGTGCCGGGGTGGTCACGGTGATGGTGGTGTGGACGGGGCGTGCGGCCAAGCGCCGGTTCCGCACGAATCGCGACTTACGGCGGAGCACGATTTTCCTGCACTCGTTTTTCGGACTTCAGGTTCTGCTGGGCTTCGCGGCCTGGTACGCCGTGCGGGTGCTGGCAAGGGAGTCCGAGCAGCCGACGCTGCCCTACGTGTCGCTTACCGTTGCGCACGTTCTCGGCGGCGCCCTGACTCTGGCCGCCTCGATGATCTTCACGCTGGCGAGCTTTCGTTTGATCCCTAGCTCCACTACGACAGTTGACAGCGTCCCGTCGGCCGAGAAGGCGGGAGCGCTCAGGTGAACCAGACGCGCGTCGATCCACTTTCCGCCTTCGACAAGCCGTGGGCCTATGTAGTGCTGACGAAACCCGACGTGACGTTTTTGGTCGTCATCACGACGGTGGCGGGATTCTATTTGGGCTCGGTGGGACCCCTCGACTGGATGCGGTTGTGGTCGACACTGGTCGCGACGCTCCTGGTTGCCGGCGGAACCGCAGCGCTCAATCAGTATCTCGAGCGCGAGATGGACGCCTTGATGCGGCGCACGGCAGCGCGGCCGCTGCCCTCGGGGCAATTACAGCCCCGCGAGGTCCTGACGTTCGGCGCGGCGAGTGTCGTACTGGGGGCGGCATGGCTCTGGGTCGCGGTGAACTGGCTTTCGGCAGCTGTCGCGCTGTCCAGCACGGTGCTATACCTCGGACTCTACACTCCACTGAAGACGCGAACGACTCTTTCGACCGCGGTGGGCGCGATTCCCGGTGCGCTGCCTCCCATGATCGGATGGGCCGCCGCGCACGGCAGGCTGTCACTGGGCGCCTGGGTGCTGTTTGCGATCCTGTTCGTGTGGCAATTCCCGCATTTCATGGCCATCGCGTGGATGTACCGGGAGGATTACGCGCGCGCGGGGATCCGGATGCTACCGGTGGTTGATCGCAAGGGCGATGCCACCTTCCGACAGATTGTGATGGCCTCAGCGGTGCTAGTGTGGGTAAGCGCCCTGCCGTCGGTAGTAGGAATGGCGAGCATTCGGTACTTTTTTGGCGCACTGATCCTGGGGATGTTGCTACTACAGGCCGGGCTCTGGGCCAATCGAGCTCGCACCAATGTCCGCGCGAAATGGCTCATGCACGCCACCGTTGCTCACATGCCGTTGCTACTGATGTGGTTGATCCTCGATAAGTTGACGATGCGATGAGCATCGGCTCGCTGCCGGCGGTCAACGCCGCATTGAACGCTACCTGCACTTTTTTCTTGCTGCTGGGCTTCGTTTTCATTCAGAAGCGAAGAATCAGCCTGCATCGAGCCTCGATGATCGCGGCGTTTTCGTGCTCGACGGTGTTTCTGGCGCTGTATCTCTACTTTCACGCGCATGCCGGAGTGATCCGCTTTAGTGGCCAAGGCTGGATTCGGCCCGTGTACTTCACAATTCTGATATCGCACACGACACTAGCGATTGTGATCGTACCGTTGGTGCTGATCACGCTCTCCCGCGCGCTGCGGAAGCGGTTTGATCGCCATCGCGCGATCGCGCGGTGGACGCTGCCGCTCTGGCTCTACGTGTCGGTGACCGGCGTGATTGTGTACTGGCTGCTGTACATCGCTTACACACCGATCCTGCCGGCCTAAGACACACCATCACGATAGGCGGCGGAGCAGGCCGGCTTCGCTCGCCAGCAGGCGGCGCGGAGCGTCACAGACCGCCGGAATCCATCCCGTTTCATCCCCGCACGCAGAGTCAGTGTTACGCAGAAGCTATTACCTCGAAGGCATCGAATGAGGCGTTTTTAGCTTCAGACGGTTCTAGTACCACGTCAGACTGGTGAGAGACCGGAAGGCTTTTCGATTTACGCGGTTCAGGACCGGATATGCGATCGCTCTGTTCAGGCGGGACCCCAGGTTGGGCGCGGCTCATGGTGTTGACGGTGGGGAGCGTTCTCCTTTTCGCTCCCGTCCTCAAGGCACAGGAAGACAGTGCACCGGGCGACGATGCGATCCATCCCATCCCTGTCTTCACGATGGGCACTGGCTTTATCACCACCTTTCAAGGTGGAACGCCGAACCTTGGGCCTCTGATCAATCCGCTGCTGCTCGTGCCGGTCGGGCAGAACTGGCTGATTGAGGGGAGGGGCGACTTAGAGTCCGATCTCGCTCCGCCGCCCGGGGGCAGCGGCTTTACGGGTACTCTCCAGACCAATGTCGATTATCTGCAGCTCGATTACATTGCCAACCGGTATCTGACGGTCACGGTCGGCCGCTTCCTAACGCCGTTTGGTATTTATAACGAGCGGCTCTATCCGATCTGGATTCGCAATTTGCAGAGCGATCCTTTGATCCTGCCGATCGAAGGCGGGGAGTACGGTGCCAGCAACGGTGCGATGATGCGCGGAGGATTCGACGTGGCCCCGCGCATGGAAGTGAACTACGCCACGTATTTCTCGGCGAGCAGCACGGTCGCAAACCTGGAGTCTGATCGCAGCTTCGGCTTTCGGTCCGGGATCTTTCTAACCGGACCCCGTCTCGAAGTGGGGGGTTCGTTTCAGCACCTGCTCCAAGACTACCGGAAGAACTCATTCGGCTTCCATTTTGAGTGGCAGCCGCGCGCGTTGCCGCTGGATCTGCGCGCCGAATACGCCCGATCGTATTGGGGCAGCGGCTATTGGGTCGAAGGCGCGTATCGTTTGAGCCAGATACCTGCGTTCCGCAACGGGCTGCGGCGGGTCCAGGTGGTCGCGCGCATGCAGCAGTTCTACACGGGCCAGGGCTGGTCCGACAGCCTACCCTCGGTCCCAACGAACATGTTCGAGTACGGCATGAATTACTACTTCCGGGACGACATTCGATTCGTGAGCAGTTATGGCAGGCAGTTCGCGCCCGATGGCGGGAACATGAACGTGTGGACCCTCGGTTTGACCTACCGTCTGGCGCTGCCGGTAGGGCATGGAGAGATCCGATGATCCGCCCCTCTGGTTTTCCCTACACACTTGTCTGTGCTGCCGGCATTTTGCTCGCCGGACGAGCGCTCGCTCAGCAGCAGTCGCAGGCCGCCAGGATCCCCGCCCCGGTTGCGACGTCAGCAGCGAGCAGCGCCGCACCGCCTACCTCGCCTCTGACGGCGTCCTCGGTTTCAAATTCATCCGCTCAGCCGGTTGATGCCGCGACCTCCCCGGCACGGAAATCGAATCCCGCGCCTGCAGGGTCGGCATCTTCCTCGGCCGACTCCCCGGCGGTTCGAGAAGAGGGGTCGGTCCTGATCGAAGGCGAAAAGAGGTTCGCCACAAATTGCGGGCGGTGTCACCAGGCCCCGCATAAGTTTCCGCCCCGGATGATGGCCACCATTGTGCGGCACATGCGGGTCCGCGCAACGATCACCGATGAAGACATGCGACTGATTCTGCTTTACATGACGCAGTAGGAGCGTGACCGTGCGTGTGGTCGCATGGGCACTGATCGTTGCCGCGGAACTGACGGCACTGCTTCTAGCATCATCGGTGCGAGGCCAGACCGCGCCGCTGATCGAGGTACTGGCAGATCACGACAGCCGGTACAAAATCGCCGGGCAGAAGGATCCGGTGATTACCGTTCATGCCGGTGAAGCGCTGACGTTGCGAATTACGGCGGTCAAGGCGAAGGATCACAATCGAAACGGTGCGGTGCACGGCTTCGCACTGCTTCGGGCGAAGGACCGATCGCGGGTTCCGGGGTGGGATTTGGAGCTGAAACCGGGAACTCACGAGTTTCCGATGACCGCACCGACCGAACCTGGCGATTACCTGGTCGTTTGCACGGTCATCTGCAGCAGCGAGCACGAGGGGATGCACATGAAGTTTATCGTGCTGCCGTGACGGCAGGTCAGACCAGGCGATTGGTTCTTGAGGAGAGCATCGATGGGTCACAGGAAGGTTGCAGGAGTGAAAATGGCGCTCTTGTTGGCGGCGGGACTTGTCTGTTTCGCCGGCGACGGACGCGAACAGGTGTTTCGCGGCGAGATCGCCGATTCGCAGTGCGCGCTAAACGTGCATTCGTTGAGCCGTTCACACGAGGAGATGCTCAAGAAACACGAGATCGGCACGACGGCAGGGGAGTGCGCGCGGTACTGCGTGAAGAATCTCGGGGGCGTTTTTGTGCT
>Ga0187766_10002097_pt1 | contig 11773 bp, 12 predicted proteins | sample 0216_QUI02_MP05__4_FD_132971 | JGI IMG/M metagenome (GOLD analysis project Ga0187766, IMG submission 132971) | Tropical peat soil microbial communities from peatlands in Department of Meta, Colombia - 0216_QUI02_MP05_20_MG | ecosystem: Environmental > Terrestrial > Soil > Wetlands > Peat ... | reverse complement strand
TCCGAACGACAATCCGGCGATGGCACGCAAGTCGATCATCCGCTCGGGGCGGCGCGCGCGCAGGTGCACGACACTTATATTGTGGCGCAAACGCAAGATGGGCTTGTCGTCGTCGACCAGCACGCCGCGCATGAACGGATCGTCTATGAGCGGCTGAAAGAGGCGATCGCCAAAACCGGCGTAGCCCGGCAGATCCTTCTCATTCCCGAAATCGTCGAGCTTGATGAGGGCGATGTCGAACGCCTCGTCGCGCACGCCGACGAGCTGTCCCGCTACGGCCTCGTGATCGAGGCGTTCGGGCCGGGCGCGGTCGCTCTACGCGAAACGCCGGGGCTCCTTGGCGAGATCGATGGTGCCGGCCTCATTCGCGATCTCGCCGAACATATGGGGGAGTGGGATGAAGCGCTGCCGCTCGAACGCCGCCTGATGCAGGTCGCATCGTCGATGGCCTGTCACGGCTCGGTGCGCGCCGGACGGCGGCTGAAACCTGAGGAAATGAATGCGCTTCTTCGCGAAATGGAACGCACGCCCAATTCCGGCCAGTGCAATCACGGCCGGCCGACTTACGTCGAATTAAAGCTCACCGACATTGAGCGATTGTTTGGCCGGCGGTAGACAATCTTTATTATGGCGGCGTCGGACCATTGCCTTAATTCAGACCGACCGGATCAATCGAGGCGGCAGAAGACAAATTCGGTATCATCGTAGACGCGGCGTTCCAGTTCGGAACAGCCTGCTGGCGGTTTGAAACCCGATTTGGCGGCTTCTTCCACAACGATGAGCGCGCCTGGCGCCAACCAGCCGCCGTCGCGCGCCGAAATCAGCGCTGGCACGGCCAGTCCCTGCTCATAGGGCGGATCCAGAAAGACCAGCGAGAACGGCTCGACCGGATGCGCGGGCCCGAGCTTGGTCGCGTCGCGGCGGAAGATACGGGTAACGCCGCCGAGCCCGAGCGCGGCGACATTTTCGCGAATGAGCGCACGTGCTTCGGCGCCGTCATCGACAAACAAGGCAAAGTCCGCGCCGCGCGACAGCGCCTCGATGCCGAGGGCGCCGGTTCCGGCGAACAGGTCAAGCACACGGGCGCCGCTGATCGGGTCGCTGTAGGCGTGCAGCAAGATGTTGAACACCGATTCGCGAAGCCGATCGGCGGTCGGCCGAATGGTCGACGATTTCGGGCCGGCCAAGGCGCGCCCCCGCAATCGGCCGCCGACCACGCGCATCAGCGTTTTCCGCGCGGTGGCCCGCGAGAGTTCCGCCCGGCCGAACGGTTTCCACGATGATGATCGGATTTGCGGCGATAGTTGCGCTCGTTTTGGCCAGGCGCATCTTGGCTGAGTGCATCAGATGGCGACTTTCGCGGATAACGCTCGACCACGACCGCTCTGCCTTTGCGGTCGCTCAAAGTATCGCTCTGTACCCGCTCATTTCGCTCAGGAATTGCCTGACGATCCCTGCGCGCCCCATGAAATCGGCGCCTCATTTTTTTCGTTGGACGGCCTTCTTCATGCGCCCGCCACGCATGATCCGATGAAACGCGATTTTTTGCTTTGTGTTGCCGGTTATGCTGCGTGACCGCGGGCTTTTCATGCGCGCGCGTTTGATCCTGACTCCGCTTTCGCGGCGGCGTCGGACGCGGCGCTGGACTTGGTGCCGAGAAATCGGCCCCGGATAACCGCGCCAGTTTCTCGCCGAGCTGCTCGCGCAGCACACGGGTGCGGACTTCCTCGACTTCGCCTTGGCGCAACTCGCCGAGCTGGAACGGGCCGAACGAGACGCGAATGAGGCGGGTGACCTCCAGCCCCAGATGGCCGAGCACATTGCGCACCTCGCGGTTCTTGCCCTCGCGGATGCCGAGCATGAGCCAAAGGTTAGAGCCCTGCACGCGATCCAGCGCGGCTTCGATCGGACCATAATTCATGCCGTCGATTGTCACGCCGCGCCGCAAGCCATCGAGCCGGTCTTGCGTGATCGAGCCATGCGCCCGCACCCGATAGCGCCGCAACCATCCCGTCGCCGGTAGTTCCAAGACCCTGGCCAGCGCTCCATCATTGGTCAGAAGCAACAGGCCTTCGGTGTTGAAGTCGAGCCGCCCGACGCTGATAAGGCGCGGCAGATCGCGCGGCAGGTTTTGGAAAATGGTCGGCCGGCCTTGTGGATCGGCGTGCGTTGTCATCAGGCCGCGCGGCTTGTGATAGAGAAACAGGCGGGTGCGCTGGCGGGCGGGCAAAGGTTCGCCGTCGATCGAGATGCGGTCAGCGCCGGTCACATCCATTGCCGGTGAGGTGATCGCAGTGCCGTTTACAGCGACCCGGCCCGCGGCAATCCACGCCTCGGCTTCTCGCCGAGAGGCGAGACCGGCGCGGGCGATCACTTTGGCGATGCGCTGACCCGCTTTGCCCTGGTTCGGCTCTTCTTCCATTTGCATCTTTGCTCAGCTAAAGCGAAATGATTGTTTCGCTTCAGCTTCTTGTTTGAGCATGATCTTTTCGGAAAACCGGGATCCACTTTTCCGGATCATGCTGATAGCTGACGTGTATAAAGACGTCGTTGGACGGCACAAGACGCTCCTTTGACGGATCGCAATGACCGCTTTTATGGACATGGCTCTCGACGAAGCGCGAAGCGCCGGCGCGCGCGGCGAGGTGCCGGTCGGCTGCGTCCTGGTTCGCGGTGACGAGGTCATCGCGCGGGCCGGCAATCGGACGCTTGCCGATCGCGATCCGACTGCGCATGCCGAAATGATCGCCATCCGTCATGCATCGCATCGCCTCGGCTCCGAGCGTCTCGACGGCTGCGATGTTTATGTCACGCTTGAGCCCTGCGCGATGTGCGCCGCCGCCTTGTCGTTCGCGCGGATTCGCCGGCTGTACTATGGCGCTTCGGATCCGAAGGGCGGGGCAGTCGAAAACGGGGTGCAATTCTTCCGCGCGGCGACCTGTCACCATCGGCCGGAGATTTACGGCGGCTTCGCCGAAGCAGCGGCCGGAGATTTGCTCAAGAATTTTTTCAAGCAACGTCGTTAAGCAGCGCGCCGAGCTTTTCTTTGATCTCTGATTTCACCGCTTCGGCCGAGCGGATAATTGCACTCGCCTGCAGAAAACCCAATGTGCGGAAAATGCTCACATTCGGCCGGATCACCAGATCAGGAGCGGCATGGTCGAGTTTCGCGGCGACGATCGCGCTGCCCATCACCATGACCGTCGTGTAAAGCGCTTCCCAGACGTTCGGCACGTCAACGCGTTCACCTTCAGGGATGCCATAAACATCGACGCCGACGATGTAGTCGGCGCATCCAAACAGCTTGTCGAAGGGCAGGGGATTAGTTGCGCCGCCGTCGATCAGGACGCGGCCGTCGACGATCATCGGGCGGAACAAGCCGGGTATAGCAATCGAAGCGGCCAAGGCTGGGCGCAACGGGCCTGACGCAATGGCCAATTCGCTGCGGCGGTGCAGGTCGGTCGCCACGGCGATGAATGGAATATTCAATGCAGAGAATTCAGCGGGCACCTGAGCGGGCATGAATTGTTCGCAAAATTTCTCGGGATCGATCTGCGTGGCTTGGCTGATCCGGCCGTAGAACAGATCGCCGAGATTACCGGCGCGTGCGGTCATCAGCCGGCGTCGTGTCTGGGTCCAGTCGTGCGCGAAGGCGATGACATGGTGGCGGATCTCTTTGCCGCGCATGCCTGCGGCATAGGCAGCCCCGATCAGCGCGCCGATCGATGTGCCGGCGATCGCGGTTGGCCGCAGACCCATCTCATCGAGCGCTTCGATGACGGCGATATGGGCGAGCCCGCGCGCGCCGCCGCCGCCAAGTGCCAGCGCAAACGTTTTCATGCGCCGGCCTGGGACGCGAATTCGAAAGCCCTCACGGCAAGCGGCCGCACCAGTTGCGCCTTGCTCGCAGCGAGCGCGCTGGTTGCGGTGCCGTCGCGCACTCTGCCGGCGATGCCTTGCATGATCGCGGCGAGGCGGAAGAAATTATAGGCGAAATAGACCGGCAGATGCGGTCGCGGATCGAGCCCAGTCCTCGCCACATAGCGTTCGATATAGGCGTCAACGGATGGGATACCGAGCGCGCCGAGATCGAAACCCAAGAGCGAACCGGTGCCGGCGTCCGAATGCGGCATATGCCATTGCATCAAATGGTAGGCGAAGTCGGCTAAGGGATCGCCGATCGTCGACAATTCCCAATCCAGTACCGCTAGGATCGTGGGCGCATCCGCGGCCACAATCATATTGTCGAGCCGATAGTCGCCGTGAACGAGGCGCGGCGTCTGCTCCGGCGGCAGATGCGCCGGGAGCCAGGCGATCAGCCGCTCCATCTCTTCGATCCTCTCGGTCTCGGAGGCATGGTATTGCTTCGACCAGCGCGCGACCTGCCGGGCTACGTACTGCTCACCGCGGCCGTAATCGCCAAGCCCGATCGCCGCGGGATCAAAGCTATGCAGGCGGGCAAGCGTCGCGTTCATACCGTCATAGACTTGCGCGCGTTCCGCGGGATTGGAGTCCGGCATATGCGGCTCCCAAAACACCCGGCCATCGGCAAAGGCCATGACGAAGAAAGCGGTGCCGGCGACAGTCTCGTCGGCGCAGTAAAGCAGCGGCTCGGCAACCGGAAAGCCCTGCGCATAGAGTGCGCTGATCACGCGATGTTCGCGATCGACTGCATGCGCCGAGGGCAACAGCTTGCCCGGCGGCTTGCGGCGGAGCACATAACGGCGCAGCGGCGTTTCGACGAGATAGGTCGGATTGGATTGCCCGCCCTTAAACTGGCTGACCAGCGTTGGACCGGCGAAGCCCGGCAAATGCGCAGCCAGATAGCTTTCCAGTCGCGCGACATCGAAACGCAGCCGGTCGGCGACTTCGCGCGTGCCGGAATACGCGCTTTGACGTTCGCTCGTCGTCATGGCCTGATGGTCCGATTCTAACATTCGCACCCGGGTTCGGCAGGCTCTGATGCGAATGTTAGAATCAAAGGACCACCAGCAAATATAAGTCTTAGTGGAGCTTTGGATTTGACATTCGCGTCAGGAGTTCGCGGCCTGGTGGGCAGCGAATGTCAAATCCGCTCCACTGCGGAGAAGAAATCAAGTAAGGCCTGCGCCGTCGCGGCGGGATTTTCCTCAGGCAGATAGTGGCCGCTGGCGATGGCCGATCCGCGCAAATCGGAGGCCCAATCGCGCCAGCAGGCGAGCGGGTCCAGGCCGGCGCTGGCCGGCAAGCCCTGCGCACCCCATAGAGCAAGCACGGGGCAGCCGATCTTTTTGCCGGCGGCGCGGTCGGCTTCATCATGTTCGAGATCGCTGGTGCGGCCGGCACGATAATCTTCGCACATGGCATGGATCCGGAGCGGGTCATCGTAAGCCGCATGATAATGCGCGAGGGCCCGCGGATCGAAAAACTCGACGTTCTTTGCCTTCGCGCCGGCGGCAGCGCGATAATCGAAAAAGAATTTCGGATCACGCGCGATCAATGTTTCGGGAAACGGCTCCGCCAACGCCAGAAACATCCAATGCCAGGCGCGCATGGCAAGCCGCGCGTCCATGCGATGCCACATGTCCCACGTGGTGACGATGTCGAGCACGGCAAGCTCTACAAGCCGGCCGGGATGGTCGAGCGCGAGGCGATAGCCGACACGGCCGCCGCGATCGTGGCCGCCGAGGCCAAACCGGATGAATCCGAGCTTCTCCATCGCTTCTATCATGGCCTGCGCCATGGCGCGCTTGGTATAGGGTGAATGGTCGGCCAGCGGCGGCGGCGCCGCCGACCAGCCATAGCCGGGCAGATCCGCGATCACGAGCGTGAAGCGCGGCGCGAGCGTCGGCGCCACGCGGTGCCACATCACGTTGCTCTGCGGATGACCGTGGAGGAGCAGGAGCGGCGGACCGCTTCCGCCGACGCGGGCGAAAATGCGACCGCAGGAAGTTTCGACCCAGCGCGATTCGTAACCGGGAAACAGATCGGCGAGATCGGACATTACACCCGGCTTTCCCGTTGCACAGCGCGCCAGCCAATGTCACGCCGGTAAAAACCTTCCGGCCAGCGAATGCGCGCGATCGCCGCATAGGCGCGCGCCTGCGCCTCGCGCACCGTCTTTCCGGTCGCCGAAATGTTAAGAACGCGGCCACCATTGGCGAGAATGCGGCCGCCCTCGGCTTTGGTGCCGGCATGGAAAATTTCCACGCCTTCGACGGCCGCCGCTTGGTCGAGGCCCTCGATGACGGTGCCGCGCGTATAATGTCCGGGGTAGCCCTTGGCGGCCATCACCACTGTGAGCGCCGGCATCTCGTACCAGCGCAAGTCGAACGACTTCAACATGCCGTCGCAGGCCGCCAACAGAGCCGGTACCAGATCCGACATCAGCCGCGGCATCAGTACTTGCGTTTCCGGATCGCCGAAGCGGGCATTGTATTCGATCAATTTGGGGCCTTGCGACGTGATCATCAGGCCGGCATAGAGGACGCCTTTATACGGCGCGCTCATCGCCTTCATCGCCCGCATCGTCGGCGCGATGATCTCGCTCATGATCCGACCGCTCATCGCCGCGTCGATATTGGCTGCCGGCGAGTAGGCGCCCATGCCGCCGGTATTGGGTCCCTTGTCGCCGTCGAAGGCGCGCTTGTGATCCTGCGCGGTCGCCAATGGGATCGCGGTCTCGCCGTCACACAACGCGAAGAATGACGCTTCCTCGCCGTCGAGAAATTCTTCAACAACGACTTCGCCGCCGGCCTCACCCAAGCCGCCGCTGAACATCATATCGACCGCGGCCTCGGCTTCGGCCTCGCTCTGCGCCACGATCACGCCTTTGCCGGCGGCAAGCCCGTCCGCTTTGACGACAATCGGCGCGCCGTGAGAGCGGATATAGGCCTTGGCGGCTTTGGCGTCCTTGAAGCGTGCATAGGCGGCCGTCGGGATGGCATTGGCGCGGCACAGATCCTTGGTAAAGCCCTTCGATCCTTCGAGCTGCGCCGCGGCGCGGCTTGGGCCGAATGCCTTTATGCCTGCCGCTTCGAGATCGTCGACCACACCGGCGCAGAGCGGCGCCTCGGGCCCGACGACGACCAGGTCGATTCCATGCTCGCGGCAAAATGCGACAATGGCGGCATGATCGGTCAGCTCAAGCGGTACGCACTCGGCCTCTTGCGCAATGCCGGTGTTCCCTGGGGCGCAATAAAACCGCTCGATCAGCGGGCTATCGGCCATTTTCCAGGCCAGAGCGTGCTCTCGCCCGCCCGAGCCCAATAATAAAATGTTCATCGATCAGAACGTGTTGCAGACCGCGGCAGGGCTTGACCCGAGCACGCAATGAACCCCACTAATCGCCATGGAGTTTACCTGTTCGTCAACCTTGCCGGGCCACAAACTGCGATGAACGAGCCCCGCCTCAACCTGCCTGAACTGACCGTCTCGGAACTGTCGACGGCGCTCAAGCGCACAATCGAAGAGGCGTACGGCTATGTGCGCGTGCGCGGCGAGCTCGGTAAAGTCAGCTACCACGGCAATGGCCATGTCTATTTCGACCTCAAGGACGATCGCGCCTGCATTGCCGGCGTGATCTGGCGCAGCACGGCGCTGCGCATTGCGCTTCGGCTGGAAGCCGGCCTTGAAGTCGTCGTCACCGGCCGGCTCACGACTTATCCCGGCCGCTCCCAATATCAGATCATCGTCGACACGCTGGAGCCCGCCGGCATTGGCGCGCTGATGGCGCTTCTTGAAGAACGCAAGCGCAAGCTTACCGCCGAAGGACTGTTCGATGAGGCGAGAAAACAGCTCCTGCCGTTCCTGCCCGGCATTATCGGCGTCGTGACCTCGCCGACCGGCGCTGTAATCCGTGACATCCTGCATCGGCTCGGCGATCGATTTCCACGCCGGGTCTTGGTGTGGCCGGTCAAGGTGCAGGGCGAGGGCTCGGCTGCCGAAATTGCCGCGGCGATCGATGGCTTCAATGCGCTGCCCGAACGCGAAGGTGCATTCCTGCCGCAGCGGCCGGATCTGATTATCGTTGCCCGCGGCGGCGGCTCGCTGGAGGATTTGTGGTCGTTCAACGAAGAGATCGTGGTGCGCGCGGCGGCTGCGAGCCTGATCCCGCTGATTTCGGCCGTGGGCCACGAAACCGATGTCACACTGATCGATTTTGCCGCCGACCGGCGCGCTCCGACCCCGACAGCGGCGGCGGAAATGGCCGTTCCGGTTCGCACCGAGCTGCTGCTCGACATCGAATCGCTGTCGCGCCGCGCGCTCGCCTGCTGGCGGCGCAACCAGGATGCGCGCCAGGCCGAGTTACGTTCCGCAAGTCGGGCGCTGCCAAAAGCCGATGAGGTGCTGGCGCTGCCGCGGCAACGGCTCAATCATGCCGCGACTGGCCTCGACCGGGCGCTGCGGACCAATGCACACGTCCATCATGTGAACTTCTCGCGAATCGCCGGACGTCTGAGCGGCCGGCTTCTGCGCACGCATATCGAGCGCCGGCGCGAACGTTACGGCAGTCTGTCGTCGCGGCTGCGCGCCGGCCTTGCCGCCAATCTTGGCATCCATCGCAGCGCTATTGCGCAGGAGCGCCAACGGCTCCTCGCTTTCGGCGAACGCGCCAAACGCGCGGTGCGGCAGCTCATCGCCGTGCGCGCCTCGCGTGCCGGGCGCGGCGGCGAGCTCCTTGCCGCGTTATCCTACCGTGCCGTGCTCGCGCGCGGATTTACACTGGTGCGCGACGCCAAGGGACAGCCGTTGCGCGCAGCCGCGGCGGTCAGCGCGGGCATGCTGCTCGACATTGAATTTTCCGATGGCCGCGTCGGTGCCCGCGCTGAAGGCGGATCCACGATCGAACAGCCAGCCGATTCGACCAAAGCGCGCAGCCGTCGCGGCGCTTCCGGACAAGGCGATCTGTTTTAGACGAGTGAATTAAATTCAGCGCGCATTGCGATTGTTTGACTCGTACATTGTCGGCGAGTCGAAATTATTTGTCGGCGGGTCGGAATTATTTCTGACTATCCATTCATGAACGTGAAATCGACGTCATCCGCGGAACCGCCATCTTTGTTGAATGTTATGCGCTGGCACAGGTTCGCGCCGGAGGAGAAAACAAGGAGAATGAAATGACAAGGACTGTGTTTGCGATGATGGTCGCAGCCTTCCTCACCTTGGCTGTCTCGGGGACGTCGCAAGCCGCGCCGATTGCGCCTCTTGCGGGTGTAACTGCAGCAGATCAAAGCGCGGCGACGCCAGTACGCTGGTGGGGTCATCGCCGTCACTGCTGGCGTGGCCGTTGGGGTCACGTGCACTGCCGCTGGTGGTAATCGGCCGTCAGTCGGCATTCGGCTTCGCCGCGCCGATAGCTTTCGGCGCGGCGTCTCTTTCGCTCGCAACTAACGCGCCAGCCACTGAGGCACGCGGTTGAACGCATCGGCCCGCGCGGCCGGATTTGTGCCGCCATGCGCGCTGCCGGACGGATCTGCAGTGTTGACCAGCCCGGTGCGCAATCTGATCGGCGAATCGGCGCGATCGAATTCGTGATGCGCGCCTGGATAGACGATGATCTGCACATGCGCGCTACGGCCCCGAGCGCCCGCCACCATCTGCTGACATGTCGCCGCAGGTGTCCAATCGTCGACACTGCCAATCAGGATTAACGTCGGCACGCGCGCGCTCCACGCACTCTGTGAGAGCCGCCGGCAACTCGGGTAAAACGCAACGGCGGAGCGGAAATCGGCAGCCTCGTGATGGGTGACCGAGGTCAACCTGATGGTCCATAACGCGGTTACTGCACCATTGGCCCAGCCGAGCAGCGAGACGCGGTCGCCGTGGACGTAGCTCTGCTTTTGCAGCCAGAGTCGCGCGGCATTGGCGTCGCCGACGCGCTCGCGCCAGGCATGCACAGTTCGGTGATGTTCGCGGCATTGCGAGCCGAGATTGCGTGATCCGAACGAATCCGGAAAAAGGACGACAAAACCGTCGGCGACCAGTGTTTTCGCCCATTCCGAATAAAGCTGCGCCTCGGTGTTTGGCCGCTGGTTCACTCCGCCGCAATCGTGCAGGGCGACGACCGCAGGGAAGGGGCCCGGTCCATCGGGGCGGTACAGCCTCGCATGCAAAGTCAGGTTGCCATCCGCAATATCGATCTGTTCCGGCGCGGCAATTGCTTGCGAACAAGCAAGCCCGGCGGCGATAACAAAAGCCCAGGTAAAAACCCAGGTAAAAGCCCAGAACCGGCAAGCCATGGTTTTCTGGCTCTAAGTTAGCAAATCGCCCCGACGATGAAATTATCACGCCGCGCAGGCCGATCGAGATCACGAACCGGTGGCCAGCCAGCCACTAGCCTTGCCTTTCGTTGCGGCGTCCGCGTTATTATGTCCTGGCTTCCTGTAAACGCCTGCAAACCGGGCGCGTGCAGGTTATAACGCCCGGAACGCAGGCACGGAGGTGACGGTGCTCAATCGTACAGATCGTCCCGCGCCAATGCCGGGCGAAGCCGAGGTCAAATACCTCGACGGCGACTTCCGTGTGGTGCGGCCAGGGACCTTTGTCCGCTGCGCGGTGACCGGGGTGTCGATTCCGCTGGAAGAGCTTCGCTATTGGAGTGTCGATTTGCAGGAAGCTTACGCCACGCCGGAAGCGGTCTTGCAGCGGTTGGGTTCCCGTTACGGGCGCTAACACCAAAGAACTCTGATTACGTCTTCTGCGCTGAAACCGTCGCGCGACGGTGAGCAAGTGTGCTCAGGATCACGTCGCGCAGCCGATCCTGTTCTTCAACCACAAGCCGCACCGGCAGCGCGCTGGCATGCGCTGCTAGCTTTTGCAGCTCCGGCTCGCCAGTCAGCCGCGCCAAATCCTTCTCTGTGGTCAGGATCATCAGATGATCCGCCTGCGCCTGGGCGAGGAGGTTGAGCGCTTCGGCTGCGCTGAAGCGATGATGGTCCGGAAAGCTCGCCCGACGCGCGATCTGGATGCCGGCGGCGGTGAGCGTTACAAAAAACTTATCAGGGTCGGCAATGCCTGCAAAGGCCAAGACTTTGCGCCGGCCGATTGCTTTGACAACGGCCGCATCCGGCTCAAGCCGGCCGTGAAAAATCGGCATCCGCCGCCGCTCGGCGCGCTCGACAATATTTGTTGCGCCATTCGTCGCGCCAACAACGATCAGCGCTTGGGCGCGCTCGAGTTGCAACTCCAAGGGCGCACGCAAGGGTCCGGCGGGAATGACGCGGCCATTGCCAATGCCGCGGCGGCCATCGATCAGGACAAAGCTCAGGTCCTTGGCGAGCGATGGATTCTGGAAGCCGTCGTCCATAATAACAACGCTGGCACCGGCGGAACGCGCGAAAGCAGCGCCGGCGACCCGGTCACGCGCGACGATGGTGGGTGCGAGCCGCGCAAGAAGAATCGGTTCATCGCCGATATCGCTAGCGCGATGCAGCGCCGGGTTGACGCGCACTGGCCCGGCAAGCCGGCCGCCATAGCCGCGGCTCAAAAAGAACGGCCGCTCATGGGCGGCATGAAGAAGCTGCGCCACGGCCAGCGCCGCCGGCGTCTTGCCGGCGCCGCCCACCGTGAGATTGCCCAAGCAAATAACTGGCAGGCCGGCTTCGCGGCCCTGCGCCAGCATGCGTAATCCGGCAATGGCGCCATAAAGGGCGGCGAACGGTGCTAACGGACCGCCTGTCCCGGCCTGCCACCAAAACGCCGGCTCGCGCATCAATTGCCTTCCGACACGACCTCGATCATGCCCTTTCCTCAAGACGGAGCTGGATCAGGTAGGGATTGAGCGCGGTCCAAG
>Ga0187766_10002096_pt1 | contig 11785 bp, 11 predicted proteins | sample 0216_QUI02_MP05__4_FD_132971 | JGI IMG/M metagenome (GOLD analysis project Ga0187766, IMG submission 132971) | Tropical peat soil microbial communities from peatlands in Department of Meta, Colombia - 0216_QUI02_MP05_20_MG | ecosystem: Environmental > Terrestrial > Soil > Wetlands > Peat ... | reverse complement strand
TGACGGCCCGGTCCTATCAGCCGCTGGCCGCGGGCACGTCGATTAGCGTCCAGTCGGCGAACGACACCGATCAGTCTGAGCGCCTCAAGGCATCGATTGAGGCGTCGCTTCGTGACCGCGGCTATAAGGTTTCGGACGACAGCCCGCTCGTACTCGAATTCTACGGCAGCGAAGTGCTCGGCAATCAGGTGACTGAAAAGCCGACCGGCGCGCTCGCCCTGCAAAACGTCACCCCGGAAACCGATCGATCCAACGCAGGCGGGTTGCTCGACAGCATCAACAGCAGCTTGTTCGGTGGGAAAGGCGAGGGCGTCTCGAACCAGCCGGATACTCAGCCGCCCGTGCGTCAGGTCCATCTTTCGATGACCCTCTCGGATCGAAAAGCGGCGAGACGCGTGTGGCAAGGTACCGCGGCGGGCGATTTGCGCAATGCCGATTCATTTGCGACGACACAATCCCTCGTGCCGATTTTGGTCGGCAAGATCGGCATGTCGGCAAACAACGAACGATTTGACCTGCAGTAAGCTCTGCCCCGATCCTCCCAGTGCAAGCCGCGACGATTAGGAAGAGTGCGGTACGGTCCTAACGGCGCGCAATCGCCCGAGCCGTTTGGGGGAGCGCTTCGCTTTCAGAGTCGCGTGATGCGGTCCGGCTGGCACCCAAGCAAGCGATGGCACATTTCTACGCCGTCGCTTTCGGCGGCTTCGGACGAGGTGTGGGGCTGGCTGATGGCCTCGCGCTTGCCGTCTCGCCATAGCGACGATATGAAATCCACGCGGCCGTCGCGTGCGGTCCAACGCTCGATGATCACCTCGATCATGACGATTCCACGATTTTCGAATGCTCGGGGGAGAAGACTGGGCGTGAAAGCCCCGCCAGGTCAACCCCTTCGAACGGGAGTGGCCGAACCGCGTTACTCTCGGCATTAAATGTCCCGCAAGGGATGCCGACACGAAACATGGCATGATCGAAACAGGGTATCTCGCACCGGAGGGCTTTGAGCGCCAGCTTGCCGAGGAGTTGGACGAGATCTCGGTACGCCACGGTCGCCTTTTTCTCGCACCCGGTCCGGCGCGCCGTCCCGCGTGGGCACAGAATATCTGGTACAAGCCCCAGCGCTTGACCATTCGGTCTATCGCGGATGGCGCCCGACAACTCCGAGACGTTCAGCGAAATTGGGCACTTTACGATTTCCAACTCCACCGGCGCGCCCGTCTGATCCAGGATCGGCTGCCTCATGTCTCATCGAAGCCCCTTCGCTTCCCGTCGACTCCCCCAACCGCACCGCTCGGCTCGTGGACTTTACTCGATGAGCGCACGATCCTCGCGAGCCCCCATTGTTCGAGCCCATTCCGTCATGGTGAAGTCGAGTTCGTGGAAGATCGGAAGGGTCCGCCAAATCGCGCCTATCTCAAGCTGTGGGAGGTATTTACCCTTTTAGGCGAACATCCACGGTCGGGTGAGCGCTGTCTCGACCTCGGCGCCAGTCCCGGCGGATGGACCTGGGTGCTGGCGTGCCTGGGTGCCCAGGTCGTCAGCGTGGACAAAGCCCCGCTCGATGCGACAGTTGCTTCGTACGCTAATGTGGAGCATCGCGCGATGAGCGCCTTCGCCCTTGAGCCGCGCGAAATCGGCCCCGTGGATTGGCTTTTCAGCGACATCGCGTGCTATCCCCGGCGGCTGTTGCGCCTTGTCGAGACGTGGCTCGCATCGGAGCTCGTCGGACGCTTCGTTTGCACCATCAAATTCCAGGGCGAGACGGACCATGCGACGGCCCGGGCTTTCGCGGCGATCCCCGGCTCGCGCCTATTCCATCTCCACCACAACAAGCACGAGCTCACCTGGATCAAAATGTGACGAAAAATTATTCTTCACCCTTCGAGGGCGCGCTTGGATTTGAAGTTCCTAAACGCGGATGCCACTAAAATGACAGGACCTTCAAATCCACCACACTAACGCGCAGCCTTCAGCGCACGATCGAGGTCCGCGACAAGGTCGTTGACGTTTTCGAGGCCGACCGAGAGGCGCACGAGCCCGTCGCCGATGCCCATCCGTGCCCGCGCCTCTGGGCCAACGGCGCGGTGGGTGGTGGTCGCGGGATGCGTGATGAGCGATTTGGTGTCGCCGAGATTGTTCGAGATATCGACGATCTCGAGCGCATTAAGGAAACGGAACGTCGGCGCTTTTCCTCCCTTGATCTCAAAGCTGACCATATTGCCCGGACCGGACATCTGACGCCGGGCCAATTTGTACTGGGGATGGCTTTTGTGACCGGGAAAGTAAACGCGCGCCACGCCCTTGTGATCCGCAAGGAAATCTGCGACCGCACGCGCATTGGCGCAGTGCCGCTCCACGCGGACCGCCAAGGTTTCCAGTCCCTTGAGCATCACCCACGCATTGAAGGGGCTCATCGCGGGGCCGGTATGGCGCATGAAGGGCATCAGGTGTTCAGAATAGAATTGCTTGGTGGAGAGCACGGCGCCGCCAAGCGTGCGTCCTTGCCCGTCGATATGCTTTGTCGCGGAATAGACGACGATGTCAGCACCGTGGGCCAAGGGCCGCTGAAGCATGGGGGTCGAAAAGACGTTGTCGACGATGACCGTCGCACCCGCCTTGTGGGAGAGCTTGGATACGGCCGCGATGTCGATAAGCTCGAGCGTGGGGTTCGACGGCGTTTCGAAGAAGACGGCGGCAGCACCGGGTGCAAGCGCTGACTTCCACTGTGCGAGATCGGTTCCGTCGACAAGCGTCGTTTCGATCCCCCAGCGCGGGAGAAGCTGGGTGATGATGAAATGACACGAGCCGAACAATGCGCGCGCCGCCACAACGCGCTGGCCCGCTCGCAAATGGCAAAGGAGCGACGCGAAGACGGCGGCCATGCCGGTCGCCGTCGCAAAACAAGCCTCCGCCCCTTCAAGAAGGGCCAAGCGTTTCTCGAACATCGAGATCGTCGGATTGCCGTAGCGAGAATAGATGAAACCGTCGGCCTCGCCCTTGAAGCGCGCTTCGGCTTCCTCGGCATTGTCATAGACAAAACCGGAAGTAAGGAAGATCGCCTCGCTCGTCTCACCGTGGGCGGAGCGTCCAGTGCCGCCACGCACCAAATTGGTATCCGCGCGCCAATCCTGTGCACGCGAGTTGTCGGCGCGCGCCCTCTTTATTGCCCTTGTCATGTCGAAACTTCCTGTTCGTCCTATTCCTGCTGCCAGGGAAGATTCGAGGCTTTCCAACCGTCAGCGCTCCCGCGATGGCCAGCGCTGTCCTTGGGGCCTTCAAACCCGCCCTGGATATTGTAGCAGTGCTTGTAACCGATCTTGGTGAGTGCGATCGCCGCCGCCTTCGAACGCACGCCAGAGCGGCAAAGGAGGAAGATCGGCGCTTCCTTCGCGATCGCGTTGCCGCTCACCTCATCGGTGAACCCGGGATTCACCTGCAGGTCCGGATAGGCCTGCCATTCGACGAAGATCGGGTTCTTGCCGATCTGTTTCAGGTCCGGATGGCCGACATACCGCCATTCCGGCTTCGTGCGCACGTCGATCAAGACAGCCTTGGGATCCTTGCTTAGAAGCTCCCACGCCCGCCTGGCATCGACATCGCCCGCATAAGATTGCTCTGCCATTACTGCGACCTTTCTCCCCGCACGCCGTACGCCACGCGCGGCGAAATCAAAAGCAAAAAACCGCCACAAGCGTTGCCGCCGGGCGGTATCCCCGTCGCTTTAGCGGCATTTCTTTCGCGCCCGCAAGCTGACCTCAAATCGGCGCAACCATATGAACCCTAGCGGCAACGCGCGGCGGTGTCAACGCATGGCAGATTTCGGGTTACATCGGTTCGAGCAGCACATTCCGGTTCGTCTGAGCTAATCGCATGACAGCCGTGCTTCGCGTCGGGTGAAGCGCGGCTTGCACCCCGATCCGCTCTGGCGTAATGGCTTGCCGAACGCACGGAAGGCGAATCGGGGAGTCCTTGAGCGAAATCCAATCCAGCCCGTCGCGAACGCGCCGCCCCCTCGTGCTCGCGGCCACCATGCTCGCAATGTTCATGGCGGCGGTCGAGGCGACGATCGTCGCCACCGCGATGCCGACAATCATCGCGGAGCTAGGCGGCTTTCAACTTTTCAGTTGGGTTTTCGCCATCTATCTCCTAACACAAGCCGTCTCGATCCCGATTTACGGGAAGCTCGCCGACATATTCGGCAGAAAGCCCGCGTTCTACGCCGGCGCCATCCTTTTCCTGGCTGGCTCGGCACTCGCCGGCCTGTCCTCGGGGATGATCTGGCTTATCTTGTTTCGCGCCGTTCAGGGCCTTGGAGCCGGCGCCATCATGCCGATCGCCAGCACCATTGTCGCGGACATCTATACGCCCTCTGAACGCGGCAAGGTCCAAGGCTATCTGTCGAGCGTGTGGGGCGTTGCCGCCGTCATCGGGCCGGCACTCGGCGCGTTCTTCGTCGAGCATGTCGGCTGGCCCTACGTGTTTTGGCTCAATTTGCCGATCGGGGTCGTCGCCATCGTCTTGCTCGCCTGCTTTCTTCACGAGGATGTCAAGCACCGCATCCATCATGTCGACTACCTAGGCGCTTGCCTGCTCATGTTCGGCACGGCGGCGCTAATGCTCGCACTCATTCAGGGTGCAAGCCTGCCCCTCGCGGGTGTGCTTGCCCTTCTCTTTGGCTCGGCCCTTTGCCTTGCATTTTTCTTCTATGTCGAGCGTCGCACGGTCGAGCCCATCATTCCGTTCGAGCTTTGGCGCCACCGCGTCATCGCCACGGGAAATATCGGTCAGGTCGCTTCGGGTGCCGTGATGATCGGCACCGCGATTTTCGTGCCGACCTACGTGCAGGGGGTGTTGGGCGCATCTGCTGCATCGGCCGGCATTTCGGTCGGCGCCATGTCGCTCGCGTGGCCGATCGCGAGCTACTTCGCCGGCAGAGTTATGTTGAATTTGTCATTTCGCTTGGCCGCAGTGGCGGGCGCACTCCTGCTGATCGCGGGGAGTGTCGTGCTCTCCATGCTCACACCCGAGCGTGGCCTTGTTTTCGCAAGCGCTGGCGCATTCCTCATCGGACTGGGAATGGGATTCAGCAACCTCACGTACCTTGTCGCCGTGCAGACGAGTGTGGAATGGCGCCGTCGGGGCATTGCAACCTCGCTCAATCTTTTCATGCGGATGGTCGGCCAATCGGTCGGGACCGCGTGCTTCGGCGCTCTCATGAATTTCGGGGTGGCGAGCTTTGCCGTGGCCGATCCCGAAATCGTCAACCGGATGATGAATCCGGACGTCCGCCGGACGATCGAGCCCGATACGCTCGAGCACGTCACCCGCGCCTTGGCATCGTCACTCCACGACGTATTTCTCATCGCCCTCCTCTTCGCTCTCGCGGGTCTCGTTATTGCGATGCGTATTCCCGGCGACCTCAACGCGAAAAACGCCGTTCAGGCAAGCAAGCCAGCTTAGATCGCGCGCATCGAGCTAGGATTTGGCCCTTCTTCGCTTTCGGGGTCGACACACTGATCCATCTGCCTAATTCGAGGGCAAAATTTTGCGCATGGCGCAGGCATATCACGGAAGCTTCTCGGTTTGACGGCTCGCCCTGCGGCGGTCATTCTGTGGTACGGAACTTGCTCTATTCGCGGAGGAGACCAGCCAGCCGTACACGACAAACCGGCGGGCCCGACGGGGGGCAGCGTCATCGGCAGAATGAATGTCGCTAACGCATTCGACGAGATGCACGCGAACGGCGGGGACGTGCGCGGGCCTTACCGTGGGCTGACGGGCTGGCTCGAAAAGACCGACCCTGCCGCACTCGAACAGAAGCAGCGTGAGGCCGATATCCTTTTCCGCCGCCTCGGAATCACATTCGCCGTCTACGGCGAGGGTGGCGATACCGAACGGCTGATCCCCTTCGATATCATGCCGCGGGTGATCTCGGCTGGAGAGTGGCGCTTCCTTTCGCGCGGCCTTGTCCAGCGAGTCAAGGCGCTCAACCTATTCATCGCCGATGTCTACGGGGCGCGCGAAATTCTCCGCGCGGGTAAGATCCCGAGCGACCTCGTTTTGAGCAATGCCCAGTACCGGTCGGAAATGGAGGGGGTGAGCCTCCCGCACGGCGTATATACCCACATCGCCGGTATCGACGTGGTGCGCACCGGGGAGCGCGAGTTTCACGTACTGGAAGACAATTTGAGGACCCCGTCAGGCGTTTCCTACATGCTTGAGGATCGGGAGGTCATGATGCGCCTCTTCCCGGAACTCTTTGCATGCCACCGCGTGGCGCCGGTCGGCCACTACCCGGACGAGCTCCTGAAGACCCTTCGTTCGGTCGCACCCGCGTTGGCGGGCGACGATCCGACGGCCGTGCTTTTGACGCCGGGTGCCTATAACAGCGCCTATTTCGAGCACGTCTTCCTTGCCGAGCAGATGGGCATCGAGCTCGTCGAGGGTCAGGACCTTCTCGTCAAGGATGCCAAGGTCTATATGCGCACGGCCGCAGGGCTGCAGCGCGTGGACGTGATTTACCGGCGGGTCGATGACGCTTTTCTCGACCCCGCCGTATTCAATCCGGAGTCGGTGCTAGGCTGCGTCGGCCTATTCGCGGCGTATAAGGCGGGAAACGTGACGCTTGCCAATGCGGTCGGTGCCGGCATCGCCGACGACAAGGCAATCTACGCCTATGTACCCGAGATTGTGCGCTTCTACCTCGGGGAGGACCCCATTCTCGACAACGTCCCGACCTGGCGCCTGCGCGATCCTGACGGCCTTGCCTACGCGCTCGATCATCTCGACGAGCTTGTGGTCAAGGAGGTGCATGGTTCGGGCGGCTACGGCATGCTGATCGGCCCGCGCGCCTCGAAGGGAGAGATCGAGACCTATCGCGCGCGTATCCTGAGCGATCCATCCCAGTTCATCGCGCAACCGACCCTTGCACTCTCGACCTGCCCTACGTTCTGCGAAAGCGGCTTGGCGCCACGCCACGTCGATCTCAGGCCATTCGTCCTTTGCGGACGCGAGATCACGGTCGTACCCGGTGGGCTCACCCGCGTCGCACTTCGCGAGGGCTCGCTCGTGGTCAATTCGAGCCAGGGCGGCGGCACCAAGGACACCTGGGTGCTCGAAGGCGGCGACGCTCAGGACGCCGCCGGCGCACACCAGGACTAGGCGCCATGCTCAGCCGTGCCGCCGACAATCTTTACTGGATGGCGCGCTACATGGAGCGGGCCGAAAACGTGGCGCGCATTCTCGACGTCGCTTACCGCATGTCGCTTCTGCCGGGCGATGAACGGCAACAACACACGCAGTGGGAATCAGCCATCATCATCGCCGGCTGCGAGGATGCCTATGAGGCCATCGGCGGGCGCTTCGATGCGGAGGGCGTCATCGGTTTTCTCGCCCTCGACCCCCTGAACCCATCGAGCATACGTTCCTCCCTTCACGCCGCACGCGAGAACGCCCGTGCCATGCGCGCCCAGATCACCAGTGAAATGTGGGAAAGCCTGAATTCGACCTGGATCGAGGCGCGCGGCCTCGATTCCGCTGCGCTTAAAGCGCGCGGCGCGCGGGAATATTTCGATTGGGTCAAGGAGCGGAGCCACTTATTCCGGGGCGTCACCTCCGGCACGATGCAGCGCGACGAGCCCTATCGGTTTGTCCGATTGGGTGGCTTCCTCGAGCGCGCCGACGCGACGGCGCGAATTCTCGACGTGAAGTACCACGTTCTGCTGCCGAGCCCCGCCGACGTGGGTGGTGTCGTCGATTATTATCAGTGGACCGCGATTTTACGCTCGGTGAGCGCCTTTCGGGCCTATCGCAAGATCTACCGCGACGTCATCACGCCCATGCGGGTAGCGGAGCTTTTGATACTGCGCCCGGACATGCCGCGAAGTCTCCTCGCCTGCATGATCGAGATCGAACGCATCTTGACCGATCTTCGCGCGCTATACGGCCGCGACTACCAGTCGACGAGGTTCGCGGCAAGCATGTGCTCGCGCCTGCGTTATGGGAAAATGGAGGCGATATTCGAACAGGGTCTTCACGAGTACCTTACCGAGACCATCGACCACAACGTCGAACTCGGAAGTGCGATCGCGCGGGACTTCATGCGCCCCGGGTGAACCTCCGCCTGTTGTATTAACTGCGTTTGCCATTGGCCTGGGCGCACACTAGGATCGCTCGCCAAGAATTTGACCTTGATGGATTTAGGGGCCGTTTTTCAATGACTTACTGTGTTGCCATTCAACTGGACAAGGGCCTCGTGTTCGCGGCCGATTCGCGCACCCATGCGGGTGTCGACAATATCGCGAGCTTTCGCAAGATGACCGTTTGGCAGCCGGGCGACCGAGTGATTGTCATGCTGAGTGCGGGAAATCTCGCCTTGACCCAATCGATCGTGACGCTTCTGGACAAGGGCGTCGACACGGGTACCGGCGCCAAGGAAAGCGTTTTGACGGTTCCCGACATGCATGGGGCGGCCCGTCTGACGGGAAGCGCGATCCGCGAGATCTACCGCCTCGACGGGGCTGCGCTCAAGACACAGGGCGCTGAATTCAACGTCTCCTTCATCCTGGGCGGGCAGATCCAAGACGACAGCATGCGGCTCTTCCAGGTGTATTCGGCAGGGAATTTCATCGAAGCCACGCGCGAGACGCCCTACTTCCAAATGGGCGAGGTGAAATACGGCAAGCCCATCATCGACCGGATCATCCGACCGTCGACCACGCTACGAGCGGCCGCGAAATGCGCGCTCATTTCGATGGATTCGACTTTGCGCTCGAACCTCTCGGTCGGTATGCCGATCGATCTCGCAATCCACCGAAAGGGGGCGAACAAGCTCGCCGTACTTCAGCAAATCGAGGAAACCGACCATTATTTCCGCGCCTTGCGGCAAGCATGGATGGACGGCCTGCGTAGCGCCTTCAAGGAACTCCCCGACCCGGCTTGGCTCGATGGCGGCGACTGAAGGTTGGATCGTGTCGCTCCTCCCCTCGGATCGGCTCGCTACTTGAGGCCAAAATAGGCGCGACGGAGCGCGTCGTTCTCGTGCATTGCCGCGACACTACCCTCGAATCCGACGCGGCCTCCCTCGAGCGTATAGACCCGGTCCGCGAGATCGAGAAACCTCACGTTCTGCTCGGCGATGAGTAGCGAAAGCCCAGAGCCGCGGAACCGACCGAGCACGCGGATGACCTCCTTGACGAAAAGGGGGGAAAGGCCGGCCGACGGCTCATCCATCAGCAGCAGCGTGGGATTGGCCACGAGTGCTTTGGCGATGCCGAGCATCTTGCGTTGCCCACCGGACAGACTGCTGGCGAGGGCCGACTTGCGCTCGGCGATCGCCGGGAAAATCCCGTAAAGCTCCGCGATCTTCGCTCGCAAATCGGCGGCAGCCATGAACTGACCGCCGATACGAAGATTCTCCTCGACCGTGAGGCCGGGAAAGCAGCCGGTCTCCGACATATAAACCATGCCCGAACGCACGCGCTTGTCGGTGCGAAGCGCTGTCACGTCAGCGCCCGCGAAAGCAATAGCGCCTTGCCACGCCGGCAAAAGGCCCATCAGAACCTTGAGAAGTGTCGTCTTGCCGGCACCGTTTGCGCCTAGCAGCACCACCGTCTCGCGGGCATGCACACCAAGCCCGGCACCCCATAGCACTTGGACGCGGCCATAGCCCGCCTCGAGACCGCTCGCTCTCAATAGCTCAGCTGCCATCTTCCGTCCCCAGGAAGACCTCGACGACTTGGCTATCCCGGACGGCCGCCGAGAGTGCCCCTTCGAATATCTCCTTTCCCGCATTGAGCACAATAACCCGGTCCGTCACGTGATCGATGAATCCCATAAGATGCTCGACGACGAGGAGTGCGGTACCCTCGCGCGCGAGTGCGCGCAATTTCTCCGCAACGCGGTCGAGCTCCGCCGGGTTGAGGCCCGCGGCCAGCTCGTCGATGCAAAGAAGCCGCGGCTTGGTCGCGAGTGCACGCGCGAGGTCGAGCATCTTCTGCTGCACGCTGTTGAGTTCCGCGGCCGGCCGGCTCGCTTGTGCATCGAGCTCAAGGGAAGCCAAGAGTGCTTCGATGTCGAGCGCCCCCCCTTCCGATCGGCCGTAGGTGGCGGCGACTTCGACGTTTTCCCGAACAGTCAGGGTCAGAAACGGCTTCGGCACTTGAAATGTGCGATTTATGCCGAGATGGACGAGCTTGTGGGATTTGAGCCCGCCGATCGATCGGCCCCGGTAGTCGATGGCGCCGCCATCGGGTCTGTAAAGGCCGGAAATGACGTTGATGCAGGTCGTCTTGCCCGAGCCGTTTGGGCCAACGAGGCCGAGAATTTCACCCGCCTTGACGTGAAAGCTCACGCCATCGAGGGCGCGGAATCCGCCGAAGCGCTTCACAAGGGCATCGATCCGCAAGAGCGGCACGCCGGACGCATTGGATGGTCGGTCAGGGAACATCGTAGCCGAGCCTTTTGAAAATCGAGACAAGCCCGTTTGGCAGAAACAGCACGAGGCCCACGATCAGGACGCCATAGATGAGCTGGAAATATTGAGGTGTTGAGATACCGATCGCGTTGTAAATGCCATAGAGGATCGCGACACCGAGAATCGGGCCAGTAATCGTCGCGACCCCGCCGAAGAGCGCAAAGACGATCGCGAAAATGCTGAATTCCGGGCTGAACACCGTGTCCGGGTAGAAGACCGAGACGTACCAGGCGAAGACGCCGCCGATCACGCCCGCGACGAAAGCGCTCATCAGCCATGCGATGGTGCGGCTGCGCACGACGTTGACGCCGGCCATGCCCGCACTTATTGCGTCTTCGCGGATCGCTTGGAGGGAGAGCCCGAACTTCGAATTGCGGAGATAAACGACAAGGCAAAGCGTGGCCGCAAGAATGCCGACCGCAATCCCATAGCTGAAATTGGGGCTGAACACCCCGGACAGGGAGATGCCGTAGGGGCCCTTGGTGATGTCCGTCAGGTTCGGGTTGGAGATTATTTGGAAGAGCGCTTGCGCCGCCGCAAGATTTGCGATCGCGAAATAAGCGCCCGAAAGGCGCAGGAGTGGCGTGAGAATGACGCCGAGCACCAAGGCCGCGAGGACGCCGGCCCCGAGGGCTGGGAGCGGCCCCCACTCGAGATGGATGACCGCGAGGGAGAAACCGTAGGCTCCCGCCCCGAAAAATCCCACATAGCCGAACGGAAGGTAACCGGTGAACCCATAGATGACGTTGACCCCCTGGGCGAGCGCCAGGAAGACCACGAAATTGAAGAGAAGAAGCTGGTTCGAATAGGCAAGCGGAAGAAGCGCCATCGCCGCCACGACCGGAGCGACGACGAACGCAAGATGTTGCACTGCCCTAGGCACTGCGCACCTGCCGACCGAGAAGTCCGCTTGGCCGCACGAGCAAAATGCCGATGAGGAGGAGATAAGGAAGGAGGTTCGCCCAGGAACTCAGGTAGGTCTGCATGAAGGCAAGGGATATGCCGTAAACGATGCCGCCGAGAACTGTCCCAAGCGGATTGCCGAGCGAGCCGATGACGATCACCGCGAATGACGTGATGTTGATGTCGACGCCGATCGCGGGTGTGACGCTTCCGAGCATGAAGGGTGCGAAGACGCCAGCAATCGCGGCGAGGGCCAACCCGATGCCGAATGCGATCGCCGAGACCCGATGCACGTCGATGCCTGTCGCGGTCGCCTCCTCCCGATGGACCATCACGGCGCGGGTGAGATAGCCCAAGCGCGTGCGATAAAGATAGAGATAGACGAAAAGTACCGCGACACCGCTTGCCACG
>Ga0187766_10002095_pt1 | contig 11786 bp, 13 predicted proteins | sample 0216_QUI02_MP05__4_FD_132971 | JGI IMG/M metagenome (GOLD analysis project Ga0187766, IMG submission 132971) | Tropical peat soil microbial communities from peatlands in Department of Meta, Colombia - 0216_QUI02_MP05_20_MG | ecosystem: Environmental > Terrestrial > Soil > Wetlands > Peat ... | reverse complement strand
TCTGCTGGTCTCTGCAGTCGTGGGAGGCTACATCCTGGGCACCGACTCGTATCTTTGGTCCACGGCCCCGACACACGCATACGGGCTGGCGGCATTCACGGTCATTGATTTGGTGCTGATGGTTGGGCTATGGGTGCGACCAAGAATCGCGATTATCGTCTCAATCCTGCTCGGGCTGGTTCAGCTGGGCGCGATGAGCGGCGACGTGTTCTTCGGAACGCTTACGTTTTCCTCTAATGTCACAACTGCCGCTGCCTTCTCAAAGTACCTTCTTGGTGACGACGCCTTCGTAACTCTCCTTGGAGTTCAAGCGGTTCTCATCGTTGTCGGGATTGTGGCTTTGGTAATGTGGCGGAGAACAAAGAAGGTGGTAGCATGAAAACCGCCACTGAAAGAGGATCCAGAACAAACCTATTCGTAGTAATTTTGGTGGTTCTCGCCCTTATCGTTGTAGCGGCCTATGGCATCTCTGTCGTCGGCGTAGCAAGAACCCCCTCAACTACGACCACAACGTCCACGGCCCCAACAAATTCAGTACAGCTCGAGACGGTTCAGGAGAGCATTCCTAACGGCGTCAGCACTAGCCAGTCGCTCAGCTTCCAGCCCGGGGACATCACACTCGTAATTGGCGTCAATAACACGGTGATGTGGACTAACAACGATGGTGCGCCTCACACGGTCACCTCTGTGTCGGTACCGGCCGGCGCAGCGAAGCTCGACTCAGGGAACATGAGCCCTGGAGCCACGTTCGCATATACCTTCACCGTCCCGGGCACCTACAAGTACGTCTGCACGTATCACTACTGGATGCAGGGAACTGTTGTAGTGGAAAAGGGAGCGTAGGCATTCTGCCCTTCGTCTCAACAACCTAGAATGGCGTGAACATTTCATGGAAGCACAAAAGAGCTTCGAAGGACAGCAGCAGCTGTTCATATCCGAGCTTGTGCCTCACGAAAAAGTCGCAAGAATTGTGTCCGAGAATAGGTTATGGCAGCTGACCGTCCAAGAAATTGTAAGCAACAGAGACGCACTGAAGGGCGGGTCGTTCTGGCTGAGGGATGAAGAAGTGCTTCCTCCGCACGGGTCCTACGAGATAACAGACTTGAAGAAGGGAACGTTCAAACCAGCATCCAAAGGGAGGCTTGGAATCCTGGAATGGGACGCGATTTTGCAGGTCGAGAAATACCATGACCCGCACCGGCCCATGTCAATAGAGGTATGTGGGCAGACTGGCAGGGGCAAGCTGATTGTCACAGAGGTAGAGAGAATGTTCGACGAGGTCTCTGGCGTGGTGGGCCGAAAAATGCCCGCCTCCAGTGTGGTGAGCAGCAGTGCTATTCGGGATGACGAGTTCCTGGAGATAACGCTCGGTGACGGAAGCAAGAGGCGCATCTACGATGCTAAAGAGGTAAAGTTCCTCAGGAAAGACCTCGGAGACGGAGCAAAAGAGTTGCCAGGGTCCGCTGCGGTCTCGCAGATGGCGTAAACTGAACGAGCTCCACGCATAGTGTGTACGACCCCGAATCGGGGTGAATTTCATCGGCGGGTTGATGTGTTCGCGAATTTGACTTCCTCACAATGAGCCCCGAAAACCGGGTCGAACGGCCTTCGGCCGTGCCAGGCTACGGGCCCGAAATAGCTCCGATAGGTCTAGGTAAGTAAGACAGGAGCCGGGGGATGTTCTGCTCAAAGGGCGGCTGGACAAGGCCTTTCTCGGTAATCATTGAGGACACGAGTTCAGGCGGGGTCATATCAAAAGCCGGGTTTGCCACTGGGATCCCCTTGGGCGCGATTCGCTTTCCCTTGACCTGAACGACTTCCTCGGCCGCCCTCTCCTCGATGGTAACCTTGTCGTGGGTCCTCGAAAGGTCGAAGGTGGAGCTCGGCGCGGCGGAGTAGAATGGGACGCCATGCCTCTTCGCAAGGACCGCCTCTTGATACGTCCCAATCTTGTTGAACACGTAGCCGTCTCGAGTGATTCTGTCAGCTCCAACAATCACTTTGTCGACCCTGCCCAGGCTCATCATGTGGCCCACGGCGGTGTCAGAGATCAGGGTGCATGCAATCCCGTCCCGGACAAGCTCGAAGGCTGTCAGCCTCGCCCCCTGAAGGGCGGGCCTCGTCTCCGGAACGAGAACCTTGACGAGCTTCCCCTGCTCCACCGCGGCCCTGATGACCCCGAGAGCAGTCCCGTAGCCCACGGTGGCCAGCGCCCCTGCGTTACACTGGGTGAGAACAGTATCTCCGTCCTGGACGAGGCCGGCCCCGACGCTGCCGAGCTTCCTGTTCGTGGCCACGTCCTCCTCCTCCATCGCCTTCACTTCTTCCGCGACCACCTCCTTCGCCTCTTTCACTGATCTCGCGGACGCTGCCTTACTCATCACCCTGTCTATCCCCCAGAACAGGTTCACCGCCGTAGGCCGCGTCGAACGGAGGAGCGCAGCGCTTGACTCCATGTCCCGAAGGAGGTCGGCTAAACTGTTGGCCTTGGACCGGCGGGCGGCGAGAGCGAGCCCCATGGCTGCTGCGACCCCAATGGCCGGAGCGCCTCGGACCACCATCGTCCTTATGGCTGTAGCGACCTGTTCCGGAGCGAGGTAGGTCACGTAGGTCAGCCTCCCGGGGAGAGCCGCCTGGTCTATCATCCTAACTCTGCCTCTGTCCCAGGAGACTGTACGGATGGTGAAAAAGTTGGCCAACGGGACAAGCGACCACCACAGTATCTAAAGGATTTGCGGAGGCCCCGCGACACCTTCAACTTCAAATAGAGTCAGGCAGGCGTCAGAAAAGCGGGAGCTTTGGAGGGAACACCGACCCAGGAGGAGCAGGTCCGGCCCTTCTCCGCGCAGTTGGAAGAGGATTCAGTGAGGGTGACAGATGGGGAACGCTTCGGAGAACTGGAGGAATCAGGCTATGGGGCAAGGGAAGGGCAACAACTCTTGTTGCGGGACTACGAAGCCCTCTATCTCCTATACGTCAAGAAGCTCAACCTGGAGGACAGTGACGGGAAGAAAGTAAGCTTCGAGAAGCTATCAGAGCTTGCGCAGAAGAAGGCCGGCGATGCCTGGACCAAGTTCGTAATCTACAGAGACCTGAAAAGCCGCGGCTACATCGTGCGGGATGGTTTTGGTTTCGGCACCGACTTGCGGGTGTACGAGCGCGGGGACTATCCTAAGAAACCCGCCAAGTACGTCGTGTTCGCGCTTGACGAGGGGATAGAGAAGGGCATGGCTGACCTGCAAAAGTCGGTCAAGGAGATGGCCAGGATGGGGAAGGAGGCCATTATCGCAGTGATCGAGAGAAGAGGGGAAGTAATCTACTACAAGGTCAGCAGGGCAAGGTTCTGAGCTGAGATGAAGGTCAGGGACGTCCTGGACCTCATCAGGCCTGTCAACTGCGCTATGATTGGGTTCGCGGTGATAGTGGGGGCATTCGTGTCCAAGCCCGTCTCCGTTCCTCTGCTACAACTCGTCCTAGGATTCCTGACGGGATTCTTCCTCTGCGCATATTCAATGGCCGTTAACGACATCTACGACCTAGAAGTCGACAGAATCAACAGGCCGGACAGAGCCATTCCGAGCGGCAGAGTCACCGTGCGGCAGGCGTCCCGGCTCTCGCTCGCGGCGTTGGTGGTTGGGTTCGCCTGCTGTCTCCTCTCCCTCAACCCCCTTGCAGTGGCCATCGCGGCTGCATATACGTTCCTGTCGTGGCTTTACAGTAGCAGGGCAAAGAGAACAGGGCTCGCCGGGAACCTCATCGTGGCATCGTCGCTCGCCATTCCTTTCGTCTACGGCGGAGCAGTCGTCGGTGGCTCCATTGTCGGCTCGCTTTTGCTGTTGATGGCGCTCACTGCATTCTTCTCTGGGGTGGGCAGGGAAGTTGTCAAAGGCATGGCAGACGTCCCCGGGGACGCGAAGCGGGACGTGAACTCGATAGCCAGGAGCAGAGGGCTAGGGTTTGCCTCCGCAGTCGGCGCCTTGTTCTTTCTGCTCGCCGTTTTCACCAGTTGGGTTCCTCTCTTGACAGGGCTCGCAAACCAGCTGTACACCTTCGGCGTTGTTGTGCCGGACGTCATCTTTCTTTATCTGGCTGTCGCCATCGTGGCCAGCCACGAGCCGGCCAGCGCTTACAGAGTGAAGAGAGTAGCCCTGGCTGGAATGACAATCGGTTTGCTCGTCTTCGTAGGGGGGGCGTTCTGATTGTGGACTGAAAAGTACAGGCCGAGGAGTTTGGAGGAGATGGTGGGGAATGACGAGGGTAAGGCGAAGCTCCTCCTCTGGCTGAGGAAGTGGAAGCCTGGAGGCAAAGCCGCATTACTGGTCGGGCCTCCCGGGACAGGAAAGACGACGACGGTTCACCTGGTCGCCGAGAAGACGGGCATGCAACTGATCGAACTCAATGCAAGCGACTCCAGAACAAAGGATAAACTGTCGAAAAAGATCGGCGAGGCCATAGCAAGCACGAGCCTATTCGGGGGCAGCTCGCTCATATTCCTCGACGAAGTCGACGGCCTTGCGGGGAGGGCTGACTACGGAGCGATTGACTTCATCAAAGAAGCCGTGAAGAAGAGCGAGAGCCCCGTTGTGATGGCCGCGAATGACCCCGACTCGGACGGGGTCAGGAAGCTTGGGAGCACCGCCACCAGGATAGACTTTCGCAAACCCGAAGCACATGAAGTGGCGAAGCGGCTGGAGAAGGTGGCAGAGCAAGAGCGAATCGCGCCCGGGAAGGAAGAGATACGGAAAATGGCCGAAGCGGCGAACGGAGATCTGAGGGCAGCCATCAACTTCCTCCAGTCTGGCATCCCGGCAAAGAAGGATGAGGAGCTGTCAGCTGCGGAGTCAGTGAACTCGTTCTTCGATGCCACGGACGGAAAGGCCGCCCTCCAGGCGCTGCGGGCCTACCCGGGGCAGCCGAGAGACAAGATTCGAGAGATATTCACTGCTGTTGCGCGGTCCAGGGTGCACGAAGAGCGCAAGGCCCTGGCCCTTGATGTCCTGTCGAGGGCCGACGTGGTCATGGGGAGAATAATGAGAGGAAAGGACTGGAGGCTGTTGAGATACATCGATCCGATGCTGGCATCGGAGCTCCGGGAGGCCCTGGGAGATGGCGGTCCCAGATACACCCTGGACTCGGTTTCGTGGCCGCTCCAGCTCAGGATATGGAACGACTCGAGGAAGCTCAGGGACATAGCTGCGTCGGCAGGAAGGAGGATGGGAATCAGCCAGAAGGGGTTCTTAGTTGAAGACATGCCATACTTGCTTCTCCTGTGCGGAGGAAGGGCGTTCAGGGAGGAGCTGGTCAGGAGCCTCAGCCTCGAGGATAACTACGCGCTCTTCCTCGTGAAGGAATCGGGAAGGACGGCCAGACGCTAGTTGAAGGACTGGGGGAATATGGACCCCCCTGCCTCCTTCCACTCTGAGTAGAACCTCGTCAGGGCCCCCGCAAGAGGGCTGGCCTGGTCGACGCGGAATATCCTGATCCTGTTGAAGCGCTTTTCGGTGAGTATCCCCGATTCTTTTAGGAACTCGAGGTGTCTCTCGACTGCACTGTGGGAGAGCCTCGACCTCCTGATGATTTCGGATATGTTGAGCTCTCCTGTCTCGAGCATTATTGTGAGCACTTTGGTCCTCCCGTATGAGGACATCAGCCTCTCAAGCTCTAATGCCTGCCACCGTGCCTTTTTCGAGCTCCCACATCAGCTCTTTCGCGGAGACCAAGGATAGCCCAATCATCGTCGTCCTCCCTCTCATTCCCTTTCCGGAGAGTTGCGTCTCTATGATCCCCTTCCTGGAGAGTTCGTTGATGTCGCTCCACACCTGGGTGTGTCGGTAGGCGACTATGCTCATACTTTCGCAGAGTGCCGAGTAGCTCTTCTCCACCTCTCCGATGGTCACGAAAGTCGAGTCCCCCTTCTTCAGGAGTGTTGAGATGGCCATGAGCAGAAGTTTCTGATGCGTGGTAAGGTACGCCAACTCTTCCTTCCTGAGCTGCGGTGGGAGCGAAGCCTTTGCGGCCCTGATGTGCTCTGGGAGGATGCGCGGCGATTCCGAGTCGTCGGCCAGCTTCCCCGCCCTGTATACGAGTTCGAGCGCATAGCGGGCGTCGCCGAACTGGCCAGCAATGTTTGCTGCGAACTCTATGGCGTTGTCGTCCAGACAGCCGTCGTTGAAGGCTTCGCTTCTGGAGGCTATGATGTCCACCAGGTGGTCTGAAGGGTAGCTTTCGAGGGAAATCTCGTTCCATTGGAGCGAGCTGAGGGTGCTGAGGTCCACCTTCTTCAGGTAGTCCGTCGTCTTGGAAATCAGTATGGAAGAGAGGACCTGGCTCCCCGGGGCCATCTCTCTCAAGCGCGTTATGGTGTAAAGCGACGACGGGTCAGAGAGCACCAGATGGTCGATCTCGTCGAAGGCGATGACCAGGTGGGTTCTGTTGCTTCTCAACTCCTCGACCAGCGCAGTCAGGAGCTCTTCGAAGCTGTACCCCCTGGTAGGGTAGCTCTGCCCCAGGGATTTCAGCGCCTTCACCATTATTGCCTGGAGGGACCTGTCTATCCTGCAATTGACGTGTAACACCTTGACCAGGTTCCCGTAGAGCGCAGCCCTCCTAGGCAGAGATTCGAAGAGCAGCTTCTTCGCAATCATCGTTTTGCCTGAATTATGCGTTACTGTGAAATCATCCAAGAGGTATCGTTGGTCGCCATCGACTCTAAAACCAAAGTATTCTTCCTCTCCCAGAGGCTCGAGTGTGAAGCATGTCCTCAGGACGCTTTTTATCTGCCTCCTTGCAGGGGCGCGTTTTCTGGCAACTCTGGTAGGAATCTGAGAAAGGTCGCCTGATATTCCCACTCTGTAGTACACACCTTCGTGCCCGAGCTGGTCATGGCCTCGTTTTTCTCTCACGTAGGTACAGAAACCAAGACTTCTCGACACAAACGATACATCTTCAGCAAGCTGCTTCGATTTTGTGATGAAGTCGAAGTAGCCATTATCCAGGCTTCCGTCAGTATCCAGCAAGCCAGCAAGGACTTCCAGACGCGTTTTCCGCGAACCATACTTGTATTGATATGGGATGAACTTGGATTCGGACATTACTTTGTAGAGTCCCAACGCAATCAGATCTCTGGCTAGCTCATTCTGCGGCGGCTTTCCACCTCTCCTTCCAACTGTCAACATGCATTGCCGGGCTTGGCCTGCTGGGTACTGGCGCACCGTCAACGAGTATCTTTCAGATTGCTCCTTTACGATGGCCACTATTTCTGGCTCGGCAGAGGTGACACCGATGTTGGAGTGGGTACTACCTCCGTCCCCTAGGTAGACACCGAGAAAATGAGGGTCGATAGGCCCCGGCGGTATCTCAGGGAAGTCGACACCGGTTCTCACTAATTTGTAGAGCCCCCGAGGACCCACCTTCCATTTTGGAGACCTCAACAGGTCGCTTACCGGAATGTCCTTGATGATATCCTCGGGACTCTCAGATGTCTTTCGTGGATGTTTCCTCCGAGATTGTATGACGGTCAGGATATGATCTCCGGAGACTACGAAAGGTTTGCCTTTCATCGGTATGACCTCAACCATCTTTCCAAAACTGTGTATGGTCTCGAGCACTCTTCTTGGGGTACTATCTGGACCCATCAGTAGGTCGTCTTCGACAACATCTTCAACGCGTTTCAGCGATCCGTCAAACATTAGAACGGGCTGCCCCTTCCTGTGACAGCCGTTAGGTCCCGTGATCATCACGCACTGGCTGGCCTTGGAAGCGTTCTGGGCCACGTTCTGGAAGTAGAGTTCGAGCTTCTTCATCTGGGCTTCGCGATGGGGAATCTGATGTGGCAGGTACTCTGGGAGCAGTATGGTCTCGTCCCGGAAGACCGAGCGCGTCATGAGAGAGCTTGGCGATTTCCCCCGTTCGTCTTATAACCTTGATTATGCATTTGATAGAACGACAGGTGGAGGGTTCTCTGAAAGTGTTCTCGCAAACTAAAAAGACAGCAGAGAACGCGCATGGACGATGAAGGCAGTCAGGTTCCATAGACACGGCGGGCCGGAGGTCTTGCAATACGAGGAAGCTCCAGACCCAAAGCCAAACGCCGAAGAAGCCCTGGTGAGGGTCAAGGCATGCGCACTGAACCATCTCGACCTCTGGGCAAGGAACGGACTCCCCAATGTCGTGATTCCGATGCCTCACATTTCGGGGAGCGACATATCAGGGGTGGTCGAATGGGTCCCTGAAGAAGAAACTGTCTTCAAGAAGGGGGATGAAGTGATAGTCAACCCTGGGCTCGGGTGCGGCAGGTGTGACAGGTGCCTGTCAGGAAAGGACGACCAATGTCGTGAATACACAATCATCGGATACGGGCTAGACGGGGGATACGCCGAGCTCGTCAAGGTCAGAAGGACCCACCTGATCAGGAAGCCTGCAAGGATGGGTTTCGAGGAAGCTGCCTCATTCCCCCTTGTGTTCGAGACTGCGTACCATATGCTCGTGACCAAAGCCAGGACCGGACCCGGCGACACGGTACTCGTCCTTGCTTCGAACTCGGGGGTTGGTTCTGCTGCCGTGCAGATCGCTAAGCTGCTGGGCGCGAGCGTCATCGCGACCGCAGGTGACGCCGCCAAGGCAGATCAGGCCAGAAAGCTGGGGGCAGACCACGTAATCGACCATTACAAACAGGACGTCTTGGGAGAGGTGAAGAAGCTCACGGAAAGGAGGGGAGTAGACGTAGTCGTGGAACATGTCGGAAGGGCGACTTGGGAGGGAAGTCTCAAGGCCTTGGCAAAGGGGGGAAGGCTGGTGACCTGCGGAGCGACTACGGGCGCTGAAGTCACGACCGATCTCCGGTACATCTACAACAGAGAGCTCACTATCTACGGCAGCTTCATGGCGGGATTGGGGGAGCTCCTCGAGGTGATCAAGCTCTTCGAACAGGGTAGGCTGAAGACGGTAGTGGATTCGACATATCCCTTGGAGGGGGCAGCAGACGCGCAGGCCAGGCTGGAGAGCAGCAAGCACTTCGGGAAGATCGTCCTGAAGGTCTAGGTTACTATCTCGTAAGAATGGGTAATCTTCGCGGTGGGCTGCAGGGTCGCCCCCACGCTGCAGAACTTCTCCGTGCTGTCCTTTATGGCCTCCTCCACGTACTTCTTCTCCAGCGGCTCCCCAGACAGAACGTACTTGATGTGAATCGAAGTCCAAGGTTTGGGGAGGCCATGCTCCGGCCTGGCACCCTTGATCAGGATTTTCAGCGACTTCAGCTTCTGCTTCCGTTTCCCCAGAATGGCGACGATGTCCATACCCGTGCAGGCACCGAGCGATGTCAAGAGGGCTCTCATGGGGCTGATTCCTCTCGCCGCGCCGTCATTCGAGTCGTAGACTATTGTGTGTCCTGTTGTATCGGATCCTACGAACATGTTGCCTCCACTCCAGTCGACTTCTGCAAGCCAATTGCCTTCACTCAATCTGAATCACCAGAGGTTTGGATTTCGAGTTCACCTCTCCCTTTTCTATAAAACTCCTTCGTCCCCACCTCCCGGTCACGTCGGCCACCAGCCTGTGTCTGCCTTGGCCGAGAGAAGATGCGGGTATCCTGAACTCCTTCTCCACGTCGAGCATCTTTGACTTCGCGTCTTCGACGCTGACGGGAATCTTCGGGGGGCCCCCGTCTTCTGGAACTATCATGGCCCAGATCCGATACGGTAGGTCAGGGTCACGGCTCCAGTAGAAGCTGGCCTTCCTCACTTCCTTCTTGATTTCAGCCAGGGTGTGGGCTCGCATTCCGCCCCGTTCGCTGAGCCTGAGCCGGATGGTGAGCCTCATGATCTTGTCGAAGTCCTCCCAGGCCACAGTCCATACGTCAGGATGAAAGGCCTCCCTTAACCCTCCCACGATTCGGAAACCCACCTTGGCCAGGATAGTATCCGAAGTCGTGTAGGATTTCTTGTCCGTCATGAGGCTGATACCACCTATCCTCGTCTTCGGCCAGTTGTAGTCCCCCCTCCTGTCCTTGAGAGACAAGTCGCGGGTCGCCGGCCCTGGGACTGTTAAAAGGATGCTTCGCTTAAGGGCGCTGCCTCAATTGAAGGGAAGGCTGGTGCTGGCAGGCGCGGAACGAGGGGGTTCAAGCCTGCTTGGAGGCACCGAAGGGGCCGAAATGGGCGAGTTGAATATGATTATGCACAAGAAATGGCAAAAATGCTTATTACGAAATCCGAATAGTCGTAGTTGAGCAGGATAGGGATGACTTCCGTGCCAGGCGAAGAAACCGCAATCATCAGGCGTTCCGTCATGGATTTGCAGTCAGTACGGCTTAAAAGCGAATGTCGAACGTATCATACAGCGTCCGAAGGGAGGCTAAGCTGACCTTGGTTCCCCGCGAACTTGAAGACGACGTGAACTCCAGGACCGTCCAACTCGTCCGTCTTCTCACAGAATTGGGCCCCGACGTCCCCGAGATAGCCCGCAGGCTGGGCCAGTTCAAGGAATCCGTAAGGTACAGGTACAAAGAGAAGATACTCAGCAAAGGCTTCGCGGTACAAGCTGCAGTGGACCACGAAAGACTGGGGCTGAAGAGGATAATCCTCATCGTGGACTTCCCTGTAACCTACAGGAACTATGCCCAGGCCATACTGACCGCGATGAGTGAAGTCACCTACGTTGTCGGCTTTGCGAGGTCTCTGATTGGAGGAGAGTATGTAGTCAATCTTAGCGTCCCTACTGAGCTAGTCGAGGAGGTCCGAGAGTTCCTCCTCGGATTGAAGGAGAGAGGCCTGTTCTCTCTGCTAGAGATTGTCGAATTTGATTGGGCTCGAACTGCGCCCATGAAACCTGAGTTCTACGACTTTGATACCGGCAGATGGGATTTCGAATGGCAGAATCCTACCCCTGAGGACTATCAAGCCGCGGCTTACATGCCATCGCAACGGGGCAAGTTCGACTATGCTGATCTGCTGATCATGAAGGAGCTTCAGATGGACGCGAACAGGAGCTTGAAGGAAATGTCTGAGAAACTGAACATCAACTACAAGAAGCTTGCCTGGCATCATTCAGCCCACGTCTGTTCCCAGAAGCTGTTGAGAGGCTACACCGTGAACTGGATGGGAACTCGATATGACTACAATTTGGAGAAGGTCCTTCACAGGAAACACCGCTACTTCGCTGTGGACTTCGTAGTCAGGGATGTTAACGAGTTCGAGACAATGACGCTGCGACAGCAGATAGACCGCTTGCCTTTCCTGTGGGGCGAGGCGGCCGGCAGAAACTATTTCGCAGAACTTGCTGTCCCGGTAGATTACGTGGTGGAAGGACTACAGTATCTGGGCAATGCCTCGAGTGCGGTGAAAGACAAGACAAGCATCTATGCAATTGACCAGACCGAGGCGGCTAGGTTCACGATTCCATACAGCATGTACGATCAGGCCAGCAAGTCGTGGATGTATGACAAGGATGAATTAACTAAGAAATTCGAGAAGCTAATAGTCCAGATAAAGATAGGAGTCAGCTAGGCCTTTGCCTAGCTGATCCCGAAGCCGCCGATTATTTCGAGTGGTCCCACCTTCAGGCCCAGCGTTGCAAAAACAAGGCTTGCACCGGTGATGGCCAGCATCCCAAATCGGATTTTCTCGTCCAGGGTCATGTCGGCAGAGGTACCACAGGAGTATCTTTTAAGGAATGAGTTTATGCATGACCGCGACAAGATATCACTAAGCGAAATCTAAACGAAGCCCGATTCTTGCCACAAATGTTCCCTTGGACCTGACTTTCGTCCCACCGGGTGCCAAGCCCTAAAT
>Ga0187766_10002094_pt1 | contig 11790 bp, 11 predicted proteins | sample 0216_QUI02_MP05__4_FD_132971 | JGI IMG/M metagenome (GOLD analysis project Ga0187766, IMG submission 132971) | Tropical peat soil microbial communities from peatlands in Department of Meta, Colombia - 0216_QUI02_MP05_20_MG | ecosystem: Environmental > Terrestrial > Soil > Wetlands > Peat ... | reverse complement strand
GGATCACCCGGACCGGGCGCCCGCAACCGCGCTCCCCCAGGGAGCGCACGCCGAGCGAGGCTCATACCCGACCCGCGACCACCGTCCGACCCTCCACTCGGCGGTATGAGGCTCGCTCGCTAACGCTAGCTAACGACGCAGAGTCAGGCGAGTGGTCCCTCGACGTGTTTGCGCTGCGCTGCCTCCGACCGCAGGTTCGCCCCTTGTCGGATCAGCTCCCGCTGCACCGCGCGGTGGTCGACGGCTCGGGGCGGTTCGCCGGCCGCGGCGGCGATTGCGGCGCACACCCCCGCGGCCTGCCCGGTAGCCATCGCGATCGGCGTGACCCGGTAGGACGAGTGCGCCTCGTGCGTTCCGGAGATGCAGCGTCCGGCGACCAGCACCCGATCGACTCCTCCCGGGACCAGGCACCGCAGCGGGATGTCGTACGCACCGCCGGCGGGGAGCCGTCTCAGGATCGTGTCCTTGCCGCGCGGGTCGTGGATATCGATCGGGTAGGAACCGCGGGCGATCGCATCCTCGAACGGCCGGCAAGTGAGGACGTCCTCGGCCGTGAGCTGGTACTCGCCGACGATGCGGCGCGTCTCCCTCACGCCGATCGTCGTGCCGCTCTGGGCGATGTACGCGTCGGCGAAACCGGGCACGCGCTTGCGCAGGAACTCGGCGATCTGGCGCATCTGCCGGCGCGAGATCCATTCCGCCTCGGTCAGCTGCCAGGCATCGGTGCCGAGCACGCCCAGCACCCGGGTGGAGTTGACGCTCACCTCGCGCTCGTGCGGGGTGGCGAAGAACAACAGCTCCTCCCGCGGAAGGTCGAGCTCTCCGGCCGCCTCGGCCTCGCGGATCAGGTCCCACAAGCCGAGCACCCCGTGCCATTGATCCGGATGTTGGCGCGCGTAGGCGGAGAATGGCTCCGGGTCGAACTCGACGAGGCGGAACATGAGCGTCATCGGCTGGACCAGCCCGTCCTCCTCACGACCGAGCTCGAACCGGGCTCCGGCCGCCGCCGCAACATCACCGTCGCCGGTGCAGTCGACGATCGTCCGCGCCCGGATCACGACCGGGCCGGACTTGGTCTCGAACACCACCCCCCCGGGCGTGCCCTCGCCGAGGACCCCGCTCGCGAGCGCGTGGAACAGGAACCGCACGCCGGCGTCATCGAGTAGGTCGAGCGCGACGAGCTTGAACCGCTCCGGATCGAACGGGACCGTGTAGCCGGTTGCCTCTGACGGCGCGATCGCACCGCCGGCCTCGTACAGGGCATTCAGGAACAGCTCGAGCACCCCGGCGATCACCGGCTCGCCGGGCCCATGATCGCTCGGCAGCAGGTGCACGCTCCCGGTGGGATCGATCGCCCGAACCGCGCGCGCCTCGTTGTGGAAGGACATCAGCGGCATCACCAGCGCGGCCGTCGCGGTGCCCCCGAGGAACCCGTACCGCTCGGCGAGGATTACATCCGCGCCGGCGCTGGCAGCGCCAATCGCGGCACCGAGTCCAGCGGGACCGCCACCCACGACCAGCACGTCGGCGTCTCCCGCCAACACCGCCTCGCGCGGCGGCAGCCGGAGGCTCGCAGCGTGCTCAGGTCGCTCGATCGCGGGCATCCTCGCGTACCCCGGTCTTCTCCCAGTGGTCGATCAGCTGCTGGGGATCGGCGCGCCCGTCGAGCAACTCGGCGACCAGCGGCGCGGTTTGAGCCGCGCGGCGCTGAAGCGCCGGCAAGCGCTCCTCCAGGTGCTCGCGGGTCCGCTTGCGGAGGTCCCACATGCGGTCGATCCCAGCCAGCAGCGGGCCGGTCTGGGCGGTGTGCACACCGTCGAGCCCGGGCATCTCGAGCGCGTCGAGCAGCGCGCTCACCTTCCCCGCATACGGGAGCGCACGGAATGGCACCCTCGCGACCGCGGCGAAGATCAGGAAGTGAAGCCGCATTCCCACCGCCAGGTCGATGTGCTCCATCAACCCGACAAGCTCGCCGGGCTTGTACCTCCCGCGCAGCACCGCAGCTCGCTCGGGGAATGCCATCTGGCCGATCACGCGGTGCGCCTCGCGGATGTCCTGGCGCTCCATCGCGACGAACAGGATATCCGCGTCGAACCGGTCGACGATGAAGTCCGCGGCGTGCGCCAGCAGCGCGTGGTACACGGCCGCCTCCAGCTCCCCCGCCGCACCGCCCGGCTCGCGCACCGACATCGCGACGAGATGGCGCTGCTTGCCGATCCCCTCGCGCTCGAGCGTCGGCTCCGGGAACGGCTCGGGCGTAAGCAGCAGCGCCGGGTCGGCCGTGACCGCGATCGGCCGCTCGACGCCGATCTGCTCCAGCAGCCGCTTGGTCTGAAGGTCGCGCACGGTCAGAAAGCGCATCCGGTTGAGTGCCTCGACGACGTCCTGGCGCTCGGATCTGCGCTCGAGCGGACCGACGCCGATCGCGTAGGTGGCCGTCGGTACCCCGATCTGCTGCGCGATCCGCGTGACGTGCAGATAGCTCTGGGCCTCGCGGTCATACAGGATCCCGCCCCCGCCCAGCAGCATCAGATCGAGCCGCTTGACCTCGGACTGGATCTCGGCGCGCATCGCCTCGCGAGCCGGAACCACCCGATCCACATCGTGACGCTCGCGTGTGTCCGCGACGTTGCGTGAGAACACCACGATCTCAGCCTCCGGCATCGCCGAACGGAGCTCCGAGATTGCGACCGTCAGGATCGCCTCGTCGCCGACGTTCAGCCCGCCGTAGGAGCCCGCAATCCCGATCACACGACGGGGCGTGGACGTCGCACGTCGATCGGACACCGAATCTAATCTAACGATTCTCGGCCTCAGCCGACCGCGCCGAGTCCGTCGCCTCCGGGCACGTAAGCTGTCGCGCATGGGCGACTGGACGTTTCTCTCCGATCACGCGCACGTGCTGATCGTGCTGGCGCGAGAGCCGCGCAGCGATCCGACCGCGGTGGCGAGGGTGACCGGGATCGACGGCGACGACGTCGCGGCGATCCTTCGCGACCTCGAGGCGGGCGGCTACATCCGAAGGGAGCGTCAGGGTTCGACCCAATTCACGTTCATCGATCGCGACAAGCCGTTGCGGCATCGGATCGAGCGCAATCACACGGTCGGGCAGCTGCTCGATGCGGTCGAGTCCACGGCCGATACGCTTCGCGTTCGCCTCGGGGCGAAGGACTAGGCGCAGACTCACCGCTCATGAACCTCGACGCGCTTTGGCACGACCTCGAGTGCGGCGGGTACACCGAAGATCTGGCGCTGTGGCGAACGCTGGCCGACACCGCCGACGGCCACGTGCTCGACGTCGGGGCGGGCACCGGTCGCGTGACCCTCGACCTCGCCGCTCGCGGCGTCGAGATGGTCGCGCTCGACACGGCCGCGTCGCTGCTGGAGGCGCTCGTCCACCGGGCGGCCGGCCTGCCCGTCGAAACGGTCCTCGCGGACGCGCGTGAGTTCACGCTGGACCGCCGCATGTCGCTGATGCTCGTGCCGATGCAGACGCTGCAGCTGCTCGGAGGACGATCCGGGCGCGCGGCGTTCCTGCGTCGGGCGCTCGAGCACCTCGAGCCGGGCGGCCTGCTGACCGCCGCGCTTGCGGACGCGATGGACTGCTTCGACGAGCAGCACGAGCTGCCGCCGCGGCCCGAAACACGCGAGATCCTCGGCGTGCGCTACTCCAGCCAGCTGCTCGCGGTCCTGGATCAGGGCGGTTGCGCGGCGATCCACCGGCGCCGCGAGATCATCGGACCGGATGAGCGCTATGAAGCGCACGACATCGTGGTGCAGCTCGACCGCGTGTCCGCGGACGAGGTCGCGGCGGAAGCGCACCAGCTCGGCTTCCTCACCGAACCCCACCTGTTCGTACCCCAGACCGACGAGTACCTCGGGTCGACGGTGGTCGTCCTCCGCGCGCCGTGAAACGCTGCGCCCGCGCCCCGGTGCTCACACCAGACGTCCGACGGCGAGGAGACTGGCGGGGCGAACACGACGGCACGCGAAAACTACACCGCCTTCGCCGTTACGAACAGGAATCGCCCGCCGGCGTTGGGAATCGAGCGCCGGACCGCGTCGTGGCCGGGTCAGGTCACGGGGGTCGCCAGGCCCACCCGCTGGCCGAGGATGCGTCCCGAAGGGAGTTGCACGTAGGTCTCGGAGGCGTTGTTGCGCTTGTTGGACTCCTGGAACTCGTCCAGCGGGTCGGCGATCATCACGAACGCGAACCGTCCGCGCAGGCCGGTCACGTCGATGTACTGTTGCGGATACACGTACGGGTAGACGTCTGACCAGCCGACGGATGTGCCGAGAACGTCCGATTGGAGTGTCGGATCGATGCTGCACTCGGGGTACACGGGGTTGACCGGCGAGCGCGCCGACGGGCGCGAGTGGATCAGGTCACGGAGACAGTAGTCGACCTTCGGCCCAACGCGCACGAGCCGTTCCGCGTGGAACCGGGCGTCGATCGACCAGAGCTGGAACGCGGCGACGTGACTGACCTTCCAGTAGCTGTAGTTGTCGAGCGTCGGCTCCCCATACCGGTAACCCGGGACGAACTTCCATACGAGCCGCGCCTTGGTCGCGAACAGGTGCGCCCGACCGTGTGTGTCGTAGATCGCCTGCTGAACGGTCCACGGGCCGTTCCCGCGGCGATGGGCACGAAGCTCCATCGGCCCGCTGCCGACGCTGTTGACCGAGCTTGTCGCGCGCAGCAGCACGTGCCCCGCGATCGAGGAGCGATCGAGGTGCAGGTCAGTCGGCGCCGACATCTCGAGATCCGGACACAGCAGGTGCAGCTTCGCTTCCGAGCACGGCGCGACCCGCCTGGATCCGGTCGGCGGCGTCGAGCCCGTGGTCGACGTTTGGATGCTCACGGCCCCGCCGCCGGTGGGCGTTTGCGCGAACAGCTCGGCTGGTACGAGCAACGCGACGACGAGGACGCCCGCGGCGCCCGCGACCGCCAGCTTGCCGCCCAGGCGGCGCCCGAGGCCGCTCAAGCCCACTCGCCGCCCCCACCGTCGACGCCACGCGCCGTCACGCGCTGTTCCAGCCCGTCCTGAGCACCGCGTAAGCATGCCGGATCCCACCGCTTGACGTCGAGCCCCCGTCCCACCGGCGCTCGTCACGTGCCGGTAGCCTGCCGGTGTGGCGACGACCCAGGTGATCCGTAGCGACCGGTTTCCCGATCTGAGCGACGAGGTTCTGTTCCCGCGCCTCTCGGATGAGAAGCTGGCGTGGCTGGCCGAGCGCGGGAAGCCGCGCACGTTCCAGCCCGGCGAGGTGCTGTACGAGCACGCCGACCGCGACGCGCCGTTCTACGTGATCGAACGTGGGCTCGTCGAGTTCGTCGACCGCAAGCCGGGCAAGGACGTCTACATCGCACAGGCCGCCAGCCGCACGTTCATCGGCGACATCGCGATATTCACCGGCGAGCCGACGCTCAGCGCGTGCGTAGCCGCCGAACCGACGGACGTGATCGTGTTCGACCGCTACGGGCTGCGCGACATGGTCGCACGCTGGCCGGAGTTCGGCGAGCACGTGCTCCGGACGCTGCTGGCGCGCCGCGCGTGGCACGAAGCCGAGGGCCACGGGGTGATGCGCCTGATCGCGCCGCGCGCCTCCCGTCGGGCGTTCGAGGTGCGCGACCTGCTCGAACGCAACCTGCTGCCGGTCAGGTGGTACGACGTCGACACTGACGCCGAGAGCGCGGCGCTGCTCGATTGGCTCGAGATCCCTCGCTCTGAGACCCCCGTGCTGGTGCACGCCACCGACGTGATGCGCAACCCGTCCGCAGCGCAGGTCGCCCGGTCGCTGCGGTTGCGCGCCGAGGTCGACGGGCAGCGGTTCGACCTCGTGGTGCTGGGCGCCGGTCCGGCCGGGCTCGCCGCCGCCGTGTACGGCGGCTCGGAGGGGCTGCGGACGCTCGTGGCCGAGGCCTGGGCACCTGGCGGCCAGGCCGGCACCAGCACTCGGATCGAGAACTACCTCGGCTTCCCGAGCGGGGTCTCCGGGACCGAGCTGACACGCAAGGCCACGTTGCAGGCGCGCCGCTTCGACGCGGTCCTGTCGAGTTTCCATCGCGCGGTGGAGCTGGCCGACGGACCCGAGGGGCTGCTCCGGGTCGATCTCGACGACGGCCAGCACGTGCTCGCCCGCTCCGTCGTGATGGCTACCGGCGCACGCTGGCGGGAACTGCAGGCCGAAGGGGTGCAGCGATTCCTCGGCGCCGGCGTCTATCACGCGGCGTCGCCGACCGATGCGGAGCGTTACCGCGGCGAGGACGTGATCGTCGTCGGCGGGGGCAACTCGGCGGGGCAGGCAGCGAACCACCTGGCGTCGCGGGCCCGCAGCGTCCGCGTTGTGGTGCGCGATAAAGGACTGAAGTCGACGATGTCCCGGTACCTCGTCGAGCGCATCGAGCGCTCAGCTGGGATCGAGGTCATGACCGAGACCGAGGTCTCGGCGGTACACGGCTCGGCCACCGTGGAGTCCGTGAGCCTCCTCGACCGGCGCGACGGCAGCATCGAGCAGGTGCCGTCGACCGCCGTGTTCGTGATGATCGGCGCGGATCCCTGCACCGAGGCGACGACGGGGATGCTCGCCGTCGACGACGGCGGCTACCTGCTGTGCGGCGTCGGCGCCGCGAAGTGCACGGGGCACCTCCGCTGGCCGCTTGCGGATCGCAAGCCGCACCTGCTGGAGACGACCCGCCCCGGCGTGTTCGCGGCGGGCGACGTGCGCTCGGGCGCGTCCAACCGGGTGGCGGGCGCGGTCGGCGACGGCACGATCGTGGTCCGCTTCGCCCACGAGGTGCTGGCGGGCTGAGGGCCCCGTCGCGGGCGCGGCGAGCAGTCAGCGGTGCCGGTTCGGCTGGGCACCGATCGACGGTCGGACCACGAGCCGGACCTGGCGGCCGGGAAGTGACTGGGTGACGCGTCGCCCGTCCAATCGTCCGTCAAACCGCCCGCACAGAATCAGCGAGGTCAAGCCCACGACCGCGTGCTGCAGTGGGCGCGGAGCGGATCGTGTTCGGCCCCGACGCGCCGTACGGGCGTCCGCTCGGAGGCCTGTTCCAAACGATGCGGGTTGCCGCGTACGCCGGTCTCGCCGCCGACGAGCGAGCGCTGGTCGCAGGCGGCACGATCAGCGCGTTGCCGGACGGTCGCCCGCTGCCCGCTGCGACGGCGCCGCGCATCGCCCAGGTCCGGCCGGCGAGCGGGAGGCTGATGCGGGTCAGCAGTCACCTGACGTTGGCCGCGTTTGGACTCGTGATGGCAGCCAGCGCGATCGCCGCCACAGAGCCGATCACACAGGATTGAACCGTCGCCCCCGGGGGGCCCCCGAGGGGTGGCCCCGCTCACCCCGGTGAGGCCAAGCCTCGATTGCCCCGGGGTGGCGCGCTCGCCCTACACCGTCAGCACGACCTTGCCCTTCGCGCGGCGCTCGTCGAGCTCGCGCAGCGCGGCGGGCCCCTGTTCAAGCGGGTAGACCGAGCCGATTACCGGACGGACGGCGCCGGTGCTGATCAGATCGCCCAACCGCGCGATCGCATCCGCCGCCCGCGCGGGATCGGCCATGAGCACGCCAAATGCACACCCGCGGACGTCGACGTTGCGCAGCAGCAGCCGATTCACCTTGATCTCCGGGATCTCCCCTGCCGTGAAGCCAACGACGACCACGCGCCCCTCGGGCGCCAGCGCACGCAGGCTCTCCTTGAAGCGTTCGTTGCCGCCGACCGGATCGACGATCAGGTTCACCGGACCCGAAAGCTGGTCGCGGAAGCGCTCACCGATCACGACCGAATCCGCCCCGGCCTGGCGCGCGACCTCGGCCTTCTCGTCGGTCGACACAGCCGCGATCACCTCCGCGCCAAGCGCCTTGGCGACCTGAATGGTCGCGGTGCCGACGCCACCTGCGGCTCCGTGAACGAGCACCGTCTCACCGGCCCTCAACCCTCCGCGGCGGCCGAGCGCAGCGAGCGCGGTGAGATAGTTGAGCGGCAGGGCGGCACCCTCCTCGTAGCTGAGCCTGTCCGGGAGCGCGAACGTCGCCGCCGGAGGCGCTGCGACCCGTTCAGCGTGCGCGCCGAAGCTCAGCGTCATCACCCGGTCGCCGATCGCGAACGAACTGTCCGGCGGTGAGCGGAGCACATCGCCGGCCGCCTCCCACCCGAGCGTGAACGGGAGCGGCTGGCGGACCTGATACAGACCGCGCGTCATCAACAGATCCGGGAACGAGACGCCGGCCGCGCGCACCGCGATCACGAACTCGGCCTCGGGCTCCGGGAGATCTGTCAGCACGACCGCGTCCGGGCCGTCCTCGGCCGTGACTTGCAGCGCGCGCATGCGTCCTCCTTGTCGAAGTTGGTGTGCCGGGATCCCGCTGTACGTCTGGCTCACGCGCGACCGCCGCGATGCGCGGCTGATCGCGATTGCGATCGCGATCGCGTCATGGCTTCGGTGACCGCTCGACAAGGCTACGTGCAGCGTCGGCGATCTGCTGCGCGGAGATTCCCGCGGCGTTCAGCAGCTCCCTCGGAGTGCCCGAGCCGGGCAGCTCGCGCACGGCCAGCGAAGCGACGCTGAGCTCGATCCGCCCTGCATCGGCGAGCGCTTCGAGCACGGCGGAAGCGAGGCCGCCCTGGGGATGATGATCCTCGGCCACCACGAACCGGCCAGTGTCTTGCGCGGCGGCGGTCAGCGTTCGGACGTCGATCGGTTTCAGTGAGTAGAGGTCGATCACACGCGACGCGAAGTTCTCGCGCTCCAGGATGTCCGCCGCCGCGAGGCACTCGTGCAACGTCACGCCGGCGCCGATCAGCGTCACCTGATCCTGGGCGCAGCCGCGCAACACCTTCGAGCCGCCGATCGGAAACCCCTCCGAGTCCTCGTACAGGACGGGGTAGGCACCACGGGTCGTGCGCATGTAGACGACGCCCTCTCGATCCGCCATCGCATGCACCAGCGCCGCGGTGCTGGTCGCGTCGGACGGATACAGAACCGTTGACCCGGACACGGCGCGGTGCATCGCAAGGTCTTCCAACGCCATCTGCGAAGGGCCATCCGGGCCGATCTCAACGCCGGCATGCGAACCGGCGAGGCGAATGTTCGCTCGCGAGATCGCAGCCATCCGCAAGAAGTCGTGAGCCCGCGTGAAGAATGCTGCGAACGACGAGGCAAACGGAACGTAGCCTCGGACGCTGAAGCCGACCGCGGCGGCGATCAGCTGCTGCTCGGCGATGAACATCTCGAAGAACCGCTCCGGGTGGGCGTTGGCGAAATCCTCGGCGAAGGTCGAGTTGCCCACCTCGCCGTCCATCGCGACGACGTCGCGGCGCGACCCGAGTGCGGCCAGCGCCTCACCGTAGGCCTTGCGAGTCGCGACGCGGGCACCGCACTCGTAACGCGGCAGCGTGACTTCCGCGGTGCCCCGGTCAGGTCGCCACGACCGGCCGGACGGCTCGGGCGACGGTCCCCTGACCGTCAGGTGCCGCTCGCCTCCGAGCTCGACGAGCGCGCGCTGCGCCATCTCGGCCGGGAGCGGCTTGCCGTGCCAGTTCTCGCGGTCCTCGACCTCGGAGAAGCCGCGACCCTTGCGCGTGCGCGCCAGCACCACCGTCGGCGCGTCGGCGGACATGCTGCCCGCCTCGCCGAGCGCGGCGTCGAGCGCAACGACGTCATGGCCGTCGACCTGGAGCGCGTGGGCGCCGAACGCGCGCACGCGCCGGTCGTACGCGTCAAGGTCCCAGGACAGCTCGGTCGGACCGCGCTGGCCAAGCCTGTTGACATCGACGATCGCGACCAGGTTGGACAGGTGATAGTAGGAGGCCTTGTCGAGCGCCTCCCACATCGAACCTTCGGCCATCTCGCTGTCACCGCACAGGACCCACACCCGGTACGGCAGCTGATCGAGGTACTTGCCCGCCAGCGCGACGCCGACGCCGTCCGGCAGCCCCTGCCCGAGGGAGCCCGTCGCGACGTCGACCCACGGCAACGCGGGTGTCGGATGACCTTCCAACCGCGACCCGAAGCGGCGATAGCCCGTGATCAGCTCGTGATCGGAAATCATGCCGACAGCCTTGTATACGGAATACAGAAGCGGCGACGCGTGTCCCTTGGAGAAGATCAGGTGATCGTTCGCCGGCTCGGCGGGATGGTCCCAGTCGTAGCGGAGATGTCGGGCGACGAGCACCGCGAGCACGTCGGCGGCCGACATGCTCGAGGTCGGGTGTCCGGAGCCTGCTTCCGTGCTGCATCGAATCGAGTCGACGCGCAACTGCCGGGCGAGTTCGGCGACCTCCTCGAGGTCCGCGATTTGACGGGAAGGGGTCGTGGAGTAGGTCATCGCCGTGCAAGCGGGCGAGCACCAGACCAGCGCCGTCACCTGTGGCCGCGCCGGCGCCGCGGTTCTGCTTGGGAAAGTGACGATTGCCAGATTAGAGGACGTCGACCGGCAGCACCGTCGCGCCGTTCGTCGTGTCGCTCTCGGCGTCCGTCAGCGATGCACCGCCGCGGCTACAAATCCACAGCGGACATCGGCGTATCGACGCCGCGCGGCGCCCGCCGTCGGATGCATGGGGCGAGCTGCGCAGCCAGCGGGGTGTGGTTTAGTACCGACATGGAGCTGTCGGAGGTTGGAGGGTCGCGATCCGCCGTCCGCTGATCAAGCTGTTCGTGTTCGTCGCGGTCGCGGTCGCGTTGGCCGGGGCAGGGTCGGTCACCGTTGCCGCGTCCGCTGCAGTTCCGGGCGCGCGGGCGATCGCGTGCCCGTTGGCCAGTCCCTCGATCGTGCCGTGCTGCGTCGGTCCAATCGGCCCGGTGCCGGTCGCGACGGCCGCGTCGCTCGATTGTTGTCCGGGACCAGTCGCCACCCACCCGACCGTCTGCTGCCCGTCGAATGCGGACTGTGCGTCGCCGATCACGATCTTCTCGAGCCCGGATCCGTCGACCGCTGGTGAGGAGATCGTGATCAGCGGGAAGGCGATCGACGCTGCCGCCGGGCAGGTTGCGCTCTGGCAGCGACTGCCCGGTCAACCGGGGTTCCAGATCGTCGCGAACGGCACCACGATCGCTGGCCAGTACGAGATTGCGCGCGCGGCGGGGCTGGTGCAGACGAACCGTAAGTGGTACGTCACGGCAGGCGGCGTTCAGAGCCCGACAATTGAGCAGTCCGTGCGGGCCGAGGTGACGCTGAGCTCATCCATCACCGCCCACGTTGCCGTCATTCTCAGCGGTGGGGTGACGCCACGGCATGCGCACGAGCAGGTTCTGCTGGAGGCCAGTCACGGCGGCGCGTGGCGCGTGTTCGCGCGGCCGCGCCTGAGCCGCGCCTCACGCTACGCCGTTGCCGCGCCGTTCGTGGGACACCGCTCGGTGGATGTGCGGACCGTGTTTCCGGGCGATCAGCGCAACGTTCGCTCGTACTCGCCGGTGATCGCGATCGCAGCGGCACCTTGACGTATGCGGCCGGCTGGCGGCCCCCGGGTCCAGGCCCGCCGGCCGACGCCGCCTGCCGATGCTCCCACGCCGGCGTGCCGCCGGGTGACGTGCGCCGGTACCGCGGTCAGACCGATTCCCGCTCGCGGCCCGAGAGAATCTGTTCGCGCTCTGCGAGCCGGTTCGCCCGTCGAAGCTCCGCTTCGCGCACCCCCCGCTGCTCGGATGCGGTGTGCGCGATCAGCGGCGGCACCGGCGCGGGGTTGCCGTCGTCGTCGAGCGCGACCATGGTCAGAAACGCGGTGTTCGTATGGCGCACCTCGCCGGTCCGCGGATTCTCGGCATCTACGCGGACGCCGACCTCCAT
>Ga0187766_10002091_pt1 | contig 11794 bp, 11 predicted proteins | sample 0216_QUI02_MP05__4_FD_132971 | JGI IMG/M metagenome (GOLD analysis project Ga0187766, IMG submission 132971) | Tropical peat soil microbial communities from peatlands in Department of Meta, Colombia - 0216_QUI02_MP05_20_MG | ecosystem: Environmental > Terrestrial > Soil > Wetlands > Peat ... | reverse complement strand
GGTCCGTCGCGTGCCACCTCGTAGTAGGTCTCAGCGAGACGGCCAGGCTCACATTGGAGATGGCCGGGAAGATCGGGCGCGACGTCCGGCACCAGATTGTCGACGAGCAGGTCGTCGTTGATCTCAGCATCGGCGCAGCGATTCCAGCGGGCGCGCCCGTCGTCCTCGGCCACGCCGAGCTGCCGGGCGCGGGAAGCATGGTCCCGGATCGCGTGCCCGCTGAGATGCACGAGCAAGCGGCCGAGCTGTTCGACCGTCAGCCGGTGCACCACGGCCGGGTCGGCGTGGACCTGCCACGACCGGTCGATCGCGACCGTCCCCGAGTCAAGCTCCGCCACGACGGCCGAGGCGAAGATCGCGCTGGCTAGGTACGGCATCCGGGCAGTTGCCCACAGTCGAGCGGCGGCGATCTTGCGCGGGTCGAGCGGGGTTGCGCTCATCCGAGCAGGCCGGCGTCCCGCAACAGCGGCGCGAACTTCTTCACCTCGCCCGGGATCGCAGCGCCGGGCGGCCGGCACCGGGCGAGCGTACGAGCCGCCGCCGCGGCCACGTCAGGCGCGGAGCCGGCCGCACGCGCGAATGCCCGCCAACCGCGTTCCCAGCGATCTCCCGACGGATCGGCCGCGACGGCGGCGGCGACCGACGTCAGTGCGGCGTAGGCACGATCGCCGCGCTCGGGGAGCGCGAAGCTGTCGGGATCGGCCAGTACGGCTTCGGGGTCGGGCAGGTCGGCTTCGGCGAGCCAGGTCAGGTACTCGACCCCGGGCCCGGGACCCACGCAACCGCGCACGAGCAGCGACGTCGCGAGCTCGCCGACGCTGCCGGCGGCGGCAGCTGTCTGCAGGCGCGCGACCATGTCCCATGTCCGGGGACTCGGCCAAGCGCGCCCGGCGCCGGCCGCATCCTCGGGAACCGCGAGCGCGAGCATCGGGCGCACGGTGAGGAAGCCTGCAATCCAGCTTCTGAACAGCCCGACCCGCCGCTCCCAGTCGCTCGGAAGGGACGGCGCCTCCGGGCTCGGCCAACCGCCCGAGAAGCCTGCCGCCACCGTGCGGGCATCGACAGGCCAATCGAGGTGGCAGAAGCGGTTCGCGAGCGGCGGCGAGAGCTCCCATCCGTCAGCCGCCTGCTCGGCCGGGTTGGCCGCCGCAACCACGGACACGGCGTCGGGCAGCGTCAGGTCGCCGACGGTTCGCTCCAGCACGACGCGCAGAAGCGCGGCTTGTACAGCCGGGGGCGCGGTCGAGACCTCGTCGAAGAACACGAGCCCTGTCCCCGCGCCCGCAAGCGCGACCGCCCAAGACGGTGGCGCAAACGACACGTGTGCCGGACCGTCGCCGGCGCCGTTGTCGACGATCGGCAATCCTGCGAAGTCAGACGGCTCCCGGATCGAGGCGATCACGGTCTCGCACGGCCACCCGGCAGCATCCGCCATCGCCCGGATCACCGACGTCTTGCCGGTCCCGGGCGCACCCCAGAGCAGCACCGGCACTCGCGCGACGATCGCGGTGCCGAGAGCTTCCACTGCTGCCGCTTGATCTTCCATGGCTCAAGTCTGCCGTGCTTCGGACCTGGATGTGACACGCTGCCGGTCCGTGGTTGGTTTTGACGCCGAGCTGTATCTGCGAATCGCCGGCGAGGAGACGATTCTTGGCATGGGGCCGGAGCGGCAGCGGCCTTGGGATTCGCCGGAGCTCGAGCGAGCCAGAGCGCTGGTCGCGGTCGGAGCGATCAGTGCCGCCCGAGCGCGCGCGATCATCGACGATTACAGCCTCGCCGAGGCTGTGCGAGGGGACCAGGGGCCTCACCTCCACTATCGGATCGCGATGCCACAGGCGTCGCGTGCCCGGCGCTCGAAGGCCAAGGCGCTCAAGCCGAGGCGTGTGGTGCCATGCAATCGCACGATCGAGGACGCAAACGGCGCGTTGAACGTCCGACGTGTCGTTCTGACCGAGGACTCGACATCCCTCGCAATCACTTGGCGTCCAAACAACTCCGGTCAGGGTCGCTCATCTCGGCGGGGGCGCATGGTGATGTTGGGCCACGGACCGAGCGGACCGCTCCAGCCCCAGTTGACCGACGACCGAGGAACGACCGTCGCAACGCGCTTCGGCGGAGGCGGCTCCGACGAGGAGTGGGCGGGACACCTGACGGCCGACCAGCCGCTGGCTCCGGACACCGCTTGGATCGAGATCGACGGTCACAGGCTGGAGCTGAGCGGACAGGCCGTCGCGTGTGAAGTCACGGTCGAGCCGCTCGACGACGAACCGACCGCGCATCGCTACCTCTGGCACCTCCTCGCGAGCCCGGACTTCCATGGTCCGCCTGAGATCGACACGTCGATCGACGCGCTGATCGCGGCCGGCGCGCTGGAGCCGCACGATCCGGTTCTGGACGAGATGCGCGCGGTGCGCGCGGCGATGCCTCACCACGCTGGAATGCACGCAGGCGCTCCCCAAGGTGCCCGCCAGCTCTCCGAACCGTGGCGGTCGCTGTTCAGGCGGCCGGGCAAACACGACGGACCAGAGGGCACGCTCGCGCTGTCAGCCGTCACGCCAGAGTTCGATGGCTTCAGCGTCGCGATCACCTGCCTCGAATCCCGGCCCGACGGATTCGGGATCGAGGTGGAGGTGGCTCCGGGACTCGAGGCCCGCGGTGGCGTCCGGGGTGTCGAATCTCGGCACCTCGCGTGGTGGGCGGCCGACGATCGCGGCCACCACCACCTCGGGCAGATCGGAAGCTGGAGCGGGGGCGAGACCTACAGCAGCGGCGAGGTCCTCCTCTGGCCTGGCCTTCGTCCCAGGGCACGATCGCTCTCGATCATGCCGACGGGCGAAACGAGCCGAGCCGTAATCACGATTCCGTTGACGTGGGGTGACGCGGGCCCGCGCGGTGACGCGGAGCCGACATGAACGAATGGTGGCGCGGCCTGGCGCCCGCTCAGGCGACCGTCGACTGTGGCGGGAAGAGTCACAGGCTGCGCTGGGAGGGCGGAGCGATCCGCGCTCTCGACCACGGCGACGTAGAGAGCGAGCGAACGCTCGCGGCGCTCGCCGCGGAGAGCTGCACGTGCTTGGATCTAATCGAGGCTTGGGACCGTCACCGCGACGATATCCGCGTGCTCGTGCTTGCGAGCCGCGGCCCGACGGACATCGTTGCCGTGCACGAGCATCCGGGTGCGCAGCTCGGCCTCGTCCGGCCCCAGGCGGTCTCGGGCGGCGGAGCCGTCGGCCGCGGCTCACCGCGATCGCGCACGAGGCGGGTACAGATGTTCTCCGCGACGGGCGCCGGTTCGTCCGGCCGGACCGCGTACGCGCGACTTGTCGGAATGCCTCGGCCAATCGGTCGCACGTCGGCGAAAGCCCAAGCGCAGAGCGAACTCGTCGCGCTGCTCGGACTCGGTGGCGGTTTGCCTGATCGTCTCATGGCCGCGGTCGCGGCGGCCTGGAAGAACCGACTCGCTCAGACCGACAGGCCGCCGGCGAGGTCGCGAGCGCAGCTACAGGCCGCGCTGCACGGTCGCGTGTTGTCCGTGATGCGCAGCTGGCTCGGCGCGTCCGGGTCGGAGTTTCGACTGAGGATGATCGGCGAGAGAGGCAAGCCAAAGCTGACCTCGGACGACAATTACATCCGCGCGGAGCTCCCATTCGGGTGGCTCGTGGACGTCTGGGCCCAAGGGCTCACGACCATCTGGGGCCGGTTCTGCCTCTCGGCGAGCACCGACGACGGACGCACCTGGAAGCTCACAACGGTCGGACCGGACCTCGGCCGGCCGGCGATCGTGACGCTCCAGCTGGGTGGCTGAGCGGCGAGCTGTGGGGACCCTCGTTGGTGAAACGGCCGCGTGAAGTATCGCTCGACTCGACCCGTCCGGCGGCCTCTTCGCCGACCGTGCGCGCGCGGGATTCGCTTCCTCACGGACAGGCCGCTTGCCATCACCGCGGGGGAGCATGACGGCATTTTCGTGATTTGACGCCAAGGGCTCGCCTGCGAGGATCTGGAGCGTGGACGAAGCCAAGCTCACCGTTCGGCTTCGCGATGCGCGTCTTTACGGGCTGCTGAAGCTGTTGGCCGCACAGCGCGGAATCAGCATGAACAGGCTGGTCGAGGAGGCCCTGGCGCGCGAGCTGCAGCTCGAGGCCGCTCGCGCGGTCCCATTCAGCGCTACTTCTTCCACCAGCTTCGACGCGAACTCGAATCCGGGAGACGACACGAGTAGACGCCACCGCTGCGGTCGTGCGTCGCCGTATCGGAGCACGCGTGGCAGGGCGAGGTCTCGGCGATCGCTTCGTTATGCGGCGGGCGGCGTCCTCAGACGGAAACCGCCGCGAGCGCTGCCGGCCAGATGCGTCACGCCGGCGCATCTCCCAGCCGCCTCGGTGATGACCGACTGGACGCAGTGGATGTTGTCGCGTGTGCTATCACGCGCGGCGCGGCTGGATCGCGACCGCTCGGTGCTGTATTCGTATGTGGATGTCGTTTGATGTCGCGCTCGAAGAGGGGAAGCTGGAGGAGGCGCAGTCGCTGCTCGACGATCTGGCGCGAGCGCCGGACACGGGCGGGCTGTGGCTGCCGGAGTGCTACGCGGACCTCGCCAAGGCTTTCGACCGTTGCGGGCAGCACGACGATGCGATCGCGGCGTTGGAGACCGCGATCGAGCATGAGTGGAGCAGCATTCTCGCCGCGCGCTCAGACATTGCGGAGTTCCATCTGCGTGCGGGCCGCGGCGACGAGGCGGCGAGGATTTGGGCGGAGCTGACGGCGGAGGAGCCGGAGGACGTCTGGCTCTTGCCGCGTGGCCGTGTCACCGAGCCGACGATGCTCTACCGGCTGCGCGACGGCGTTTACGCCCGAGACCTGCTGATCGTCGCAATCGCGGAACTCGACGTCTTCACCCGTTTGGCGCAGCAGGGCCCGATCGCGTTCGAAGGGCTTTGCGAGCAGCTGCAGCTCGACGCCCGCGCCGCCGACGTGATGGTCACCTATCTCGTGGCGCTCGGTCTTCTGGAGCGAACGCAGGACGGACGGATCAGGGTTACCAGGACGGCAGAGGATCACCTCGTCGCGGGGTCCCGCTATGACCTACGGGCTTACTTCGGGTCGCTGGGGGAGCGGCCCGGCTGCGTTCACCGAGCCGTGCTTGCCAGTCCTGAGCTACCGCTGCGCTCGCCCACGCGCCAGGCGGCTGGGTCGTCGATCACGACACACACATCAACGCTGACAAGACCGGCCCATTGCCCGTCGCCGAGTACTCCGTGCTGCTCATGCACTCAACGCCCGGAAAGTGCTGGTCGGTCGCAGAGCTCGGACTCTTTCTGCAGCAGGCAGGCTTCATCGATGTGGCGAGCCGACCGACGGCCGCAGACCGCACCGCTGTGCTTGCGCGCAAGCCCGACTGACCGGTACCACAGACGAACTCGCGGTCGCCCTCCCGGTTGGCTGATATGCGGCGGCCACGGAGGACCGCGCAGCGGCCTGCGCCGGACCTGCTTGCGCCGCGCCGCGGTAATCGGCCACGGCGGCGTGCCAGAGCCGAGATGGTCGGGTACGTCGGAGCTGCGTAGAAGTCGCGAATCAGTCGTTCCTTCTCGTCCATCAGACCTAGTCGGTCGGTACGAGCCGCTCTGCTTTCTGCTCAGGCAATCTGGTCGACGAGGATCTGGCGCTGGCGCGGCGATGGGGCGCCCCGGGAGCACTCGGGGCGGCATTACGCACCCGCGGGCTGGTACTCGAATGTTGGTGGCCTCACGACGCGAAGCACCCGACCTGACGCGCAGACTGCCGCCAACAAACGATCGACGCGCCAAACCGCAACGCGGGGCGGCAGGAGGCGAGGGCCGGCTCATGTACAACACCAGCGTCCACCACGGAAGCTAGGAACGCCGTGTACGGCATTCCCATCCCGTAGCAACAGCGCGACCACGGTCATCGCTACGCGTTAGGCGCGAGAGCGTTCCGCGGGCGCAGTCAAGGCCCCGCCGATGGGCACTGGTTCAAGTGTGGGATGCGGCTGTGCTCGCGAGCTTCGACGATGAGGCCAGCGCGCGCGATGCGATGTGTAGGGCTAGGGCGGACGACGACGAAGTCGTGGTGCTGTGTGTCGGGGTGACCTAACCGAGAGATCCCCAGCTCACTCCACCCGAGATGGCGTATGAGGTCTCGTCCACACTGTTGGAGCAGCTGGTATTCGCGACACGGGGGGGGACGCGGGCAAGCGGACGGATGCTACTGTGCGCACAAGTACCGTTCTTTTAGTCGGACAGCTTGAAGCGCTCTCCTACGAACTCGCGCTAACTAACCGCAATCAGAAGCCGGTGGAGATCGCCGTAAGGTCCACCGTAACTCAGCCCCAGCGGCGAGACGCGCACCCTCGAGCCACCCGGACGCAGACGACCGATCGGCTCGAGGATCGCAGCGTGCTCGTCGGCAGGGGATCTCCCTACAGGTCAAAAGAACCTCAATTGCAGGAGTAGGAATGAGCACGAAATCATTCATCATCGGCGTAATCGCGGCGTTCGCGAGCTGCGCTATCGCCGCGTCGAGCGCTGCCGCTGACAGCCACGGATCGCTGCCCGCGACACCGGCGTTTCAGATTGGCGTAACGGTCACCTCAGGCGCGCAGCTCGCGCCGGGCCTGTTCTTCGTCGATCCGCACGAGCTGTCCCAGCAGACAACGACCGGACCGATGATCATCGACAACAGCGGCCGTGTTGTGTGGTACGACCCACTACCGGACGGCGAGTCGGCGTTCAACTTCCAAGTCCAGCGCTACCAGGGCCAGCCCGTCCTGACCTGGTGGCAGGGCACCGAGGATAACCCGGCATTCGGCGCGTTCGGCGCCGGGATCGGCCAGGGCGAAGACGTGATCATGAACGACCACTACCAGATCATCAAGATCATCGCCGGCGACTCCAGCTTCGAGCCCGACGAGCACGAGTTCTACCTCACCCCGCAGGGCAACGCGCTGATCAGCGGCTACACGAACGTCCCACACGTCGACCTCAGCAGCGTCGGCGGCTCGACCGACGGCACCGTGATCGACTCGATCGTGCGCGAAATCAATGTGCAGACCGGGCGGCTGCTGCTCAACTGGAGCGCCCTCGCGCACGTACCAATCACCGACAGCCACGCGCTCCCGCTGTTGGGCAACTCGCCCTGGGACTTCTTCCACATCAACTCGATCAGCCTCGCCCCGAGCAGCAGCCTGCTGATCTCGGCCCGGCACATGTGGGCGCTGTATGACATCAACCCGAACACCGGAAACATCAACTGGACGCTCGGCGGCAAGCACAGCACGTTCACCGTGCCCCCCGACGCCGCCTTCGCCTGGCAGCACGACCCCCGGTTCATCAACCGCAACGAGATCCAACTCTTCGACGACGAAGCCGGGGTGCCCTTCGCCCCCGCGGCATCACAATCCCGCGCGCTCTGGATCCGGCTCGACTACGCGACGCACATCGCCTCGCTCGTCAAGGAGATCATCCAGCCCGCCAGTCAGCCCGAGAGCTCCTCGCAGGGAAGCGTCCAAACCCTGCCCGACGGCGACGTGATCGTCGGATGGGGAAGCGCCGGCACCTTCTCGGAATACAACGGCGCCGGCCAGCAGCTCCTCCAAGGCACTCTACCCGCACCCGATGGCACAACCACCCTCCCCACCGGACAGGTGGTCCCCAACAGCTGGAGCACATACCGCGTGTTCACAGAGCGATGGACCGGGACCCCAGCAACACCGCCGGTCGCAGCGGCGCAGAGCAACTCACCCGACCACTGGACAGTCTCGGCCGCCTGGAACGGAGCCACCCAGGTCGCCAGCTGGGTCGTGCTCGCTGGACCCAGCCAGCAGCAGCTAACCCCCGTCGCGACCGCCCCATGGAACGGGCTGATCACCCCCATCAGCATCACCGGCTCCAACATCAACTACGTCCGCGTCGTCGCGCTCAACAAGACCGGACGTGAGCCCGGCATCTCCCGACCGGTACTCCTAGGCTCCTGAACCTAAACCAGAACGCCGTCAGCGGCTCGGCCGAGCCGCCGAGCCGCTGACGCGCCCCCAGCCGGGCGCCCGCGAGAAGCACACCGCGCCGACGGCGGCATCATCGAGCCCTACCCGCGTCCGACAACGTCGCCACGCACAGATCGTCCAACGAACCACACACCTCTACGCGTCGGCGCGCTGAGCCTGCAGCGACCTCCGGACAGGCCGAACGCACGCGTACGCGGTGGCGTGAATCCAAGCGGCACGTGCGCTGCCGACGAACGGTGTCGTCTCCTGGTCCCGAATCGGGAAGCGAAAGCGACCGAGATCGGGGCCGAAGGGCCTCAGGCTCGATGGGTTGCCTATGCGCGGCGACGCGGTCGTTACCTCGATCAACGACGGCGTGCAAATCGGCGCGCTTCTGCTCTCCCGACAACGGAGCCGTCAGCGGTTGCCCGTAGCTCACACCCGCGTTGGACGACATGCGATCGTCGGCGAGCTCGTCGGCAGCACACGGCCGCTTCGTCCCGAGCAAGCGACAGCGCCCACCGTCCTTCCGCCCGTCAGCGTCGAGCTCGGCCGCCTCGTCGAACGCGAGGTCGCGAGTCGGCGCCGGCGTACCGCCTCGGAGGCCGGAGACGTTCACGGGGCGGTCGACGACGCCCGTCTGGTGGTGGATGAGCTGTCTGCGCCGATCGCGCGGCTTGCGCGAACCGTGGAACCCGAGCCTTCCCGTCGGCGCCGCCCGTCAGTTGCGACGTACTGTTCGACTGATCCTCATGCCCGACGCATAGTTCACTGTGCCGCAGGTTGCCGACGAGTTCCAGGTGACCGCACAGACGATCAGGAACTGGATTGATCAGGGCGTGCTTCCGGCGGTCCGCCTCGGGCGCGCATTCCGGATCGCGCGTGCGGACGTCGACGCTCTGCTCGATCGTGGCAAGGCGGAGAACGACTCGCTTGCCTCACAGTGGGACCCTTGGTCGCCGGAGCCGTTTCGATTGCCGCGAGACTCGGACCGACCGGAGCGAAGTCCGTGTGGGACGACGACCGGGACGCCGGCGCGCTGCGCAAGTCCGAAGATTGAGAGGCAATCGCGGGGCGGAGTTCTTCCGTCCGTGCCCAAGTTCCGCTCGCATCCATGCGAGCGGGCGACACCTTCGCGCAGGCCCGCCGGGATCAGGTTAGCTCGTGAGGCTGAGAGTCCAAAGTACGACCTCGGCCGCGAGCAGACCGCAGGAGACGTTGAACCATCCGGAAATCCTCGCCAACTTGTATTGGTTGCTGTCGAGATGCGGCTCGATCCAGCTGATGGCCGCGCGGTACGCCTCGGCAACGTCCTCGACACCGAGGAGATCGGTTTGGCTGAGCAGCATCTCACCGCGAACTGCGAACACGAATTCGCGCGGATCAGATCTCAGGCTGACTTCCGCGCCTGGGCGCGCGCCGGTGTCTCTGTTACGGGTGACTGCTTCGGTGGGAGAAGACCACTCGCGCGGTCCTCGAGCGCGAGCTTGTGCCAGTCCCGTGAGACTGTGTTGCGATCGAGCGGTCGTGCGACACCGGCGCTCTCCCACCGGCCCTGGCTGCGCTTGATCGTCCGGACCGGCATGACGAATACAAACGCCCCGCCGCGCTCGCCCGCGGCCAGCTCGCCTCGCCGCGCGACTTGGTCGCGGAGCACCGCGCAGAGCGCCGGTCCGATCTCGACCGAGCGGGAGCGGTCAGACTTGGTCGAGCCGACGGTCTCCTTCTTGCGGGAGCGGTACACGACGATCATCCCGCCGGTGTCGTCGAGCTCCAGGTCCGCCAGTCTGAGCCCCAGGGCCTCCGAGATCCGTAGACCGCTTCCATCAGCAGCTCGGCCAGCGGGCGATACACCTCTGACCAGGCGTCCAGGTAGCGGGGTATCTCGCCTAGGCGCAGGTAGTCGCGCTCGATGTGTGCCGGCGGCAGCCGATCGACGCGCACCGCAGGGTTCGTCGCGATCAGCCCGTCCTCGACCGCATTGTTGAGGCACACGACGAGTGTTCCAAGCGCGTTGTTCACGGTCTTGGCTGCCAGCTCGCCGGCCTCGACCTCCTCGCGAGCTCGGCGACGAAGTCGCGCACCGCGTCGATCGACGCCTCGCCCGACGGGCTGGTGCCGAACGCCGGGACGAGGCGCTTGCGCCCGTTGATCTCATAGCCCGTCCAGGTGCCGGTTCCAGGTACGGTCGCCGGCGAGTCAGCCACCGCTCCCAGTAGTCGCCCAACGTTTCCTTGGCGCACCTCGCCTCGCTCGACGTGCTCGATCAGCGTCGAGCGCGTTGGCGGCCGGTGGCGTCCCGCCAGCGGACCTCCCAACCGCCTCGGTGCTCGCGGACGCTCATCGGTACCCACAGAGCGTTGCCGCGTACCCACACGCTGTTGCCACGAGGTGGGTACGAGTGTTGTTTGTTGCCACGCGGCAACAGTGCCCACACTCCAGGACGGAACGAGAATGCGCCGCTGGATTATCAAAAAACCCCGCTAAGCGGCCGCTAAGCGGGGCTTTTCGAGGTGCGCCCGAGAGGACTCGAACCTCCACGGACCATGCAGTCCACAAGGCCCTCAACCTTGCGCGTCTACCAATTCCGCCACAGGCGCGGGGCGGCCAGTATAACCCCGGGAGCGTGGGCTGACGGGGTGCGCCGGGGGCGGCTGGCTGGGTCGTGGAGGGGTCGCGGGGGGTCGGATACGACGTTGTCGTGCCGTGATTCTTGAGTCCGTCTGCCCGGCGCGCTATGTTTCCGAACACATGTTCGACGTAGGGACCGCCCCGCCAAGCGAGCAAGGAGTGGACGGATGGACCTGACCAAGCGTCAACAGGAGATCTTCGACTTCATCAAGCGTTATTCGGCGAAGTACGGATATCCGCCGACCGTGCGTGACATCGGAAAGGCGGTTGGGCTGGCGTCGTCATCAACCGTCCATGCGCATCTCGCCAACCTCGAGCGAATCGGTCTTTTGCGGCGCGATCCGTCCAAGCCGCGGGCGATCGAGCTGTTGGACCGGGCGGCGGCCGGCGTGCGCGGGTTCGTTCGACCCGGCCTGCCGCTGGTCGGTCACGTCGCGGCCGGACAGCCGGTGCTGGCCGAGGAGAACATCGAGGACTATGTGCAGACGCCGGCGTTCGCGGGCGGCGACGATGGCGAGTATCTGCTGCGCGTTCGTGGCGAGTCGATGAAGGACGTGGGGATTCTGGAAGGGGATCTCGTCGTGGTCAGGCCGCAGGACACGGCCAGCGACGGCGACATCGTCGTGGCGCTCGTCGGGGAGGAGGCGACCGTGAAGCGCTTCTTCAAGGAGGCGGACCACATCAGGCTGCAGCCGGAGAACGCGTTGATGGAGCCGATCCTCAGCCGCGAGGTGCGGGTGCTCGGGAAGGTCGTCGGGCTGATGCGGAGCATGTCGTGAGGAGCGTCGGGTGACGACCCTGACGCTCACGCCGCCGTCGCTGTTCGACGCCGTGGGTGGTGAGCCGACGCTGGATGATTTGCTCGCCGGCGTGTGGGAGGGGCTCACCGCCCACGGCGCCGTACGGTGCCCAGTGTGCGGCGACCGGATGGAGCCCGACTACGGCGTCCACGCGTTGCCGATCGGCGGGCGCTGCAAGCACTGCGGCGCGACGTTGACGTAGGCGTGGGGGAGCGGGGGCCCGCCGCTATCCTCTGGCGATGCAGGCTGAGCAGTCGCGGAGGTGATGAGCCTTCGAGGAAAGTCCGGGCATCACAGGGCACGGTGGTCGGTAACGCCGACCCGGGGAAACCCGCGGGAAAGTGCCACAGAAACGACACCG
>Ga0187766_10002090_pt1 | contig 11795 bp, 11 predicted proteins | sample 0216_QUI02_MP05__4_FD_132971 | JGI IMG/M metagenome (GOLD analysis project Ga0187766, IMG submission 132971) | Tropical peat soil microbial communities from peatlands in Department of Meta, Colombia - 0216_QUI02_MP05_20_MG | ecosystem: Environmental > Terrestrial > Soil > Wetlands > Peat ... | reverse complement strand
TCAGCGTTTTCATCTGGCCCACCACCGAACCCGACGCGGCCCCGCACTCGGATTCGCACCAGGGCTATCAGTCGCTCGAATGGCGTAAGGGGGGGATGGAATTCTGGGCAGTCTCCGACACCGCCCTTTCTGACCTCCAGCAACTTCAGCAGCTTTTCTGACGCTGTTGCTTCCTCCACAACAGAGTCTCGGCCATGACTGGTAGTAATGACAGATGCAATGGCTTGGGAATTTTGCGATACCACGAGCTCTGTTTCGTCAACCGACGAAGGGGGGAAGCATGGATACAGCCAATATCGGTCACCTGGCAGAGCAGGGGTATGCGATGCTGCTTGCGCTCGCCATCAAGGTTCTGGAAGCGCTTGTACTGTGGATCGTGGGGCGCTGGCTCATCGCATTTTCCATCCGCTTGATCGGTCGGGTCATGACGCGCCAGAAGATCGATCCGACCCTGATCCGCTACGTCAATAACACAGTTGCCGCTCTTCTGAACATTGTGCTGGTGGTTGCGATCCTGGGCTTCTTCGGAGTCGAAACCACGAGCTTCGCAGCACTTTTGGCCGCTGCCGGTGTGGCCATTGGCATGGCGTGGAGCGGATTGCTGAGCAATTTCGCCGCCGGGGTGTTCCTCATTATCTTGCAGCCCTTCAAGGTGGGGGACTTCGTGGTGGCTGGCGGAGTCATGGGCACCGTGGAAGAGGTTGGGCTTTTCGTGACCTCGATCAACACGCTCGACAATATTCGGAACATCGTCGGAAACAGCAAGATCTTCGGGGACGTCATCCAAAACTTTTCAACCAATGCGTTTCGCCGGGTCGATTTGACAGCACAACTATCGCACGGAGTAGATCCCCACCAGGCGATTGCTGTCCTCAAGGCGGGCCTTAAGAAGATTCCCAACGTGTTGGCGGACCCCGAGCCCAGCGTCGAGATTCTGACCTTCAACCTGGCCGGGCCGATGTTGGCAGTCCGTCCTTTCTGCAACAACAGGGACTACTGGCAGGTGTATTTCGACACCAACATGCTGATTAAGGATTCGTTTACGACGGCGGGGTTTTCCGTTCCCGAACAGCACTACATGGTCCGCACCGCGGCGGCAACCGCAGCAGCGCGCTCCTAATATTTTTGGAAGGCGGACGCCAGTTGACCTGTGCGGTCTGCTTGAGATCTTGAGGAGGCACGTGCGGGACGGGTCTCTGCCACAGGCACGCGGCCCCCTCTCAGTGAAAAGGTCTCTGGCTGGGTTCGGCGGCAAACCTTGCTATTCCCAACGAAAAACCTTCGCTGAAACAGCTGTGCACACGACGAACACCACAGCCAGTGCCGCCAGATCGCGGAAGTGGCTCGACCACGCGTCACCGCTCCAGATTCCCTGAAGCAGTCCCACCGCATAGGTGAGCGGCAGCACCCGCGCCATCGCGTGGAGGGCTGGCGGCAGGGACTCAACGGGCGTGAATAGTCCCGAGACAGCGATCATCGGATACAAAATGATGGCGCCGATGGGCTGCGCGAAGCGCGCCGTGGGAACGATGCTGGCGATGAGAAAGCCAATCGACAAGATGCTCCACGTGCTGATCAGCAACGCACTGGCGAACGACACCAAGGGAACATGCACACCGATTGGGTAGTAGCGCTTGCCGGCCAAGACCATCACGGCCAGGGTGGCTGCCGTGAGCATCAGCTTGACAATCACGTGGGCCGTGAGGATGGTCTGCGGGCGCAAGGGCGTGGCTCGCAGTCGCTTCAGGATGCCGCCCTCGCGGTAGATGGAGATAATGGTGACCAGTGAAAGCACCGAGCTGATGACGATCAGAAGCGATGCTAGAACCGGCAGACCCACGCGGATGAAGCTGCTCGTAGCGAGCGAGGATGGCGCGAGTCGGCGGCCGGCTAGTCGACCAAAAACGAGGAAAACGAGAACCGGGAAGCCGATCGTGCCGAATGTGCCGAGCGGCTCGCGCAGGAAGATCTTGATCTCGATCCAAGTCAGTTTCCATAGTCCGCGCAAGATCATGATGGACCTACTCGCGAATCGAATGACCGGTTAGTTTCAGAAAGACATCTTCCAGGTTGGGGAGAATCGTGCGGAAATCCGTGACCGGAATCCGATTCTCGGACAGGCAATGAATCACCTCGGTCACCAGGTCGTCGCCCCGACCCCGAATGGTCCAGCGCAGGTCTGTCGAGACGACGGCCTCCACTCCTGGAATCGTCCGAAACCATTTTTCGGCGCTCAGATCGTGCGTGGCGAGAATGACAGTTCGTTCCGGGCAATGCCGGTCGACGAGGTTCTGCGGCCTATCGATGTCGATGATCCTTCCGTGCTCGATGATGGCGACCCGATCGCACAGCTTCTCAGCCTCCTCCATCAGATGAGTGGTCAGAAAGACGGTCTTGCCGCGCGCGCGGATGCCACGAACCAGATCCCAGATCGCTCGTCGCGACTGGGGGTCTAGCCCGGTGGTCAGTTCGTCCAGGAAGACCACGTCCGGATCGTTGATGAGCGCAAGCGCGATAAACAGCCGCTGTTTCTGGCCTCCGGACAGGTCCATAAACCAGGTGTCCCGCTTCTCGGTGAGGCCAAGTTGTTCGAGTAGGTTGTCGCCGTCGATCGCCTGCCTCTGATACAGCGAAGCCCAAAGGTCCACGGCCTCCCATACTTTGATTCGCTTCTGCAGCTGGGCCTGCTGGAGCTGAACCCCGATGCGATCTTGCAGCTTGTAGGCGTGACGAAAGGGATCAAGGCCGAGAACCGTTATGGCGCCACGGTCGGGCGTGCGCAGCCCCTCGATACACTCCATGGTGGTCGTCTTTCCTGCGCCATTGGGTCCGATTAAACCGAAGATCTCACCTTCGTTGACCTCAAACGACACCTCATCGACAGCTACGGTTGAGCCGTAGGTCTTGCGGACTCCGGAAACCTGGATGACCGAGGGCATGGTGGTTCGGCAATCGTGGAGTCGATCGACCGGATCGAGAGTTATATCACGGGAGGGGTGGGTTCCTGGAAAATCGATCGAAGACACCCCTGCGAGGGGGCGAAATGGCACCTCCATCCCTCCGGGCCTCGAACCTAACTAGAATCCTTGCAGGGGATTCCGGAGTTTTGGCCACGTCAGAGGCGAAGGAAGGCGCAAGTCACCATGCTCTAGCGAGTCGGACAATCGGGGGGAGGGGCGCCCGAGTTGTTTCCCCCTAGGATCGGTGCGACAGAAAAAACAGTTGATCTACGGACGCCAAACGGCGTTATCATTACCGACATGGTTCCGATTGAAACAGTCTCGGAACTTGCTTCTCCGGACCGCCCGGGAGTCCGCCGCCGGGTGCCCCCTCGAATCAGGAATCTCCGTGCCGTGCTTTGCGCGGCCGCAATGGCTACGCTGGCTGCACCGTCGTTGGCGCAGAAAACACACTCGGCGCCCCCTGGAAACGGCGCAGGGCCCGCCCCCATTACGAGCTCGCAACCCGTGATGGGACCGATGCAGGCGGCGCAGCAACCCGACCCGTTCATGCTGCCATCGATGACAGTCCCTGGCGTCATCACCGTGACGCCGGATAACGAGCGGACGGTGGATGCGGAGGCGTGCAATTCATGGACAGATTCTGGCGTGCACAGCCCCACCGTGAGTGTGACGCGGCTTGAAGTACCGGACAAAGCCAGCAGCGAGTTTCAGAAGGCTTGTTCCTCATACAAGGGCAAGAAGTACACGGATGCGGAAGGCCACGTGCGAAGGGCCCTCGATATCTATCCCGACTACGCGGCGAGCTGGGTTCTGCTGGGGCAGGTGCTCGATGCGCAGCATCATCAGGATGAGGCCGGACAGGCCTGCTCGCACGCCGCTACGGTCGATCCCAAGTATATTGCACCGTATTTGTGCCTGGCGGAATTTGCCGCGCGAAGCGACAACTGGAAGCAGGTCTCACAGCTATCGGACACAGCTTTGGCTCTCGATCCGACGAGCAACGCCTACGCACTGTATTACTCAGCGGCCGCGAGTTTTCACCTGCAGCAGCTGCCGGATGCCGAGCAGCATGCGCGCGCAGCCGTCGACCTAGACCCCTGGCACCATCTGCCGCAAGTGCATCTCTTGCTAGCCAATATTTATGCGTCGAAGGGCGATCCTCATTCGGAGGCAACGGAGCTGAAGGAGTATTTGAAGATCGCGTCCAATTCGCCCGATGCCGTCGGTGCGCGGTACATGCTCAAGGAACTCGAGAATTCGGCCTCACAACCGCCCGCGAAGTAACGAGAACCTAACTTCCTACGGCCGACCGCCAGCTTCCCGTTCCGCTACGATCTTGCGCGCATTCGCATAGAGCGCTCTGGCCTGGGGAATGGAGGCAATGGCCTTGTCGAGTTGAGGGTCATTCTCTAGTGCCACTTTGTATCCCTCATTCAAACCCAACACGGTGGTGAATATCTCCCGCTTGATCTCCCACTTAAGCCAGGGGAGGTTGTCCTCAATCTGCTGCTCGGTGAAGGCCACGCGTTCCTGCGTGAGGTACTTCTTTAGTTGCGCGATGACCGCGTCATCGGTAACGAACTCCCTCGTGACCGTCGGCCTCTGTCCCAAGTAGAAGCGAACGAAATCACCTACCCCTTGTGGTCCCGGATAGAAAACGCCGCGGCGCTCCAGAAAATCTTCGAACTCACTTGGCTTTCGATCGGGAACGATCACATCCGGGGTGATTCCGCCCTGGCCGTACACTTGGCGACCCGTATCCGTCAATTTCACTTCGGGTGCCTGCGGGGGTTTGGGATTGTAGTGATAGTCGTACAGTGTCACGTTTTTGTAGTCGCGCTGGATCAGCCGCCCGCTCGGCGTGTAGTAGCGCGCAGTGGTCAACAGCAGCGCGGTGTCCTCGCTGATCGGGAACTGCGTCTGTACGAGCCCCTTCCCAAAGCTGGTCTCTCCGACAATCAGTCCGCGGTCGTGATCCTGAATCGCACCGGAAACGATCTCCGAAGCCGACGCGCTTTGTCCGTTCACCAGCACAATCAGCGGCACTTCCACTCCCTGATTGCCTCGCACCGCATAGTAGGAGTGTTCGGCAGACGCCCGACCTCGATGCGATACAACGAGCTCACCCTTGTCGAGGAACATGTCCGCCATGCCGACGGCTTGATTCAGAAGGCCACCGCCGTTGTTTCGCAGGTCGATGATCAGGCCCTCGAGTTTCGAAACGTCGAGGTGTTTGAGTGCGTCCGACAGATCTTCGTCGGTCGTTTCGTTGAACGTGAAGACCCGAACGTATCCGATCCCGGGCTTCACCATCGTCGAGAACTCCACGCCCGGGCGCGGAATTTCATCCCGCACCACGGTCACTTCAATCGGCTGCTCCCACCCCTCGCGACCCAGCGAGATATGGACCGTGGTTCCCTTGGCACCCTTTAGCATGTCGGCTACTTCGGTTGTGGTCAGTCCGGTGCACACCTTTCCATCGACTTTCAGGATCAGGTCACCCGGACGTATGCCGGCCTTGTATGCGGGTGAATTGACGAACGGCGCTTGCACCACCGTCTGATTGTCGCGCGAGGTGACGATCATGCCCACGCCGTAGTATTTGCCTTCCTGCTCCTCTCGAAACAGCGCGTACTGCTTGGGATCAAAGAAGTTCGAGTGCGGGTCGAGGACGTGCAGCATGCCGGGAATCGCCCCATCGTAGATGGCCTTGTCCGTATCCACCGGGTCGGCGTAGTTGCGCTCGACAACCGAAAGCACCCGCGTGAATTGCTTGACCGAATCCTGCATATCGTCGGAATTCGCGGCGTTGGCGCGCAACTGCGGCTCGTACACCAGCCGCCCCAGCATGGCAGATACAAAAATCACCATCGCAAACAGCACGATTCCGCGGGTTGGCCCGCTCGGCACCTGCTGGGAATGGGTCGAATGCGAAGAATCCGATAATGGCATGTTTCCTCTTCCTTTTCGCACAATCACGCGCCAGTATAGCACAGTCGCTTTCCGTGCCCTTTTTCACCCGCAGCAGTTTCCTCGCTGGCTGTGCGGAGTATCCGCAAAAGACCGCGGCGTGGCAGGTCCTGGTCGGCGGAGGGGAGGTGAACGCACCAGTTTGACACCTCCATAGGCCTCTTCTATGATTCGAAAAGGGAGCGGTAGGAGCAGCGTCCGAGCGTTCAATGCTCAGCATTCCTCATCTGATCGTCATCTTTGTCGTTGCTCTGGTCGTTTTCGGACCCGAGAAGCTTCCCGAGCTGGCTCGCGGGCTTGGGAAGGTCATGGCGGAGTTCCGCCGCCATACCAACGACTTGCGTTCCACGTTCGAAGGCCACCTCCGTGACCTTGAGCGCGAGGCCGATGCACGGAAAAATGCGGGGTCGCTCTCGGCTCCGGCTGCTCCAGCCGCTTCGCAGACCGTGGCCCAGGCGGCGCTTCCCTCGCCGGGCACGGTGCCCTCGAACCCTCCGAACGCCGCTGCGATCGCTGCCGCTCGCCCGGATGCGGCTCCGTCGGCGGACCTGCCGCCCAGCTCCGGGGCGCGAAAACACCCGGGCGACGATCCCTATTTAGCCGATCAGACGAACGGCGAATTTGTTCCCGCCGATTCTAGCCAGCAGGCCGCGCCACCGGAATCCGGAAAGATCCCCGAACGAGTCGATGATGGCGACATCCGCTCCACCTGAGCGCACTTTGCGTGCACGGACCGAAGACGAGTCCGGCGCAACGATGTCTTTCTTCGATCACCTGGTTGAATTGCGGAAACGCATTATCAGCGCGCTGGGCGCGATCGGCCTGGGCATGGTCGTGGGACTGTTGCTCTCGAAGCATTTCATCAATTTCATCATCGAACCGATGCGCACCGCCTTGCGTGCGAATCACCTGGCCGACCGGCTCTATTACACGAGCCCTGCCGGCTACATCGGCCTGGTGATCAATCTTGGTCTCTACCTGGGTGTGGCAATTGCCATGCCATGGGTGTTGTATCAGGTGTGGCTGTTCGTCGCACCGGGACTCTATAAGCACGAGCGGCGGGCGGTGGCCAGCTTCGTTGCCTCGTCGATGGTGCTGTTTTTGTGTGGCATTGCCTTTGGGTACTTCGTTCTGCTCCCGCAGGTGCTGACCTACATCGTGCACTTCGCAAATGACGGTCCGGTTCAACCGCTGATCAGCATCAACGAATACTTCAACCTGATTCTTGTGGTGCTGGTGGGCTTGGGCATCATCTTCGAGCTGCCCGTGCTGATTTTCATTCTGTCGCTTTTCGGCATCGTCACGCCCAAATTTCTGATGAGAAATTTCCGCTACGCCATGCTCCTGATCACCGTTGCCGCCGCCATCGTCACACCCACTCCCGATGCCACTACGATGCTCGTGTTCATGGCTCCGATGATCGTGCTGTATTTTCTGGGCGTCTTCGTGTCGTACATGGTCGTGCGGCATAAGCGGGCAACTGCTTTGGCGGAAGGCGAGGCTTCCTAGCTTGCCGCGGCTTGCCCGTGCCACGGTCGCGCGTTGGGGGACGGCAGGGGCTCGCCCGCTGCTGTGCCTGCGGTCGCGAATCTGGCTCGGCGGCATGGTTGTAGCGCTCGCGATATTTGGTTGCAATAGCGCGCAACCGAGCTTACCCGTCTCTCCTGCGACTCCCTCCACCGGCCCACAGGCAAGCGTCACAGGGAAGGACGTTGCACCCCCTGCGTCCCAGACCGGTGGATTCGATGGCGCAGCGGCATATGATTTCACAGCCAAGCTCGTCGCCTTCGGTCCGCGCCCGCCGGGGTCTGCCGCCATTCAGAAAGCTCAGGACTACATTCGCTCGGAGCTCCAGGGTTTCGGTTGCATGATCGACGAAGACGGCTTCAAGGCCCAGACGCCGATCGGCACGCTCCCGATGAAAAACATCGTCGCCAAGATTCCCGGTACGGGGCAGGGAATCATTCTCTTGCTCACCCATTACGACACGAAGCGCTTGGACAACTTCGTCGGTGCCGAAGACGGCGGTTCCTCCACGGGCCTGATGCTCGAAATGGCGCGGCTGCTTTGCAGCGGCCCCAAGCGCGCCAACGCCGTATGGATCGCGTTCCTCGATGGCGAGGAGACGCAGGCGACTTTGGAGTGGTCGGACACCGACAGCGTATACGGCAGCCGTGAACTAGCCGCTCGCCTCGCCGTCTCCGGTGATCTCAAGAGAATCAGGGCCGTCCTTCTGGCCGACATGATCGGTCAGAAGGACCTGCACATTCTGCGCGAATCGGGCTCCACGAAATGGCTGACCGATCTCGTCTGGCGTACAGCTGCCCGGCTCGGGTACAGCAACATTTTCCTCGCCGGCGAATCGAACGTCACCGATGATCATGGCCCATTTATCCACCGCGGAGTTCCCGCCATCGACATCATCGATTTGGCGGACTATACAAATCTCGGATACTGGCACACAACCGAGGACACGCTCGACAAAATCAGCCCGCGCAGCCTTGCCATCGTCGGCCATGTAATCCTGGAAACCGTCAACGAGCTTCAACAGCGCTGAGCGATGGGCTTAGCCTAGAGGGGCGAATTCGGCGACACGGGCGCGCCATCCGAAGTTTCACCTAGGCCCTCCGCGGGCCCCGCAACACCCGCGCAGGCAGCATCACGATGCCACGAACCACCCCAAGCACACCTTCGACCGCGATCCCCACGATCCGGAACGGCAACAGAAGCAGCCAGATCAGCGGATACAGCACCAGCGCCACGAGCGCCAGCGGCCAGCACAGCAACAATAGAATGCACCACAGAACAAAGGTCAGCATGAAGGAACCTTTCTTGCTTGGTACACCTCCAGCGGGTGTCGGCCTCCTTCGCTTACCATACGCGCGCCGAGGTGGTTTTGTTTCTGGCCCGAGGGTTCACTCGCCGTGCCGATCGCTTCACGCACGCTTAAACCCTCCTTTGTTTCCCGAAGCTCTCCTGTTTTTGCTACATTTTTCTCCTCGTTCATGCCCACGATTCGCGCGGCCAGTTCCTTTGGTGCCTACACAATCCATTGCGGCGAAGGGGTCCTGCTCCGCGCCGCCTCTCTGATCGGACGCCTCGGGGATTCCACGGGTGCATTCATTGTTTCTTCCCCGCACGTCTGGCGGCACTGGGGCCGTGAGATCGCCCATGCCATTCCAGCTCGGAATCGACGAAGACCCATTCTGTTCGACGATGCGGAGGCATCGAAGCGCCTGGCGACCGTCGAAGGCATCGCGCGCCAACTCGTCCACATGGGCGCAGATCGCGACGCCATCCTCGTCGCGATCGGGGGCGGGGTTGTCGGCGACGTTGCTGGCTTCACTGCCGCCAGCTACTTGCGCGGCGTGCGTCTGGTCCACATCCCGACCACCGTCGTCGCGCAAGTTGACAGTGCCGTGGGAGGCAAAACCGGCGTGGATCTCCCGGAAGGCAAAAATCTTGTGGGCGCGTTCTATCCCCCGAAGCTTGTGGTCACCGACCCCGCTTTCTTGCGGACCCTTCCGCATCGCGAATACCGCTCCGGCCTCTACGAGGTGATCAAATATGGAGTGATCGCGGACCTCGGGCTCTTCCAGTACCTGGAGGACCACTTGGACATGATTCTTCGCCGCGATCGAAGGGCGCTCGCCCGAATCATCACGCGCTCGATCGCTATCAAGGCGCGCGTTGTAAGCGCGGACGAACGCGAAAGCGGCCTGCGCCAGATTCTCAATTTCGGTCACACCCTTGGGCATGCCCTGGAAGCCACGACGAACTACCGCCGCTTTCTGCACGGCGAAGCCATCGGCTGGGGGATGATCTGCGCGACGCTTCTCGCCGTCGCACAGGGCCATCTCGCCGACCATGACGCGGCCCGGATCATTCGTTTGATTGCTTCGGTCGGCCCACTGCCACGGCTTGATCCCGTGCGGGCCTCTTCGCTTCGGCCGATTCTGGCGTCGGATAAGAAATCCCGCGGCGGTCGTGTTCGCTGGGTGCTACCAAAACGCATCGGCAAAACGGGATGGGGCGTGGAGGTGCCATGGCCCACGGTCGCCCGCGCCTTCACCGAACTGCCCCTCGTCAGAAAGGCAGCCATCAAGTAGGCTAGCTCCATTGGGAGAGTGTATGAAACCAGGAGGAACGAAACACGGCTAGGGTGACCGCTCCGCCAAAACAGCCCCCGCTCCCGGGCAGTCGGCCGCAGGGCGTGCACGAGGAAAGCGAAGCGGCCGCCCACGTTCGGGACATGTTCGGGCGCATCGTCCCGCGCTACGACTTTCTCAATCATCTGCTCTCGTTTTCGTTCGATCACGTCTGGCGGCGCCGCACCGCCCGAGCATTCCGGCATGCCCTCGGCCAACCCCCCGCTCGGGTTTTGGACCTTTGCTGCGGTACAGGCGACCTGGCCTTTGCCCTCGATCGCGTCCGCGCCGCCTCGCTGGGCGACACACGAGGCCCGATTCTGGGCTCCGATTTCGTTGAACCCATGCTTACGCGCGCACAAAAAAAAGCTCAGGCCGCTCATCGATCAGTTCTTTTTGCCGCGGCCGACGCCATGCATCTCCCATTCCCCGACGCGCATTTCGATCTGGTTACGATGGCTTTCGGCTTCCGCAATCTCGCCAACTACGAAGCGGGTTTGCGCGAATGCGCCCGCGTCCTGAAGCCAGGCGGGGAAGTGGGCATCCTCGAATTCACCGAGCCTTCGTCTGGATTAATGGCCGGCCTGTTTCGCTTCTACTTCAAAAGCGTTCTGCCGCTGATCGGCGCCGCCATTTCCGGCAACCGCGAGGCATACGCCTATCTGCCAAGGTCCGTTTCCCGCTTTCCACCACCGCCAGACCTTTCTCTCCTGTTGGAAAAGTGCGGCTTTTCTGACGCCCGTTTCACCTCTTGGAATTTCGGCAGCGTCACCCTGCATTCCGCCAAGCGCGCCTAGAAACCGGTTGAGCGCTGGCGTCTGGTCAAGAAAATCTTGCGGCTTGTTTGAGCGGATAAACCTTCGGTAGTTCATCCAGCCTCGGGTATGATGTCCTGGCCATGTCTGCTGAGGCCGGGCTTCCGATTGATCTTCGTAGCGATACCGTGACGCGACCGACGCCCGCGATGCGGCGCGCCATGGCGGAAGCGGAAGTCGGTGATGATGTGTACGCCGAAGACCCGACGGTCAATCGCCTGCAGGCGCGCGCCGCGGAAATCTTCCAACGCGAGGCTGCGCTCTATTTCCCCTCCGGCTCGATGGCAAACCTCACTGCCGTCAAGATCTGGACGCATCACGGCAGCGAAGTCATCTGCGAGGCGCAAGCGCACATCTACCTTTACGAGATGGCTGGGATTTCGGCGATCGCGGGATGCCTCCCGAATACGGTCCCGGCGCCGGGCGGCATTCTCACCTGGGACCTGATCGCGCCTCACATTCGGCCGCAGATCTACTATCGCGCCCAAACAGCGTTGATCGAGTTGGAAAACAGTCACAACATGCATGGCGGCACTGTCTATCCGCCGGAAATCGCAGCCGACATTTGTGAACGCGCGCATGCGGCTGGCCTCCGCGTGCATCTGGACGGCGCGCGGATCTTCAACGCCGCCGTGGCTGTCGGCCGCGGCGTCGCCGATATCACCCGACCGTTCGATTCGGTGATGTTTTGCCTATCGAAAGGGCTGGGTGCGCCGGTGGGCTCGATGCTGGTCGGTTCCCGTGAGTTCATCGACAAGGCCCGGGTCACGCGCAAGCTTTTGGGCGGCGGTATGCGTCAGGCAGGAGTCCTTGCCGCCGCAGGGCTTATCGCACTCGAAGAGACTCCCCAGCGGCTTCACCGCGACCACGAGAATGCCCGCTACCTGGCCGAGGGCCTC
>Ga0187766_10002089_pt1 | contig 11800 bp, 10 predicted proteins | sample 0216_QUI02_MP05__4_FD_132971 | JGI IMG/M metagenome (GOLD analysis project Ga0187766, IMG submission 132971) | Tropical peat soil microbial communities from peatlands in Department of Meta, Colombia - 0216_QUI02_MP05_20_MG | ecosystem: Environmental > Terrestrial > Soil > Wetlands > Peat ... | reverse complement strand
GCTGCGTCCGACGGTTCTTTTGCTTGGTGCCCAAATGGTGCGACCAGGTATCGCAATAGAGGAAATACTACCGGCTGCTGTGTCCGTGGAACTGATCCATAATTTCACGCTTATCCATGATGATATCATGGATGCTGATGCGACGAGACGATCCATAGAAACCGTACATACGAAGTGGGGGGTGTCTGAAGGAATCCTCGCTGGCGATGCGCTGTATTCAAAAGCATTCGAGGTTCTCTCCCATACAGGGAGTAAACCTGAAAATGTGATGAAATGCTTTCGCCTTCTGTCGAAGGCGTGCTTGCACGTCTGTGAAGGGCAATGGCTTGACATCACGTTCGAAAATGACTGGCGCACGTCAGAGGCACAGTATCTCGAGATGGTTCAGAAAAAGACAGCGGCGCTTTACGCGGCTGCTCTAGCGATGGGAGGCATACTTGCCGACGGCACCGAAGGCGCGGTTGACGCGCTATGGGAATTTGGCATAGCCACTGGTGTAGCCTTCCAAATACGTGACGATGTGCTCGATTTAATCACGCCACGCGAAGTGCTCGGAAAGGACCAAGGAAGCGACCTTGTAGAAGGGAAGATGACCTTAGTAATGATACACGCACTGAGACACGGCGTTAGAGTTGATTCGTCAAGACTCACAACTGAAAGAGATATTGACGAGGCGATTAGTACTTTACAAAATGCAGGATCAATCGTTTATGCAATGGATAAGGCAAAAGAAATTCTACAAGCTGGAAAGTCCAAAATCGCGTCTATGGGCGACTCAGAAGCAAAAAATGAACTTCTACATCTTGCGGATTATATGATTTCAAGGACTTATTGACTGTTTATTCCGGTGAGGAAACGAATTGGAAGCCGAAGAACTGAGGGCCGCTATTACGAAAAGGGCACTGGATAATGCGATCAAGCACAACGGACAGGCCGAAAAAGGTACCGTAATTTCAGGTACGATAGGCGAACATCCTGAGTTGAAACAGCACGCCAGAGAGATAACAATCTTGGCCGCAAGTGTTGTGGATGAAATCAACGCACTCACAGTCCAGCAGCAGAGACAACTACTCGAAGTAATCGCTCCGGAATTGCTAAAAAAGACGACAAAGCGACAGCATAAAAAAGATTACCTTCCGCCTCTACCGAATCCTGATCATGTGGTAATGAGATTTGCACCCAACCCGAATGGACCCGCTACACTAGGCAGCGCGCGCGGAATTGTCATAAATTCCGAATATGCAAAAAGGTATCGCGGCTCATTTGTTTTGCGTTTTGATGATACTGATCCTCAAACGAAGCGGCCGATGCTTGAGGCTTACGATTGGTATCTTGAGGATTGCGAATGGCTTGGAGCAGCCCCGAACGTTGTTGTTAAGGCTTCAGACCGAATCGACACATACTATCGCTATGCCGGGCAGCTCATTCAGCAAGGCGCTGCGTACGTCTGCACTTGTTCTCAGCAGCAGTTCAAAGAGCTCAAGGATGCACGACTAGAATGTCCAGATCGCACTAGGACTCCAGATGAGAACATGAAACTTTGGAATAAAATGCTTGACGGGCGTTTTGGCGAGAAAGAGGCTGTTTTAAGGATAAAAACCGATATTGCGCATAAGAATCCTGCCGTGCGAGACTGGATTGCTTTCCGAATTATTGATGTGATGCATCCAAGGGGGATCACGTTGCGCGTCTGGCCTATGTTGGACTTCGAGTCAGCCATAGAAGATCACACGCTCGGAATTACGCACATAATACGGGGAAAAGATTTGCGTGATAGCGAGCGAAGGCAGAAGTTCCTGTACGATCACCTCGGATGGTCTTATCCTTTCACTTTGCATTGGGGACGAATTAGCATTCACGAATACGGAAAATTCTCCACGAGTGCTTTGAAGAAACAGATTGAGCAGGGAACATATCGTGGGTGGGATGATCCACAGCTTCCCACATTAAAAGCGCTAAGACGTAGGGGTTTCATTGCAGAAGCTCTACGACAGTTCATACTGAAGCTCGGCGTAAACGAATCCGACATTAGCGTGAGTCTAGAGAATCTCTATGCTGAAAACAAGAAGCTGGTGGATCCAGTCGCCAACAGGTACTTCTTCGTTGAAGATCCGGTGATGATGAACGTATCTAACGCCCCGGTCAAGACAGCGCGCGTGCCGCTTCATCCCTCTAGACCCTCGTTATTTAGGAGGATCCGCGTCGGCTCAGAAGTATGCGTAAGCGCAAAGGACCTCAAGTTTCCTTCAGGTGATACGATCAGGCTCAAAGATCTGTACAACGTTCGTGTAGTTAGTAAAAAGCCTCTCGAGGCGGAATATGTGAGCGATGATATCATCCGGGGGTTGAAGATCATACACTGGGCGCCGCCGGGCGGGCCGCTGGTCGAGGTCCTCAAACCGGACGGGATTGACAGAGGGGTTGGAGAGCCAGGAATAGCGACACAACTCGGTAAAGTGGTGCAGTTTGAGCGCTATGGATTTGCAAGAGTGGATGAAGTGCATCGCCAAGGTCAGCGCATGAGAATCATCTGCTATTTCACGCACAAGTAATGAGATTTTTCAATCGTGCTGTGTTTCGAAAGCACTGTTCAAAAAAGAATTGAATTGAGAAGGACAAGGAGCAAGGAGATGGCAACGGAAGCTATTATCACGGATATCGCAAGTGCGCCGCCCATTGCCATCATTGCATTTACCGTACTCGCTAGTTGCGCAGTCTTTTGCGAGCCAAAAACAGACACCCCGACTGCTTGCTCCGTGTCCATTCCGGCCGAAACCGGTTCTAGATTCTCCTCCGCTTCACTGACTAGTCCGATAATTGATTTCAAGAGAAGCCCATGGTCGACCTTTAAGCCAAGCAAGTTTACGCCGGAGTAGAAATTCACGACGTGGTTATCGGTGGTCATTACTTCTGCCTCGTCTACTTTCAACGCGCCCACGATAATTTCCCGTAGATTAGGCACCATATTGTTCGCGTCTATCAAAATGTACGCGGTTTTCTGCCCGTCAACTTCAACTAACGCGACTTGTATGCCCAGATCGCCCATACCTTCTTCTCTTCCAAAAATAGGCGCGCTGTTTGATACTCCTAGCTTGATGCCATTCTGTAGAGGCTCTGATTTCATGAGTCTCGATGATGCTTCTCTGATTGCATCAATGAGATCGAAAGAATTCTTCGTTCCCGCCCACATTGATGATGCATAAGGAGCAGTACAATTATGAGCGTCAATTAAGGCTGCATGTTCTACTCCGTATATTCTTGCCTCAGCACTGGCCACGAGACCGAGCCCGTATTCGATATCTTCCGTTGATTCAGGCGATAGGGTCGAAATAAACAATATTGAATTGTCAAACCTCTGAGCGAGTAGCTTTATAGCCCCTTTTCGCACTCTGATAGATCGCGACGCCGCTGAGGCGTAGTGAGTGCCTTCCAGCGAGCGCGCGGCAGCTTCAACTATTTTTAGCGACTCGGTCGCTGAGACTAAGTTGAAATCATGGGTGGCGGTTCCGTGAGGGACGAACACTTGACCACCGTCGAGGTTATTAACAATTCTAACAGGGAGGTTGCCCCCGCCGATCTCACCTACCGGACCTGGATGGACGGCAGGTACCACAAATGTCGCTTTTAGGCCGCGGTCAGACCTGAAGGAAACAGTCGTCACAGGAACCTCTACAGATTCTCCGATCTTCTTGAAGAAATCTTCCATTCCTGGAGCGCCCTCAACAGCTTGCGCAACGTAACCTCGAATAAAGTCCATGGCACTTACGCCGAAGGATTTTCTTAGAGGCGCGTCTATGTAGCGTATAAAAACCAAAGCTCCGACAGTGAACACTGTGCTAATTATGATCAAGTTTACGACGTATCCGGTTACCCCTAACAAGGACAAAAAGAGCGCTCCGAACACCGTTTGAAGTGAGGCTGGGATTACGTTGCGAATTAAGCTCTTCGTCGTGATTGCTGTCAGCACGAGAATCCTGAACGCAAACACCGCTCCTAAGGACATTACATAGGCCGCGAGCGTTACCTGCCAGTTGAAGACAAGCGAGAGCAGAGCACCGAGAACACAAAAAACGCTGATAATGATAGTTCCAACAAACGCCAGAAGCGCGGAACGATTGATCGTCATGTAACCTTGGAGCAATCTCGCTATCGGCTGTGTGATAGCAGCTGTTACCACTGCAGGGATACCTATGAGAATCAAGCCAGCGAGAAGATTCTCTTCCCATCCAAAATTGAAGACGCCAGCCCCAACGATCAGCGATAGAGCAAGGGTGACCGGGATAGTGTTTTTCCACCGTGGAGCAGTAAACACGTACTTCATGAGCCCCGCAGTCCGCTCCTCCATTCCTTTTACGACTTTTTCCTTGCTATGCACCCTCAGCTTCATTTAATCAACCGCACATCACTTATCCTTGAGCTCACAGTCACTTATTTCCAAGCATCCCCTATATTGCTCATCAAACCACTGCCTCTCATAACTACCTATTGCTATGCGCTTCTTAAACACTGGGGCGTCTAAAACAAGAGTCTCGTATTCGCCTCCCTCGCCCATCACGTGAACACCGTATTTTCTATTCAGCACGAATAAGTCGTCGACTGCCCTATCATCTAATCTCCTGCCAAGCCACGATTCACTCATCCCATATGCTGCGACTTGAACCACAATAATGTCCATTGAGCGCGCCATAGCCCTTAAGGTGCGTTCGTTCCCCTTATGCCAAAGAGGAGCGTGTAGATGCATGCTGAGCTCATCGCATAACATTCCGAGCCGGTTCATTTGGTAGTTGGATGCTATAGTGCCTGCAACGACCCCGTCGACGTCGAGATCTTCCAGCAGAGTCTTCAGTAATATGAGCTCATCTGAGTCCGACGAAGATACACCAGTTATCAGGGGTATATCCACAGCCTGTGAGATGAGATGACAGAGGTGGGTGCACGGCACGTGATACATATACGAGTCTTTGACAGCCTGAACATTCACAAGCACTTCAACTTGGTGTTCGCGCAGAGCACACGTGAGGGCGCAGACAGAGTCTTTGCCGCCAGAAACTAGGGCAGCCAAACGCATTCAAACTCCGACGTGAATAATCAAACTAGCAAATTACTCTTCTTTAAGAGCGACATCGATTGCATTGAGTGGTACGTCCGTTAGCGCCTTTCCGATCACGGACTTCGCGATCTTTACTGCGTGCGACTCGTTTTCTGCGTTTATGATCTTTATCTCAAAAATCAGGCCCACAAGGGCTGTGTTGGCCACCAAGTAGACGCCATCAAATATTTCGCCGCAAGCAGGGCAGGACATTGAGCCGACGGCTAGTTCGACCTTGCTAAGTTTCGGATTCAAGCGCTTTCCGGCCTCGGATATGGCTATTCCTATAGCGTCATCTACGGACTTCACGTCTTTCACCAACCACGCTGCTTCGAGCGTGACAAAATAGTTAGGCATATTGAGCAGTAAGTCAACAAAGTTAATCAATATTTTCATACTTAGATTTGAATGCGTCTCGAAATTCGCCCGAGGAGTTCTTACGCACGCCTTGCCGGTGTTTGAGCGCACCTACCCGGACGCCGGCATCAAGCCAGCCGTGCCCGTAACTGAAACATACTAGGGCGTTCACCAAATCGCCAGATGATTTAAAGTAGCTGCCGTCTTGACAATAAGACCGTGCCATCGCAATAAAATCGTTTGAGTACCGCTGACCCGCGACGACCTCAGTGCAAGCCAGCGCCGTGCGGAGCATCGCTTCATACTGAGCGACTTTGTTTTGTATTTCCGACATAATGAGCACCAGCGAATCTTTGAAGTGCTTCTTCTTCCACAAAATGAAGTGACGCCGGCACGATGAGTACGTGCAAAGGCGGTCCGAAATCGTGTTCTTTCAATTTTCCCAACGTATCGGCTCTTATGACAGGCGATGATGAGCCTGCACGCGCTATACCCACAGCCAACGAGGAGGCCAGCTGATTTCTCCCCCTCTCGTGTTCACTGTGAAGCAGTAGTTCTATCCCTTTGTTGATAGTCATTAGTTCCTCTTGTATATCCAAAAAGAGCAGCGTATGGAGATCACTTCTCAAGTTTGCCATCACTGTGTTGTACGGTACGGCGGAGATCTTCTTGTATGGAAATGTGACCGTCGCCGACTTGCCAAAACGATAGTTCTGAAGGCCAGTCAATCCACATGCAGCAGTTGTAATTGAAGCGCCATGGATAATTTGCGTTCTTATCCCTTTATCATAGGCCCGTATCCTCAAATCGACATGTGTGGTCGAGATCATCGGGTCACCCACAGTTAAGAATACGACGTCTTTATCTTTGGCATCGCTCAAAATGGTTGATCCCGGCGCTTGCTCAACATCTTCCCTATTAAGCACACGTATTTCTCGTCCATAGGATTTTTCCAGTTTTTGAATCGCGACCCCCATAAGCTTAGAAGTGTAGAACTCAGCGTATACCACGTCTGCTTTTTCTATGTGCTTCAATCCCTTTACCGAGACGTCCTCTTCGTCAAATAACCCCAGGCCCACAAAGGTTAACATAACCCACCTCAATTTTCCAAGGAGACAGCAAATAAGCTTGTTCTCAAGGGCAATAGTCTTTTCTCTGCAAAGAGAGGGCTTCACTGTCAGTTTAGCACGGTTTCGCCCTGTTTGTCAAGCCAAGAAAAAGAATAAGATCCTGCATCCTTCTATAATACGTGGTGAGATTAGCTGACAAGAACATGGTGTGTCTCCGTTCCAAAAGAAAAGGGAGAATTCATTAGAAAGAAGCTCAAAGAGCGCAGTTTCATAGACCGAGCGTTTAAGATCATAGCGCTAAATGACCGCCTGTACATCCCGATCAAAGAGGGAGTCGATGTGTCTCCTTACGATCGTGTCGTGTGTAACGTTGAACCGGCTGTGCTCACTCATTCCAAGAAATTCGGGATGAAGTACGAGGTAATCGGAGATATCGCCATACTTGACTGGCTCAAGAGCACTGAGACTGTAGCAAAGGAGCTTTTGCAGACACACAGGGATATCAAAGTCGTGCTTGCAGCGACCAGTGGCGTACGGGGAGCGTATAGGTTAAAGGACCTAGTTTTCGTAGCCGGTGAGAGAAGAACCGAAACCACACACAAAGAGTACGGCTCTTCGCTCTCAATGGACGTCTCAAGGGTGTATTTTAGTCCAAGACTGGCAACGGAGCGACATAGGGTGGCTGGCCTAGCCGAGTCGAGCGAGACAGCAGTCGACATGTTCGCAGGTGCAGGGCCGTTTACGATAATGCTCGCGAAGAGAGTGAAGCAGGTAATAGCATTTGAAATAAACCCTATAGCTGTTTACTATCTGAAAAAAAACATCGATCTGAACAATATAACTAATGTGATAACGTGCTTGGGCAACGCAAGAGATATGGCTCCCGGATTCCAAGGCGCCGCGCAAAGAGTTATCATGAACTTGCCTCATTCTGCATTCGAATTCTTAGGCGAGGCCCTAATGACCCTTGACGCGGCCGGTGGTTTCATACATTACTACGACGTTAAACCTGAAAATGAATTTGCTTATACCGTCGATAAAGTAAAAAAAGCTATTGCGGAGCACGGTAGAACGGTTGAGAACATTGGCTTCAAAAAAGTGCGATCGTACGCTCCGCGGCGATACCACATCGTTCTCGACATAAAAGTCGCTGAGGACTAAAGTCTATACAAGAGTGCCTGTTCAACACGAAAAAGTGTGCGCCTCAAAAAATCAAGCTCAGTTTATAGCTGCTACTGGAGGAATCTGTCTCTTATGTCTCGAGCTTAGCACCTTGCCGCAAACTTCTTGAACCCTGCGTGTCTCTATATTCAGAAGCGTTGCTGTTTCTCCCACGCTCTTCTTTTCGCTGACGAGCTCAAATAAGATCCGATCGAGAAGCTCGTATGAGAAGCCGAGTTCTTCTTCATCAGTTTGTCCCTGCCACAGCCCGGCAGACGGGGCTTTCGAGATTATTGTCTTTGGAATTCCTAAGTATCTTGCAAGTTGAAATACCTGGGTTTTGTATAGATCACCAATAGGTAGCACATCGACGGCGCCGTCTCCGTACTTAGTGAAATAGCCTGTGAGCAACTCAGTCCTATTACCGGTTCCCAGGACGAGGCGGTGCTCCAAATTAGCTACGAGATAGTTGAGCACCATCCTTATTCGGGCTTTTAGATTTGCCTGGGCGAGAGGTACTTTGTGATTTGATCGCCGGTGTGGCACAGGCATCGGTGCGACAGCCTCAAAGGAACTGATAAGCGGATCAATCTCGATTATCACGAATGGCAGCCGATATATTCGCGCGATGGTTTTTGCGTGTGTTATGTCCGCTGCCCGGATAACGCTCTTCTCAGGCAGTAGCAAAGCCAGTGTGTCGACAGCGTCGTGCGCTAACGATGCCACAACCGAAGAGTCTACGCCCCCGCTTAACGCAACGACTGCTCCGCGAGCATTAGCAGAACGTATGCTCGCAGTGATAAAACGTTTCAGCTTCTGGGTGATTGCACCTAGGTCTTTGTCGTTCAATAATAGAGGGTACATCTGTGTTAGCTTTCGTACGGACTCAATCGTTGGCACTGAAGACGTCCCGCACTGTGCTAAAAACCTTAGACTTGCGGCTCACCTTTGGTACGCTTTCGCCGCTTATAGAGGCAAGCTCTTGAAAGAGTTCTCTTTGCCTTTCGTCAAGTTTTCTTGGAACCTCAACGATCAGTGTCGTATATTGGTCGCCGCGCCCGTGCCGATGAATGTTTGGGGCGCCCTTGTCCTTCAAGCGCAACGTCGTGCCGCCTTGCGTTCCTCCAGGAATATCAACTTTCACGGTACCGTATACGGTAGGCACCTCTATCTGCCCACCAAGTGCTGCCCTAGAAACAGTGATCGGCGTCTCGCAAAAGATGTCATCGCCTTCACGTTTGAAAACGTCGTGCGGCTTTACGTGTATCATCACGAGCAGATCCCCTGGAGCGCCTCCACGAACCCCTGCTGAGCCTTCTCCTGATTTCCGAATGTGCAAGCCCGTGTAGGCTCCTGGAGGCACCTTAACAGCGATGGTTTTAGTCGTTCGGATCCTTCCCGTGCTTCTACAACTTTTACAGCTCGCGTCAAACACTTTTCCCTCGCCCTGACACATTGAGCACGTCTCTATCCGGATGACCTGCGCGCCAAAGATGCTGTGAGAGCGCTGTATTTCACCCTTCCCGCCGCACGATGGACAGTTTTTGACGTCGGTACCTGGCTCAGCGCCTGCGCCATTACACTGTTCACAACGTTCATAGCGCGGGATTTTCAGTTGCACTTCTGTCCCGAAAATTGCGTCTTCGAACGATATTTCGATATCCGCCTCGACATCTGGTCCCCGTTGCGGGCCAGACGAACGCCTTCTGGTCTGAGCTTGGAAGGGGCTTTGACCAAACCCGCCTCCGAAGAACGTTTCAAAAATGTCAGAAAAGCTGCCAAACCCACCAAAATCGCCAAAGCCCGCTCCAGGCGGAGTCTGCTGAAAACTAGATTGACCAAACCTGTCGTAGGTTGCCCGCTTATTTGGATTACTCAGTATTTCGTAAGCCTCAGTGATCTCTTTGAATTTCTCTTCCGCCTCGCCCTTTTCAGGACAGACATCGGGATGATATTTAAGGGCGAGTTTTCGATAGGCCTTCTTTATCTCAGCTTCCGTGGCATTCCTATTGACTCCGAGTACTTCGTAATAATCACGTGTCATGAAGTTTCACTGGACGGCTATTTCTCGTCGACTACCTCATAATCCGATTCTTCACTAGACGCTTTCTCTTCCGCTTTTTGGTCAGTTTTGGCGTAGAGTTCTGTTGAAATCTGATAGATGGTATTAGTTAACTGTTCTGTTGCCTTCTTGATGGCCTCAAAGTCTGTGCCGTTGAGGGCATTTCGCACTTGCTCGATATCGGCGCCAACTTTGCTTTTGCTGGATTCGTCAATCTTATCGCCCATTTCTTTGAGCGTCTTTTCTGCCGTATAGATCATGGAATCGGCATTATTTCTGATTTCGACCTCTTCCCTCTTCCTTCGATCTTCTTCCGCGTGCGCCTCGGCATCCTTGACCAGACGATTAATTTCCTCTTCACTAAGCCCACTAGTTGACGTGATAGTAATCTTCTGCTCGTTACCCGTTCCCAAGTCCTTGGCCGAGACGTGCACAATGCCATTGACGTCTATATCGAAAGTGACTTCGATCTGTGGAATGCCTCGCGGCGCCGGAGGAATTCCAACCAGTTGGAAACGGCCTAGTGTCTTATTGCCTACAGCCATTTCCCGTTCTCCTTGAAGTACGTGGATTTCAACGGAAGTCTGATTGTCAGCTGCTGTCGAGAAGACCTGGGACTTTTTCGTAGGAATTGTGGTATTCTTTTCGATGAGCTTAGTGAATACGGCTCCAAGAGTTTCAATCCCTAGTGACAGTGGGGTAACGTCAAGCAACAATACGTCTTTGACCTCGCCCACGAGGACGCCGGCTTGGATCGCAGCGCCGATTGCAACACACTCGTCTGGATTAATGCTACGGTCTGGATCCTTGCCCAAATACTTCTTTATCGCGTTTTGCACGGCGGGGGTGCGCGTGGAGCCCCCCACGAGTATCACACGATCGATATCACTCGGAGCGAGCCCTGCGTCTTTCATAGCCTGCCTTGTCGGGCCCATCGTCTTTTCGATTAAGTCTTCGGTCAGCTTATCGAATTGTGCTCTCGTTAGCGTCACGTCTAAGTGTTTTGGGCCGTTTTGATCGGCCGTTATAAACGGTAGATTTATCACAGCACTGGTCAGGGTAGATAGCTCTATCTTTGCTTTCTCTGCTGCTTCCTTAAGCCTCTGCAACGCCATCTTATCGCTTCTAAGGTCGATCCCGTAGTCTTTTTTAAATTGATCGGCGAGGTACTCGATGATGCGCTGATCGAAGTCATCGCCGCCAAGCAGATTGTTCCCACTCGTTGCTTTTACTTCAAATATGCCCTCGCCTATGTCTAATATCGAAACATCGAAGGTTCCACCGCCGAGATCAAAAACCAAAATCGTTTGCTCTTCCCCTTTGTCTAGGCCATACGCAAGGGAGGCTGCCGTGGGCTCGTTAATGATCCGCAAAACATCAAGGCCCGCGATAGTACCCGCGTCTTTTGTAGCCTGACGTTGACTGTCGGTAAAATAGGCGGGGACGGTGACGACGACTTGTTTTACCTTTTCACCCAGATAGTTTTCGGCATCTTGCTTGAGCTTTTGTATAATCATTGCCGAGATTTCTTGCGGCGTGTACGTTTTGCCTTCTATTACAACCTTGTAGTCTGAGCCCATTTTTCGTTTTATCGACGAAATCGTATGGTCGGGGTTAGTAATCGCCTGCCGCTTCGCTATCTCACCCACAACTCGATCATCCTTGATAAATGCAACGACTGATGGCGTTGTTCGATTACCCTCTGCGTTTGGGATTACTATTGGTTCTCCCCCTTCCATCACCGCGACGACAGAATTAGTCGTTCCTAAATCTATCCCTATTGCCTTGCTCATCAGTTCACCCTAATCTTGCTTCTTGTTAACCTTTACTATAGAGGGCCTCAGGACCCTATCGTGCAACTTGTAACCCGTCTGAATTTCCTCTACTATGATATTATCAGGCAATTCTTCATCACTCGCGCTCATAACCGCTTCATGAATATGCGGATCAAACAGCTCTCCGACCGATTTTATTCCCGTCACGCCATTCTTTCCAAGAATATCGCACAGCTGTTTGTGCACCAATTGAATGCCTTCGAACGTACCTTCTGCCTTCTCAGCT
>Ga0187766_10002087_pt1 | contig 11802 bp, 12 predicted proteins | sample 0216_QUI02_MP05__4_FD_132971 | JGI IMG/M metagenome (GOLD analysis project Ga0187766, IMG submission 132971) | Tropical peat soil microbial communities from peatlands in Department of Meta, Colombia - 0216_QUI02_MP05_20_MG | ecosystem: Environmental > Terrestrial > Soil > Wetlands > Peat ... | reverse complement strand
GGCGAACGTCGTGCGGGTAACGGAGCCCGCGCGCGGCGGCCACTTCGCGCCGTTCGAGGAGCCCGAGCTCTACGCGGAGGAGTTGCGGGCGTTCTTCCGCCCCTACCGGGCGGCGGCCGCGAGCTGAGGCGCCGCCGACCGTCCCACGAGAGCGCGTCCGTATTTCTCCGCGTTCCGCTTCGGATAAGGGGCGATGGCTGTCGGGCGGGGTGTGCTCACACTGAGCGAATGGACACGGCCATCGTGCAGCCGCTCGCGTTCATCGAGAACCGCACCTTCGATGAGATCGAGATCGGCGAGTCGGCGACCCTCACGCGCGTACTGAGTCGATCCGATATTGAGCTGTTCGCGGTCATGTCAGGTGACGTGAACCCTGCGCATCTTGACGAGGAGTACGCGCAGAGCGATGTGTTCCATGGGATCGTGGCTCACGGCATGTGGGGTGGAGCGCTGATCTCGACGCTGCTCGGGACCAAGCTGCCAGGACCCGGGACGATCTATCTCGAGCAGACGCTCAGCTTCCGGCGGCCGGTCAAGGTCGGTGATGAGGTTACGGTCTCTGTCACCGCGACAGCGAAGGACATTGAACGTCACAGGATCTCGTTCGACTGTCGTTGCGTAAACCAACGCGACGAGACGGTGATCGAGGGTCGGGCGAACGTCATCGCACCGGTCTCCAAGGTTCGCCGGCCGCGGGTCTCGCTGCCCGACGTAGAGCTCCGCGAGCACGGTGCGCTATTGCGGCGGCTGGTCGAGAAGGCTCGGGGGCTCAAACCGATCCGGATGGCGATCATCCACCCCGTCGACCGCGATGCCCTGCTGGGAGCGATACAAGCGGCGCACGAAGGGCTGATCGTCCCCGTTCTGATCGGCCCCGAGCAGCGAATCAAGTCAGTCGCCGCCGCGCACGACCTCGACATCACCTCGTTGTCCCTGATCCCCGCCGACCACAGCCACGATGCGGCAGAACGGGCGTTCGCGCTGGCGCGGAGCGCCGAGGTCGAGGCGGTGATGAAAGGCACGCTTCGTACCCGCGAGCTGATGCGACTGGCGGGCGCACGCGGAACCGGACTGGTGACCGACAGGCAGATGAGCCATGTGTTCGTGATGGATGTGCCGGGGTATTCGCGGCCGCTGTTCATCACAGACGCCGCGACGACCGTCGAGCCCGATCTCGGCGCGAAGCGCGCGATCGTCCAGAACGTCATTGATCTGGCGGTGGCGCTCGGTATAGAGAACCCCAAGGTCGCGGTGCTGTCGGCGATCGAGACGATCTATCCAGGGCTCCGCTCCACGCTGGAGGCGGCCGCGCTGGCGAAGATGGCCGAACGTGGCCAGATCACCGGTGGGATCGTCGATGGGCCGCTCGGGTTCGACGACGCGGTTTCCTCCGCAGCGGCACGCGCGAAGGGCATCGACTCGCCGGTCGCCGGTCAAGCCGACGCACTCGTAGTCCCCGATCTCGAGAGCGGAGCGATGCTCGTGAAACAACTCGGGTACCTCGGCGACTCGCAAGCCGCGGGGATCGTGCTGGGCGCGCGGGTCCCGATCGTGCCCACCAGCCGCGCCAACAATGCACTCGAGCGTGTCGCATCCTGTGCCATCGCCTCGTTGCTGGCGCACAAGTAGTGGGATGGTCGGCGGCGCCTGACTCCGGCGCCTTGGGGTGCTCGAGTCGTTTCGGCGACGCATCTGGCCACTGCTCGGGCAAGCCGTGCTCGAGTGCATGCGCGTCCCCTCCGAGCCTACGAGCGCGATGTGGCGATCAGCTTCGAGTGCGGCGGCGACGATCGGCACTGTCCTGCCGACGGCGCGCGGCGCTTTCGCCAAGCGCTGGCGGAGCGTGACCCGGGAGCGCTCGATCGTGTTCAGGTCACACTGTACGAGTGCGTGTCGCACTTGGACGGTGCCCGCGACGATCGGTTGTATGCCGCCGCTCTCGAGTCGCTCACACTGACCAGCCGGGGCGTAACCAGCGGGGAGGCGCAAGCGCGGTGCCGCGTCGAGACAGATGCCGCTCAAGGCTCGCCGCGCTGCGCCCAATACGCCTCGGCCTCCGCCTCCATCCGCTCCAGGCGCGTGTAGTAGTCGGGAAACTCGTTGAGGTGCGCGCGGGCGATCTTCCCGGTGGTGAGCTCGTCGTCATCGGTGACGTTCGTCGCCGCGTCATGACGTCCGTGCTCGAGCTCGACGTCGAGGCCCATGCGGAACTGCTCGACGTCGAACCGCGAACCGTTCCAGTCGATCCCGATCTGAGCACCGATGTCGCGTGCTTCTTCTGATGAGAACTTGCGCTGCTGGTTCATCGGCGAAGTCTCGCCGATTCCGCGCTACCGATGGTGGGTGAGGCCGTTCTTGACCCGCTCTTACCGCAGTCTTGGACCGGGCTTGGACACTCGTGCGCGTCAATCCACCCCCTTGGTCTCAAAGAGGATGCTTCCTGACAGCGCAGTCGAACGCCCGGGCGTCGAAGGCGTCCACGGCCGTCCGTCCTGCTCGTCGAGGACGAGCAGTCGATTGCTGAGCCGTTCGCCAAGGCCTTGACCCGGGCCGGATTTCCGACCACCGTCGCGCGGACGGGGGCGGAGGCACTTGAGCTCGCAGGCACTCTCGATTCGGGGGTGGTCCTGCTCGATCTCGCCCCTCCCTGACGGCGACGGCCGTGACGTCTGCCGCCGGCTGCGGCGCGACTCCGATGTACCGATCATCATCGTCACGGCGAGCGGCACGGTGACCGACCGCGTCGTCGGTCTCGAACTCGGAGCCGACGATTACGTGGTGAAACCGTTCGCCGTCGGCGAGGTGATCGCTCGGATCCGCGCCGTGCTCCGACGGGGGCGCGCCAGCGGGGCGGAGACGCTCGTCGTGCAGAGCCTGCGAATCGATCTCGGCGCGCGGAGGGCTTGGCTTTTGGATCGGGAGCTGGAGCTGACGCGCAAGGAGTTCGACCTGTTGGCGCGGTTCGCGCGTGAACCTGACCGGGTGGTCACGTGCGAGTCGCTGATGTCCGACGTGTGGGACATGAACTGGTTCGGTTCGACCAAGACGCTCGACGTGCACATCGCGTGGCTTCGGCGAAAGCTCGGCGATGATCCCGCCGCGCCGAGGTACATCCACACCGTGCACGGCATCGGCTTCCGTCTGGCCGCGGCGGAGGAGTTCGGGCCGTAACTCTGAGGATCCGACTCCTCGCGGCGCTGACGTACGTGCTGCTGCTCGCGATCATCGCGCTCGGCCTGCCGCTGGCGATCAACCTGGGGGGCGGAGTGAACGCGGAGGTCCGGACTCAGGCGTTGGCGCAGGCGGACCTGGTCGCCGCGACGGCCGCGGACCTCCTCGGTCCGCCGGAGCGGGCCGAGCTGACCACGCTGGCGCGCACTGCCGCGGCATCGATTCGCGGCCGCGTCCTCGTCGTGAATGCGCAAGGTAGCGTGCTGGCCGACAGCGCCGTGCCACCGCAGGTGGGCACGAGCTACGAGAGCCGGCCGGAGATCCTCACCGCGCTGCGGGGGCGGCAGGTCCAGGTGCTCCGCGATTCGAAGACGCTCGGGCAGCAGATCCTGGCCACCGCGGTGCCGATTGTTCGCAACGGGCGACCCGCCGGAGCCGTACGGGTCACGCAGAGCGTCGCGGCTGTGCACAGCGCCGTTCGCCGCGCGGGGCTCGGGCTGGTGCTGATCGCCCTGAGCGTCCTCGCGCTCGGCCTGTTCGCCGGGGTGGTGATCGCGGCGCAGGTGAGCCAGCCGCTGCGCCGGCTCGAAGCGGTCGCGCGACGCGTCGCGCGGGGAGACCTGAGCGCGCGCGCCGACGTCGAGGGCAGCCGGGAGCAGCGCTCGCTATCGCGCTCTTTCAATGAGATGACCGACCGGGTCGTGCGGTTGCTGGACGCTCAGCGCGAGTTCGTCGCCGACGCCTCCCACCAGCTGCGCACACCGCTCACCGACCTGCGCCTGCGGCTGGAAGAAGCCAAGGCACAATCGCACCCGGACGCCGGCGCGGAACTCGACGCGGCGATCGCCGAGGTCGATCGCCTGTCGCACATCGTCGACGAGCTGCTCGTTCTCGGTCGAGCGGGCGAGCGCGAGCTGACCGGAGCGCCGATCGACCTGACCGAGCTCGCCGCCGGTGCCGCCCGGCGCTGGCAGGCGGGCGCGGCCGACGTGGGGATCGCGCTCGAGCATGAGGATTGCGCCAACGGGGCCACCGCGTGGGCGGCGGGGCCGGATCTGGAACGCGCGCTGGACGCGCTGCTCGAGAACGCGCTGCGCTACTCGCCCGCGGGAACGATGGTCACGATCGTGAGCACGCCCGGACAGATCGAGGTTCGGGACCAAGGGCCGGGGGTGAGCGAGGAGGAGCGGAGTTGGTGTTCGAGCGCTTTCACCGCGGGCGTGCCGGACGGGCCGGTCCGCCGGGCGACGGACTGGGGTTGCCAATCGCGCGCGAGCTGACCCGCGCGTGGGGCGGGGAGGTGACGATCGGCCCGCGCGCGGGCGGGGGAGCTGTCGCGACCCTGATGATCGCGAGCACTCGTGCCGCGGGGTCGCCGGAACCGGCGAACGGCAACCGAAACGACTTTGCCAGAGCTTAAGCCCTCGCTGGCTACGTTCTGGGGCGACGTGACGCGCAACACCGTCATCTGGATCTCGGCAGCGTTGCTCGGGATCGTCCTGACCGCGGCGCTGGCGTGGTCGGCCAGCCAGCTGGCCGGGCAGCGCATCGGGCTCTCCTCCGAGCCGCTGTCGGCCCTCGGCGCGCTGGCCCCGCCGCCTCCGGCCCGCCACACCGTTTCCCGCCGCGGATCGCCGGCGCCGGCGACGCACCGGCGGCACGCGGTGGCGACTGCGTCCCCCCCCGGCCCCATGAGTCTCGGCTGCGTCCGGGCCGCCCGTGCCGGCCGTGTCGACTGCTCCGGCGCTGCCCGCTTCGACCCCGGCGCCGGTCACGACCGCGCCGGCGGCCACGACTCCGGCGCCGGCCACGATTCCGCCCACGTCGGCGGCCACGACGGTTCAGGCGGCGCCCCCGCCCAGCCGGCCCTCGGCACGGTCGTCAAGCTCGGCGGCGGGAAACCCGCAGGGCGACTCGGGCGGTGGCGGCGGTGGGTCCTCGGACTCAGGCGGAGGCGGGGGCGGTGGCGGCAACCAGCGCGACGACTGATCGGCGGCCGCTGGGCGGGCGAGCGCCCCATCCTCGCCCGCGTTTCAGCCTCCAGCCCTCGGAGACCTCCGGGCTCGCTGCGGACTTTGGCGATCAGGTTGACAAATACGTGACCTGAGCGCCAACGTCCGGTGGCGACTCACGGGTAGATCTGCTCGTCCGTGTTTGGGTCGATCATGCGGATCGCGGTGCTCGGACACGCCTCGGCGGCCGACAGCACGACGGCGTCGTCCGCAGTGCCGGTCACGCGCGCGACGTCGTCAAGCTCGAACACCTCTGGCGCAGCCTCCACACAGTCGCCGTGAGCGGCACACGCGTCCTCGTCGATCTCCACCAGATAGCTCATGGTTCTCCTTTCTCGATCAGTTGACGGGCCGCCCGCAACGAGCGAGGTCGATTGACCAGCAGCGCGCCGACCGCGCGGCCTCCGCGGGTGAATGTGGCGGTGAAGTTCTCACGCGTGGGGTCGCCGTCGAGCGCGACCGAATCGGCCAGCCGAGCGTGACCCACGTATTGGATCCGGATCCCATACTGGTCGGTCCAGAAGCTGGTCAGCGGCCCTCGCCGGGGTCGAGCCCGAGCATCACGCAGGCCCCCCGCACGGCCTGCCTCCCGGCGGCCTCCCAGTGAGAACCAGCCACGTGGCGGCCTAGCCGCGGATCGAAGGTGGTGGCGGCGTCGCCGGCGGCGAGCACTTCGGGCATCGCCGTACGACCGTGGGCATCGACCGGTATTCCGCCGTCGGTGGCCAACCCGCTGCCGGACAGCCAGCCGATATCCGGCTCCACCCCGATCCCGACCACCACGTCGTCCGCCTCCACAATCTCGCCGGTCGAGAGCCGCAACCTCCGGATCGCGCCGTTCGCATGGATCCGCTCGATCGTCGCGTCCGGCAGCACGCGGACGCCCCGCACCTCGTGCAGCCGACCGAACCAGCGTCCCAGTTCCGGCTCGAGCACTCCCGCCAGCGGGGACGGCGCGGCCTCGATGATCGTGACCTCGGCTCCCCGGCCGCGTGCGGTCGCCGCGACTTCGAGCCCGATGAACCCTCCGCCGATCACGGCCAGCCGCCGCCCGGCGGCCACCACCTGCCGCAACCCCCGGCAATCGTCGAGCGTGCGCAGCGACCACACATTCTCGTACCCGGTCAGCAGCGGAAGCCTGCGAGGACGGCTTCCGGTCGCGATCAGCAGCCGGTCGTACGACAAGGACGTGCCGTCCGACAGGACGACGCGGTGTTCAGCCGGAAGGAGCGCGCTCGCGGCGACGCCAAGCAGCAGCTCGATCGACTCCCGCCGGTACCACTCGACGGGTCGGTACGCCGGCGGGTCGGCCGAGCCGGTGCCGGCGAGCAACTGCTTGGATAGCGGCGGGCGATCGTAGGGACGATGCGGTTCGGCGCACACGATCCGGACCGAACCGTCGTAGCCGTAACGGGCGCAGGGTCTCGGCACATCGCTGGCCGGCCAGTCCTCCGCCGGCGATCACGATTCCGGAGCGGCGCGCGCGACGTGTGCGGGTCTGGTTCATGCCCGAGCAGGTTCGTGGCGGCGCGTAAAGAGACCGCTGGGTGGCGGTTAGCGGATCGCTGGCTTTGCCGAGGCTTTGCCGTGGCTTGGGCGCGCGATCGACGCCGGTCGCCCAGCGTGGTGGCGTCCCCGACCTGGAGGCAAAGCATGCCCCCGAGAACCACTCGAACTGCAGCGGCGCTGGCCGCGATCGTCGCCGGCGGAACGGCCGCGTTCGCGCTGAGACCGGCGGCCGCGACCAACGCGACCCTTGCCGCTCACAACCCAGCGGAGATCCGAACCGTGACCATCCGGCGCACGATTCACATCGTCCGCCACCAGCCCGGCCCCGCCGGGCCGGGGATCTCAGGAGCCGGTGGCCGCCGGCTCTCCGCCAAGCGAGCCGGGGTGAGCACCCACGCAAGCGGCTCTCGCAAGAACGGCGCGACGGCCGCGGCAGGTGCGGTGGCGACGCGTGCCAGCGGCTCCCACGGCACGGCGGCCGCCGTCGCCTCCGCGAGCGCCGGCGGGGTCACCACTCGCGCCAGCGGCTCGCACGCCGGTGGCTCCACGAGCGGCCCGTCGGCGAGCACCCCGGTCGCGGCTCGTCGATCCCACGCTGGTGCGGCCGCTCATGCGGATCGGGTATGCGCGGTCGTTGGACGGCGCCGTTCCCGCCTCGCTCAGCCAGGCCCTGGATGCAGCCCCGGAGCGGCGACCGGCTCGGCCGGATCCGCGCGCCTGCTGGCGACAGATCGCGGTCGACGACGAACCGGGGATGATCGTGCGCCACCCGGACTGATGATCGACACCGGGGGCACGGGCAAGGGCTTGTGCGCGGACGCCGTCGCCTACCGCCTCGGTGCGTACAGCCGGTTCGTCGTCGATTGCGCGGGCGACATCGCAATCGGCGGAATCGGCACGGAGCTCGAGCCGTATCGCGTGGAGGTCGAGCATCCCCTCACCGGCCGGTCGGTCGGATCGTTCCTGGTGATGCGCGGGGGCGTGGCCACATCCGGCCTGAACGTCCGGATCTGGCGTGACCGCCGTGGACGCTTCGCCCACCAACTGCTCGACCCGAGCACCGGGTCGCCGGCGTGGACGGGTCTGATCGCCGCGACCGCAGTCGGCTCGACCGCGCTCGAGGCCGAGACGCTGTCGAAGACGGCGCTGCTGCTCGGCCCCGACGGGGCGCGGGAAGTGCTCGCCGAACGGGGCGGCGTGATCGTCCACGACGGCGGTGAGGTGGAACCGGTCGGACCGATCGAGCTTGCCGGCGGCGCCGCGGTGCCGGCGATGATCGAGCGGTGAAGCGGACCGAGCCGCTCAACGTCATCTGGTGGCTGGTCAGCAGGGCGTCCGGGATCGTGGCGCTCGTGTTGATCAGCGCGACGGTCCTGCTCGGCCTCGCGATGGCTGCGAGGGCCGTCCGTCGTCCCGCGATCAAGCGCGTGAGCGCTCGGCTGCACGAACACCTGGCGCTGGCCGCGATCGCCGCGATCGGCCTGCACGGGGCGGCGCTGCTCGGCGACCATTGGCTGAAGCCGGGTTGGCGCGGCATCACGATCCCGTTTGCCCTGAGCTATCGGCCGGCATTCACGGGGATCGGGATCATCGCTGGGTATCTCGCGGTCCTGCTCGGCCCGAGCTTCTATCTCCGCCGGAGGCTCGGGACGCGACGGTGGTGACGACTCCACCGGCTTACCGTCGTGATCTGGGCGCTGTCCGCCGGGCATGCGCTCGGCGCCGGATCGGACGCGTCCAAGCTGTGGCTCCGCGCCGTCGTGCTCGCGCCGTCGGTGCCGGTCGTCTACCTGTTCGTGCTCAGGCTCGCGTCGCGCCGGTCCTCTGAGGTGCGCCGCCGCGAGCCGGTCCCTGTTCGGGCCGATGCTCGGCCGAGATCGATGCCCGAGGCCCACGCGTCTACGGCGCCGCTGTCAGGCGCCGCCGACCATCGACCTGACTCCCCCACGCCAGCTAGTGTCGGCGTGTGACGGTCGCCGAGGTCTCTCCGAGTGGGCTGAGCGAGATCGAGGCCGCGCGACGCCTGAAGGAGCGTGGGCGGCCACCGCGTCGGCGCTCGAGTCGGTCATACGCGAGCATCCTCCGCGCCAACGCGGTCACGATCCCGAACGGCATCCTGCTCGTGTTCGGCGTACTGACGATCACGTTCGGTTCCTGGCGGGACGCGCTGTTCCTCGGGATCCTGGTCGCCAACATCGCGATCGGGTCCTTTCAGGAGATTCGCTCCAAACGGGCGCTCGATCGGCTGGCAGCACTGGTCGCACCGGAGGCGGTGGTGGTGCGGGATGGACGCGATCGCCGCTTGCCGGTCGAGGAGGTGGTGGTCGGTGATCTGGTGAGGCTGGCGGCTGGCGACCAGGTGGTCGCGGACGGGACCGTGTTGTCGGCCGACGGGCTCGCGCTGGACGAGGCCAACCTGACCGGCGAGTCGGAGTCGGTGGTTCGCGGCGCGGGCGATCCCGTGTGGTCGGGCTCGTTCGTCGTGGAGGGAACGGCGCTGTTCCGGGCCAGCGCGGTCGGACCCGATAGCCGGGCGGAGCAGCTGACGATGACGGCCCGTGCCTTCCGTCATCCGCGCTCGCCGCTCGAGCGCGCCAACGACCGGCTGCTGTTGTGGCTGATCGCGTTCTCGGTCCCGGTGGCGATCGGCCTCACGTGGTCGGTTCTCGCTCGCGCCGAGTCTGCCAACGCTCGCGTGCAGGTCGTGACCGCCGGGATCGTGAACCTCGTTCCGGAAGGCTTGATCCTGCTGATCAGCGTGACGGCCGCGGTGTCGGCGCTCGAGATGGCTCAGCGGGGTGTGCTGGCACAACAGCTCAACGCGGTCGAGTCGCTGGCGTCGGTCGACATCGTCTGCACCGACAAGACGGGTACGCTCACCGAGCCGACGCTGCGCGTGGTCGGTCTCGTGCCGGCGGGGAGTTTGGACGAGACCTCGCTCGCGCGCGAACTCAGCACCTATGCCGCCAGCACACCTTCTCGCAACCTGACGCTGGAAGCGATTGCCGAGACCGGACCCGCGGATGTTCCGGGGCGCCCGGTGCTCGCCCAGGTGCCGTTCTCGTCCAAACGCCGCTGGAGCGCGCTCGACCTCGGCGACGAGAAGCTCGTGCTGGGCGCGCCGGAGTGGTTCGCTGCCGCCGACCCGACGCTTGCCGATAGGGCTCGGGCGGAGTCGGGCGCCGGGAGGCGAGTGCTTGCGCTCGCTCGCACCGCGTCGCCTCTGCCCACCGCCGACGGCGAGCCGCGATTCCCCGCGGACGTGCAGCCGCTCGGGCTGGTGCTGCTCGCCGAGCGCCTTCGGGCCAACGCGGGCGAGACGGTGGCGTTCTTCACTGCCCAGGGTGTCGACTTGAAGGTGCTCTCGGGCGACGCTGCCGCGACCGTGGGCGCGATCGCCGGCGACGCTGGCGTGCCCGGGTCGGCGGCGGCACTCGACGGCGAGGCGCTTCCGACTGATCCGGGCGCGCTGCGTGAGGCGATCCTGTCCGCACCCGCGGTCGGGCGGATCTCGCCCGAAGGCAAGCGAGCGGCGGTGAACGCGCTCGCCGACGCGGGGCGCTACGTGGCGATGATCGGCGACGGCGTCAACGACGTGCCCGCGCTCAAGCAGGCGCGCCTGGCCATAGCGCAAGGCTCGGGGACGCAGATGTCACGGTCGGTCGCCGATCTCGTGCTCGTCCGCGACGACTTCGGCGTCCTGCCCGGGATGGTCGCCGAGGGCCGTCAGATCCTGCGCAACATCCAGCGGGTCGCCCGCCTGTTCATCACCAAGACGGTGTTCACGGCCGTGATCGGCCTGGCGATCGCGATTCCCACCGGTGTCTTCCCGCTGCTCCCGCGCCAGTTCACGATCGCCTCCACGGTCACGATCGGCATCCCGGCCTTCTTGCTCGCGCTCGCTCCGAGCTCGGGACCGTGGCGCCCCGAGCGGTTCCTGCAGTCGGTCGTCCGCTTCGCGATCCCGGCCGGTATCGCGATCGGCATCGGGATCATCGTCGGCTACGTCCTCGCCCGCTACGGATTCGGGCTCGGGCTGGCCCGCTCGCGTACCGTCGCCACCGGGATCGTCGTGGTCTGCGGGCTCGCAGTGGTGGTACGGCTCGAGGCCGAACCCGGACGGCGACGCGTTGCCATCGCCGGGCTATGCGCGCTGATGACGCTGATCTTCGCGCTCGCGCTGTACGTCCCGTTCCTGCGCAGCTTCTATGAGCTGGCGACTCCGACCGGTCAGGCGCTCGCCGCCTGGGCGCTCGGCACCGGCCTGGGAGTAGCGACGATGCTGATCGCCTTGCGGCTGCTTCGCGTCTGACGCAGAGCGCGCGGCACGCCCGTCAGCCGGTCCCGCCGCTCTGTTCGGCGTTGTGCGGAACCACGAGAACGGGGCGTCGCGCGTGTTGCACAACCGCCGCCGACACGCTGCCGAGCAGCGCCGACTGAACCCGTGAGAGACCGCGTGCGCCCACGACGATCGCCTCGGCTTCCAGCTCATCGCCGATCTCGCAGATCACTCGCCAGCTCTTGCCGTGCGCGACTGCGCTCTGCGCCTCCACGCCGGCCGCGCGAGCCAGTTCGAGGCCGCGCTCCACCCGGTCCCGAGCCAGGTCCGCGGCGATCTCGTCGAGATGAAGCGCGCGGGAGGCAAGCCTCGACAGCGGAGCCGTGAGCGCGGTGGCCGGGTCGTACGGCTGCCACACGGCGACTGGCTCCCACACCGTCAGGACCACGGCGCTGCGCCGGCCGAGCATCCTGGCGGCGATCTGTATCGCCGCGGCCGCATCGTCTGACCCATCGAAGCAAAGCAGCAGGGGACCGATACCGGGAACGCTACGCGCGGGAGCGCGCGCCGACAACCGGTGCTGCTCGCGGTTGATCTGGCCGACAGCGCTGACCCCGGTCCGCGGTGAGCAGCCTGTTCGCCGCTCACCGCGCCCGGGGACCTGTCATCAGCGGTCGGCCGTGTCGCTGCTCCGATCGGCGCTGCGGTCGACGCTGCTCTTGTCCGGCGTGCGATCGACATGCCGGACTCCACGGACGTCACGCGAGTTGTCCACCCGCGCCGCCGAGGCGCTCGCGTGCTGGCTGGTTGCAGCCACGGCGGCCGCCGGGG
>Ga0187766_10002086_pt1 | contig 11806 bp, 16 predicted proteins | sample 0216_QUI02_MP05__4_FD_132971 | JGI IMG/M metagenome (GOLD analysis project Ga0187766, IMG submission 132971) | Tropical peat soil microbial communities from peatlands in Department of Meta, Colombia - 0216_QUI02_MP05_20_MG | ecosystem: Environmental > Terrestrial > Soil > Wetlands > Peat ... | reverse complement strand
GGACCGTGGGTGTAACACTTCTTCGGGCAGACCCTGGCGCAGGCCTCGCATCCGATGCAGTTCTCCGGATGGGCCAGCGTCATGACCTTCTTCTCGAACTCCTCGTCATCCCCCTCCACCTCGATCAACGCGCCGTCCTCATCGATTCCCATCAGGCGCATGACGCCTCTGCCGCAGACCTTGAAGCACCGGCCGCAACCGATGCACTTTGCCGGATCGATGCGCTGCGCGAAGTGAGGGGTCCAGACCATCCCGCCCCGGGTCATCCCGGTGACGACTTCCGTGACACTCATGCGACGCACCCCTTGCGTGCTCGCCCGAGGTGATGGCCCACCCTCTCCCGGACAGCCTCGAGGCGGAACGGTGTGTGTAACACGTCGTCCGCGCCGGCCCGGAGCAGATCCTCGACGGCGGGCGTTCCGTCCGGTTCGGCGACGACGAGGATCCCCACGCCGGGAAACAGGCGTTTCAGCTCGGCCACGACCGTCGTTCCCCGCTCCTGGAGGATGGCGAGCCCCAGCAGGATCAGGTCCGGCCGGTGTTCCCGGCCCTTCTGGGCGGCCGCATCGAGGTTGCGTACTTCGTGGGTCTCGTATTCGTCGTGGAGCATGAACTGGAGGGCCGCGCGGGCCACGTCCTCAGGCTCCACCACGAAGACCCGTTTGTTCTCCACCGCGCGCGAGGCCTCTACGCCGATCTGCACGAGGTCTCCTCCCTTGCGAACTCCGCCGTTGCCGCCATCACGGCGGTCAGCCCCTCCACCAACGGCTCCGCATTCGCCCAAAGGGGCGCAATGTGTTGCACCTCCAGGAATCGGGCTTCTTTCTTGGTCAGCTCTCCGTCAGAAGCGAACACGGCCCAGTGCCGCTGGGAGGATCGCTTCATGATCTGTCGTGCGAAGATCCGATCGAGCTGCTGATTGAAGCGGCAGCCCAGGAAGAGGAAATGGCGTCCCTCCCGGAGGCGCTGGACCGGCGGGGGGATCGGGGTCTGGATATCGATCTCCGTCAACACCTCGACGTAATCAGAGTCGGAGACGAGAAAGTTCGGCTCCGGAGCGACCGACCCATGGGGCTTGTAGAGAATGGTCTTCTGCGTCGACGCCTCCGGCCGATCGCTTGCCGCCGCCTCAAAGGGTTCGCCATCCCCCGCATATTGAAACCACCGGTCGGGATGCTCCGAGCGGCTGACCCCCGATATCTGGCAGAGGGCTCGCCGCTGTCCGCCGGGATCAGAAAACGCTTCGGCCGCCGTCGCGTCATACCAGGTGTCGACCACCAGGGGGAGGCGGGGGAGGGTGGTCAGGAAGCGGTGAACCCGCGTCGGGGCGAGGCATCCTTCGCCTCGACACCTGAAGGCCTCTCCCATCAAGCGGGTCAGCGTCTTGCGATGCTTGTGGCTTTCGATATACTGGGCGATGGCCGTCAGATTCCCCCGGATTCGGCCAGGGACGGACACCCTGGCCGAGAGCCACTCCGCCAACTCCATGGAATCGATCGGGAAGGGCACGCTTGTCGCTTCCCGAAAGACGCCAGGCCCGAGGTAAGGGATCACCAGGCCCTCTGCCAGGGCCTTCCCGACTTCTTCTATGGTTCCGGCACCGCGTGGCATCGATCCTCTCCTTGGGGCGGGCTGTGCCAGGGCTGCTTTAAGCCTTCGACCTGCTCGCGGTTCAGCCGAAAGATGCCCCGCCCGCCGGCGAGGACTTGATAGCAGTTCTGCGTGTTCCGGCTCAGGTGGGCGAACCACTCTTGGGCGGTGGCCCCGCTGGGCCGTTCGCCGATCTCCATCACAGCTCCGTCGGGGGCGAACCGGACGTGGATCACGACCTGGTGTGAATGCGTCACTCGGTTTACAGATAGATGGCCGACCCGGCCCCCACGTTGATCGATGCCTCCTTCAGGGTCCTGACGATGAACGCCACCCGGTCCTCCGTCAGATCTCCGTGAAAGGGGAGGGCGATCGCCCGATCGGCGTTCTTCTCAGCGATGGGGCAATCCCCTCGACGACTCCCCTGTTCCGCATAGAACCGCTCGAGATGCATCGGCTGGCAGTAGGCCGTCCCCTCGATCTCGTCGGTTAGAAGGTCCTCAACGATGGCGTCCCGGCTGCTTCGGCTGAAGCGGGCCCCCAGGTGGACCACATACAGAAACCAGTGAACCTCCGTGGCGTAAGGGGCGATGTACGGATCCTTGATCCCCTCGAAGGATTTCACCTCCCGCTCATACCAGGACGCGATCTCCTGGCGGCGCGCCAGGATATCGTCTCTTCGGCTCAATTGGGCCAGCCCGACGGCTGCCGAGGTGTCGCTTACCTGGGCTTCCAGCGGAAGCACAGCGGTTGCGATAACGGAGAACCGATCCTCCAGGCGCCGGCTCCGTCCAGAGCGGACGGCCCGGGCCAGGTCGGCATCGTCCGTGGCCACCATGGCGCAGCCACCGGCCGTCAACGGGCCGGGCGCGCCGATGGACAATATGGCGCAATCCCCAAACCGGCCGACCGGCGTTCCCTTGTACGACGAACCGATCGCTTCCGTGGAGTCCTCGATCAGCCGCAGGTGATGCCGGCGGGTCAGATCCCGGAAGGATTCCCAGTCGGCGGGGTGGCCGTTGGTGTTGCCCACCACGAGGGCCTTCGTCTTCTCTGTGATCTTCTTCTCAGCCTTGGCGGGGTCGAGGGTGCACGTCCAGTAGTCGATGTCGGCGAAGACCGCCCTGGCCCCCGCGAGGGAGACGGCGTGGGCGATCTGATACCACGAAAATGGAGAGACGATCACCTCATCTCCCGCGCCGATCCCGTAACCTTTCAGACAGAGCAGGAGCGCGAGCGTTCCGCTGTTCACGGCTAGGGCGTGACCTCGTTGGGCATGCTCCGACCACGCGTTCTCGAAGGCTTCCACCATCGCGCCCGACCCAAACCGGTGGGAGCGGATGAGTTCAACCAACACCTCCGATTCCAGGGAAGACAGGTCGGGCTCGGAGAAGGGAATCACAGGCGCCTGGCCTCCACGGTGACGGGAAGCCTGGTCTCCTCAGCCATCTCCGGCAAGGCCAGTCTCCACCCGTTGGCCAGGGTCACCTCTCCTCCCCAGAGGGTTTCCTTCTCCATCTCGATAATCGGCTCCTCCAGATCCTTCTTCGCCACATAGACCGAGAGGATCCCCTCCGCGTTTTTTCTGATCATCACTTTCATCTTCTTAGCTCCGTACCAGCTCCATGGTGGTCAATTCCTCCACGATCGCCGGCATCACTTCCAACACGCTGGAGATTTCCTCCGGGGTGGTATAGCGGCTCAACGAGAGCCGGACGGCGGCGAGAGCTTCGTCGCGCGACAGGCCCATCGCCGTCAAGACGTGCGACGGCTCCGTCCCGTCGGAAGAGCAGGCCGAGCCGGCGGAGGCGGCGATCCCGAATCGGCTGAGCCGGTCAAGGATCGCCTCCGCACCCAGGGTCCCGAGCCGAAGGTTGGTGGTGTTGGGGAGACGCGGGTGGCGGCGGCCGTTGACCGCGGCGTGTGGAACGGCGCTGAGAATTCCCTCCTCCAGCCGATCCCGCAACCCGCGAACCCGCTGCATATCGCCGCCCATATCCGACGCGGCCAGCTCGCACGCTGTTCCCAACCCCACAATCCCGGGGACGTTTTCGGTCCCGCCTCGCCTTCCCCGCTCCTGATGGCCACAGAGAAGGGGAGGGAGCGCGAGCCCCTTCCGGACGAAGAGGACCCCGACCCCCTTGGGCGCGTGAAGCTTGTGGCCTGAGAGGGAGAGGAGGTCGGCCGCAGCCCGTGAAAGGTCCACAGGGGTCTTCCCGACGGCCTGGACCGCGTCCGTGTGAAAGAGGGCTCCCTTGCCCCTGGCCACCTCGGCCGCCGAAGAGACGGGGAAGATCACCCCCGTCTCGTTATTCGCCCACATCATGGAGACCAGGGCCGTCTCTTCCCTGACGGTCTCTTGCAGCGCCTGCATGTCCGGGCCGCCGTCTGAATCGGCGGGAAGGAAGGTCACGTGATATCCCGTTTCACCCAGGCGGCCGAGGAGGCGGAGGACAGAGGGATGCTCGACCGACGTGGTCACGATGTGTCGGCGACCCGGCCTCATGGCGAGGGCGCCCATGATGGCCGTATGGTTGCTTTCCGTCGCCCCGCTGGTGAAGACGACCTCCGCGGGGCTTGCCCTCAGCAGGGCGGCCACGGAGGAACGGGCCTCCTCGACTCGTCGTTTGACCGGCTCGCCGAAAAGGTGCTGGCTCGACGGGTTCCCGTAGGTCCGGGTCAGGTAGGGGAGCATCGCCTCCAGCACTTCCGGCGCGATCCGGGTCGTCGCATTGTTGTCCAGATAGATCGGCCTCATGGGTCAGACCACGCCTCTCGGCTGCACCGGCTCCAGCTCCTTTCCCCGACAGCCCACCGTATATCCCCTTTCGGGGAAGTAGATGCCGTAGATGTAGAACTGCTGGAGGAAGCTCCCGATGCTCGCCACGTATCCCACGTCCCCTTTCTCGATCAGGACCTCGCCGAGATCCTTGCCCTGAAATGTTCCGTCGTTCCGGATCACTTTCTTGGAGCGAACCTTGTCGCCGTAGTCGAAGGCGGGAGGGTCATGCAGCTCCACGGCGCTCTCTCGCCTCACGAGGCATCCTCTCCCCGGCCGGCCCGCCACAGGACCCCGATCAACACCCAACCGGCCGTGCGGCCGCGTGGATCCAGCTCCAACACCTTCCCGACGGCCGCCCGGGGCAGATCAGCGCCGTCGTACGCTCGTTCGGCCCACGCCGCCTCGCGCACCATCACCGTTTTCCACACCCCTGGCCCGGCGAAGGCGCGCCGCCTTTCGTGGAGAAGGAGCTGCCGCAGCCGCACTGCGAGCCGGCGTTGGGGTTCGTGAAGGTCAGTCCCGAATGCATCAGCGTGTCCACAAAATCGACCGTGATTCCCTCCAGGTAAGGACGGCTTCCCGGCGGGACATAGACCTTGAAATCGGGCCCCTCCACAACCTCGTCTCCCGGTGGGGGGTCTGCCTCGATGCTGAAATCATAGGTCAGGCCGGCACAGCCGCCCGGCCGCACGGCCAAGCGGAGCCCCGAGCCGGGCTCGCCGCCCCCCAAGGCGATCATCCGGTGGATGAACTTTGCTGCCCGTTCCGTGATGGTGATCCGCATCATCTCATCCCCTCTGCGGCATGCAGCCGTTGCTTCTTGGCCATCAGTTCCTCCCGGCCTTCCGGGTGATGGGGGTCCGCGATGCAGGTCGCGCCGATGGGACAGACCGCGGCGCACTGCGGCTCGTCATAGAAGCCAACGCACTCGGTGCACCGCTCCCAATCGATAACGTAGAGCCCCTTCTTGTGGGCGATCGCCTCGTTGGGGCACTCCGGTACGCAGGCGTCGCAGGCGGCGCAACTGTCCGTGACGATCATCAGCGCCATTCATCCCTCCCGACCTGCTGCATCAACCGTCACGAGGGCGCCTGTGCGGATCGTGGCATCCCCCCTCGAAACGTGGACGACCTGGCCGCTCCAAATCCCCGCCACATACTCCTTGAAGTAGGCCAGAAGCGACTGCTCGATGAACGCATGGGCGTATCGGTCCACCGGCTCGATCCCGGCGGCCTTCAACGTCTCCTTGGGACAGGCTCCGATCTTGGAGGCGAAGACCGCCACGCAGTCTCTGATCGCCCGCATCAGCGTCTCCAGGGCGTCTTCTTCTCCGTACCCCCCCTGGCAGTACATGTCCACCCGGCGGTGGCCGACGAACTTGCTCCCCTCACGACTGACCTCATAGACCTGGAATTCGCGCGCATGGCCGAAGTGCTCGTTGATGATCCCCTGCCCCTTGGTCGCGACGGCGATCAGGATCTTCAGTTCCGACTGGATTTCGGCCAGGGCCGTGAGTTCCTCCTCCTTGGCCCTCCTCGTGGCCAGGCGTTTTGCCTCGACCGTGGCCTGGTAGTTCTGCCGCGTCTCCAGATCGTAGTGCACGTCCATCTCGCGGATCTTCTCCAGCGTGAACTCCTGGCTCCGGTCATCTCCCAGGAGCCCGACGGCATCGGCGCGGCACTGGCGGCAGTGGCGCATCATGTTCATCTGCCCCTCGCATCGATCCTGCAAGGCCTTCAACTCCTGGGCGGTGGGCCCCCTCTGGCCGGTCAGGCCGTAGTGGGTCCCGTGCTCCGGGGCGGAGATCAGCGGCATGATGTTGTGGAGGAAGGCCCCCAGCGATTTCACCTTTCGATTGACCTCGACCAGATGATCGTTGTTGACCCCGGGGATCATCACCGAATTGACCTTGCAGAGGATGCCGTGGGATGTGAGGAGATCGAGCCCCTCCAACTGGCGGTCGCTCAAGATCCTGGCGGCGTCGCGCCCCTTCCACCGCTTATGCTTGTAGAAGACCCAGGGATAGATCCGCTCTCCCACCTCCGGGTCGATCATGTTGATGGTGATGGTGACGTGATCGACATTCAGGGCCTTGATCCGCGCCACGGAATCGGGAAGCAGCAAGCCGTTGGTCGAGAGGCAGAGCTTGATGTCCGGGGCCTTTTCCGCCACCAGCTCAAAGGTGCGGAACGTCTTGTCAGGATTCGCCAGGGGTTCTCCGGGGCCGGCGATCCCCAAGACCGTCATTTGAGGGATGGCGCTGGCGACGGCCAGGACCTTCTTCGCGGCGTCCTCGGGCGTCAACCGCTCGCTGACCACGCCGGGCCGGCTCTCGTTCGCGCAATCGTATTTTCGGTTGCAGTAGTGGCACTGGATGTTGCAGGCGGGGGCCACGGCCACGTGCATCCGGGCGTAGTGGTGGTGGGCTTCCTCGCTGTAGCAGGGATGGTTCTTCACCTTCTCCCAGGTCTCCGGATCCATGTCCTGGGGGCCCCGGCTGCTGCCGCAGCTCCCCTTGGCCTTGCAGCCACCCGCGGGGTCCGCGCCGGGCATGGCAATCAGCACGGGCAGGTTCAGGCTCATCTACGACCTCGCTTATCGCCGAGGACCGACACCTGGAGCCCCGGGGGATACCGTGATTTGCAGCAACCCCGGGGGAGGCTGTTGAAAGACCTTGAAGAGTCGCTCCTCAGGAGCGGTGGAGGTCAGGAAGGTCTCATACGCTTTGCGCATCGCCTCCTGGTAAAGGGCGAGGCGTGCCTGCGTCTCATGGCCTCCATGGAGCCGGTCGACCTCGTCTTTTAAGAGCGCAAACTTCTTCAGGATATGAAGCCGGTTCACGTGGACCACCCGCGGCTCATAAGGGATGGCGAAGAATTCCAGGTAGTCCTCGGTGTTGATCAGTCGCTCGAACTCCTCGACCGGATCGGATTCCATACGTGACCCTACTAGGACCCGTACCGCGCCGCCTCGGGAAATTTCTCGATCATCTCGATCGCCGAGGCCACCAGCTTCTCCCCCTCCTCGGCCAGCTTCTCCGGGGTGTGGAACCCGAAGCGGTGGACATCCCTGAGGTATTTGTTCACCACAACCAGGCGCCCGGCAATGAGAACCATCCGGCCGAATCCTTCGTGGTGCATCTTCATCATAGGCGAGACCATGATCCCGGTCAGGCGCTCGATGGCCAGGCCGACGGCGTTGTAGAAAAGCTCCACACGCCAGAGGACATCGGGGTCGGGGTCTCCGATGATGGGAATGGTCCTCCGCTTTTCTTTGTCGACAATCAACGGCTCCAGAACCTCACGGTCGGACTTTGAGTCCCAGGCCCCGTGGGTGTCCTGGGCACGAAACTGCTTCACCAGCTCCGTGATGAAGCGAGACACCGTTGGATCGGTAGCCGTCGCCTGGTCTTGCCCGACCATCTCATTCCTCCTCGAAATTCAGCGGGCGCTCCTGTCCCTTCTGCATCGCTTTGCGGAGCCAGGGTGGCGGCGTCCCCCCGAGCACCGTCTGGAGCTTCTGCAGAGCCTCGCCGATCGACTCGGGTTCTTTGACCTTCAGCGGGTGAATGTTCCGGGCCACGACCCTGGCGGCTCCCGATCCGCCGATGGCGGCCACATACAGAATCGCGCACTCCTTGATGGCCTCGATCTTTGGGGCCAGCTTGTCTTCGTCGCCGTCCTCCTGAAGGTCGCCGCCGAAATCATGGGTCTCCACATGGGCGGAGCCTTCGGGCGATACCTCGTAGACCATGATGTGCTTGGCCCAACCGAAGTGCGCGTCGACCGTGGCCAGGTCCTGCGTGGCGAAGGCGACCTTCATCTAGGCTGCTCCGCCGATGGGCACGCACCCCTCGGCCGCGAGGAGATCGCTTCCGTGCGATGGCCCGCGGTGTTCGAGAGACTGCCCGCTCAGATTCGACAGGAAGATATTTGCCACCTCGAAAATGAGCCCCATCGTCCCCCGATAGCCCACGCTGAGCTGATGGGCCGCCCCGAGCCGATCGAAGATCGGGATCCCGACGCGGAAGAGGGGAATCCTCAATCGCTCCGAGGCCTGACGGCCATGAGAATGGGTGACCAGCAGATCACACCCCGCCGCCCGCTCCTCCAAGTCCTCCAAGTCTCCGATGTGAAGCTCCAGTGCCGGGACGTCTTCCAGGAGCGGCGACGAGGTGGTGGTGACGGCCGCAGAGATCTCGGCCCCCATCTCGACAAAGAACGAAGACATGGCATAGAGCAGGTCCGGCTCGGCCCCGATGGCGATCTTCTTCCTTCCGAAAGAGAAGTGCCCGTCCAGCATGGCATCCACCAGCCGGCTCCGCTGGCGCCGATACTTGTGCGGAACCTCTTCGCCGCTCAAGCGATGGAGCAGATCCAGGAAGCGGTCGTTCGCCTCCAGGCCGGTCAGGCGGGTGCACACCACGAAGGGGACCCCGCACTTCTTCTCGAGGGCCTCCGCGGCAGGGCGCAGGCTCTCCCCCATGGCAAGCGTGATCCGTGACCTCCCCATGGCGCGGATCTCAGGCAGGACGGTTCCGCCCAGGGTCGTTGGACTGAAATCGTCCGGGACATGACCGTCCAGGGATCCCGCCAGATCGGGGAGGATGATCGGAGAGAGGCCAAAGGAGGTGATGATCTCCCGGATCTCTTCGATATCTGCGGGGGTGAGGTACGGCCCGGCGAGGACATTCACCCGTCTCGACAGATCGTCCCACATTCCTTCGGCCAGCTCCTCCACGATCCGGGTCACGCCCTTTGCCCACCCGTCCTGGAAGGCCCCCACAAAGTCCGGAGTGGAGACCGGGACGATCGCGACCTCGTCCAACTCGGGATGCCGTCTCCGAAACTCCTTCACGGCCCCCACGATGTCCTCACCCTTGGTCTCGGTCAGTCCGGTGGTGCAGAGGCCGATGACCGACGGCTTGGCCTTCTTGTGCAGCGTCAGGAGGGCCTCCTCGACGTTCTCGGCCCCGCCCAGGATGGAAGTCACCTCGCTCATCGCCGTGGTCTGCATCGGGATCGCTTCCCGGAAGTGGCGGACGAACAGCACCAGGCCGAACGAGGTGCACCCCTGAGAACCGTGGAGGATCGGCAGGCACCGGTCGATTCCCAGAAAGGCCAGAGCCGCCCCGATGGGCTGGCTCATCTTCAAGGGATTCACCGTACAGGCTTTCTTCGATGTTGTCGTCGCGAGGGCCATCGGCCGCCTCCTTACCCTCGCCCTGGCCCTCCCTCCACCGGGAGGGGAGGGGGGCAGGCGGCCCACGGCGGCGGTTTTCGCACCTGCTCCCAGATCGGGCTGTGGATGGCCTTGTCGATCTCCTCCACCAGCCCCACCATTCCCTCGTAGCCCGCGTAGGCGTGATGGCGCTCCTGGTTGATGTCGAGGAACGGCACCTTGGCCTTCAAGGCGACGAACTGGGACCGGCCGCCAGCCAACAAAATGTCCGCCCGTGCCTGCTTCAGCATGGCGTACATCTCGCGCGGGGTGATGTTCTCGATCATGTGGGCCTCGTCCGCCATCAGCCCCTTGATGCGCTCCTTGTCTTCCGTCGTGCTCTTCTTCACGCTCGTCCCCACCACCTCCATGCCGATCTCCTGGAGGGCGGCGACCACGGACCAGGACTTGACGCCGCCGGTGATGAGAAGGACTCGCTTGCCCTGAAGCCGCTCTCGGTAGGGTTCCAACCGCGCCCAGGCCCGTGCTTCCTCCCCGGTAATCAGCACCTCGGTCCGCTCCATCAAGTCCGAGGGGGCGCCTCGTTCCACCAGAAGCCGGGCGACGTTTCTTAAGGCGTCGCTCATGTCGGAGATCCCGTAAAACGACCCCTCGAAAAACGGGATCCCGTACCGTTCTTCCATCTTGCGGGCGATGTTGATCATGGCCTTGCTGCAGACCATCATGGCCGCCCGGGCCCGGTGGGAACAGGCCACCTCGCGATAACGGGCGTCGCCGGAGATGCAGGCCAGAACTCGGATCCCGAGCCGGCCCAGCAGCGGTTTCACCTGCCACAGCTCGCCCGACAGGTTGTACTCGCCGATGATGTTGATGTCGTAGGGTGTGGTGATCTCCGGCTCCATGGTGCCGATCACGTGCTCCAGCAAGGCCTCCCCCGCCAGCTTGTTCCCCAGATTCTTCTCCCCCACGAAGCCGGGGGAGTCCACCGGGATCACCGGCTTGCCGAACTTCTGTGTCGCCGCCCTGCAGACGGCCTCGATATCGTCCCCGATCAGGGCGGTGACGCAGGTCTGGTAGACGAAGACCGCCGGGGGATCGTACTTCTCGATGACCTCCTTGATGGAACGGAAGAGCCGCTTCTCACCGCCCATGATCACGTCGTTCTCGGTGATGTCGGTGGTGAAGCCCGTCCGGTACAGCGTGGGACCGGAGGACCTCGCGCCCCGGTTGTCCCAGGAATTTCCCTCGCAGGCAATGGGGCCGTGAACCAGGTGAACGACGTCGGTGATGGGCTGGAGCGCGATTTTCGCCCCGTCGAAGGCGCATCCCCCCGCCGCCGCTCCGGGCTGGGCGAGCTTCGTGCACCCCTTCTTGCGATCCTTCTCGGATTTGGCTCTGTTCTTATGGCAGCCGGGCTCGTTGAAGACCTCGGCGACCTTCTGGGCCAGCATTGGCATCGCGCCCCATCCTCACCGGATGATGTCGTAGCTGTAGTCGGTCTTCGCCGGGACGATGGTGTTCCGGTCCAGCTCGTCGAAGATCCTGTCAAGGATCCGGACGAGGACGTTCAACGCCCCCTGGTATCCGATGATGGGATAGCGGTGGTGGTGGTGGCGGTCGAAGATCGGAAAGCCGATCCGGATCAACGGCGTGCCCGTGTCGCGCTCGAGATACTTGCCGTAGGTATTCCCGATGAGGAAGTCCACCGGCTCGGTAAAGAGCAGGCTCCGCATATGCCAGAGGTCCTTCCCCGCCCAGACATGGCACCCCTTCCCGAACGGCGAGGCGTCGAGCAGCGCCTGGACCTTCTCCTCCCAGGCTTTCCCGCCGTTGGTCGAGAGGACGTGGACCGGTTCGGCGCCCAGCTCGAGCAAGAACGCCGTCAGCCCCAGCGTCAGGTCCGGATCGCCGTAGAGCGCGAACTTCTTGCCGTGGATGTGGGCCGAAGAGTCGGCGATGGCGTCCGTCAGGCGGCCCCGCTCCATCTCCACGTCTGTCGGGATCGGTCTCCCCGTGATCCGGGCGATCTCCATCAGAAACCGGTCGGTTCCCTGCAGGCCCATGGGCAGGTTGAATGCCACGACCTCCTGACCCACGGAGGCCACGTACTCCAGGGTCTTTTCCGTGCAGAACTCCTGCAGCGAGAGGGTGGCCTTTGCGTTCAGGGCGCCCCGCGTTTCCTCCAGCGTCGTGCCGCCGTCATACATCCGGAACTGCCCGTCCGTCGGCGTGTCGAAGACATCGCTGTTGTCG
>Ga0187766_10002085_pt1 | contig 11807 bp, 12 predicted proteins | sample 0216_QUI02_MP05__4_FD_132971 | JGI IMG/M metagenome (GOLD analysis project Ga0187766, IMG submission 132971) | Tropical peat soil microbial communities from peatlands in Department of Meta, Colombia - 0216_QUI02_MP05_20_MG | ecosystem: Environmental > Terrestrial > Soil > Wetlands > Peat ... | reverse complement strand
CCAAGGCAGGGAGCGAGCAGTACATCGTGTATGATACTACGTGCGCGGCAATCATCGTGGGCTTCTTTGACCGGCTGCGCACACGTTCCTAGTACACGCGCGAATGGGGACACTAGGTTTACGAGCGTTTCACTATCATGAGTATGCGATGCCTCGCTCGTTTCACCCCGTGATAGCGCTTCGTGGTGATCCTATCGTCGAGGGTTACCACGTCAAAGCCTGCCGATTCAAAGAGTAGTGAGAACTCCGAGAGCGAGAAATAGTGATATCGAATTCCGTCTCGAATGAAGGTGTCCGCTTCTACCGGCTGGCCGGAACGGCAGCGCATATCCCTCCTTCCGATCACCTCAACGAAGACTAAGCCGTCACGCTTTAATACGCGAAATAGCTCCGCAACGGCCCTTGCTCTGCCTGTCTGCGTGAGGTGCTGAAACACCCCGTAGCACGTGACGGCATCAAAGCTGTGATCCGCAAACGGCAGATCCTGCACGTCTGCAACGACGCGCGCGTGGTGAGGATCGAGCAGTTGCAGCGCTACCTTCGAGAGGTCAACGCCGACAGCAGCGAAACCACTCCGATCGAGCGGTATAAGATATCTCCCTGTTCCACATCCGATATCGAGCACGGTCGCATTTCGCTTGACGCGTTGCACGACAGGAGAGATATCGTACGGGCCTTTCCACCACAAGGGATGTTGGGCATACTGCTCGTCCCACATCTTGCTCGCCCTTGCCGTTTGCGACCGCATGTCGTTCTTAAGCTCTAATGCAACCGACCCCTTCAGTTCTACTGGAGATACGTATGACCAAAAAAGAACGCGAAATAAAGCTCCGTTTGCGATTTTTGTGGCCTTATAAGGGATTTGGATTACCATTATATAAGTGTTAGTCCATTACCACTGTAGATGCAGGCAGTTATGAGCGTAGCTGGATCTGATTCGGGAGGCGGAGCAGGTGTCCAAGCAGACACTCGCACCTTCGCTGCCCTTGGAGTGTACGGAACCACGGTTATTACCGCGGTCACCGCTCAAAACACGCTCGGTGTTTTAGAAAGCTACTATATCCCTCCTGATGTCGTTATTGATCAAATGAACGCGGTGTTTTCTGATATCGACGTGCGATGCGTCAAGACAGGCATGCTTGCGACAGCCGAGACAGCTGATGCCGTAGCCGATGTACTGTCACTGCACAAGATTCCGATCGTGGTCGATCCTGTTATGACTGCGGAAGCGGCAGGACCGTTAGTAAGAGGAGAGCCAAGAGAGGTCTTTGGGCGACTTCTCTCTGAAGCTACGACTGTCACCCCGAACGTACGGGAGGCGGAGGCGCTTTCAGGCATCCAAATACGGGATCTCGACGACATGAAGCGTGCCGCGTACGAGATATATGGACTTGGGCCTAAATCAGTCATCGTGACGGGAGGACACCTGGGTGGCACAGATGTGGTGTACAACGGCGACTTCGAAATGCTCAAGGGCAAGCTTATCGAGGGTGGGACCCATGGAGCTGGCTGCACCTTCTCAGCGGCTGTTGCCGCGTTCCTCGCTAAGGGGTACGATATAACTCACAGTGCCAAAATGGCAAAGGCATTTGCGACCGAAGGCATAAGAAACAGCGAACGCATAGGATCGGGAACGGGAGTGGTAAGCCAACTTGCGGCGACACTCGACATGGCAGAGCGTTACCTGACCGTGCTCAACATAGAAGAAGCACTTCGTACCATCAAAACCATAAGCGTAGAACTCCTACCTGAGGTCGGAAGCAACCTGGCGATGGCGATATCGCGAGCGAAAACCACAGCCGAGGTGGCGGCAGTAAAGGGCAGGATTATTAAGGTCGAAGAGACCGCTACGCCAGTCGGATGCGTGGCATTTGGCGCGAGTCATCACGTAGCTCGCGTGGTGCTTGCTGCGCTGACGTTCGATGCAAACATGAAAAGCGCAATGAACGTGCGATACTCAGAGGAGGTCATTGGCGCCTGCCAAGACCTCGACTACGTGACTGCGTGCTTCGACAGAGCGGAGGAGCCGGAAGCGGCAAGCGCTAAAGAGTGGGGCACGTCCCAAGCGATACAGACAAGCATCGCGGCGGGCAAGGGCATGCCGGAGGTGATATACGACCACGGCGACGTCGGAAAGGAACCGATGATCCGTATTATCGGCCGTTCGGCGCAGGACGTGGCGAACAAAGTCTCGAAGATCTCATCAGCGCTGAAGCGCTGATGGCAGGACGCGAACAAATATGCGAAGAGATCAATACAGCTGGAGGTGATTGTATCGGAAGTATCAGACCTACGTACATAAAGAGCATATCAGAAGAGCTTCTTCGAAGATACCGGGAGATATTTAGCTCTGATTATGAGCGAAATAAGGAGCTCGTTTCGGAATATACGAATATTGAAAGCAAGAATATTAGAAATAGGGTTGCCGGGTATATAACGCATAAGATAGACATCGGCAACAGGAGCAGATAATGAGATTCGAAGGCGCATATGCTGCCATGGTCACGCCGTTTACGAGCAGTGGTGAATTGGATCTCGAGGGGATGCGCACTAATATCGCGCATCTCACGGAAGGAGGCGTTGCCGGAGTGGTGCCGTGTGGCAGCACCGGCGAATCAGCCACACTTACATTTGATGAACATAAGAAACTCATCGAGGCGACGGTTGATGCCGCAAGCGTCCCCGTCATCGCGGGAACCGGATCCAACAACACGGCAGAAGCGGTCGAACTAACGAGGTATGCACAAGATGCAGGAGCCCACGCCGCCCTGTTGATCGTTCCCTACTACAACAAGCCAACGAAAAATGGGCTCATCAAGCACTTCAGTGCCATTGCGGAGGCATCTGAGTTTCCCCTCATCCTCTATAACATACCGGGGCGCACTGCGATTAACATGGACGCGGAGACGGTCAGCACGTTAGCACACGAGTACAGCAACGTTGCTGGGGTTAAAGAGGCGAGCGCCAACTTCAGCCAGATCTCAGATGTAATTGAGCTGACCCGCGATCTTGAGTTTTCGGTGCTCTCGGGAGACGATGGACTGACGCTTCCCATGATGGCCCTGGGAGCGACCGGAGTAATATCGGTTACAGCAGATATCTTTCCGCAGCGAATGGCGCACCTCGTACGGCTATGTCTTGAAGGTGATTACGCTAAAGCACGTGAAGCACACTACCGACTCTCTCCACTCTTTAAGGCATTGTTCATTGAAACCAATCCTATTCCGATAAAAAAGGCGTGTGATTTGATTGGACTCGCGGGCGGGCCACTTCGTTTACCTCTCACCGATATGACCGACGCGAACGTCGCCACGCTTAATAAGGTGCTAGCTGATTACGTAGATTAAACGAAAAATGAGTTTACTAAGTGGGTGAGCTGCATGACAACAGACAGTAAGATAGCGGTCGCGGTCACCGGAGCTTGCGGCCGAATGGGGAGCCTTATCGTCGAAAACGTTACGCAAGCACCTGATATGGAGCTCGTGGCTGCTTTTGACAAACGTATTTGTAATGAAAACGTAGTAGACGCAGCTAAAATCGCCGAGACGCTTCGTGACGTGAAGCCTGACGTCCTCATTGATTTTACGGTCGCTTCTTCGTCGATCGAGATCATTAAGGCTGCGGCACAAGCAGGGGTAAGACTCGTCGTCGGAACAACGGGCTTTACCCCCGAGCAACGTGCGGAGGCAGCGCAGGCCATAACGGGACAGATAGCAGCCATAATTTCGCCTAACTTTTCAATAGGAGTCAACGTCTTTTGGAAGTTAGTGAAGGAGGCATCGGACAACCTTCCCAGCACTGCATATCCTGCCGAGCTTATTGAAGCGCACCACAAGCATAAACTCGATGCACCAAGCGGAACGGCGGTCAAAGCTATGGACATCATAAAAGATACAGACAGCACGCGAAAGATAGGATCGTACTCTATACGCTCTGGTGACATCGTCGGAGATCATACCGTACTCTTTATCGGTGACGGGGAACGGCTTGAAATCACCCATAGAGCGCACAGCAGGCAGGCGTTCGCCAATGGCGCGATGTTAGCTGCACGTTTTATAATGGAAAAGCTTCCTGGATTATATACGATGGATGACCTGATGGATGAGATTATACGCGAGCAACAGTAGATCCCGCGCATCGTGTGCGCGGCGATGCGCTCACAGTCACGTGATTCCATCACGAGTTCATACGCGTAAAGTGGTACGCACTTTGTAATATAGCCAGTACACCCTCTGCTCCGGATAAGAGAGGACTGGGTCAGCTTAAAGGCTCGCTACGCGCACGGAGTTGAATAAAGGCGGCGACATTGAGATACGAAATTACAGATAACGTCTTGATTGTCAGCGGAGATTTTGAGGCCCTCAGCAGTGGCGTTGAGGGCGGCAGAAAACCAGTGGAGCACATCTTAAACATCCAGGTTCCTTACGATTTCTCTCACGACAATCCAGGGAACTTCATAAGGGACACCGTTCTATCGCTGCGTCTAGATGGGAGCTATACGGCGTTATTGACCGCCGTCGAAATACAAAGCGCTCAGATCTTGACCGACGAATGCGTTACCGTTTTTGTGACAGCTGGGATCAGAAATCCATCATCATTCGGGACGATCAACATAATTGTGATATCATCAGTGAAGCTCAGCGAAGGGGCCATGGTGGGGACAATAATAACTGCCACTGAATCGAAGACACGCGCGCTCTTCGATATGGGATTTCGTTTTACCGGCACAGTCACCGATGCAGTCGTGGTAGCATGCGAAAATAGCAGCAGCGAGAACGAACCCATTTTATACAGTGGCTCTGCAACATTTTTTGGCCGAAAAGTCGTCAAGCTTGTGAGACAAGGCGTAAAAGACGCACTCAAAGCTCATTATGGCAGCAGTGATATTAAAGGCGGGTAGTAAGTCCGACAATTGCTCTTGACTGTTAAGAAGCCGGTAGCACCAGCTTAGGACCTCAGGTTGATGAATAGCATCTGCAAAGCAAGTTACAGCTGCCTACGTAAGGATATCGAGCACCATAGGGGTAGCGCACTCGCTAACACCTCAGACCGCTTCGTTCTTGTGATCGGGAGGTCGTAAGCGCCGCTAGTAGATTCTCAAACGCAGTCAGCGATCGCCGTGTTCGGCGAAATTAATGAACGCCGTTTCCAGCGATTTAAGATTGCACACAGGCATAATTCCGGGCCTTGGGTTAATATTTTGGGATCTTTGGTACTTTGTTTGACCCTGCCATGTGCCGGAATTGACCACGGTGACACCCCTGTAGTGCGATGCGCCGATGGTGTGAACGTGCCCACAATGAAGGATTGCGGGCACCGCGTCGATTATGAAATGGTCAGTGCTCTCAGGCGCTATAGAGACCCTATTTCCATATATAGGGGAGAGATGGCGTCTTTTGAGCATCTCCCTCATCGCACCATCTGGACGATCATAAGATGTGCCAGGAACTGCGGCTATTATGTCATCCAACGCTCTGCCATGATAAATGAGTACCTTGACGCCGTGTATCTCAATCAAAGAAGGATTTCCAATGAAGCTCACATTGTTGTTAAAGCCTTTGGCATAATCGCTCGAGAGTGCCGGCTGTGGCTCCGCTTGCCGTACTGCATCGTGATTTCCAGGAACGACGATGATAGGGAGATCTGAAGGTAACATTTCGAAGAGAGTCGCTGCTGCAGTGTATTGATCGTAGATGTCGTCGATAGCAAGCTCCTCCTCTTGGTTGGGGAACACTCCTATGCCATCGACCAGATCACCGGCGACAATCACATAAGCGATGTTTCGAGCTCTTTCATCTTCACTCGACGAAAGCCACTCGGCAAAGTTTTTCCACGTGCTTGTCAAAAACGTCTTACTTCCAGCGTGAATGTCTGAGGTAAGCGCGACGTAGACGTCTTCCTCGGAACGCGTGGGCTGGTGTTGAGGGGGCACATCAGGCCACGAAATGTTATCGATAAAAAGTACCTTCCCATCAGACGAAAGCGATCCAGTTATACCGATCACCTCATCGTGCACTACGTGCAGTGCGGCTTCGTACGCGCCCCTGTCTTTTAAAGCAATCCCGCTAAAGTATCCAGTCGGATCCTCTACCTGTATCACCCGATGGCCATTCGTGGTGTCTCGTATTTCATTCACTATGCCGACGATGGAGAGCTTTCCGCCCGAAGCGTTCTCATCGTCGAACCAACCGTCGCCCCTTCTGTTGCGATAAGTCAGGCTCTCTATCGGTCGCACGTGTAGCCGCTTTTTTATGATCTCGCTGAGGCGATCATACCTGTTCCTGAAATACCGCACGAATTCCTCGTATGTTCCAACACAAGTGGAGCTCTCCGTGATATCAGCAAGCACAGTTAAAGCGCGAGATGCGGGATGCTGAGAGCGATATGAGCCCATTTCCTGCGGACTGACCTCGCTGCTAGCCAGCACATCAGTGTGCTCGTCTTCCATTTGGTCTGACAGAGGTAGCGTCTTTAGCACTTTTCTCTGAGCGCTGAGCGACTGTTGTGCCAACGCGACGTGGGAAGGGGTGATGACTAACACAGACTCGTCTATCCGTCTCAGAATCTCATCAACTAGTTGCAGAGGCGAGTCACTCTCCTGAATCAGCATCACTGCCTCTCCGCTAATAAGAAAGCCTCCGTCGGTAAACCTCTCGACTAGGTCAGTCCTGATCATGGAAAGATAGCACCGGTGCCGTCTATTTAGTATGCCCACGAGTCGTGGCGGGATGTGAGTGAATCTCAACTCTTCGTATGTGCACGCGTGCTTGTAGCTCTGCACACACACGTAGCCAGATGAACGATGATCATCGTTGTAAGCTCGTACTGATATGTTATATATAGGGCACTGATATGTTATATATGGAGCTAAGTATAACTATCTACATGATCCAATGAACTCGATACCGCTTTATCGCTTCTTTATGTGATACACGCGAGATCAAGCGAGAGAACTCATGACAAAATTTTCAAGAGATAACAGATGGTTTCCGCTCCTGCGTGATACCGCAATTGCGCTCCTCATCGTCGGCGTTTTGATGTCTGTTGTATATGCATATTCTGGATCGGTCACTCCTCTTGTGGCCGTAGAATCCGGAAGCATGACGCCGCATATTGATATCGGTGATGTGGTGCTCGTAAAAAGACCAGCAGACATCGTCACTTATCAAGAGGGAAAGGTCGACAACTACCAAACCTTCGGTAACTACGGCGATGTCATCGTTTACAAGCCCAATGGCGACCCGACGATGACGCCAATCATTCATAGAGCAATGTACTGGGTAAACGCGGGCGATCGTTTGCCAAATGGCCAGAAAGCTGCGCATGCAGGATACATCACCAAAGGTGATAACAACGTTGATTACGATCAACCATTGCTTTTCGGCGGCACGCCGCCCATACAGCCAGTCAAGCCTGAATGGATCATAGGTATCGCAGTAGCCCGAGTGCCAGGACTCGGGTACTTCCGACTGGCCCTTCCCACCGTTGTCGATCCGCTGCTCACAGCTCCCGACGTATATCGTGGACAGATAGTATCTGTAGTATTGCCATCAGTAGCATCGCTTCCCAGCGTTCCCCTCTACTAACCCGCAATATAAACGTCGCTGCGGGCGTAGAGCCCGCATCGGTTTCCTTTTAGTTCAAAAGCAGATACGTTTATATCTTACTTTTCGACATAAGCTTTGATCATGCCGCCATTTCTTACGATGGATGATCTAGACACGCACGGCAGAGTCGTCTTGGTGCGCGTTGACCTAAATTCACCGATTGGTCCTGACGGAGAGATCCTTGATGATACCCGCTTTCGTGGTCATATCCCCACTATTAACGCCTTAGATGATGCTAAAGCCGTGTTGCTTGCCCATCAATCACGGCCGGGAAAGCGAGACTTTACAACTATGGAGCGGCATGCCAAGAAGCTCTCCTCGCTTATCGAAAAGGATGTTACGTATGTCGATAGCGTTTACGGACATCAAGTGCAACAGTCCATACAAAAAATGGACAAGGGAGATGTTGCCCTCCTTGAAAACGTGCGGTTAAGCGCCGAAGAGTCGCTTACGGCATCCTCGGAGGATCTTGCGAAGACATATCTTGTCACGCAACTGTCATTAGTATGTGACTTATACCTTAACGACGCATTTGGCGCAGCCCACAGGGCACAGACTTCAATCGTCGCCTTTCCTCTTGTCTTGACTTCGGGAGCAGGTAAGTTGATGGAGAAAGAGGTTGAAATGCTAACAAGGGCACTTTCCACCTCCCCAAGGCCTCGTCTTTTCATGCTTGGAGGGACAAAAGCTGATGACAGCATCAAAGTCATCGAACACGTCCTTTCGAAGGGGAGTGCGGATAAAGTACTCGTCACAGGATTAGTAGCTAACATCTTTTTAGCGGCTTCAGGAATCGATATAGGGGGGCCGAGTCTCGATTACATAAAATCCTCTGGTTATGGCAACTACATCGAGATCTGCAAAAGGTTACTTGATAAATATGATGGGAAAGTCGCAACACCTATCGATGTGGCATTAAACAATGGCGGAAAACGTCTCGAGGCACCAATTTCCGCGTTGCCAAAGCCGTACCCAATACAAGATATTGGTATAGAGACGATTGTAGCATACTCAGCTGATCTCAAGGCTGCAGGAACCGTAGTTATGAATGGACCTGCAGGCGTCTTTGAGCAAAAAGCATTTGCGCTTGGGACTTATGAAACGTTAAAAGCGGCTGCACAATCAAAGTTTTCGATCTTGGGAGGGGGACACATCGCGGCAGCAGCACGAACCATCGGAATTGACAAACGCATAACCCACGTATCGACAGGTGGCGGCGCATGTATCGATTTTCTTGCTGGGGAGAACTTACCAGGGATCCAAGCACTAGTCAACGCTAAAGCACTTGAGGACGCATGCTAACATCTGTTGGTAGACAACGATCGCATTGCAATAGACCAAAAACGTATAAGCAGCGAGGGCGTAAGTAAAAACCGCAACGTTATGGCGCCTCGGTGGCTCAGCCTGGAAGAGCGATTGACTTGTAACTGTGAACGATGCCAGGTCAACTCTGCACAACAATAGCACATTCGATCAAAGATATTTCTGTACAGCGGGTTATCAATAGGTCGAGGGTTCAAATCCCTCCCGGGGCTCTTTTACCTTATTCGGCTGATTACGAAAGCAACTAGTGATTAGAAAGTAGCGATCAGAAAGGTTATGCGAGTGGTGCAAGACGCGCGTCTCTGCTCGTAAGACACAAAAGACACGCGATGACGAAACCAGGTGAAAGCAAAGATGATGGCAATAACGACTCTCACGCTCTCTGAAGCCTGGTACAAAGCTGTCCGACATATTATGGAATTTGGGGATATCGTGGATACAGAGTACGGGGTAAAGGCGCGACAAATTCTACTGGGCATGATCGAGATCGATAAGCCCAGAGAGGGCTGGCATAAAGGCGATACCTTTTGCTCTAAAGCAAGAGTCGATGAGTACAAAAAACAGTTCGATCGGGCCTACCTGCATCAGCATAATTTCGAGTATACCTACTTAGAGCGGCTGATTGAGGGCCATGGAATCGATCAGCTCGCTTGGATGCGAGACCAGCTCTTAAAGAAAAGGGTCGGATCAAAGCGCATTCAGGCAATCACGTGGATTCCTCAAATTGACTGTCTAAAGGGCGAGAACCAGCCGTGTTTTCAGAGAATGTGGGTCTACTTGCACCCTAACGGACGGGTAGATGTTCACATCATGTACCGCAGTTGGGACATCTTCCAAGCGTACGAAGCCAACATCAACGCGTTTCTTTCGCTGATCAAGAAAGAGCTTTTGGAACCTACGGGGCTCAAGATGGGAACTTTGTGTACGGTGGGCAATTCAATGCACATCTATGCTTACAACTGGGACGACGCTTTCGCACTCTTGAGCAAATACAGCAAATGATGTCCGCAGTGAGCAAATATTTAAGGTGCATCGACGAAAGACGATGAGCTGCGACCGTTAAAAATTGATGTCTCTTGAGAATGTTCGTGGAATTACTGATGGAGCATTAGTCAAACCGAAGGGACCAATCTTCAATCGCAACTTTTCTAGGCTCGAAAACAATCGGGTTCCGCAGTTTTATCACGTTAAGCTAAAATCAGAGGATAAGAGACCAAACCCTTTAAGTGAAAGAACTCTGTAATCGCCACTTGAAGAACGATCTCTCACTATCGTACAACAGCCTCACTGAGAGAACGCGGAGGAATCATGACGTTAATCGATCGTGCAAAACAAGGAATCATCACTGATGAAATGAGGGTCGTTGCTTCTCAGGAAGGAGTAACGCCAGAGTTTATCTGCCGTGGAATTGCAAATGGAAGAATTGTTATTCCAGTCAGTCCGTACAGGGAAACGAAACCAATTGGCATCGGTAAGGGGCTTACGACTAAGGTGAACGCTTCAGTGGGGACCTCATCAGATATAGTCGATGTCGATTTGGAAGTTACAAAAACGAAAGTGGCTGAAGCTGCCGGAGCTGACTCTATAATGGAGCTATCTACTGCTGGTGACTTCTACGAGATCAGGAAGAAGGTAATCGAAGCAACTTCACTCTCGGTTGGAAGCGTTCCCCTCTACCAGGCGTTCATAGAAGCAGCTCAACGTTCCGGCTCAATAGTCGATATGCGGGAAGATGACTTATTTCGAATTACCGAAGAACAGGCCAAGCTCGGCACTAACTTCATGGCAATTCATACCGGCATAAACTGGACGACGCTCGATAGGCTCAAGGCCCAAGGACGACATGCAGGTCTCTGCTCAAGGGGTGGGGCGCTAATGTCCGCTTGGATGGCGCATAATGAGCGAGAGAACCCGCTTTTTAGTGAATTCGATTATCTCCTCGAGATATTGAAGCGTCATGAAGTGACTCTCAGTATGGGCAACGGCATGCGAGCTGGAGCTGTACACGATTCGACAGATAGAGCACAGATTCAGGAGTTGATCATTAACGCTGAACTGTCCGATAAAGCGCACGAGTCCGGAGTGCAAACAATGGTCGAAGGTCCAGGTCATATACCGGTCGATGAGATTCAAGCAAATGTGGTGCTGCAAAAGCGGTTAACTGGAGAGAAGCCTTTTTACATGCTCGGGCCGCTTGTTACGGATATCGCGCCTGGTTATGACAACATCGTTGCAGCAATCGGGGCAGCTCTTTCGTCTTCTTATGGAGCCGATTTTATCTGCTACGTCACTCCGGCAGAGCACCTTGCCTTGCCATATCCTGAAGACGTACGCCAGGGAGTGCTCTCAGCCCGTGTTGCAGCTCACGTCGGAGATATGATAAAACTCGACAAGCGAGACGCTGATCTGGAGATGGCACACGCCCGCAACGATCTTGACTGGGCAAGGCAGTTTAAGTTGGCAATTGATCCACAAACCGCGGCGCAAATACGAAAAGAGCGGATGCCCTCAGATGCAAACACGTGTACAATGTGTGGCGAATTTTGCGCTTATAAAATAGTGAAGGAATACTTCGAACTGTAACTGCCTGATTTAGAAGACGCTTGTTTTATTGATAGATCACGATACAACATGGTTCGCTCCCTCTTTTGTGACGGCGCGGTTGAGAACACTTATCCGCATGTTCAAAAAATCGTATTCATCGCCGATGAACGTCTCGTTGAACTCTTTCTGCTCGCAACAAAGCACGGCAAGGATCAACACGCAGTCGTTCCGCGTTTTTAATGGCCAGAGCATCCACCTTGGCACTCAAAGAATGCATTATAACAACTCCACCCGGTTTGCCTCCTCGTCATCCGTAATATTTTCGTTATTCTG